>Ga0209020_1003064_pt1 | contig 12194 bp, 13 predicted proteins | sample PinacodermBB_FD_187298 | JGI IMG/M metagenome (GOLD analysis project Ga0209020, IMG submission 187298) | Host-associated microbial community of the marine sponge Aplysina aerophoba from Gulf of Piran - sponge pinacoderm, lysed by bead... | ecosystem: Host-associated > Porifera > Sponge >...
CGAGGCAGTGGTCACGCCGCTGGAATCGGCCCAGCAGGCCCGGCGGGACGAGAGCCGTGCAAATGCCGACCGGTCGCGGGTCGAGTTTTTCGCCATGGTCCGGGAACGGGACTGACCCCGTGTTGGCGCGAAGCAATGGCGCAACCCTCCAACCCGGGTTCGGCTCGCCGGTCCGGGACAGCCAGCAGGTGTTTCGCCGTGTGCTTGCGGCGATGTCGGAGCCCGGTTCCGTGCACGACATCGCGGTCGAACTGGCCCCGCCGGCGCCGCTGGACCCGGCGACTGCCGCGGCATGTCTGACCCTGCTGGACTTCGAGACATCGGTCTGGCTGGACACTGCGGCCGATAGCGACGAGGTGCGGGCATGGCTCCGCTTCCATTGCGGCTGTCCCTTGGCCGCAGACGCCGGAGCCGCGCGGTTCGCCGTTCTGGCCGCTCCGGCTGCAATGCCCGCCCTTGCCGGCTTCCAGCTCGGCTCGGAAGCCTACCCGGACGAGAGCGCCACTCTCATCGCGCAGGTCGCATCACTCGAAACGGGGGAGGCGGTCGCGCTCAGCGGCCCCGGAATCGAGGAGCGCCGGGACTTCCGCCCGGCCGGAGTCGCGGAAGGTTTCTGGAAGCAGCGCCGGGAGCTTGAGGCGCTGTTTCCCCAGGGCGTGGACCTCGTGTTCGCATCCGGCGCAAGCCTGGCGGCCGTGCCGCGCTCCACGCAGGTGAGGTTCTGAGATGTATGTCGCGGTCAAGGGCGGCGAGAAGGCGATCGAGGCATCGCACAGCCTGCTGGACTCGGCCCGGCGCGGCGATCCCTCCGTGCCCGAACTCTCAACCCGGCAAATATCGGAGCAGCTTTCGCTCGCCGTAGATCGGGTCATGGCCGAAGGATCGCTCTACGACCGGGAACTCGCAGCTCTTGCGATCAAGCAGGCCCAGGGAGACCTCATCGAAGCCGTCTTCCTGCTGCGGGCCTATCGAACGACCCTGCCGCGCCTCGGCAACAGCGAGCCCATCGATACCGGACGAATGGCGATCCAGCGCCGGATTTCCGCAACCTTCAAGGATATTCCGGGCGGCCAGATCCTGGGCCCGACCTACGACTACACGCACCGCCTGCTGGATTTCCGGCTGGCCGGTGAGGGCGGGTCCGGCGGCGAAGGCTCCGCGCCGGAGGAAGGCCGCGGCCCGCCGCCGGACGAGGCGGTCCCGCGCATCGTGGACCTGCTGGGCCGCGAAGGCCTGATTGAGGAGGAAGCCGCCTCGGAAACCGCCGAAGCGCCGCCGGCGGACATCACGAGGGAACCGCTTAGATTTCCGGCGGACCGCGACGCCCGGCTCCAGGCGCTCGCGCGCGGTGACGAAGGGTTCCTGCTCGCGCTTGGCTATTCGAGCCAGCGCGGCTTCTCCAACAACCATCCCTTCGCCGGAGAGATCCGTTACGGCGCGGTCGCGGTCGAGATTATGCCGGAGGAGCTCGGCTTCGCCGTCGAGATCGGCGAGATCGAAGTGACCGAAGTGCAGATGGTCAACCAGTTCAAGGGCAGCTCTGCGGCGCCGCCCCAATTCACCCGCGGCTACGGCCTCGTCTTCGGCCACCAGGAACGCAAGGCCATGTCCATGGCCCTGGTGGACCGCGCCCTCAGGTGCCGCGAGTTGGACGAAGCGGCAGTTGCCCCGGCGCAGGATGAGGAGTTCGTCCTCTACCACAGCGACAATGTCGAGGCGTCCGGCTTCGTGCAGCACCTGAAGCTGCCGCATTATGTGGATTTCCAGTCGGAGCTCGAATTGCTGCGGAAGCTCCGGGCCGAGTTCGAGGCCCCGTCCGCAGAGGCGGCGGAATAGGCGCGGTGGTCGAGGACGGCTACAATTTCGCCTATCTGGACGAGCAGACCAAGCGGATGATCCGCCGGGCGATCCTGAAGGCCGTCGCCATTCCGGGCTACCAGGTGCCCTTCGGCAGCCGTGAAATGCCGCTTCCCTTCGGCTGGGGCACAGGCGGCATCCAGGTCACGGCCAGCATTATCGGGCCCGACGACACGCTGAAGGTGATCGACCAGGGCGCCGACGACACGGTCAATGCGGTCAGCATCCGCAAGTTTTTCGCACGGACGGCAGGCGTCGAGACCACGGAACGCACAGAGGCGGCCACCATCGTCCAGACCCGGCACCGGATACCGGAAACGCCGCTCGGAGCCGGCCAGATACTCGTCTATCAGGTGCCGATCCCCGAGCCGCTGCGCTGGCTCGAACCGAGGGAGACCGAAACGCGCAAGATGCACGCGCTGCAGGAATACGGGCCCATGCATGTCCGCCTCTACGAGGACATCGCGCATTTCGGTCATATCGCCACCTCCTACGACTATCCCGTGCGCGTGAACGGCCGCTACCTGATGCGGCCCTCGCCCATTCCCAAGTTCGACAATCCGAAGATGGACCGCTCGCCGGCGCTGCAGCTGTTCGGCGCGGGCCGCGAGAAGCGCATTTACGCCATCCCCCCGCACACGGAGGTGCGGAGCCTCGACTTCGACGACCACCCGTTCGAGGTCCAGAAGTGGGCGGATGTGTGCGCGTTCTGCGGTTCCGGCGACAGTTTCCTCGACGAGATCGTCACCGACGACCGGGGCGGGCGCATGTTCGTGTGCTCGGACACCGACTATTGCAGCAGGCGCCGCGAAGCCGGCTGCACAGGCCCCGCCATGCAGGCCGCCGGACCGGGCGAGGCCTGATATGCAGCCCGACGCCGCACCGCCGCTCCTCTCCGCCCGGGGCGTGACGAAGATCTACGACGGCATCCTCGGCTGCCGCGACGTGTCGTTCGATATCTGGCCCGGAGAAGTGCTGGGCGTCGTCGGCGAGTCCGGCTCCGGCAAGACAACGCTGCTGCACTGCATTTCCGCCCGTCTCGAACCGACGGCAGGGACAGTCGAGTACATGACGCGGCATGACGGGCCGGCGGACATCTACCGCATAAGCGAGCCGGCACGGCGCCTCCTCATCCGGACCGACTGGGGCTTCGTCCACCAGAACCCGCGCGAAGGGCTGCGCATGGGGGTGAGCGCGGGCGCCAATATCGGCGAGCGCCTGATGGCGGTGGGCGCGCGCCACTACGGCAATATCCGGCATGCCGCCACTGACTGGCTCGACAAGGTCGAGATGGATACGAGGCGCATGGACGACCTGCCGATCACCTTCTCCGGCGGTATGCAGCAGCGGTTGCAGATCGCGCGCAACCTGGTGACGGCGCCCCGCATCGTGTTCATGGACGAGCCCACGGGCGGGCTCGACGTGTCCGTCCAGGCGCGGCTGCTCGACCTGCTGCGCGGCCTCGTGTCGGACCTCGGGCTGGCGGCCGTTATCGTGACGCACGACCTGGCCGTCGCACGCCTGCTGTCGCACCGCCTGCTCGTCATGCGCCGCGGCGAGGTCGTGGAATCCGGGCTGACGGACCAGGTCCTCGACGATCCGCAGCATCCCTATTCGCAGCTTCTCGTGTCTTCGGTAATCCATCCGTGACGGCAAAGGGCCACAGGCATTGACAGCCGCAATCGAAATCAGGGACCTGGCGAAATCCTTCACCCTGCACAACCAGGGAGGCATTCGCCTCTCCGTGCTGGACGGCTTCGACCTGGAGGTCCATGAGGGCGAGTGCGTGGCGCTTCATGGCCCCTCCGGCATCGGCAAGAGCACGGTGCTCCGCTGCATTTACGCAAACTACCGCACGGACCGGGGACGCATCCTTGTCCGGCACCGGGACGGCTCCGTCGATATGGCGTCGGCGCACCCGAGGGAAGTACTCGCCGTGCGCGGCGAGACCATCGGATATGTGAGCCAATTCCTGCGCGTTGTCCCGAGAGTGGCGGCGGAAGACGTGGTTGCCGAGCCTCTGCGCAGTCGAGGCGCGAACCGCGAGGGCGCGGCGAAGGCAGCGCGCGGGATGCTGCAATGCCTCAACATTCCGGCCGCGCTGCACCGGCTGGCGCCTGCGACCTTCTCCGGAGGCGAGCAGCAGCGCGTCAATCTCGCGCGGGTCTTCGTCGCCGATTATCCCGTCCTGCTGCTGGACGAACCGACCGCATCGCTGGACCGGGAAAACCGGGAAGTGGCGGTCGGGCTGATTCGCGCTGCCGTCGGGAGGGGCGCCGCCGTCGTCGGGATCTTTCACGATTCCCAAGTGCGGGACGCAGTGGCAAACCGGACCGTGCAATTGTCCGCCATGCGGGAGGCTGCGTAACGATGCCACTCACCGTCACCAACGCCCGGATCGTTACGCCGGACGACATCGTTTCCGGAACCGTCGAAATCGAGGACGGCCGGTTCGCGGCGATCGGAGACGGCATTGTCCGGTCCGGGGAGGTCGTCGATTTCGAAGGCGACTACCTGCTGCCCGGCCTCGTCGAGCTTCACACCGACAATCTGGAACGCCAGTTCACCCCACGCCCCGGCGTCGAGTGGCCGGCGGAGGCCGCGGTACTGGCCCACGACAGCCAGCTCGCCGCCGCCGGAATCACGACTGCGCTCGATACCGTGCGGATCGGCGGCGGCGACAAGGCGCGCCCGGGTCACCTCTCGGGCATGGCGGATGCCGTGAAGGGGGCGATGCGATGGGGCGTGTTGCGCGCGGAGCATTTCCTGCACTTGCGATGCGAGGTCTCCAGCCCGGACCTGATGGAACACTTCTCGCCCTTCATGGATGACGCTCTAGTGCGCCTGGTTTCCCTGATGGACCACACACCGGGGCAAAGGCAGTTCGTCGATCTCGGCAAGCACCGCGAGTACTACCAGGGCCGCTACGGCCTGAACGACGACGAGATGGACGACTATGTGAAGGCCAAGCAGCAGGCTCAGCAACAGTTCAGCGCCCGCCACCGCGCGCTGGTCGTCAAGGCGCTGGAGGGCCGGAACATCGCCCTGGCGAGCCATGACGACGCCACGGTCGAGCATGTCGAGGAGTCGGTGCGCGACGGCGTCGCCATCGCCGAGTTCCCGACCCGGGTCGAAGCCGCAGAAGCGGCCCGGGGGAACGGCCTCGCCATATTGATGGGCGCGCCCAACCTCGTGCTGGGCGGTTCGCATTCCGGCAATGTCTCGGCCCTCGACCTCGCCTCCTCCGGGCTTCTCGACATCCTGTCGTCCGACTATGTGCCGTCGAGCACCCTCCAGGGCGTGTTCCTGCTGCGCGACGGCATCCCGGACATGACGCTGCCCCGCGCGGCTGCGGTGGCGACGGCCAATCCTGCGCGGGCGGTCGGGCTGGAGGACCGGGGTGAGGTCGCCGCCGGCAAGCGGGCGGACTTCATCCGTGTCAGGGAAATCGAGGGCGTCGCGGTCGTGTGCGGCACATGGCGCGTAGGGCACCGGGTCGTTTAGGCGGGAGCGAGGGGACCATGTCGGCAGCGGACCAGATTCTGGAAATCCTGGAGACGAGCGGCGCAGCGCAGTACGGAGACGAAGCTGTCAGCCAGCTTCAGCACGCCTTGCAATGCGCGCATCTCGCGGAATGCTCCGGGGCGCCGGACCCGCTCGTGGTCGCGGCACTGCTGCACGACTTCGGCCACCTGATCCACAAGCTCGGAGAGGACGCCGCTATGCGGGGTATCGACGACCGCCACGAGACGCTGGGGAGCAAGTATCTGGCCAGATGGTTCGGCGAGGAGGTCACCGGGCCGATCGGCCTGCATGTCGATGCCAAACGCTATCTTTGCGCCGCCGATTCCGCTTATTTCGATACTTTGTCGCCGGCATCGGTGCGGAGCCTGGAGCTGCAGGGCGGCCCCTTCAGCGAGGCTGAGGCGGCCGCGTTCATCGCCCGGCCCCATGCGCATGACGCGCTCGCCGTGCGCCGCTGGGACGAACAGGCCAAGGACCCCGGAGCCGTGACACCGGGCCTCGGCCGCTACCGGTTCCATATCGAAGCCTCGATCCGGAGTTGACCGGCGGGGCGGGAAGAGGAATGGCTTCCCCCGGCTGCCTCGTGCTGGTCGTCGGCCCGAGCGGCGCCGGCAAGGACACGCTTCTCCGGCGGGCCGCGGCGGCACTCCGGGACGAGGGGCGTTATTGCTTCGTCCGGCGCTACATCACCCGCCCCGCCGGAGACCCGCACGAGGATCATGTCGCACTGACGGAGGAGGAATTTGCCGCCTGCGAACGCGCCGGCCGGTTCAGCCTGTCCTGGCGCGCACACGGGTTCTCTTATGCATTGCCGGCATCGGTAGCCGAGCTAATAGCGAACCGGCGCATCGTTGCAGCCAACGCTTCCCGGACCGTCGTCCGGGAAGCGCAAAGCCGGTTCGCGCGGGTTGGCGTCATCCACGTCACGGCTAGCGCGGAGGTGCTTGCCCGGCGCATAGGGGACAGGGGCCGCGAAACGCCGAAGGAACGCACAGGGCGCCTTGCGCGGTCGGTGCCTGAGCCCGCGGCCAATGGCTATGTCCGAACCCTCGTCAATGAGGGCCCGCTGGAAGTCGTAGCCGGGTCGTTTGTCGGGATGCTGCGTTCGTTCGCGGCGTGAAGCCGGGAAGCAGCACCCGCGCCGTTCACTCCGCCGCTGCGGCCGAAACGGGTGCTTCCACGATGCGGGTCTCGAAGTTCGCCGGGGCGACGATTTCCAGGACCTCGAAATCCTTGGAGCAGGCGATCTCGCGATGCGGGATGCCGGGGCGCTGGTTGATGACGTCGCCCTTCTCGATGCGGCGCACGCCCTGTCCGGCATATTCGAACTCGGCCCAGCCGTTCAGCACCATGACGAACTGGAAGGTGCAGTCATGGACATGCCAGTGCTGCACCTCGTCCTTCATTTCCTTGCCGTTCGCCTTGACGATATGCGCGATGTAGTCGCCCTTGGTCGCCGCCTTGATGCCGAGGTCCCGGTATTCGAAGATCTCCCGCAGGCCCTCCGTCCAGATGGCCTCCGAGGCCCTGTTGTGCGCAAAGTCCCAATTGTCGGTCATGTCGTCCTCCCTATCCTTGCTGTTCGCAATCCTACAACCGCTCTTCCGGACCGTAAATCGCGGCAGCGCGACCGCCGAGGATTTTCACCGGTTGTTCGTGCTATTGAATCCGCCGGGCAATGGTGACGCAAGGAGACCGCGGATGACCGAAGGCCGGGCCGACCTTTCGCAATGGCGCGAGCCGCAGGCGCTCATCCAGACCGGCGAGCTCGAGAACAGCCTCGGCACGCCGGGGCTTCGCATCGTGGACTGCACCACATGGCTGAGGCCGGCGGAGCCCGGCGACGACGCTCCCTACCGGGTCGTGCCGGGCCGGGCCGAATACGATGAGGCGCATATCCCCGGCGCGGTCTTCCTCGACCTCCAGGGAGAGGCTTCCGACCCGGAGACGCGGCTCAGGTTCCAGGCCCCGTCGCCCGAGCGGTTCGCGGATGCCATGGGCGCGCTCGGCATCGGCGATACCTCCCGCATCGTGCTGTACTCGGCCGGCAGCATCATGTGGGCGACCCGCGTCTGGTGGATGCTGCGCGCCTTCGGGTTCAACGGCGCGGCCGTGCTTGATGGCGGCTGGGAGAAGTGGAAGGCGGAGGGACGCCCGGTATCGACCGCGCCGGCGCAATACCCGCGGGCGCAGTTCACGGCGGCGCTCGCGCCCGGCCGGTTCGTGGACAGGGACTATGTGCTCTCCCGGCTCGAAGATGACAGCACCGTCATGGTGAATGCGCTGGCGCCCGCATTCCATCTGGGCGAGGGGCCAAGCCGCTACGGCAGGCCCGGACGCATCCCCGGCAGCCTCAATGTGCCCGCAGCCGGCCTGCTCGATCCGGCGACCGGGGGGTTTGTGCCGCTCGACAAGGCGCGGCGGCTGCACGAGGAAGCCGGCGTCGGGCGGGATCGCCATGTCGTTGCCTATTGCGGCGGCGGCATCTCCGCCACTGTCGGCCTGTTCCTTCTCCACCAGCTCGGCTATGACGACCTCACCCTCTATGACGGCTCGATGGGAGATTGGGCCCCCGATCCCGGCCTCCCGATCGAAACGGGCCCGCAACAGCCTTCGCATGGTGGGAGGCGGCCATGACACTCCGGTTCCGAAAGCTTCACCCGCATTTCGCCGCCGAGGCGAGCCCGGTCGATCTCCGCCGCGTGCATGACGAGGAGACCCTCGAGGGAATCCGGGCGGCCATGGACGAACATGCCGTGCTCGTCTTCCGGGACCAGGCATTCGCGAACGAGGAGCAACTCGGTTTCGCCACCCGGCTCGACGGGGAACTCCACCGCAAGACCGGGATCAGCGTCCTCGAGAAGAACCGCTTCGGCGACAATGCGCTCTCCGATGTGTCGAATGTCGGTGCGGGCGGGGAGGTGCTGGACGCGAACAGCCGCAAGCGCCTCTACAGCCTCGGCAACCGGCTCTGGCACACCGACGCCTCGTTCCAGGACCCGCGCGGCCGTTATTCCATGCTCGCCGCCCTCGTGGTGCCGCCGGTGCCGGCCGACACCGAGTTTGCGGACATGCGCACCGCATACGACACGCTGCCGGAGGAGACGAGGGCAGGACTGGAAGGCCTCCGCGTGCATCATTCCATCGCGCACTCGCGGATGACGCTCGGCTTCGAGTTCTCCGAGGAGGAACGAGACCGGCTCAAGGGCGCCATTCATCCGCTGGTGCTGACCAACCCGAGAACCGGACGCCGTGCCCTCTACCTCGCCTCGCATGCCTCGCGGATACTCGACCGGCCCATCCCCGAAGGCCGGCTTCTCATCCGCGAGCTCACAGAGCACGCGACCCGGCCCGAGCTGGTGTACCGCCATTCCTGGCGAGACGGGGATTTCGTCATCTGGGACAACCGCGCCACCATGCACCGCGCCTGCCCCTACGAGGACACCGTGCACCGCCGGGAGATGCGCCGCGTCACCACCCTCGACACCGGCGATCCGGCCCGAGTGGCGCAGCCCGCATAATCGCATTGCGCCGGCAGGCCGCTGGAGCCTCGTTTGCGTGCCGGCACGACTTCATCCGCTACCGGAAATCCCCGAATGAAACCCCTCGACGACATCCGTGTGCTATCGGTTACGGTGTTTCTGGCCGGCCCGTTCCTCAGCATGACGCTCGCGCGCTTCGGCGCGGAGGTCATCAAGGTCGAGGCGCCGGGCGCGGGAGAACCCATCCGCGGCGCCGGCCCCTTTCACGGACCGAAGGGCATCCATGCAGAGCGGCAGACGGAGGACGACCTCTCGATCCGGTTCCTGAAGCGCTCCGAGGGCGTGAAGAGCGTCACGCTGAACCTGAAGGACCCGGAGGGGCGCCGGATGTTCCTCGAGATGGCGAAACAGTCCGACGTGGTGGTGGAAAATCTATCGCCCGGCTCGATGAAGCGGCTGGGTCTTGGATACGAGGATGTTTCCGCCGTCAATCCGGGCATCGTCTATTGCTCCATCGCCGGCTACGGCCAGACCGGTCCTTACAAGGACCTGCCCGCGCACGACCACCAGATCCAGGCCATGTCAGGCATCATGGACATGAACGGTTCGGCGGACGGCCCACCGACGCGGATCGGCGTGTTCGTCGGCGACCTGGTGACGCCGCTCTATGCTGCCTATTCGATCCTGGGAGCCCTTCGGAACAAGGAACGGACCGGCGAAGGGCAATATCTCGACGCTTCGATGATCGACACGCTCGCAACCCTCATGTTCATGGAACCCATGGAATATGTGCTGCAGGAGGGACAACCGATCCGCGCCGGCAATGACAGCCGGAACGATGTGACCGGCCTTTACCGACTCACCGACGGCGACGTGATCATCACGGTAGGCCTGTCGCTGCGGCTCCGTGCCCTGCTGGGCGCGCTCGACGCCTCCGCGCTTCTGGAGGAGCCGCGTTTCGCAACCCCGGAAGACAGGGAAGCAAACATCGACGCATTGCGGCAGGAGATCCAGGCGCGCCTCGGCGCATTCAGCTGCGCGGAAGGCATCGCGCTCCTCCAGGCGGCAGGCGTACCGGTTGCGCGGGTCCGCACGATTTCCGAAGCGATTGAGGACGAGCATTTTCGCGCCCGCGGCACGCTCAAGCCGATGTACAGGCAGGATTCGGACGAGCCGGTGGAACACGGGATCGTCTCCGGATTCCCGGTCAAGTTCTCCGGCGGCGACCTGCCGGATCTCGAAGGCGGCGCGCAACTCGGCCACCACAACCGGGAGGTGTTCGAGCGGCTTCTCGCCCTCGATGCGGCGGCGATGGCCGACCTGAAGGAACGCGGGGTGATATAGGGGCGGGGTCGCCCGGCCGCCGGGAGCCTACCGCCCCGGCTGAAGGAGTGCGGGGCCGTTGTCGGCAGACCGGAGGCCGACATCCTCGCCCAGAGCCCGGCGCAAGGCCCAGGCAAGGCAGTAGTTGGATGACAGGACTGGCCGGCCGATCCGCGCTGCAGCCGGCCCCAGCGCGGCCAGCGTCGGCATTCCGGTTCCGCTCATCAGCAGCGCCTCGGCATCGTCGGACACGCCGGCGTCCAGCGCAGCGAGGGCATCCGAGCTGCGGAGCCCGTAAATCCGGCGCGTGTCCTGCGAGTTGAGTTCGATGGCCATGGTCTGGACGATGGAGAGCCCTGCGGCGCGCCAGTAGGCGACCCCCGCTTCGACGATCTCCGCCGGATAGGGCGCCAGCAGCGCGACGCGCTCCACGCCCAGGGCCTCCAGCGCGTCCAGAATGGCCTGCGCGGCCGTGATGAACGGGCAACCGAGCCGCGCTTCCGCCCCGGCGACGATCTCCGCTTCCCGCTCCGCGCCGACGAGATAGGAAGACCCGGTGCAGGCAAAGCCGTAGACATCGGGCCGCAGCACATCGTAGCTGTCCAGGGTGCGGTCGAGCCGGTCGTAATAGTCGATCAACCGCTCTACGGAGGTCGGGGCACGGCTCACCAGGCGGGAGGTGAGGATTTCCGCGTCGGGCCGCATGAGCCGGCGCATCTCCGCCTCGACCGTCGGGTTCGCCTGCGGCACGCCCACTCCGACCCAGCCGCCCGGCCCGTATTCCCGATCCATGCGATCCATACCGTTTCCCCTGAACCGGCGCGGCCCGCCGGCTCAGATGTCCAGCGAGGTCTCGCGCTCCCAGTCGCTCAAATGCCGGGAATAGGCGTCCCATTCCTGCATCTTGAGTTTCACATAGGCGGCCGAGAACTCCGCCCCGAGCGCACTCTTCAGCACCGCATTACGGTCGAACGCGCGAATTGCGTCGAGCAGGTAGTTCGGCAGCCGCCTGACCCGGCGCCTGTGACCTTCGGCATACATGTCGAGGTCGCTCCGCTTTCCCGGATCGCGCCTGTTCTCGATTCCGTCGAGACCAGCCGCCAGACAGGCCGCCTGCAGCAGATAGGGGTTGGCCGCACCATCGGCGAGCCGGAGTTCGAAGCGCCCCTCATCGGGGATACGCACCATGTGCGTGCGGTTGTTGCCCGTCCAGCTCACGGTGTTGGGCGACCATGTCGCGCCCGACGACGTCACCGGCGCGTTGATGCGCTTGTAGGAATTCACGATCGGGTTGGTCACGGCACAGAGCCCCTCCGCATGGTGGAGCACGCCGCCAAGGAAATGCAGGGCAAGCTCCGACAGGCCGAGCTCCCCATCCGGGTCGTGGAACAGGTTGTTTTTTCCGTCCACGTCCCAGACCGACACATGCGCATGGCACCCGTTGCCGGTCAGGTTGAGGAACGGCTTCGGCATGAAGGTGGCGCGCAAGCCGTGTTTCTCGGCGATGGACTTCACCATGAATTTGAAGAACGCGTGCCGGTCTGCCGTCACGAGAACGTCGTCATAGTCCCAGTTCATCTCGAACTGGCCGTTGGCGTCCTCATGGTCGTTCTGGTAGGGGCCCCAGCCCAATTCCAGCATGGCGTCACAGATCTCGGACACCACGTCGTAGCGGCGCATCAGGGCCTGCTGGTCGTAGCAGGGCTTCGCATCGATATCGCGCGGGTCCGAAATATCCGTGCCGTCGGCGTCGATCAGGTGGTATTCGGCCTCGACCCCGGATTTCATCCGCAGCCCCTGCGCCGCAGCCCTCGCAACGAGGTTCTTGAGAACGACGCGCGGCGCCTGCTCGACCGGCCGGCCGTCCATGACCAGATCGCCCGCGACCCACGCCACATCGCGCTGCCAGGGAAGCTGGATGACACTCCCGGTATCCGGCACGGCCAGCATGTCGGGATGGGCCGGCGTCATGTCCAGATAGGTGGCGAAACCGGCAAACCCGGCGCC
>Ga0209020_1003082_pt1 | contig 12100 bp, 11 predicted proteins | sample PinacodermBB_FD_187298 | JGI IMG/M metagenome (GOLD analysis project Ga0209020, IMG submission 187298) | Host-associated microbial community of the marine sponge Aplysina aerophoba from Gulf of Piran - sponge pinacoderm, lysed by bead... | ecosystem: Host-associated > Porifera > Sponge >...
GAGCACGGTTGCGCTGCTCGGACAGAGGAGGCGATGGCTGCCGATTGCGCGCCACAGCCGTGTGCGTGGAAACCCAGACGGCATGGAACTTCGGCGCTCCCGGCACCGGATCGACTATGGCGCTGAATCGGCGCATCAGCGCCACAAGGCGACGGGCGATGCCAGGCTTGCGCAGAGGCGGTGGACACGCCGTGTTGGCCATGTGTTGATTGTTCGTGAGCCCATCATCCGGCCCCTTCAAGAGAGAGTTTTATTCCATTGTTTTCAGCTAGTTACGGGCGGCTGGCGGTAGGGTAAACTCTACACGGCCAAGTTTCAAACCTGTCGGTGCCGCAGGGCGCCGTCGGCCGGCGCTTGTGATCACTTCTTCTTGCGGCAATTCCCGCAGTAGCAGACTTGGGACTCGGGGTCCTGGATCAGGCCTTCATCCAGGTTGTGGCAGATTTTCTTGCACTCGAGGCAGATGTAGTAGATCCCCTCGATGGTCTTGTTGATCTTCTCCCGGTTGAGCACGCGCCCCTTGAGCTTCTCGATGCGAATCCCCAGGAGCTCTTCGTATTGGCGCTTGATCTTCAGCCGCCCGGCCGCGTCACCCGGCAGATCCTGATCGTCCAACTCGTCCGTATGGGGCGCGTTGACGGCGCCTTTCGACTGTGTCTTGAGCTGTGTGGCGCGAGCCGTCTTCCTGGCCCTGGCCGCTGGCTCATCCTTGCTGTCCTTGACTGGAGTCATGTTTTTGGTGCCCATGAGCATTAGCCCTTCGTCCCGTGGTTGTCAAATGGGAAGGTGCCGCGGGGCCGCCAGGACCACGAATTCGGACCTTACAGGGAGAGGGCGACCCAGACCGTGGCCGCCAGAAACAGCAGCATCATCACCGACGAGCGGTCCAGTTTTCGCAGGACCGCGTCGGTGCCCTCGGGCGTGACCCCTTCGGGGGATTCGTGGAGCCTCACGAAGCGATGGGCGATGCCCATGCACTGCCAGGTGCCCAGCATGATGACGAAGAACGCCAGCAGCAGCTTGACGCCCAGGCCGGCGCCGAATTCCTGCGCGTAGGAGGCGCCGTGGAGCGCCTTGAGATCGGTGATGCGAGACGCTCCGGTAAGGGTCATGATCCCGAGCAGCCCGATTTGCGCCGGGTTGTAGATCCGGAGCACCCGCACGAGCAACTCCACCCGCCGCTCCCGCATGGACTCGTGCCTCAGCGCCGGCAGAAGAATCCGCCAAAGGGCGGCTACGAGTCCGATATGAAGGGTGAGGGAGATTATGTGGAAGTCGGCGGACAACTTCGGGACGCTTACTCGGCGGCCTTGGAGCGCCAGCTCAGCAGCGCCCGCTTGGCGATGCGTTTCCCCGGAGCCTGGTAGTCCTCGGTGAGCCGGGCCATGCGCTTGCCGAAGTCGTCCAGGCGCTTTTGCTGGTTCTTCTCGAAGGCCCGCAGCTCTCTCTGACGCCGTTCCTGAAACTGTTGCAGCTCCGCTTGCCGGCGTTCCAGGAACTCCGAGAGGTCTCGGTCCCACTCGTCGTGGAAACGCTGTACAGTGGTGCGGACGACGTAGTTGAGATCATCCTTCACCACCGTGGACTTGAAGCAGTTGGGGCAGAAGAGCACGTTGCCGATGGTCAGGCGGCCGGTCTCGACTTCATAGACGGTGTCGCAGGCGAAGCAGTGGAGCGACACGGGCCACTGGTCCGGAGCCGGCACGGAAACCGCGGGCTGGGAGTTGTCGGCGAACACGGCGCCCGGTGCGGCAGCGGCCTGGGGTGCCGCCTGGGGCGCGGCGGCCGGTGCCGATCCGACGGCCGGGGCCTCCGCGGGCGCGGCTGGTGCATCGGCCCCGGCGCCTTCCCGGAAACGTGATTCAAAGGCGTCACCGAAGTCGGTATCGGTGTGAATCTCGCGCGCCCGCCCGATCAGCGCATCCTCGGTCTCCACGTTGTTGGGGTCGGTCACGCAGCAGTCCACGGGACAAACCGCGGCACACGCCTCGTAGTCGTGAAAGCCCACGCATTCGGTACACAGCAACGGATCGATGACGTAGATCTCGTCGGCCTGCGTGATGGCGTTGTTGGGGCATTCCGGCTCGCACGCGCCGCAGTTGATGCACTCTTCGGTTATCATCGTGGCCATGGACTCAAAGCCCTCCCGGGTTCAACCCGCGTTCATGCCGTATCGGCCGAGCCGCACACTAACCGTGGTGTCCTGCACAACGGACATGATGGCAATCTCGGCGCTCCAATCCACCCTTCTTGAGATAACAGCGGCCAAGGATCGCGTCAAGTTTTCGCCGGCGCCAGACCCTCCCGGCAGGTTCCTCCGATGGGCGTCCCCGGCTCCTAGTCGCCCTTGGCCCGGATCGCCTCGAAGACCTTCTCCGCGGTGACGGGCAGGGTGGTCACCCGCACCCCCACGGCGTCGTGCACCGCGTTGGCCACGGCCGCGGCCGTGGGAATGACGGCGGTCTCGCCGATGCTCATGCTGCCGTAGGGTCCGCTTCCCACGGGCGCTTCCGTAACCTCGGTCCGAAGCGGTGGAATGTCCTTGATATTCGGCAACTTGTAGTCGCCCAGGTTGGCCGTGACCACCCGGCCGCCGTCGGTCACGATGTCCTCGCAACGGGCGTAGCCCAGGCCCATGACCACCGCCCCGTCGATCTGGCCCTGGTGGCCCAGGGGGTTCAGCACGGTGCCGGTGTTGTGGGCGGTGGTGAGGCGCCGCACCTCGAACCGGCCCGTTTCCGGATCCACTTCCACCTCGGCCACCTGCGCCACCATGGAGGTCTCGGGACCGTCCGTCATGTTGGCGTAGTGGCCGGTCACGGCCACCGGGCCGCCCGCGGCCTCCACCAACTCGGCGAAGGTCATGCGCCTTTCGGAGCGCAGGTGGGTGATGCCGCCGCTCGCGATGGCCAGTTCGTCGGCGGCAACGTTCATGCGCTCCGCGGCGATGGCCAGCAGCGCGGCGCGGGCCTTGCCCGCGGCATCGAAGGCCGTGTTGCCGTGGACGCGGGTGCTGCTGCTGCCGCGCACACCGGTGTCCTTGGCCACGCGGGTGGTATCCACGCTCTCGAAGCGCACCTGCTCCAGCGGCAGGTCCAGTTCCTGGGCCACCACCTGCTGCATCATGGTGTAGGCGCCGGGCCCGACATCGACCAGCGATGCCCCCAGCGTCGCGGCGCCGTCGGCTTCCACCCGCAGGTCGACGTACGACTCGCCGCCCTTGGACATCCAATGGCCCAGGGCGATGCCGCGCCCGACGTTCTTCTCCCTGGGCGCGTGGAAGCCGGAGGTACGGATGGCGCTGTCCAAAGTCTCGTCCGGCTGGATGTGGCCCACCGGTTCGCCGGTGGGGTCCAGGTCGCCGTCGTGCACGAAGTTGATGCGGCGCAGCTCCACCGGGTCCATGTCCAGCCGCCGCGCCACCATGTCGAGCTGGCTCTCGTTGGCGAAGAATCCCTGGGGGTGGCCCGGGGCGCGCATGTAACCGCAGGGCATCTTGTTGGTGTAGACGTAGCTCTCTTCCAGCAGAAAGTGGGCGATCTTGTACGGACCCCCGGAGCTGTGCGCGCCCACCAGATAGCCCTGGGGGCGGTACGCGCCGTAGGCGCCGCTGTCGAACAGCAGGTGCATGTGCTGGGCGACGATGAGGCCGTTCTTCTTGACCCCGGTCTTGACGGTGGTGACGGAGGCGTGACGCGGGTTTCCCGAGATCAGCTCCTCGGTGTACTCCATCAGGTACTTGACCGGGTGCCCGGTGCTCCGGGAAAGCACGTAACAGAGGGCGATGTCGTTGGCGTCGCCCTTGCCGCCGAAGTCCCCGCCGATGTAGCCGGGGTGGGCGACGATCTTGTGGGCGGGAATGCCCAGGGCGCCGGCAATGTGGTCCCGCAGGGCGAAGAGGCTCTTGGTGGAGGCCCACACTTCCGCGCCCTCGCCCCGGGCTTCCACGATGCAGCAGTGCGGCTCGATGTAGCCGTGGTGTTGCATCGGCGTCGTGAAGGTGTTCTCCACCACCAGATCGGCCTCCGCGAACGCCGCATCCACGTCGCCCTTGCGCCATTCGAGCTGCACAAAGACGTTGCTGGGGGCATCTATCCGGTGCAGCAGCCCGGGGTAGGTGGCCACCTCGGGATGGATCAACGGGGCCGACGGCCTGGCGGCTTCCACCGGATCCACCACCGCCTCCAGTTCCTCGTATTCCACCTCCAGGAGCGCGCTGGCGGCCTCGGCCGCGGCTTCACTGTCCGCCGCCACCGCAGCCACCTTCTCGCCGATGTAGCGGACCACACCGTCCGCCAGGAGCGGCATGTCGACGATCTTCTTGCCGATGCGGGCGCCCGCGAGGTCCGCTCCGGTCACCACGGCCCTGACGCCGGGGACCGCCAGTGCTTTGCCGGTGTCGATGCGCTTGATGCGTCCGTGGGCGATGGGGCTCCGGAGCGCCTTGCACCAGAGCATGTCCGGCACCGCCATGTCCGCGGTGTATCGAGCCCGCCCCGAAACCTTGTCCTCGCCCTCGCCGCGCGTCGCCGGGAGGCCTACGATCCTTTGGTTCGCCATGGTATTACCTCGTCGCCGTCAGATTTCCTTCCAGACCTTGGCCAGGCTGTCGCCATACACGCTGATGTCCCACTCGCAGAAGTAGCCGAAAGGGGTCATCCAGACCTGGTACCCGGTGTTGTGCAAGCGCCGTGCCACCTCCTCGAGCAGCCGTTGGGCCTGGTCGGGAGCGGCGCTGTCGCCGCCGAGATGGGCGAACGAATGGAGCACGACGTTCCTCATCCGTTTCTTGTTGGCCAGCCACTTGATGTGCTTCAGCGCCTGCCGGAGCGTGGACGGGTTGTCCCGGTCGGCGTTTTCCACTTCCACCAGCACCACCACGGTCTCGGTGACGGCGGTGGCCTCCGCGGCTGGATCCTCGGCCTCGGCAAAGGCCTTGGCGTAGGGTTTCCAGCTAAAGCTTTTGGCCAGCAACGTGAGCAGTTTCATCAACGTGTGACTCGGGCAGGTTCCCAGATAGCGATTCAAGTGTGTCCGCCGGGTAAAGTCAAGGGAGAAGTACCGGGGGACGGCGGCGGGTGCGGAGGTCCGGGAACGCAAAAAGGCCTCGTCGTGGGGGTTCTTGACACCGTTAGGCGGCTCTGGTAGGCGTCCTACAGCCGAACGGGCAATGCGGGTTGAACGGTGTCCGAACCGGCACCCGCAACGCATGCGAGATGATAGGCTAGACAATACCCGAGACGAAACCAGCCGCCGCCTGGCAGGCCTATAGGCCAGGAGGGCGCGCTGGTTTTTTATTTGGGGCGCCGGCCGTCGCGAGGGAGTTGCGGAGCGGGGCGGATATACAGCGACTTGGCGCCTCATGGAGGACTTGATGAAGACTTTGGGTCTGATCTCACCCAATCTGGATGATCCGACCATTCAGGAATACTACAGCATTCTGCCGGAAGGCATCGAAATCAAGGGCCGGCCTCTCCATGTCACCTCGTTCACGGACGAGACCTTCGCCAAGGTGGAGGAGGCCTTTGCCGACGTCGTCCGCGACCTCACCAAGGATTCCCTGGATTTCCTCATGATCACCGGTGAGCTGTTCCTGTCCTACCGCGGCCCGGGCTCGGACCGGCTGGTGCTGGACTCGGTGCGGGAAATCACGCCGGTGAATGCCTCGACGGTGTTGACCGCGGTGGTGCGCGCGTTGAAGTCGCTGGACGTCTACCGCGTGGTCATGGCTTCGCCGTTCCCTCACGATCAGGACGAGAACCTCATCCGCTTCCTCGACCACTACAACATCGAAGTGGCCGCCAACCGCGGCCTTGGTTACGACAACACCCAGGAGATCTGGGAACTGTCGCCCGAAACCGGCTACGACCTGGCCGCCGCGGTCCTGGAGGAGTGCCCCAACGTGGACGGCATCTACATGCCGTGCAACAAGTGGCGCGTGTCTTCGGTCATCGAGCGGCTGGAGGCGGACCTGGGCAAGCCTGTCATTACCAATACCCAGGCGTGGATCTGGGAGGCATTGAAGGGCCTGGGGCTCAAGGCATCCCTGCCGGGGTACGGAACGCTGCTCAAATAAGCCGAAGTCGAAGGACGCCACACTAGAAGGCGGTGAGCACGACCCCGCCGAGGCAGATGGCCGCCGCCCCCACCAGCACCTTGAGCGTTACCCGCTCGAAGGACCGCAGGAAGACGGTGCTCAGGATCACGGTGAAGAGCGGGGTGGTGGAGATGAGCGGTGACACCAGCACCACGCTCCCCATCTCCAGCGCGGTCATGTTGAGGGACACGGCGACGCTGTTGAGCAGCCCCGACAGCCCGAACCACAGGACCGTCTCGCGCCGGAAGATCAGCTCCCGGTGTTTCCCCGTCACCAGCAGATAGAGCAACAGCGCTACGAAGGCCGCTCCCTGCACCACGCAGATGGCCAGCGGCACGGAGTCGACCATGCTGTACCCGAGCTTGCGCATGGGACTCGAGAAGCCGCCCAGAAACGCCGCCAGTACCGGTAGCAGCAGGTAGATGGGTTGGTATGGGGTGTTCGCCTCGGAATCCCTTATGCCCAGTAGCGTCGCGCCGATGATGATGAGCAGGGTGCCGGCGGCGATGGCCAAGGTTACGGTTTCCCCCAGCCACAACACCGCCACCACCCCGGCGAAGAGCGGCGTCGTGTTGCGCAGCGGCGAGGCCCGGGAGATGCCGACCTTGTTGGCCGAGATGAACAGCAGAATCTGGGTGCAGAAGGGCGACAGCACGCCGGCTCCGGTGAACAGCAGCAACCCGCCCGGCAGCGCACCGTCCCAGGAAACCAAGGGGCCCAACACCATCAGCAGGATGACGGTGGACGTGAACAGCGAGAAGGAGATGGCGCCGGTGGGAGTGCCGTAGTTCAGACCGAGCCGGGAGCAGATCTGGCCCGAAGAAAAGCACAGGGCGGCTCCCAGAGCCAGCAGCGGGATGTACAAATTGTCCACGGGTCAGGTCGGATTGCCCGGGCGGGTGACTGTGATGGGTTCCATGAATACGCTCACGAATATGCGCAGGAATTCCCGCCGTCGGCAAGGCGGCGCGATCATCGGCCCGTTTCAAGCCCTGTACACGGGCCGGGACGACCGTGGAGTTGAAAAACCACGGAGCTTCGGTTAGCGTCCGAGAGATCCAATCTCCAACCAAGAAGGAGTCGTGAATGGCGTATACGAGTTGGCGCGGTACCATCGGCGTGGTCAAGCCGACCATGAGGCCCGGGTCGCTGGAAGAGTTCATCCGCATGATGCCCGAGGGCATCGGCATCATACCGCTCTTCATCGGCTTTCAGCGCGGCACCGCGGACGAGTTCCAGCAGGCCATGAAGGCCTACGAGGTGCGGGTGGCCGAGCTTGCCGGCTACGGCGTCGACCTGATCCACCCCGAAGGCGCGCCGCCCTTCATGTTCCAGGGAGTCAAGGGCGAACGGCGCACTATCCGCGCCTGGGAGCGCAAGTACAAGATCCCCATGGTCACCGCAGGCCAGACCCAGATCGAGGCCCTGAAGGCGCTCAAGGCGAAAAAGATCCTCGGCGTCACCTACTTCACCGGCAAGATCAACGAGACCTTCGCGAAGTACTTCGTGGAGGCGGGTTTCGAGGTCCTGGCCATGGAGGGCATCCCGGTTGAGTTCGAGGAAGTAGGGAAGCTCGCCGGGCAGGAAGTCTACGCCCATATCCGCAACGCGTTTCTGAAGCACAAAGGCGCGGACGCCATCTACATGCTGGGCTCCGGCTGGCGTACGCTGGACATCATCGAGCTGCTGGAGCAGGACCTTCAGGTGCCGGTGGTGCATCCGGTTCCGGCCCGCGTATGGGCGATCCAGAAGCGGCTCCATGTCAACGAGTCGGTGATGGGTTACGGGCGGCTGCTTGAGGAGATGGTGTAGGGGCGCCCTTCGACTTCGCTCCGCTACGCTCAGGACGAACGGGGGTGGGGCTTTCCAACCGTTTGTCCTGAGCGTAGCGGAGCGCCAGCGTAGCGAAGTCGAAGGACGCCATCATCGAGAGGCACGCCAGTCCTCACACCCGCGCCGCCCGCCAGCCCCGCAGTTGCATCAACACCCCCGCCACCACCAGCACCGATCCCATTCCCAGCATGTTCCAGCCGGGCAGGATCAGCAGCACGCCGCCGGCGATCAGGACCGCCCGAACGGGCCAGCTCAGCGCCACGAGGCCGTAGCCGATGGTCCCGGCGGACAGGCTGACGGCGCCGATCAGCGCCGATATGGCCGCCAGGAGCACGGCGTCCACCGTTCCCTGAAGCAGCAGGGCGGGGTGGAGCGCAAAAGAGAACGGCAGCAGGTACTTGCCGATGGCAAGACGCACCGCGTCCTTGCCGGTTTCCCAGATCCCGGCGCCGCTGATGCTGCATGTGACGAAGACGGTCACGCACACCGGCGGCGTGATGTGGGACGCCAACCCCCAGTAGACCACGAACAGATGCGCGGCGATGTCGGGCACGCCCATCAACACCAGTGCCGGCGCACACAGGGTGGCCACGGTGATGTAGGCGGGCAGGGAATCCATGCCCATGCCCAGAATCAGGCTGGCAATCCCCACCATGGCCAGGGCGATGGGCAGGTTGCCGCCGCTCAGATCCACCAGCGCCCGGGAGAACTTCGTCCCCAGGCCGCTGAGCCCCAGCGCCGCCACCAGCATGCCTACGGCCGCGGTGAGGATGGCCAGCGGGATCCAGGCCTTCACCGCCGATACCAGCGCGCCGTGGATGTCCTTGGGATACAACCGTTTGCTCTTGTCCCTGGACAGGAAGCTCACCGCCACCAGCAGCGGCAGGCTGAAGATGCCGGCCATGTCCGGATCGAACTTCTGCACCAGCATCAGGTAGATCATCAAGCCGATGGGCAGCAGGAAGAACCAACCTCTCCGGAAGGTCGCCCCCAGGTTCGGCAACTCGTTTCGGGGCAGCCCCGCCAGCCCCCGCCGGGCGGCCTCGAAGTCCACCCCCATGAACACGATGACGAAATAGAGCAACGCCGGCAGCGCCGCCGCCAGCGCGATCTGGTAGTAGGGGGCGCCGAGGAAATCGGCCATCACGAAGGCGATGGCGCCCATCACCGGCGGCAGGATCTGGCCGCCGGCGGACGATGCCGCCTCCACCGCGCCGGCGAACCCCGGGGCGTAGCCGGCCCGGATCATGAGCGGGATGGTCACCGCTCCGGTGGTGGCGGCGTTGGCCGACGGGGAGCCGGAGATGGTGCCGAAGAACGCCGACGCCAGCACCGCGGTCTTGGCGGCCCCGCCCCGGGTCCAGCCGGCGATGGCCATGGCCAGCTCGCTGAACCATTCGCCCACGCCGGCCTTCTGCAGCAGGTGGGCGAACATGAGGAACACGATGACGATGGTGGAGGCAACCCCCAGCGGCACCCCGAAGATACCCTCGCCGGGCACGTACACCGCGTAGGTCAGCCGGTCCCAGGCATAACCCTTGCCGAACAGGAGGCCCGGCAGGATGTTCTGGTACCGGGCCACGGCCAGGAACAGGCAGACGATGGTCACCAGCACCCAGCCCACCGCGCGCTTGAGCGCCACCAGCAGCGAAATAGCGAGGGAGAAGGCAAGGGCCATCCCGGCGAAGTCCAGGAAACCGTATTCGTCGTAGTCGGTGACCTGCTCGTAGAAGAAGATGATGTAGCCCAGGGGCGCCATGGCCATGAGCAGGAGCCCCAGATCGGCCCAGAAGCCCGCGCCCCGGCCGCCGCGCCGGCGCATGTGGATGAGAAAGGCCAGCAGCAGCGCGAAGGTCAGGCTCACGGCCCGGTGGAACGGGGTCGGGTAGAAGATGCCCAGGTAGATGAAGGTCCGCCCCACCACGACAAGGTGGTAGACGGCGGTCAGGAAGGCGAGGAGATCGATGACCCGATCCCAGGACGTGCGGGCGTCCTGGGACGGGCTCGGTTGCGGAGACCCGATGTCAGCCATCCAGGGTCCCGTGAGGTTCTACTTGCATCAAGACGGCGAGGGTCCGGTCACTGGTTCGCCAGCAGCGCTGCCTGGGTCTTGGCCAAGGCGTCCGTCCAGGCGCCGATTTCCTTGAAGTAACGGATGGCGCCGGGATGGAACGGGATCGTGGGATTGGCCAGGCTTCCCTGGAGCGTGTACTGCTTCGCCGAGGCATGGACCGGATAGAACTGCTTCAGGTTCCCGAAGAACGCCTTGGTGAAGGTGTAGGCAACTTCATCCGCCATGTCCGCCCGGGTGGCGGTGAAGGTGCCCACGGCCAGCGACTCCACGTCCGCGTCCAGCCCCTTGATGGCGCCCTTGCTGATCATGGCCCGCCGATAGCCCTGCAGCCGCGGGTCCTTGAGGATCTCCGCCGCCTTGTCCGCCGGGATGGGGATGACCTTGAGAGAGATGGCCTGGGCTAGGCGCCGGATCGGCGGCGAGCCCGTCCTCGGGCTGCCGAAGGGCATCACCGCTGCGTCCGCCACGCCCAGCTTGAGGGATTCGAGCTGTTCGTTGGTGTTGCCGTGGCGGAGGATCTTTACGCCGTTCTCCGGGATGCCGTAGACCCGCATGATCGCGCGGGTGAAGGCTTCGAGGTCCGCCAGCGACTTGCGCTTCCCCTGCACGGTCTTGCCGTTGAGGTCCGCCGGCGTGTTGATGCCCCGGTCGCCGCGGGCGACGATGGCGCGGGCCCCCAGGCCGCCCTGGAACAGCAACCGCAGCGGCGCCTTGCCGTCCTTCTTGAACGAGCCGATGCCGTGGTAGCCGTGGGTGCCGGCAAGGGAGTTCAGCATCGCCACCTCGATACGCTTGGCCGTCAGCGCCCGCACGTTGGCGTCGCTGCCGCCGATGGGCTCCACGGTGACGCTGATGTTGGAGTTCCGGCTCACGGTATCGCCCATGCCCACCGCGAGAATGTGGAACCGGGCGCCCACCGTTGAGGTGCCCAGGGACAGGGCCGTCTGGGCGTTGAGCGGGGCCGCGAAGAGAAGCATCCCTGCCGCGAGTACGAAACCGGTGCGTATCAGGCGTTTCATGTGTCCTCCTTGCATACGGGCGGGTCACGAGCCCGCTCGATCACATCGTTGTTTTCGGACAGGCCCTAGCTAGCACCGCCATGACCGGGTGTCAATTCACGTGTCCGGGCGCGTTTCTGATCAGGACGGTCCCGGTTCGAAGGGATTGAAGCAACGGACCCCTGCCGGGGCGATATGCTTTACGTTGCGTGTGACCACGACGAGGTCGTGCACCAGTGCGGTGGCGGTGATGAGGGCATCGACATCCGGCAATGGGTCGGGGATGCCGATGCGGCCCCACCGCTCCGCCACAGCGCGATCGACATCCAGAATCCGGTCCCTGAACCGGCCGAGAATGCGATCCAACCACCGCCCCAAGGCAATAGCGCTGGTTGGATCTCGTCGGCGGATCCGCTCGACACCGTGCCGCAATTCGCCCAACGTCAAGACGCTGAGGAAGAGTTCCTGCGGCTGATGCCTCCGGAACCAGTCGACCACAAGCGGATTTGCGCGCTTGCCCTTCCGGAGCTCGGAGACGACATTCGTGTCGATCAGGTAGCTCACAGGTCAATCTGGCGCGGGCCCGAACGTGGGCGCTCGAAATCGCTGTCTTTACCGGCGTCCGGCATCGCCAATAAATGATCGATGAAACTATCCGGTTTCTTCCTCAGCCAGGCCTCGGTTTGGCGGATTCCCTTTTCGGACAGTTCCCAGAGGCCCCGTGGCGAGTCGTCTCGAAGATGGCCGTCTTTTTTCAGGCCGTTTCTTGCCCAACAAGCAGCGTTCCACCATCGGGGATCGCCGGTGGAAACGGGCTCGTAGTCTCCGGGTCGCAACCGTGGCGCGATGCGTGTCTCCAGGAGCGGGCGCAACTCGTCCACGCGGGCCTTGCCACCCAACTCATAAAGGATCTCCAGTAGCGGCCGGCGCAACTCCTTCTCGGGCAGCTTGTCCTGAAGCTGCCTCCGGCGGGGCTGCCGAACGGCTTCGGGTTTCTTTGGGGTCGCGACGCCGCGCTCTGCGTCCAACGCCTTCTCTGCAGCGTTCAGCACCTTGACAAAGGCTGACTCGGTTGTGTCTACCAGCGGCTCGGCCCAT
>Ga0209020_1003085_pt1 | contig 12072 bp, 15 predicted proteins | sample PinacodermBB_FD_187298 | JGI IMG/M metagenome (GOLD analysis project Ga0209020, IMG submission 187298) | Host-associated microbial community of the marine sponge Aplysina aerophoba from Gulf of Piran - sponge pinacoderm, lysed by bead... | ecosystem: Host-associated > Porifera > Sponge >...
GGCAGGTCTTCGCCATCAGGAAGACCGTCCGGCAATACAGATGCGCCAAGCCCGGCCGGCCGGCGGTTGTCGGCACGCCCAGTGTCGAGGTCGTCGTCGGCATCACAAGCCACACGGCCGCCGCCGCCGACGCAGTCAGGCTGCTTGCGCTGAACCGGTCCCATTGGACTGTGGAGAATCGAGTGCATCGCGTCCTGGACGAGCCGACCGGCTGGAACGAGGATCACTCGAAGATCAGGAGCGGCCACGGGCCCGAGAACATGTCCTGTCTGCGGCGGCTCGCCCTCCGCCTCTAGCGGCCTCATCAGACTCGTAGCGGCTTCCTCGCCAGCAAAGGCGACGAGCCAGGCTCGTCCGAAAAAATTGTCGATGATGTCAGGATAGGCCTCAGCAACTCGCTGAGTTGGGTGCCATCGACGGCTTTGAACACGATGCCCTCTTTACAAAGCCGCGCTGCTTGCGCCTCGATGGCGTCCTGTAGCCCAGTGTCCGCAAGGCTTGCGCGAACACAAAGGACGAAACGCTTCGCCGAATTCGCCCATTTGCCCTTCAGGAAGTCGTCGGTAGCCTTCTCGATGTTTGACGCGGTCACTCCCTTCAAATTCTTGGCCTGCCAACAGACATACCCGCCGCCGCTCAGGCGGGCATAAACATCGATCCCGTTCTGGTTCTGACCGGATCGGCCATATGGTGCGCAGTACTCAACGTCGGAATTCTTGAGCACCAAGCGGAACACAAGCCGCTCGAAGTTCTGCCACGAGAGCTTATCGAAAGGCAAATCGTGAATCAGGGTTTTCACCGGCGGTGTCTTGACGACCGATTCCGGAAGCTCGAAGTAACGCCGCAGAATCGTTGTTGTCCGAATCAGCAAGCAGTTCTATGTTCGGTTTCTGCGTCTTATGATATGCGGCGATGATCGCTGCCAATTTGCCCGGACCTGAACCATGCCTCTCAACGCCACCCTGCGCGCCGAACTGCCCGAGTTGGTCCCGAACGGCCTGCTGGCCACCCGGTCGTGGCTCATGGAACAGGGCTTGGCCCGGCATGCCGTCGACAACCTGGTCAAGAGCGGGCAGCTTCTGCCGCTCAGGCCCGGCGTCTACATACGTCCGGGAAGCCGGCTTGTCTGGCAAGGCGTCGTCAGCTCCCTTCAACGGATGGGCGGCAACTTCGTCGTCGGCGGAACGAGCGCGCTGGAACTGCACGGTCGGACTCACTATCTGCCTCTGGCCCGCCGCCGCGCAATACACCTGTACGGCTCCGGGCCATTGCCGTCATGGGCCAACAAGCTCGATCTCGAGGAGACGTTCCATCGCCATGGCACCGCATGGCTGTGGGAACTGGAGGAATCTTCGGAGCGTTGTGAACAGCGCCCTCAGTCGTCCTTCACGGTCGACGCTCCCTGGGGCGACGGTTTCCAGGCGGTGCGCACCTCCACGCTCGAACGCGCGTTGTTCGAGATACTGAAGGACGTGCCGGCCGGAATATCGTTCGAACACGCCGAACAATTGATGGAAGGGCTTGCCGACCTCTCGCCGCGCAGGCTCGACGCCCTTCTGCGCCGAACGCGCAGCGTCAAGGTCAAGCGTTTGTTCTTCTGGCTGGCTGAGCGGCAGGGGCACGCCTGGATGAAGCTGCTGGATGCCGGCGACTTCGATCTGGGCCGGGGCAAGCGCGTCCTGGCGAGGGACGGCCGGTTGGTGCGCCGCTACGGGATCACCGTGCCGAAAGCGATGCATGGATAGACGCAATCCGGTTTACCGTCAGGCGTCGCTGGTCGTCCGGGTGCTGCCCTACGTCGCTAGGCGGGAAGAGTTCGCCCTGAAGGGTGGCACCGCGATCAATCTGTTTCTGCGCGACTTGCCGCGTCTGTCGGTAGACATCGACCTCACCTATCTGTCGCTCACACGCCGCGAAGAGGCCCTGCCGGCGATCCGCCAGGGGCTCGATGCCGTTGGAACGGACTTGCGAGCGACCATTCCCGGTATCGGGGTCCAGGTGACGGATCCATCCGCGACGGATGCGCTGCGGCTGGACCTGGCGCTGGACGGATGTCGCATCAAGATCGAGGTCTCTCCGGTCGCGCGCGGCACGGTGTGGCCCACCGAGATGCGGAAGGTTGTCGCGACGGTCGAGGAAAGCCTCGGCTACTCCGAGAACCGGCTCCTGTCCTTCAACGATATATACGCGGGCAAGATGTGCGCGGCGCTCGACCGGCAGCATCCGCGCGATCTATTCGACATCGCGCTGTTGCTGGACCAGGAAGGCATCGGCCGGGACCTACTCAAGACCTTTCTCGTGTACCTGATCGGCCACAACCGGCCGATTGCGGAGCTTCTAGCTCCGAGGAGCCGGGACATCGCCGGCCTCTATGACGGAGAATTCAGGGAGATGGTTCGTGAGCCGGTGCCGCTCCAGACATTGCTCGATGCGCGGGAGCGGCTTGTCGAGGCCCTCCACGCGGCGCTTGCCGAAGAGGATCGCGCCTTCCTGCTGTCGGTAAAGGGCCGGAAGCCGGACTGGTCGCTCATCGACTTGCCCGGCATCGCTGATCTGCCGGCCGTCAGGTGGAAGCTCATGAATCTCAATCGAATGAGCGAAGCAAAGCACGCGGCTGCGCTGGACAAGCTCAGGCAGGTACTTGGCAGGTAGCCTCAGGTGCAGGACGGAGAGGTCAGGACGTGCCGTCGTCGCCGAATTCCCGTTTCTCATAGACCGTCACTATTTGCCGTCCGTTCCAGACGTAGCAGAGGTGCCGCTTCTGGCAGGCGTTGGACAGAAGGGGCGGACGGAACACGGCGGCACATTCGCCCGCTGTCCGGCGGACGCTGTCGTAGACGATCCCGTTCGAGCCGGCCTCGCGCAGCATTCTCGCCAGATGCTGGACCGCTGCATGTTGTCGTTGTGGTAGACGAGCGGCTGGGCCACCTTCCGGCCGCGAAGGTCATGCAGATCCCCGTCGAGGCCAACCAGGTAGACTCGCATGGGGGGCTTCCGGCGCACCGGCTATCGTGCTATACGATGCGGTGCTTGGCGGTGCGGGACTAGTGGCCCAGTTGGAGGACCTCAACGTTTTGGCGCATGTCGTAGATCTGGCGCGTGAGCGGTCGGAGATGCCTGCGAATGTGGCTCTAGCTCTTACGGCTGTTTGCGGAGCTACCTTGACTAGTTTGCACATCCTTGCCTTAGTCGTCTACGTGCGGCGGAGACTTTGGCGCCACTACAGACCTGAGCGCTTCCGATCTACGCAGGCCGAAATTTGGAGAAGGTACCAGCGATGACTATGTGGATGGTACGTGCCGAGAGCGACAGCAGTCTGTTTCAACCATTCATTTCACATGGCATCGTCGCGATCGGGTGGGCCGATGTCGGCCACCTGCAGACGTTTTCCTCGCGGGAAGAGATTGTCTCTGCAGTGCGCAAGCAATATCCGGACTGGAAGAAGGGGGCGCACATAACAAGTGCGGGCATGCTCCATCGGTTCTCGAAGGAGATTGAGCCAGAAGACGCCATCGTCACCTATGATCGGACCCGGCGGGTGTATGCCGTAGGCAAAACCAAAGAGGGATACCGGTTCGACCCCGGTTTCAACACGGACTACCCGAACGTACGGAACGTTGAATGGACGGCAACAGAGGTACCACGCGACCGACTCGCGACGGCCACGAGGAACACGCTCGGGTCCACGTTGACGCTGTTTCGTATTCCAGATTCGGCGGAACGCGACATTTTGCGGGCCGCGCAGGGTGGGGCGGAGGTTCCGCCAACGGAAGATCTGATCGAGGAGGAAGAAGAACTTCTGCAGGACATCCAGGCCCGGAGCCTCGAGTTTATCAAGGACCGGTTGGTCCAACTCGACTGGGAAGACATGCAGAAACTAGTCGCCGGACTGCTACGGGCGATGGGCTATAAGACCCGGATATCGGCAGTGGGACCGGATCGCGGCAAGGACATTGTCGCTTCGCCAGACGGATTCGGATTCGAAAGCCCAAGAATCGTCGTCGAGGTCAAACACCGTCCAAACTCAAGTATGGGCACGCAAGAAATTCGGAGCTTTGTGGGCGGCCGCCACTCGGACGATAAAGGGCTCTACGTGAGCACTGGCGGCTTCACGAAGGAAGCCCGCTACGAGGCGGAGCGCGCAAAGGTCCCGGTGACCCTCATGGGTCTTGACGAACTCGTTGAGTCGCTCATCGACTATTACGAGCACATGGATGCCGAAGCGCGAAGGCTTGTGCCGCTGCGACGAGTCTACTGGCCTGTCGGGTAAGAAAAGATGGTTCCGCGCATCGCATGCGCTTGCGCCGCTGCGGACAGATGGCTCGTCGGTGCCGCCGTTTGCGCGATCGATTCCGGGGTGCGAGTGCGGAAGACAGCTGTTACGAGAGGAGGGTCCGGCGGCGGGCGTGCCGTCCTGGACCATCGGCCTGGTCCGGGAGTGGATCGCGGAGGTTTTCAAGGTCGCGCTGTCGATGGAGTCGGTCCGCGCCCTGATGCACTCGCTGGGCTTCCGGAAGCTGTCGCCGCGACCGGTCCATCCCAAGGCCAATTCGCAAAAGCAGGAGGGATTTCGCAAGGACTTCTAGACCTTGGTGGCATCGGCCTTGCCGGAAGGCGTCGATCTGGCCAGCGTCTGCTTGTGTTTCCAGGACGAGGCGAGAATCGGGCAAAAGGGCATGGCGGCACGGGTCCGGGCGCTGCGAGGAACCCGCCCGCGGGTTCCGCGGGACCACAGATACGGATACTGCTACCTGTTCTCCGCCATCTTTCCGGAGGCCGGCGTGGCAGTCGGCCACATCTGCGACCGGGCCAGCACCGACGAGATGAACCGGCACCTGCTAGACATCGCAGCGTCGGTTCCCGACGGCCGCCACGCGCTGGTGGTTCTCGACGGCGCCGGCCGGCATCGCTCCAAGGGGCTAGAAATCCCGGCCAGCGTGGCGCTGCGGCGCTTGCCGCCCCGCAGCCCGGAGCTGAACCCGGTTGAGACCGTATTCCAGTTCCTGAAATCGCGCCACTTCGCCAACTAGATCTTCGCGACCGCCGATGCCGTCAAGGCGAAGGTTGGATCCGTCTGGTCGGACCTCGCCAAGTCCCCGGATCGGATCCCCGCGCTCGGCGCTCGAACCTGGGGAGATTTGGCATGAGAAACATCAGCGGAACTTTCAATGATTCCAAAATTTTTCGAGTACCTAGAAATTTACCTGTATAGGTATAACTAGGGATCTTGGGGGCTCTGAAGGCATGATTGCGTTCTGCAATGTTCGGTCCCCCCAATCACGGCGCTAACCCTTACCCTGCGGCCCAAGTGCTGCACGTAACCGACCGCCGAGCAGGTCGTAATCCCTCCCGAAAACACTTCGTCCGCAAGAACTACCTCCAGCCAATTTGCCCGAAATACCGTCAAGAGGGGCCGACCTTGTCAAGCCGGAGATCGCTCGCGCCGGGATCTGCCACGCCAACCGCCCGGCTTGTCCGGTTAACCTGGTACCGGGCCGTTCGGAGACCGGCGCCGCTCGCGGACTGCCGTCAGAGCCCGCGCTGCTCTGTTCCGGGAACATTCGCTCGTTAGGGTACGATAGCCCTGCGCGAAACTTCTAGTAGGTGTCAAATCCCGGTTCGACCGATTCATGAATTGCCACATTCCAAGGAGTTAGAGGCTATCGGGATCCCACAAACAACGGATCGGTTATGGCGGAGAGACAGGGATTCGAACCCTGGGTACCCGCAAAGGTACAACGGTTTTCGAGACCGCCCCGTTCGACCACTCCGGCACCTCTCCGCGAGACAGAATCCAATAGCAGCAAATTTCTGTTTTGCAAGATGCCAAATCCGTAGCGCGATAAATTCGATGGATTTTCCGGATCGCGTCAAGAATTTTTTGCTTGCGAAAGGTTGACATAAGCAAGATATAGCTTCATATGCTGCCCGCTAAAATTCGGTTGGGCTTATGAACACTTCGACCGCCTCGCCCGCCTAAGATAAACGCAGGCTGCGAAACGGCCTTGGAAATAACAGGAAAACGAAATGTACGCGATAATCAGAACCGGCGGCAAACAGTACTGCGTCAGGGAAAACGATGTGATAAACATCGAGAAACTGAACGCGGAACACGGCGAAACGGTACGTATCGACGACGTATTGATGATAGGCGGAACTGACACGACAAGCATCGGCACGCCCTATGTAGACGGCGCGCATGTATCGCTTACGGTGTCCGAACATTTCAAGGATCGAAAAGTAATAAACTTCGTTCGTAGACGCAGAAAGTCATCTTCCAAGAGAACGAAAGGACATCGGCAGTGGCTTTCCGCCGTGAAGGTGGATGGCATCTTCGGCCCCGGAATCGAGCGCGAAGAAAGTAATCCGGTCGAAGTGCACGCCATGGCTTCAGCCGATCATGTTGAAGTAGAAGCAACCGAATCGGAAGCGTAAGCGCAAAATTTTAGTCACCGAACTCGACTCAATTATCCAATTCGCTTCCAAAGAAGTAGGCATAGAGACATTCACGGCCAGGACGGCAAGCGGTATGGGCGGACAAGGCAACTCGTCGCGACGGCTTATAGCCGCAGACAAACTTAGGGAGTAGTATTCATGGCCCACAAGAAAGCTGGCGGTTCATCGCGAAACGGGCGCGACTCCGCAGGACGAAGGCTGGGAGTTAAAAAATACGGCGGCGAGGCCGTCGTTCCCGGCAATATAATCATTCGCCAGCGCGGTACGAAATTTTGGCCCGGCGCCGGCACGGGTCTTGGGAAGGACTACACGCTGTTCGCCACTGTTCCTGGAAGAGTAATGTTCCGAAAGGGCCTGAAGAGACGAACTTACGTTTCTGTCGCTTCAATTGCCGAACCCGCGGAATAATATTTAACTCGACCTTCCGAATCGCACCGTGTTTCGGGGAACTATCCTAGGATGGCATTTCCGGCAACGAGGCGGCAGTGGGAAAAATTGGGTGCTTACAAAGAAAGGTTGATAGGTGGCGCGACTCTCGGCAGCGTAGCGGCATGAGCTGGAAAAGCGTCTTTGGTAGCCCCTGGCTCGGCGCTGCCGGTTTCATCTCATTTATCTGGGGCATTCCTGGAATGTTCGGAGACGCAGCGGAGTGGGGACAGTGGTTTGGTGTCGTGAATACCGGTTGGTTCTATATGGCTGCCGGAATTGGATCCGTCCTTATCTGTCTCTGGATGGTCGTAATCGTCGGGCGCTACTGGGCCTTTATACAATCGAACAGAAAAGCGATTGTCGGTCGGGCGTTGGCAATTCTAGTGCTCGTAGCAGGCGCGGCGGCTATCGTAGCAGGTTTCGTAGTCCTGTCCTCGTCCGAATCGGTGTGGACTCACCCAACATTCTCGAAGGTTGAACAGGAACAGGCCTTAGCTGATTGTAGAATAAGGGCATATGATGCCATTGGCGGAGGCTTTGATAGGGACCCATACCGCCGTGACTTTGTGAGAGCATGTCTGACTACGAAGGGCTTTCTCTCCGAAGAATTGTATGAATCGGAGCGGACGCCAGACGCCGGTTTCGTGTATTGAAGCGAAGGCGTTGATGAAACCTTTGGTCGATCCGGATCGCAATCTGGCAGGCGCGACATCCGGCACGCCAACCAATCTTTGTAAGCTCCAAAAATTGCCCCGGAAAATGTCGGTGATCGAGTTGATCGCAACGGTTCGGCAATTCAACAAATTTTGCCAGGCACTTCAAGAATAGCCTCCGCATATGGCCGGAGCGCGGCCATAGTTTAAGTTATATGGGCTGCACGGCACATTGTCTGCTTTTTCGGCGCAGGCATCGGGCGCCTAAATTTTCGGGCACGCTACAAGACTGGGCTGCCGAGAATAAAGCCAATAAGCGTTCACGCGGAATCGTCTGCTTCTGCTTGCTAGAACAGCCGATGAATCCATACCCCAACGATTCGCAGGCCCTCCGTTTAGGCCATACGCGCTACCTTGAATTTTCTTGGCCGAACGATTTCAGTTGCAGTCCTTCTGCCGCGATCATTCAATATCCTGCCGTGTATCGCGGCGAGGTTAGGATTTCTCGGCGTTTGGGCGGTTTCTGCTGGATATACGATAGCGTTACGGAACCGAAACTGCGCATGGGATTGCTGTCGGCAAGAATATGCTTTCCGAATTCATTCATCGCGCGACGGAATCCTAGCGAATTGCCGCATGAACATTGCTGCCAATTTATACGCCTGGAAAACGCCGTTTGATTGTTGAAAACTTCGGACCGGTGCATCTTCATAAAATCTGAGTTCGCCAAAATTCCAATATCAAGATCGGGGATGATTTAAACGTGTTGACATCCGAACCATATGAACTAGCGAAGGCCCGCAGGTCGCGCCATGGTTGTCTTGAACCGAGATTCTCGAAGTTCTAGGCAGGTCGCTCGGGCTGGCGCTTGAAACCGAGTCGGTTGAATAAGCGATTGGTCCATGCAAGCGGACATCGACGGCAACGATTCCGCTTCTGGTTCAATTGTGCCGGTTTAGTTCCGGATTGAACGTAGCGACCATGATCATCTTGGCAAGTTGATGCCTTGGCTGCGGGTATCCCGGTGCTCAATGTTATCTGAATTGCAATAAGCTTCAGGGACAAGCATCGCTCGGTTCTTGGTTTGTAGAACGAGATCATACGCGATGATTTGCGCTTTCTCGGGCATAAAACGAGTTTTGGCGGATCGGCGAATATCCGTCGACGCCGGAATCCAGCATCGTTGTTATGCCAAACTTCCGGTCTTGGACCACCGTGCAGTTCGCGCCCCCGATATTTCCCAAATTGTCCGGCGCAAACTTTACGAGATTGAATGACTGCTCGGCTCTTCAAGAATGGCTTGATCGAGTATTCGGGTCAATTCGAGGAATTCGTATAGCGCTGCCAACGCCATTTACGGCTTGTCCGATTGGAGTCGCGGGCAACAAACTTGCTGCCGCAACTGCCGGACGATAAAAGTTCATCGGGCTAAAATCTGCTTTTCGGGGCAGAACGCAAAATGCCGCCTTGAAGTTCTCGGGAGCGAGCGGGGTGACTTCGAACGCGAATTGGGCTATCAGTTGGCGAGGGCGGATCAAGCGCCAGGGTCGCGCGATAGGCGGGTCGCGATAAATCTACGAATCGCCGGTTCGAATGACTTGTCGGACTGGCCGCCAGCACGGCTGGCATGACGAGCGCTTAAACGGCATGTACAATTTGGTTGTCCGACGAGTTAAGAGCGATTAGGCATCGAAAAATTGCAACTGAAATTATTTCAACCAATGGGCTATTCAATTATCGGTGAATCCATGATTTCGGATTTGAGTGATCCGCGATGAAATTCGAAGACACTGCTAGAATATACGTTTGCTCGGGCAGCGGCGGCAACGGCGCGCTTAGCTTTCGAAGAGAGAAATTTATCGAATTCGGCGGCCCCGACGGCGGCGACGGAGGGAAGGGGGGCGATGTTTGGATTCAGGCCAGCTCCGACTTGAATACGCTGGTCGATTTTCGCTACCGTCGAAGATTTGTTGCGCCGAACGGCAAGTCCGGCGGAAGCCGAGCGCGAACCGGGGCCGGCGGAGGCGATATCGTCCTGGTATTGCCGGCGGGAACGCAAATCTTCGACGAAGATTCCGGAATATTGCTGGCGGACCTGATCGAGGATGGGCAGCGCGAGATTTTAGCTCGCGGCGGAAAGGGTGGATTGGGCAACCTGAGGTTCAAGTCGTCGGTCAATCGAGCGCCGAGAACCTCCACTCCAGGCGAACCGGGCACTCAATTGAACCTTGTGCTGAAGCTGAAGATCATAGCGGACGTTGGATTGCTGGGATTGCCCAATGCCGGAAAATCAACGTTCCTGTCCGTCGTATCGAATGCCCGGCCCAAAATCGCAGACTATCCCTTTACGACTCTATGGCCGCACTTAGGCACGGTAGGACGCGGGAGCGTCGATTTCGTCATCGCCGACATCCCGGGATTGATTGAAGGCGCAAGTGAGGGCAGGGGGCTTGGGGATAGATTCCTTCGCCACATCGAGAGATGCAAATTGCTTGTGCACCTTGTCGATGGAACATCGGAAAATTCGGTTTCCGACCATGGCACTGTTATCAGGGAGCTCTCGCGCTACGATGCCGGATTGGAACGAAAAGCAAGGATTACGGTTCTGAGCAAGGCCGATGCGCTTGGAGCCGAGGAAAAACTGGAAAAACTGAAGTCGCTCGGGAAAGTCGCAGGCGGACGGGCAGCGGCTGTTTCGTCGGTAAGCGGGGAAGGCGTACCCGCGCTCTTGGATCAGATCGCAGCGGAATTGGAAAAGCTGCGTGAGGAAGAGAACGCGAAGCCGCAAGAGTGGTCGCCGTAATGCAAATAAACGATGCAAAAAAAATTGTCGTCAAAATCGGCTCCGCATTGCTTGTGGACGATTCTTCCGGGACTCTTAACATTCGTTGGCTAAAGGGATTGGCAAGGGACATTGCAGAATTAAAAGGGAAGGGCGTTGACGTATTAATTGTTTCGTCCGGGGCTGTCGCGCTAGGTCGAAGAACGCTGCGAATGGGATCCAGGAACCTGTCGCTGGAAAGAAGCCAGGCGGCCGCCGCGGTTGGGCAAATCATGCTGGCGCGCGCATACGACTTGGAACTTGCGCCGTTCGGAATCGTTACTGGGCAGATTTTGCTTACTCTCGAAGACAACAAGAATCGAAGGCGATATCTGAACTCGCGAGCGACGCTCGCAACTCTGCTCGCTGAAGGCGTTGTTCCTATAATCAACGAAAATGACACCGTCGCAACGGATGAAATTCGTTTCGGGGACAATGACAGGCTAGCTGCCCAGGTCGCGGTGATGTCGGGTGCCGACATGCTGGTGCTGCTATCCGATGTCGACGGTCTATATACGGCCGACCCTAAAAGTCACAGCGATGCCGTGAGGCTTGAAACCGTTACGAAAGTAACGCCTGAAATGCAGGCGATGGCCGGTCGCGAGGGAACGGCTTTGTCGAAGGGCGGAATGAAAACCAAGCTGCTAGCCGCCAAAACCGCGATGAGCGCGGGGTGCGCCATGGCGATTACCTACGGCTACGTCGACAGGCCGCTGTCGGAACTATCAAAAGGCGCTTCATGCACCTGGTTCTTGCCCGAGCGCGATTCACAGACGGCTCGAAAGGATTGGATCGCATCCATGAAAACTCGCGGCGCGCTATATATTGACGATGGCGCAAGAAAAGCGCTTAAAACCGGAAAATCGCTCTTGCCGGCAGGCATTCAAAAGACCGACGGCGACTTCGGGCGCGGAGACCCGGTCGACGTATTGGGTCCAGGCGGAACGCCGCTGGGCAAGGGACTGGTTCGATACAATATCGCGGAAATCGAAAAGATACTGGGCAAAAAAACCCACGAGGTCGGAGCGATACTCGGGTACCCCGCCCGCGCGGCAGCGATTCACAGGGACGACATGGTATTGGACTGATCCCGGCCATTTCTCCGATCAACCCGTTGGCTGCCGGGCAAAAATTGCAAACAATCGACTTCACGACCCGCCTTAATCAGTCCCTAGTGGAGGTTGCGCAGAAACGGGTTGAAGACTTGCTGAACAAAGTGGGCGCCAGTGGCCGTCCGGTTTCACCGCGTGAAGCCGTGGAGCATGCGCCGGCGGCCTTCTCGCCGGAGAACAGCAAGAAGGCGGAAGAGCGCGTTGCTGCCAACACCACCGCGGAGATATTCTTTCGCTGATCAAGATGGTGGATCGGCATGAACTGCCGCTCCATTTCATGATCAGCCTGAATGGGAATTTTCTTTGGATGCGCGATTCTGACGGGCGCGGCTATTACATGCTTGCCGAGAGCGATCCGGCTGCGCTGGAGGAGGCGTTGGCGTCGCGCGGCGCCGAAATGGGCGATGCGGGTTTCTCAATGCCCGGGCATTCAAGGGCCATGTTCATCGAACGTGAATTGACCGGCATTGAGGAACTGGCGGAAATCTATGCTCGCGGCGGTCTGAACATGGCCCTTGTCCCTGATAAGGGCGAACAAGACGGGGAGGGCCAGAGCGATGGCTGAAGACAGCCGACCGCCCCGCGTGCCGCCCAAGATCAG
>Ga0209020_1003097_pt1 | contig 12022 bp, 7 predicted proteins | sample PinacodermBB_FD_187298 | JGI IMG/M metagenome (GOLD analysis project Ga0209020, IMG submission 187298) | Host-associated microbial community of the marine sponge Aplysina aerophoba from Gulf of Piran - sponge pinacoderm, lysed by bead... | ecosystem: Host-associated > Porifera > Sponge >...
GGAAGGTACGAGCACAGGAACGGATATCGTTATTGAAGCTAGAGGAGATACAGGGAGTGAAACAGGTAGAACAGACACTGGAAATGGTAACGGATCAAGCACAGCAGAGGGTGTGGTTTCTGTTCCAAGACCAAGTACTACTCATCTCCCGGGCGTTTTTGGTGGTACGACATCGCAACTCCCAAGTTCGGTTCCTGATGCTTTGGATATGTGCGAAGCAGAACGTGTTTTTAACACTATATGTGTAGCTATGCCGTTTTCTTTGAAGCCTCGGCGAGGTAATGTGCATGATGTGGCTCGTTTTAGAGGCAACCAGGCCACTCAAAGTCCGAATTACTTTCCTGCACGTATTGAGATTACAGATGGTTCGGTGATTATGTGGATCAAATCTGTGGGAAGCAGTATAACAGCACGGCGTTATGGCTATGAGTTTAAGCTAGCTGGCGGAGGGCTACAGGCAGCGATGACAGCTCTTCCTGTTGTCGTAAGTTTTTTGCCGAAGCAATCTGGTCAGAAAGAATCTATGCATCTTCGTATTAACAGTAAATCTTCTCATAGTTGTAATGTGGACATCTTGATTTCTCCAGATTGGAGCCAACGTATTCTGGCTGTATATCAGGGTACAGCTAAGTGTTGATCCTTGCTGTAGGGTTGTGTAATTAAGAGTGAATATTTCCTCTCTTCTGCCGAAGACTCAGGGGCTCTTCGATGTGCCATTGTAACGAGTGTTGTGACAGAGAAAGCTTACAGACACGTAAGTGAGGACCTTTTATGCTAGAGCGTAAATATGGATTATGTATTTATATATGCATGGGTATATTAGGGTGTGTTATGTGTTTGGCTGTCTTGAGTTGTGGTGAAGAAGATCCTGCACAAGGATTGCAGCCGCCGCCTGATGATTCTCCCTCTGATAACCCCGAAGATCCTAGTTATGATGATGAATACCAAGAGCCTGAAGAAGGTGAGGGCGGAAGTGGTGAAGAAGAGTTTCCTGAGCTTGAAGATAATGTGCCTGAAAGCTCTCGAGTGGAAAAAATGGGAGTGATTACATATCCAGATGCCTTAGATCTTTGTAAGAAACGGCCTGGATATTTGTGTGTTGGTTTAGGCACTATCGTTTTACAAATAAGGATAGGAAACTATGGAGATCGCAGTAATCTTATGGTGCATCCCAAAACTAAGGCAGCCAATTATTTTCAAACACGAGTGAAGATAGGACATGATTATGTGCGCTTTCGGGTTAGTGAAGCAGGCAACAGAAAGGGGCGTCGATATGGTTATGATTTTAAGTTAAAAGATAGCACTCTCTTAAGAGCTGCTGTACAGTCTCCATCACCTCAAAACTGGGTGGAGTTTCTTGCCGTAGATTCTGGTCAAAAATATGATCTATTTTTGAGTGTTCATTCAAAGGAAGGTTTCAAGTGTGAGGTGTTGGCCTTGCTCAAGCCTGGGCGTGTTTCTGAAGTGACTTTAGCCATCTATAGTGGTAAAGCAGATTGTGGTAGATAGTAGATAGTAGATAGTAGATAGTAGATAAGAGCCGTGATGTTTCTTATTTTATCATCTCACTTATTTCACTTATCTTACGTATGGATCTTGTTTGTTGATAGCTCTCAGATCTCAACGTTACTTTCATTTTGAGGATTGTTGATCTTTTAGAAATCCTTTTAAAGTGGTGGTGATTTCTTGAGTGCTGGTAAGATTTTTGTGTTTCACTTCGCATGAAAGTATGTCTTTATCTTTCATATCTTTGAGAGTTTCAACATTTTCTATAAATAAGGCATGCTGTGCTGTGCTGCGTTTGGAAGCTTGTTTGTATTGCTTGGATATATTTTTACTATCCAAGCAATGTTGTACAGCTATGCCGGCATTACGCAGTATGTGTGCCACACGCTGTAAGCCTAGAAAAGTGGGCAAGTTGTGGGTTTTGATATCCACTGTGGAGCTGAGATCTCCTACTAAAAAAACGGCAGGAGGGGTTGTTGGAGGAGAAAGGGTGTGTTGTAAGGAAGATACAATACGATCAACTCCTATAGATCCTCCCACACATGGTGGTAGAGTTTTTGAGAAATGTCCACTCAGGTCATAGCGTCCTCCTGAACAAATGCTGCCAGCTTCTGGGAGGTTTTGGAGAGTGGTTTCAAAAACGATACCTGTATAGTAATTCAAGCCACGAGCCAAAGAGAGATCAATGACAAATTGTATGGATGTTGTGTCTGAGAAAATGTGTCTTAGATGATGGAGAGTGATAAGAAGTCGGGTGATATCTTGGCTGGTGGAATCTGTTGGACTGTCTTTAGCTAGAGAAAGTAATAAAGCCTCCAATTCTTTATCTTTTGTTTGTAAAGCATCCAGGAGTGTATGGATATGTATGTCTTGGATGTGTAGTTCTTTAAGCATTCCTATGACCTTATCTCTGCCCATTTTGGTGAGTTTATCCAATGCTATTAAAGCTTGGGTGATCACATCAGGGCTGTGTAGGTGGCAGATGTGTTTGAGTAGGTAGGTTAAGATACCGCGATGGCCTAAGGATACGGTGAAGTGGCTCAGTTGGCAGCTGTATAAGCAACGTACTAAGATGGTGATGATTTCCATATCTTCAAAAACATTGTCTTTGCCAACGATATCAAAATCGCATTGCACAAACTCACGATAGCGTCCTCGTTGAGGTTTTTCAGCACGCCACACTTTCCCTACTTGAACTTTGCGGTAAGGTAAATACGGTGTAGGGTTTTCAGCAAAGAAACGAGCAAAGGGCATGGTGAGGTCATAGCGCAGGGCCACTTCTCGCTTTCCCTTATCTAAAAATGTATACACCTGTTTATCGGTATCGCCTCCTTTTCCAAGCAAAGTTTCAGCGTATTCCAAAGATGGGGTATCTATCCACTGAAAAGCAGCTAGGCTTGCTTCTTTGCGTATGATTTCAAGTATTTCCATACGACTTGCAAGAAGGTCGCCGCTGAGGTCACGAAAGCCTTTGAGTTTTCTTGCTGGAATAGTGGGCATGTTTTTGATCCGTTATTCAATGATAGTGGTAGGTGATATGTCGTGTTGAGATGAATGCACCGTAAGTGATGGGAAGTGTTTTTTTATACGTGTGGCTAGTGTATTCATGGCAAACTTTTCAGAAAAAAAATGACCACATAGGATGATATGGCAGTGGTGTGTTTTAAGTTTGAGACATTCGTGATATTTCAGTTCACCACAAATGAGAAGATCACAATGCTGAGAGATCAGATCTTCTATAAACGCAGATCCTGATCCACATACAGCAGCAGGGCGTTGGCTGGTGATAGATGATAGGGCTTTGTGATCGAGGGAGCTTTGCAGGTTGTTTGTATCGTTAGCTATGGAGACTTTCAAATATTTGCAACCAAATAGTTCTTTGGCTTTACGAGTGATTTCGGCTAGAGAAAGAGGTTTTTTGAGATGAGCGTATTTTCCACTTTTTTCTCTAAGACTATGGGTGGTTGTGGTGTGAAAAATATGTTTTAAAATCTGATCATTGATACCAGATGGAGCATTATCGTACGCTGTATGAGGTGAGTAAACGTAGATCTGGTGGCTAATGAGTTGTTTTAAGATGTAAGCTTCTGGTGTTGAGTGGAAGCGCTTGATGGGATGGAAAGGAAAAGGATGATGGGTGATAATCCATGGCACCTTTAGGGCTATGGCTTCATCTACGACTTCGCTAGTGAGAGTCAGGCAGGTCATCAGTGAATGGATGGTGGTTTGGTTCCCTGTGATGGATACTCCTACCGGATCCCATGGTTCTGCATAGGAAAGTGGAAACCAATGGTTTAAGGTGTCGGTGATGCTTTCAGTTGTGATCATGGCAGTATGCTTTTATGTGTGGTAGAAAGGAACTTCTAAAACAGTTGATATGTTAAGAGCCCAAGAGGTGTTCATTGACAAAATCACTGCTGGCCTTATCCTGCCTGTAACATGGTTGTATCAATGGTATGAAGCTAGCGCTAATGAACTATAAGCTAATGAACTATAAGTTGAACTATAAGCTAATGAACTAAGCAACATCTCATTTTATACAAAGTTATACAATATAAACAATAAACAGCAGGGAGTGAAATATGACAAGTCCCGATCCACAGAGTGTTAAAAGCAGTACAGGCAGTACAAGCAACCCTTATCCGCCCAGTTCTTCAGATACGGTTTCGTCCCAGTCCCAGAACCAGTCCCAGACTAAGACTAAGACTAAGTCTAAGACGTCTAAGTCTAAGAAAGGTGGTGCTTCAACGGCTTCAGCTAAAGAGTCTCCTGCTACCAAAAAGGCTGGCAGTAAAGTAAAGGAGCAGAGCTTTCAAGCGGAAGTAAAACAGATACTGGATTTGGTTATCCATTCTTTGTATTCACAAAAAGAGATCTTTCTTAGAGAGCTCATTAGTAATGCAGCGGATGCTATTGAGAAGCGTCGTGTGGCTGCATTGAAGGATGCTAGTTTAGCTTTTGAAAAATCTCCTGAGATTTGGTTGTCAGTGGACAGCAAAGCCAAGACTCTTACGATCTCGGATCCAGGTATTGGGATGAGTCGTGCAGAAGTGGAAAAGAATATAGGGACTATCGCTCATTCTGGTACGAAAGAGTTTAGTGAAAACTTAGGTAAGTTAAAAGAAAATCCAGAGCTTATTGGTCAATTTGGTGTGGGTTTTTATGCCTCGTTTATGGTGGCAGAGAAAGTCTCTTTACATACCCAAAAGGCAGGTTCTGACGTGGGTACTTTTTGGGAGTCCACAGGTGATGGCACTTATAAGGTGAGTGAGAAGGTTAAAAAAGATGGTGTTGGAACATCCATCACTTTGCGTTTGAAGGTCTTTTCAGATGAAGAAGAGGTTCAAGACTTTACAGATCATTATGTTTTGACCCAAGTGGTTAAGCGTTATTCGGATTTCATCGAATTTCCGGTAAAGATGATGGTGGAAAAAACAGAACCTGTCCTTGACTCTGATGGCAAGCCTATTGATGGCAAGAGCACTAAGAAAACAGTAGAAGAGACTTTGAATTCCATGAAGGCTCTATGGCGTAAGCCTGCGAGCAAAATCACCAAAGAAGAGTATGAAGAGTTTTACAAATCCACTTGCAAAGATTGGAGTGCTCCTTTAGAGGTTATCCATTATAAAGCAGAAGGGGTTCAAGAATTCAGAGCATTGCTTTTTGTGCCTTCTCAGGTGCCTTTTGATTACAATCAAAGGGAGATGAAGTGGGGGCCTAGCTTATATATTAAAAAAGTATTTATTGCTGAAAATGTCTCAGATCTTCTACCCACCTATTTACGATTTGTCAAAGGTGTTGTGGATTCTGATGATATCCCTCTGAATGTTTCACGAGAGATGTTACAGAAGGATCATCGTCTTCAAGCACTATCTAAGGCGCTGCTGCATAAAGTACTCAAGCATTTTGCTTCTATGTTGAAAAAAGATCGTGCTCATTATGAAAAATTTTGGGAACTTTGGGGAGCTAGCCTTAAAGAGGGGATAGCTGTTGATTTTGCTCAAAAAGATAATTTGGACAAGATCTTGCTTTTCCGCACCTCTCTTGATGATCGTTTAACCACGTTGGATGAGTATGTGGAGCGGATGAAGGCTGATCAAAAAGATATGTACTATCTTACTGGCGAGTCTCTTTCTCAGTTACGTGAGTCTCCTCATATGGAAAAATTCAAAGAAAAATCCTACGAAGTCTTGCTTATGGTTGATCCTGTGGATGAGTGGGTGGTACAGAATCTGAGAAAGTATGCTGATAAAGATGTGAAAAGTATCACTCAAGATGATCTGGACCTAGATAAAGATAGTCTGGCTAATGAAACAAATGAGTTGAAAAAGAAAAAGCTTGAAGAAGAGAAGAAAAAACAAAACGAAGCTTTTGCTTCTCTGTGTAAAACGATGCAATCTGTTTTAGATGCAGATATTAAGGAAGTGAAATTATCTTCAAGGCTTGTGGGCTCTGCTGTATGTTTGGTCAGTTCTCAGTTTGATCCTTCATCAAGAATGCAAAAGCTTATGGGATCCATGGGACAGAATATGCCTAAAACGAAGCGAATTCTTGAAATCAATCCTGATCATCCAGTGCTTCAGAAGATGAAACTTCTTGATGAAGATGCTCAAAAACGTTGGTCTCATATTCTCTACAATCAAGCCTTGTTGAATGAAGGCTCTTCTATTGAAGATCCGAAGGGTTTTGTTGAGAATATCAACGAGTTGATGGTGAAAGCTTCAGGGTAATCGTTTTTTTACAATAGCATCACACCTCAAACCTCTCAGTTCCTTGTTGGAACTGAGAGGTTTTTTTATCAACAAACATGCTGCTGTAATGGCAAGTGAAAAAATACTTCTCAATGGCAAAAGCTGTAAACGAACTATAGCTAACATGGCTATAGAACTCACTTTACAATCAAGAGTCATTTTGAAAATCAACAGGCAACTTTCTTAAGATAGATTTGAAGATATCGCAGAAGTTACAAGAAATATGAACCAAGGCGCCCGTGTTAGTGGTGAAAGGTGTGATGAACACATTAGGTATCTTAGAAATAACTTAGGACCAAAAATATCACTTTATTTGTCGAGAAATTTTGCGGAATTGTTATTTTTATCTCTTTAAAAATAACAATTCGAAGTTAACTTTTTGAGCTAACTTTATCTATTACAATCAAGAGCTATATGTTTGCAAGAGCTGATGATGTCTTCTTTGATTCTGTGGCAAGATCGAATGCGCTTTCTAAGTCCTAGAGAGTATGAAGTATGATAGCAAGGCCACAAGAGATCATTTCTTAATCGTAGGCGTAATGCCGCAAAGAGCCTTTTTTTCTATGATATTTCGTCATAGTAATTTTTTTAAGATGTCCCTTGAAGTAGCTTATTGTGTAATGTAGGATGTCGCAGATTTAACTTTTTTATTTCATCTTTTGTTTAAGGAAGTGGTTATGAAGGCATTTACAATACAAGAAAAGAACGTTGTTTATCTCATCCAATGTTTGTGCTTGGGTTTATTGGTGATCCTCTATAGTAGTTGCGGCAATGATGAAAGAATCATTTCAAAAGATTCCAAAAAAGAAAAAGATGATGTAGAAAATAAAGAACAAAGTAAATCAGAGAATGAGGCAAAGAGTAAATCAGAGAGGAAAGAAATCTGGAATGATTTCTTTCAAGCCTATGGTAAACCAAAGAGTAAAGCAGAGAGTAAAGTAAAAGAGGTAGTTGAGCTCGCTGATTCGAAGAAAAATGATAATAATAAAACGAGTGAGTGGTTAGATCATCCTATCTACAATCAATTATTGGAAGTTCATAACTTAATAGGTAAGCCTGTGGCTACTCATCGTGAGATTAATCCAGGAGATTTTGATAAGAGTGTCGATTTTCGGAGTCTTCAAAATGATTATGAATATTTACTTGCCAAAGCTAAGGCTAAAGATGGTGAAGAAGGAAATTTTTCTAGTTGTATTGTCGGGGACAAGCCTACAGCTAATGTTTTGTTAGGTCTTAAAAAGAGTGATTTGCCAAAAGGTGAGTACCTATTCGCACCTGATGGACAGAAGGCAGTTTGGTCGTCTAAGGAAATTCAAACTCGTAATGGGATGAGAAACTTCTTAGGTGTCAGTGCAGGTGCATCAGCTTCTGTGTTGTTTAGTAGTATCATGGCCGATCTTCAAGTAGAGTATCTAAAAGACTCGGAATTTATTGGCTATGAAATATACTATGGAGCAAAGGTAGAAGTTGAAAACCCTGATGTAAGAATGCAGAATATCAAGCTATCACCAGGAGCGTACAAGCTTATTAAAAACAGAGGAATTGAAGCATTTTATGATCGTTGTGGTAAAGAAGCTGTTATTGGTTACAGAACCGGTGGTTATGCGAGAGTTCTTTTCAAGTTTTCTGTAGCAAAATCTAGGCAAACTAAGGATTTCAACATAAGATCAAAGTTTAAAGCCACGGGATTTAGTATCGATGCAAAAGGTCATTTAAGCATCAACACAGGCAGTATCAAAGAAGAAGAAGGCATGACACTAGAAGTACAAGGAGCATTTGCTGGTGGTATTGGAGAGACCATAACTACAAATCTTGAAGAAACCAAAAAAATGATGAAAAAATGGCCTGCGACAGTTGCTAAACATGCGGTTGTGACAAAACTTATAAAAATGCCTTATAATAAATTAATTTCATCGGTAGTAGATAGGTCTCGTGAGACTATTGAAAATGAAATAGGTCTTCTGTATAACCAGCTTGATGAGATGATTAACAGGCGTAATGGTCTTTTAAAAAACAAATTTTTTCAAAATGTAAGCACTCTTAAACTTACTAAAACAAAAAAGTTTATTAAAGAGATCGAAGGTTTTATTTCTAAGCTTCATAATGCTATTAATCAGTGTAGAAAAGCAGTTAGTATGGCGGATTGTGCGTATACTGATCTTATTTTACAAGCTAATAATTTTAGATTTACAGAATGGAAGAAATCTGAAGAATGTGGAACTTATACGAAATCATATGATGTTGTGAAGGAAGTTTGTCGTGACGTACAAAAGCCAGAAAAATACACAACTAAAGGGGCAGAGTGTGGTGTAAAACTTTATAAGTGGAAAGAGTTAGGGGCTTTGTTAAGGACATTATGGTCGGATGAAATTAAAGAAGAACATTATCCTGGCCCATGTCAGTATTCAAATGCAGATAAAAGAACAGAAATAGTAGAAGTTATCTCTGCTAGTTACAATTATTGTTCGGGTAGTTCGGGTAGATTCAATAGAAATTTTCAAGACTTGGATGACAAAAACTATGGTGATATTAATGGTGGCTTAGCGTCACTATTTGGTTTGATAGCTTTTAATCAAAATGTGCGTGTGGAAAATAAGGAGCTCTTTTCACCATATCGAAGAGTATCTGGATTGTTAGCTTTTGATCCGCATGATCCTTTTGCTGATGCACAGCACATACTAGGAGGAATAACGAACGATATGATACAATGTAATTCCGGGGGATCGGACTGGAGCCCTAGTGAGAATAAATACAGGTTAAGTTGTGGTAAGCGTGCTGCTGAGCATGGTGTTGAAGAGTATAATTCATGTACAAAAACAAGATATAAGACTGAAGGAGTTTGTGAGAATGAAACGACTACAAAAGATAAAACATACAATAACGAATGTTATCTCCCTATCCAATAATTGGGAGAGGCGAGTTACTCACAAAATGTATATTAAGTATAAGATAAAATTGGCTAAGATAGTGTGTGTTTATCATGGAGGTCGATATGACAATCTTGATGAATCTTAGCTGATTTTTGTCCAAGTTGCTTCTACTATTATTGGTGATATTCAGAAATCTCAAAGTCAGGAACAAGTTGGAGAGTTTTCCATATAGAACCCAAAAAGGTTTTTTTAAGACGATGGTGAGGATGTCTTTTGATAGGAGTTGAGTTTAGATGCTTGTTGCATCAATTCATAAGCTCTATTGCAGGTGGTTTCATGCAATTGTGCAATATCTGCTTTTTGATCTTTGGATTGTTTAGGGATTATGGGTTCAGATATGAAGTGTTTGAGTTTGACGGGTCTGGGTAGGATAGTAGGTCCTAATCCTCTTGCTATAATCATAGGAAGGCGAAGATAGCGATACATAAAGCGAGTGATTTTTGTGTCATAGACCTTATAGAGGTTATCGGAGTCTGGGCAAAAAGCCAGAATAATAGGGCTGTTAGTATTAACAGCAAGCCTTACAAAGCCTTTTCTATCTTGCCATTTGGTTTGATATCTTTGGGTGTGGGGGCGTATAGCTTCAGCCATTCCTCCTGGTGCTACCACAATGAGTTGTTCTTCAGCTAGAAGTTGTTGAGCATTTTCTGGAGATCCGGTTATACAGCCAAGTTCATGGGTGATGGTTGATAGCATGGGGATATGCCCTATGAGGCGATCCACGAGTGGGCGGGGTAGTCGGCCTGTTTGATCATAAATGCTATGAATGAGCATTAAAATATCATAGGTGGCAAGGGAATGATTCACCACAATAATAGCTCTGCCTTTTCTGGGGATATAATCTAGCCCGGATACAGCATAACGATGATATATCTTTAGCCCTTTAATAACAGGTTCTAAGAGAGCGATGAAGTCTGGATTAGCCATGGATAAGACTTTGATTGTTTTTAAGAGAGCAACCTTGCGAGTGATCCATTACTTGGAGATATTATCGAGTCAATGCCCTCTTAACTCAAGAAGAAATTGCAAAAAAGTTATTATAAGATGTCTTGGTTGGTTTAGAGGCTTAGAGATTTGAGATTTTCAGTGGCTTCAGCAGCATAGCTCTTGGCTTGCCCGAGTTGTTGTTGAAAATCAGGTGGTGGTTTGCCTTTGTTGTTGTTTGCCATGGTTAAGAAGATGCTCCAGCGATTTTGGGCACTTTGTAGCAGCTCTTTATTTTCATTGATCAACGCCATGCGGTGTTCTGAAAGTGCCCAATGATAGGCGAGTTTTAGATCGAGATCATAAGGCAGGCTTCCGATTTTCGCTGATTGTTTGAAATGCCTTACTGTATCACGGTAGAGCTTAAAGCTTTTATGAAACATTCGTTGTTGATCTTGGACTTCTGCTAGATGAAATGCACAGAGGCCTGCATAGAGGTGGCTTTGTTGCAGTGCAACCTGACGGGCGATGTTTTTTAAAGAAAAAAGCTGTTTCCATATGCTAAGAGATGTGCGGTGTTGATTGAGTTGAAAATAGGTGAGTGCTTTGAGGTGAATAGCTTGGGGGTAGTCGGAGTGGGAGGGTAAGATCTGGTTTAAGATGGTTAAGGCTTTTTGAGGGTCTTTGGGATTTTGGCTAAAGAATTGTGATAGATAATCCTTTTCAAGGATGATGGTACGAGCTCCGGTGTATTCGGTGAAAATACGTGATGGTGAGAGGTGGAGATGACGTTTTTTGTAGCCATCGCCTCCGCCGATAGTGAGTTTTGGAGGAGGGTTGGATTTTTTCAAAGAGCTGTTGTGGATATTCAAAGAAAGTGGTGTCTTACCCATCGAGGTATTATTAAAGATTACATCTTGGCCGCTGGGTTTGGAATGAATCGTGATATAGCTATGGGATCGTTCCATATACACCATTGCTTCTTGCTTGGCTGATAGGGTGATGGTTTTTTCAAAACGTTTGTAGCCAGGCTTTCGAAACTCCAGGTGCAATGGCTTAGAAAGCATTTTTTGGTGAGCTAAAAAAGCCCCTTTGTGATCTGTGGTACCAATCCATTGAGTATGATCTTTAAAAACCATAACACCTTTTAAGGGGCGTTGTTGTGAGGTTACACGTATATGGGCAAGGGAGTGAAAAGAGCTTTTGGCTGTTACATGGTTGTAGAGAGGAGAGCGAGGGGGAATGATTTCTATCAAATCTCCCGGTTGTAGGGGGATTTTTGAAGAGAGTATTTCAGCACGAATTCTACGGTCATCTGTGTTATCAGTTCCTAGCTTAGGAGCAAGGTTTGCGATGTGTGAAAGATTTAACAGTCCTCTTTGTGATGGGTTGCTTTCCCATCTCCAAACTTTTATGGGTGCCAGTGGTTCTGTGAGTGAATTTTCAGAAAGGTGTTCTGTTTGGGATGGAGTGATATTGAGCCATGCATGATTGGTTTGTGTTTTGGTTATAGCTGCTTCCATAGTGAGTTGTGAATTAAGGGATGTGATCAATGAGGGAAGAAGTTCGAGTAAGTTACTCGGTGTTTTGTTTTCACGCCACTTGCTGGAAGCATTGGCTATAACGGTGCCTTTAGAATTATAGAGATTCATATCTATGATGGCTGGTAAATCTCCTTCGTCTTGTGCGGGATAAATATAGGTACCTAGCAGCCATGATGTCCACTGTTCAAGCTCTGTGTTATAGAAACCTCGTTCTCTGAGTTCGTTTAATCCAAAGAGTTGCGATACGTTTGTGGCAAAGGAGTAGCCGATACGAGAAAAGCCTCTTTGACGAAAAAAATGATGAATGGTGCTGCGGTTTATGGAGTTAAGCAGCTCTGTCATAGAGCTGGCTTGTTGGTGTGGGGTT
>Ga0209020_1003104_pt1 | contig 11999 bp, 13 predicted proteins | sample PinacodermBB_FD_187298 | JGI IMG/M metagenome (GOLD analysis project Ga0209020, IMG submission 187298) | Host-associated microbial community of the marine sponge Aplysina aerophoba from Gulf of Piran - sponge pinacoderm, lysed by bead... | ecosystem: Host-associated > Porifera > Sponge >...
GTGTGTGCGGTGCTTCCTCATGGGCTGTGATCCTTCCAATGCCCGCGCACCTGTCAATTTCCTTCAACCAAACTGTCCGGACCCAGGGTCCCACTCCACGCCGATGTCATGAATTGTCATGTTTTGCATGTGCCGGGCGTATATTCCGTAGTCGTTTCAGGCATGAAGCTGTCCGCTCTTCGGCTTCCTCCCGCTTGCATTCACCGTCGCCCCGGCTTCCGAGCCGGAGCCCCCGCTTCCGACGCCATCGAGACAGCAGGCGAGGGCTTCGGCGGCAGGCGCCAGCCTTGCGGCCAGCTTCGCCGCCAGTCCGGGGCGGGGGTCGGTTGCGGTCATCGGGTCTCCTCTTCCTTGTCGGTCCGGGAGCGGGCCGGCGGTTCCCTTTGCCGCGCGCGTTTCGCGCGCGGGCGGGCGCGCGTCGGCGCCGGCGCGGTTCGCACGCCTGATTGCGCGCGCGAGGCGCAGGACGCACCTCTCCTGTCGGCTTCTTGGGGGTTTTCAAAAGGTGGCGCTGCGCAGCACCGGGGAAGCAGCTCCGGATGCCGCCTTCCCGATACCAGTCTAACACATTTTCTCACAGATCAAGCACATTGAGCGAACAAAATAAGAAATTTCAAAAAGGTCCCGTTCAAGCCAGACACCAACCCCCGAATTCGCCGCCCCGGCTTCCACGGGAACCTAGGCCGGTCCTCCCCGCTCGGGGGCGGGGACAGGCGGGCGCCGGGGCGGCTATTGCGGACCGGTCTCCCGGCCGAGCAGAAGGCGGAGACCGAGGCCGCCGAGGATGAGGGCGGCGGCGCGGTCGATATATCGTTTCGCGCGCATATAGCGTCTCGCGACGGCCTCCGTGCTCATGCAGAAGGCGAGCGCCGAATAGAAGACGACTTCCACGAGGAAGTGATTGGCGACGATGAACGCACTGTCCCCGACGCCGAGGCCGGCCGGAAACACGGTGACGAGGACGGCGGCCGCGAAGAGCACGGACTTCGGGTTGAGCAGGTTCACCAGGAAGCCTTGCCGGAAGGCGCGCTTCGCCGGCGCGGCTCTCGCCTCCGCCGGTGCGGACGAGTCCCTCCACATCCGCCAGGCGAGCCAGATGAGATAGGCGGCGCCCGCGATCTTTGCCGCCGTATGGACCGCCGGGAACAGCCGGAAGACAGCGCCAAGGCCGAGCAACGCCATTCCGGTCCACGCCGCCGCCATGGCGCCGAGGCCGATGCCAACCGCGACCCCCGCCCTTCGTCCCGCGCTCAGCGAGGTCTGCACCGCCATCAGCAGCGCTGGCCCCGGACTAGCGATCGCGGCCGCCAGCACGAGGTTGAAGGCAAGTATCTGTTCCAGCGTCATGCGCCTTCCTCTTGCCGATCCGGCTGCGCTGCATCCATTGCGGTCACGGATTCCCGTCCGTCCACCGGCTCATGACCGTCCGCTCCTCGACCCTGTATCGGAGCCCTTCGTAAAACCGGCGCACCGCTTCGTTGTCCTCGCGGATCATCAGCTTGACCTTGGGCGCTCCGGCCTCCGCTAGCCAGGCTTCGGCATGGCGCATCAGCTTCTCGCCTAGACCCTGCGAGCGGTGCTCGGGCACGACGGCGACATAATAGACCCAGCCCCGATGGCCTTCATATCCGGCCATGACGCTGCCCGCGATTTGCCTGCCGCCTTCCCCGGAGACTACGACGAAAATGTCGGACGAGGCATTGGCGCGCGCGCTCCCGATGTCTCGCAGCGGGTCGTTCCAGGGCCTCACCAGTCCGCAGGCGCGCCAGAGTTCCGCGACCGCCGCCTCGTCTCCGTCGCGGATCGGGCGGATTGCGAACCCGACCCTCCTCCCGCTTCCTTCGCTCGCCGAATTGCCCGGCATCGCCCCCTCGCTCACGCCCGTAGCAGCTCGATATTAGGACAGATACCGCCCTCTGGCGCGCGGGCTCCGTTCGCGGCATCATCCGGGCCTTCCCCATCGCCATCCGGAGGTCGGTCCCATGGCTCGGCGCGGCATGAGTTTCGGCGTCTTCCTCGCTCCCTTCCATGCGCTCGGCGAGAACCCGACGCTCGCCATGGAAAGGGACATGGAGCTGATCGAGTGGCTCGACCATCTGGGCTATGACGAGGCCTGGATCGGCGAACACCATTCCGCCGGCTGGGAGATCATCGCCGCGCCGGAGATCTTCATCGGCGCCGCTCTCCAGCGCACGAAGCACATCAGGCTCGGCTCGGGCGTGACCTCCTTGCCCTACCACCACCCGATGCTGGTGGCACAGCGTTTCGTGCAGCTCGACCATATGAGCCGCGGGCGCACCATGCTCGGCTGCGGGCCGGGCGCGCTGGTGACCGACGCCTACATGATGGGCATCGCGCCGACCGACCAGCGCCGGCGCATGATGGAGTCGCTGGAAGCCGTCATCGCGCTTCTGGAGTGCGAGGAACCAGTGACGATGGAGACCGACTGGTTCACGCTCCGTGAGGCGCGCCTGCACTTGGCGCCCTGGACCGAGGGCCGCTTCCCCATCGCCGTCGCCTCCACCATCACCCCCTTCGGCATGATGGCCGCCGGGCGCCACGGCATCGGCGTGCTTTCCATCGGCGCGGGCATTCCGGGCGGGCCGGAGATGCTGGCGAAGCAGTGGCAGATCGCAGAGGAGGAGGCCGCGAAGCACGGCAAGACCATGGACCGGAAGGACTGGCGCGTGGTCGTCAACATGCACCTTGCGGAGGACGACGAGGAAGCGCTGCGCCAGGTGAAGGCCGGCGAGCGGCTTGAGACCGTGACCTATTTCGAGGAGACGCTGGGCCGCCCACCCGGCCGCGCCGACGATCCCGTGCGCGAGGGCGTAAAGATGGGCACGACCCTGATCGGCTCGCCGGAGACCGCAATCAAGGGCATCGAATACCTCCTCGAACTCTCGAAGGGCGGCTTCGGGGGCATCCTCTTCCGGGCGAACGAATGGGCGAACCGGGAAGACACGATGAAGAGCTACGAGCTGTTCGCCCGCTATGTCGCCCCCCGTTTCCAAGGCTCGATGGACACGCTCTACGGCTCCAACGCCTTTGTGCGCGAGAACCGGCCGCGCGTGCTGGAAGGCAATGTCGAGGCGGTCAAGCGCGCCTTCACCGACACCGGCCGCGAAGTCCCCGCCGGCTTCGAGGACCGCACGCTGGGCGCCGGCGACCTGCCGAAGGAGGACACGGCGGCGGAGTAGCGGGGGCAAGGCTCCCACTATCCCCCTGTCGTGAACGGCGGACACAGCACACATGCCTCTGGCGCGGATCGAAGGCGGCGACATCCATTACGAGGAGAGCGGCGGCGGACCGGCGCTGGCGATGCTGTTGCCGCAGAGCGGCGGGCCGGTCGGCGTGCGTCCGTTCCTCGACCGGATGGCGGAGCGCTTCCGGGTCGTCCGCTACGATCAGCGCGGCACCGGCCGGAGCGCGCCGGTAGCAGCGCCCGAGGACATGACCATGACGGGCCGCGCCGGGGAGCTTGCCGGGCTTTTCGATGCGCTCGGGATCGGGAAGGCGCACCTGTTCTGTCATTCCACCGGCTGCGGCATCGGCCTTGCGTTCGCCGCCTCCCGCCCTGAGCGGGTGGCAGGTCTGGTGTTGGCGAATCCGTGGAGCCATGGCGACGCGCATCTGACGACCATGCAACGCCTGCGCGTCGCCGCCGCGCGGGCGCTCGACCCCTATCGTTATGCCTGGTTCAACGCCAGCCTGCTGTTCCCGCCCGACTACCGCCGCGCGCATGCCGACGCGTTCGAGGCGCTGGCAAGCAACGCCGCGCCGCAGGACGCCGACGGAATCGAGGCCCGTCTGGAGGCGATCCTGGCCTTCGACGCCCGCCCGCTGGCGCCGGGCCTCTCCTGCCGCGTTCTGATAGCGACCGCTGCCGACGACCAGCTGATGCCGCCCTGGTTCGGCGCGGAGCTGGCGGCGTCGATTCCCGGCGCGGCCCATCTGGCGCTCGACGGCGGGGGCCATATGCTGGCGGAGACGCGCGCCGATGCGCTGGGCGAAGCGGTCATCGAATTCCTGGACGGCGTCGCCTGACCCGCCCGGACTCGCGGCCCTCCGCTCACGCCTCCGCCACTTCCTCGCTCAGGCGCGCGACCACCGAATCGAGCCGGTCCACCGCCTCGTCGATCTCGCCGCGGTCGATGCAGAGCGGTGGCGCCACCGGGATGACATGGCCGCCGCGGCCGAGCATCCCGTGTTCCCGCATGAGCCGGACGACGCGTCCGTCCAGCCCGAACTCCTTCGGGAACTGCGCCCGCGTCCCGCGGTCCTTCACCAGCTCGACGGCGCAGAGCAGCCCCATGCCGCCGCGCACATCGCCCACGATTTCGTGCTTTCGAAGTGTCTGGAGGCGCTCGAACAGGTAATCGCCCATCTCGTGCGACCGCTCCGCCATGTTCTCGCCTTCCATGATGTCGAGATTGGCGAGCGCGGCGGCGCAGGAGGCCGGATTGCCCCCGAAGGTGATGAGATGCTGGAAGACCCGCTCCTCGCCGCCCGAGAAGGCGTCCGCGACCTTGCCCGTCGCGATAGCCGCGCCGATGGGCAGGTAGCCGCTGGTCAGCGCCTTGGCGACGGTGAAGATGTCGGGCTTCACGCCCCACTGCTCCATCGCGAACATCTTCCCCGTCCGGCAGAAGCCGGTGATGACCTCGTCGGCGATCAGCAGCACGCCGTAGCGGTCGCAGATCTCGCGCACCTGGGGCCAGTAGTCCGGGTGCGGCACATGGATGCCTGCAGCTGCCGAAACGGGCTCGCCGATGAAGGCCGCCACCGTCGCCGGGCCCTCGTGCTGGATCGCCCGCTCGACGTCGCGGGCGCATTCCATGCTGCATGAGCCCGCGTCCGCGCACAGGTGGCAGCGCCAGGACGCCGGTTGGGCCACATGGATATTGCCCGGCACGAGCGGGCCGAAATGCATCGGCACGCTGCCGCCGCCCGGCCCGCCGCGCCCGAGGCTGGTGCAGGCGAGCGTGGCGCCGTGATAGGAGCCGCGCCGGGAGAGTACCTTCCAGCGCGTCGGCTCGCCGTTCAGGTGGTGGTAGTTCTTGGCGAGCTTGAGCGCGGTCTCGTTCGCCTCCGAGCCGCCGGACACGAAATAGACCCGCGCCGCCTCGTCCTGGCTGAGGCGGGCGAGACGGCCCGAAAGCTCCGCCGTTGCCGGGCTCACCGTGTCGCTCGGCGTGAAGGCAAGCTCCAGCATCTGGCGATAGACTGCGTCGGCGATCTCCTGCCGGCCGTGGCCGATATTCACCAGCCAGAGCCCAGACATGGTGTCGAACCAGCGCTCCCCCTCGCCGTCCACCACCCACACCCCCTTGCCATGGGTGACGACCTGAAGGCCGGTCTTGCCCTCGACATTCCCCGCCGGACGGGAATGCGGCCAGAAATGATCCCTGGCGTCGGCGCGCGCCTTGTCGAGGTCGGGTGTGTTGGCGAAATCGGGCATGGCGGGGGCCTTCCTGCTGCCGGCGCGGACTGTCGGCGAAAATTGCCGGGGGTTCGGGGACGCGCCGGGCCCGGCCCGCGCTCCGCGCCCCGTCAGCGTCCGCGCAGACTGTACCACCCGCCCCGAAGCCCGAACAGCGCACGTTCCCGTTCCGGACGGAGGAGGCTGGGACGCATTCCAATTCCTCAGCCCGAGCCGAAGCTAGGAAATATTACCAGAAATATTGACCGAACCGCTGATTATCGCCTCGGTTCCGCTCCTCCCATTGGGGAAAGGCCTACTCCGCCGCCTCCGCGCGGAATGCCGGCGAGAAGTGCGGGGCAACTTCGCGGGCGAAGCGGGCCATGACTTCCCGTTGCAGGTCCTTGGGCATGCCGGGTGTGGCGGCGGAAACCAGCGCGTAGTCGAAGCCGAGCGCGGCATAGCCCTTGAGGCGTTCCACGGCGGTCTCGGGCGAGCCGACAAGGTTCATCTCGCAATAGGGGCCGAGCTCGTCGGGGTCCGCCATCTTGCGCAGATTGGCGAACATGCGGGAGAACTGCTGGTATTCCTCGATGTTCTCCCAAGGGTTTGCGTCGGCTTCGTAGTGGTCCGCCTGGATTGCGAAATAGGGCGGGAAATAGCGCCGCGCGAGCTTGGTCGCCTCCTCGTCCGTGTCCGCGATCAGCATCTTGATCGAGATGGCCTTCGAGCGGTCGGCCCCCGGAGGCGCCTGCTCGTCCCAGGTCCCCAGAATCTTCTGTAGCAGGCGCGCGGGAAATGTGGACAGGCAGAGCGGCGGCAGGGCGAGACCGGCCATCACGCCGGCGCTCTGCGGGCTGCCAATGGCGCCGTAGAACTTCACCGGCTTGTTCACCGGCTCTGGGCGCAGGCGGACCGGGCGCGGCACCTTGTAATGGGTCCCGTCATGGGTGAATTCCTGTCCCGAGAGGCCCTTGCGGATGATGTCCAGCGATTCCGCGAACCGGCCCCGCGCCTCCGGCATGGAGACGCCGTAAGCGTCGTATTCCGATTTCGCCGTGCCGCGCCCGAGGCCCAGATGCAAGGTGCCCCGCGTCAGCGAGTTCAGCATCGCGATCTCTTCGGCGATGCGCACGGGATGGTACCAGGGCAGCACGAGCACCGAGGTGCCGAGCCCGATATCCGGGCAGAGCGCCGCCACATGCGCCATGAACAGGAGCGGACTCGGCGTCGGGTAGTAGTCCGAGAAATGATGCTCCAGCATCCAGACCGATTCGTAGCCGAGCGACTCGGCGAACTTCACGTCCTCGATCACCTCGTCGTACAGCACCTTGTCCGATTTGCGGACATCGGTGGAGGGCGCGGTCTGCACGCCGAAGGTCATGGCTCGGACCGTCGTCATGGGCGCGGGTTCCTCTTGCGGGGCGTATCCGGGGCGGCGGGCGGAGGCTAGATCGCGTCCGACCCGCTCTCGCCGGTGCGGATGCGGACGGCGTGGCTTACGTCGTAAACGAATATCTTGCCGTCGCCGATCTGGCCGGTGTTCGCGGCCGCGCGCACCGTCTCGAGGGCGCGCTCGACCGCGTTGTCATCGACCACGACCTCGATCTTCACCTTCGGCACGAAGCTGACAGTGTATTCAGCCCCGCGATAGATCTCCGTGTGGCCCTTCTGGCGGCCGAAGCCCTTGACCTCGCTGACCGTCAGGCCCTCGATGCCGTCGCTCATCAAGGCCTCGCGCACCGCGTCGAGCTTGTGCGGCTTGATGACAGCCATCACCAGCTTCATGGCACGTCTCCTTTTCGAATCAATGCAGATCGTATCCGCTTTCGCCGTGCGAGACGAGGTCGAGCCCCTGGATCTCGTCGTCCTCGCTAGTGCGGATGCCTCCCGTCAGCGCACCGACGATCTTTACGACGATGAAGGTTAGCACAGCGGCCCAGACCACTGTTGCAACGACGCCGATCACCTGCGTGACCAGCTGGTCGCCCATCGTGACGCCTTCGTCATAGCCGGGGCCGTCGAATATCGGCGACATGAGCACCGCAAGCAGGAGTGTGCCGAGAATGCCGCCGACGCCGTGGACGGCGAACACATCCAGCGAATCGTCGATCTTGAGCGCGTTCTTGACGATTCCGACCGCGTAGAAGCAGATCGCGCCGGCTGCGGCGCCGATAATCAGCGCGCCTGTGGGGCCGACGAAACCGGACGCCGGAGTGATGGTGGCGAGGCCGGCAATGACGCCCGTCGCGAAGCCCACGAGACTCGGGCGGCCGAAGCGCACCCACTCGATCAGCATCCACACGACCGCGGCCGTAGAGGCCGAGAGGTGGGTGACGAGGATCGCCATGCCGGCGCCGCCGTCCGCGGCAAGCTGCGAGCCGCCGTTGAAGCCGAACCAGCCGACCCACAGCATGGCCGCGCCCATGGCCGTCATGCCCGGATTGTGCGGCGGACGCAGGTCGCCCGGAAAGCCGCGCCGGGGGCCGAGCAGGGACGCCAGCACCAGCGCCGATACGCCCGCCGTGGCATGGACCACGAGGCCGCCTGCGAAATCCTTGATGCCCATGTCGGCAAGCCAGCCGCCGCCCCAGACCCAATGGCAGACCGGCACATAGACGACCAGCAGCCAGAGGATCGAGAAGGTCAGGATCGAGGAGAATTTCATGCGCTCGGGGAACGCGCCGACAATCAGCGCCGGGGTGATGACCGCGAAGGTCATCTGGAAGGCGAGGAAGACATTTTCCGGGATGGTGCCGGAGGCTGCGTCCGTGCCCATGCCCCAGGCCAGCACGCGGCTGAAATCGCCGATCAGGAGGCCGCCCTCGCCGAAGGCGAGCGTGTATCCGAACAGGATCCACAGGATCGACATGAGCCCGGCAATGGCGAAGCACTGCATCATCACCGAGAGCACATTCACTGAGCGCACGAGGCCCGCATAGAAGAGTGCCAGGCCCGGCAGGGTCATGAACAGGACCAGCGCCGTCGCCGTCATGATCCAGGCGGTGTCGCCGCCGCTTATCCCGTCAGCCGCAAATGCAGGCAACGCGAATGCACAAATTGAGAGCGCCGAGGCTGCCCCGACGACAGCTTTTGCTGAAATTTTAGTCATTGCCGCTTCCGAACTCCCGCAGAGGACGACCTGTTACCTCGATACAGGCAAATTGCGTGCCGGAACGCGACAACTGATCCGGCGGGCCGTCTATCCCCCCTTTTTGGGCCGCTCGGCGACCGGGCCGCCGGCTTCCTTCCAGGCCGAGAAGCCGCCTTCAATGTGGGCAACGGGCTCGAGGCCCATATCCTGCAACGTCTCCGCCGCCAGCGCCGAACGCCAGCCGCTCGCGCAATAGAGCACGAACTTCTTGCCGTTCGCGAACACATCGCGGTGGTAGGGGCTGGCCGGATCGACCCAGAATTCCAACATGCCGCGCGGGGCGTGCAGCGCGCCCGGAATCATGCCGTCGCGGTCGAGCTCGCGCACATCGCGGATATCTACGATCTGCACGGCCTCGTCGTCCCGGAGCGCCAGCGCGTCGGCGGCGGGGATTTCCTCGATCTTCGCGCGGGCGGCGGCGAGGAGCTTGTCGATGCCCTTGGTGATGGCCATGGGATGCGGTCGCTTTCCTGGGTGGCGGGTCAGACGATGCCGACGGGATTGGCGGGGGAGCCGACCGCGCCCGGCAGGCGGAGCGGCTGGCAGGTGGCGAAGAAGCGCGTCCGGCCGAGTTCGCGCAGGCGCCGCGCGAGGTCGCCCAGATACCAGAGTTCGCCGAGCGGCACGCCGAGCTTGAACAGGCAGTGCTGGTGCAGCGGCGAGTTGGCGTAGCGCTCTCCCGGCATGGGCCGGGCCGGCGATTGTTCCACGGCGTAGTTGTCGGCGAAGAGCGCGGCGACGCCGGTGTCGGTGATCCATTGCAGCAGCTTGTCGTCGCGCCCGTCGAGCGCGGCGCAGCTGTTGGCGAGACGCGGGCCGTCCGGCTCCTTCTCCATTTCGAGGATGAGGTCCGCGAAGCCGGTATAGAAGAAGGCGAGGTCGCCTTCCTCGACGGTGGCGCCGGTCTCCTCCAGCACGCGCATCAGCTCGTCGTAAGTGACGAGATGGCGTCCCTCGCGCCCGAAGAAGCGCTCGAGGTCGATCAGCACGCCGCGGCCGACCACACCCTTTTCCGCGAAGGTCTCGATGCCGAGCTTGCGCGCGCCCATTGCTTCCGGGCGCGGCGTCTGCGAGCCGTCGGCGTTGTAATCGACCGGCCCGATAATGTCCTCGCCGCCCTTGAAGCCGTTGTAGAAGCGGATTTCCGGGACGCCGTCGCCATCTGCGTCGAACAGTTGCCCCATATGGCAGAAGGCGTCCCACTGCGAAGAATATTGCAGTGTCATGTACACCCGGTCGTCGCAGCCGACATCGATATGGCGCGGGTCGTCGAGTTGCAGCGGGTAGTTGTAGCGCGGCGCGCCGTCCGGCCCCTGGGTCGGCTCCAGCACCGGCGGATGGCGGCGCGGATTGAGGATGCTGCGGCCCGGATAGTCCAGCGGCAGGGACAGGCAATAGACCTCGCCCAGACGGATTTCCTCGCGCGCGGTCAGCACCCGCTCCGGCGTCAGCAGGTTCAGCCGGCCGAGTTGGTCGTCCGGTCCCCAGTCGCCCCAGGTGGACCCGTCTGGCCGTCTTTTCCAACGCGGAGTCTCCGTCATGCGTCCCTTTCTCCCGCTTGCCGCCGGCGCAGTTGCGGCTACGGTAACGGAACCCGAATGCATAAGGAAACGCCGAAATGAGCAATCCCTTCAGCCTCGAAGGCCGCAATGTCCTGGTCACCGGCGCGGCGCAGGGCGTCGGCCGCGAGGTCGCGCGCACCGTCGTCTCGATGGGCGGCCGCGTCGCTGTCGTCGATCTCAACAACGAAGGCATCGACAGCCTTGTCGCCGAACTCGGCGAGGACAAGGCGATGGGTTTCAGCGGCTCGGTCACCGAGCAGAGCCTTGCGGACAGCATCGTCGAGACGATGGTGGACGAGTGGGGTTCGATAACCGGACTGGTGAACAATGCCGGCATCGTCCGCGCCGCGATGATCCACAAGATGAGCCGCGAATACTGGGACGAGGTCATCAATGTGAACCTGACCGCCGTCTATCTGGTGCTGCAATCGGTCGGCCGCCAGATGATCAAGCAGTCGGAGACGGGCGAGTTCGGCGTCTGCCCCGGCCAGATCGTCAATGTGTCCTCCATCGCCGGCACGGCCGGCACCATCGGCCAGATCAATTACGGTGCGGCCAAGGCTGGGGTGCTCGGCATCACCATGAGCGCCGCGCGCGAATGGGCGCGCTATGGCGTCTGTGTGAATTCGGTGGCGTTCGGCACCGTTGTCACGCCGATGACCGAGGTGATCCGCGGGCCGAAGTTCGGCGCCCAGACCATGTCCCGCATCCCGCTCGGCCGTTACGCCGAGACCAGCGATGTGGCGCCGAGCGTCTGTTTCCTGCTCTCGCCGGGGTCGAACTACATCACCGGCAAGAACCTCACCATCGACGGCGGCATGACCGCGATGTGAGGCAGGGAGGGTGAGCACACTTTCGACAGGGCCGTGGCGCAGCTTTCTGTTCGCGCCGGCCAACCATGCCCGCATGGCGGAGAAGGTGTTCCAGGCGGGCGCCGATGCGGCCATCCTGGACCTTGAGGATGCGGTGGCGGTCGCCGGGAAGCCGACCGCCCGCGCCGACGCGGTCGCCGCCTTGCAGCGCCCGCGGCCCTGCAAGGGCTTCGTGCGCGTCAACGCCGCCGAGACCGAATGGTGCTTCGGCGACATGGAGGCAATTGTCGGGCCTTGGCTCGACGGCATCGTGCTGCCGAAGCTCGAAAGCGCGGCCATGCTCCAGACCATCGACTGGACGCTCGCCCAGCTGGAGCGCAAGGCCGGGCTGGAGATCGGCAGCATCGACCTCATGCCCATCGTCGAGACCGGCCTCGGCATCTCCAACCTGAAGGAGATCGCCGCCTGCCGCTCGCGCCTACGGCGGCTGTGCTTCGGCGCCGGCGACTACACGCTCGACGTGGGCATGCGCTGGTCGCTGGAGGAGACGGAGCTGGCGCAGGCGCGCGCCGCGATGGTGGTGGAGTCTCGCGCGGGCGGGCTGGAGCCGCCGGTCGATACGGTCTTCATCGAACTCCGCGAAACCGAGGCTTTCGAGGCCTCTGCCCGACGCGTGCTCGCCATGGGATTCCAGGGCAAGCTCTGCATCCATCCGAGCCAGGTGGGCCCGGTCAACGACGCCTTCTCGCCGACGGAGGAGGAGGCCGAGCGCGCGCGGCGCATCGTCGCGGCATTCGACGAAGCCGAGGCCGCAGGCTCCGCCTCGATCCAGGTGGACGGCTATTTCGTCGATTACCCCATCGTGGAAAAGGCCCGCCGGACGCTGGCGCTGGCGGAACGCATCGCCGCGCGGGGCTGACGGCGGTCAATCCTCGGACGTAGGCTGCTCAGCCCAGGGAGGTGGGCGCTTTTCGTTGAAGGCGTCTATGCCGGCGCGGGCGGCGGGGGCGCGCAGCAGGCCGGCGATTGTGCGGGCGGCGTCGTCCAGG
>Ga0209020_1003119_pt1 | contig 11946 bp, 12 predicted proteins | sample PinacodermBB_FD_187298 | JGI IMG/M metagenome (GOLD analysis project Ga0209020, IMG submission 187298) | Host-associated microbial community of the marine sponge Aplysina aerophoba from Gulf of Piran - sponge pinacoderm, lysed by bead... | ecosystem: Host-associated > Porifera > Sponge >...
CGGCGGACGGCGAAAGATGCTCCGCCGCACGCTCGGCGATCTCCCCGCCCGCGCAGGGCTCGACGACACGCTCCGCCCCGAGGAACTGACAGTCGATGACTTTTGCGCTCTCGCCCGAGCGTTGCGGGGGGAACGCCCGGAATAACGCCGTCCTGCGCGGCCCGCACCGGCGACCCCGGGACCGGGTTCCTTCAACCAAACTGTCCGGACCCAGGGGCCCACTCCACTCCGGTGTCATGGAATGTCATGTTTTGTCATGCGGCGGGGTTGCGGTCATGGCTTGCCGCCCGTCGTGGCCCGTGCTTCCGGCGCTGTCGAGGCAGCGGACGATATTGGCTTCCGTACGGCGGTTCTGCCGTTCGTGCCATGCCCCGAATTCGGGTGTGTTCTGGCTGCCGACCCAGGCCTCGCCGCAATAGTGGAACTCGTCTTCGCTGCCGTCATAGTCCGGCACCGCCGGGGGCGGCGACTCCCACGGTTCCGGTTCCGGCTCGGGCATGTGCGCGGCGCTCCAGTCGAGCGGAGCGAGGAGCTGGCGCAGATGGGCGAGCTGGGCGCGCTCGGCGCGGCGGCACATTCGGCGCGGGCGCGGTCGTCCGAGGGCGGCGGCTCCGGGTTGGCGTCCCGGGCATAGGGTGCGCCGAGGGCTTCGGCGGCCGGCGTCAGCCTTGCGGCCAGCTTCGCCGCCAGTGCGGGGCGGGGGTCGGTTGCGGTCATCGGCTCTCCTTGTCCGACCGGGAGCGGCGGACCCTTTGCCGCGCGCTATCGCGCGCGGGCGGGGGCGCCCGTTAGCGCCGGCGCGGTTCGCACGCCTGATTGCGCGCGCGAGGCGGAGGGCACACCTCTCCCGTCGGTTTCTCAGGGGTTTTTCGAAAATGGCGCCGCCGGCCGCGCGACGCCAGAGAAGCAGCTCCGGACACTGCGTCTCCGGGCCCTATATCAGTATATTTTCTCTAAAGTCAAGCACATTAAGAACAAATAAGGAATATTTAGCAGTCCAAAGCGACGGTGACGGAGTCGGTCCGGCCTGAGAAGGACTCCGCTCTGGCGCGTCGGAGCGGGAAACGGGCCGCCGCCGGAGGGTTCGCGGGCGAACTCGCAGATGTGCAATCCGGGGCCAGCCGGTTTCCCGGCCTCACTCCAGATCGCGCGCCTGTTCGCGGAGCACGAACTTCTGCACCTTGCCAGTGGAGGTCTTGGGCAGGGGGCCGAAGACGACGCGGCGCGGCGCCTTGAAACGGGCCATATTGTCCCGGCAGAAGGCGATGACCTCCGCTTCCGTCGGTTCTGCGCCCGAAAGGGTTTCGACGAAAGCGCAGGGAGTTTCGCCCCATTTATCGTCGGGCTTCGCCACGACCGCGGCTTCGAGCACCGCCGGATGCCGGTACAGAACCTGTTCCACCTCGACGGACGAGATGTTCTCCCCGCCGGAAATGATGATGTCCTTCGAACGGTCCTTCAGCGCGATATAGCCGTCCTCGTGCATGACGCCGAGATCACCGGTATGGAACCAGCCGCCGGCAAATGCCTCATCGCTGGCGGTCTCGTTCTTCAGGTACCCCTTCATCACGACATTGCCGCGCATCATGACCTCGCCGATGGTCTCGCCGTCGCGGGGCGTTTCGGCCATCGTTTCGGGGTCCATCACAGTCAGGTCTTCGAGCACCGGGTAGCGAACGCCCTGCCGCGCCTTCATCGCCGCGCGGTCGGCGCCGGGCAAAGCGTCCCAATCCGTGTTCCAGGCCGAGACCACGGCCGGGCCGTAGCATTCCGTCAGACCGTAGGTGTGGGTGATGTCGAAGCCCATTGCCTCCATGCCCTCCAGCGTCGAGGGCGGCGGCGGGGCGGCCGCGGTCATTACCTGGACGCGGCGGGCGAAGCTCCGGCGCTCCTCCTCCGGCGCGTGCAGCAGCATGTTGAGCACGATCGGAGCGCCGCAGAAATGCGACACGCCTTCGTCCGCAATCGCGCCGAAGATCCGTCCGGCCTCCACCCGGCGCAGGCACACATGCGTGCCGGCCTGGGCGGTGATCGTCCAGGGGAAGCACCAGCCATTGCAGTGGAACATTGGCAGCGTCCAGAGATAAACCGGATGAAGCTGCATCTGCCACGCCATCGTGTTTCCGGTTGCGGTCAGCCAGGCGCCGCGATGGTGATAGACCACCCCTTTGGGGTTGCCCGTGGTTCCGGACGTATAGTTGAGCGAAATGGCATCCCACTCGTCGGCCGGCGGAGAGTATGCGAAAGCCGGATTCCCCTCGGCCAGCAGCGCTTCGTAGTCGAGGTTGCCGATCCGGCCTCCTGGTCCGTCATATTCCGGGTCGTCGATATCGACCGTCAGGACATCCCGCCCGAGGCTGGCAAGCGCCTGACGGATGGTGTCCGAAAATTCCCGGTCAACCAGAATGGCCTTCGCCTCGCCATGTTCCAGCATGAAGGCGATGGACGCGGCGTCGAGGCGGACATTCAGCGTGTTCAGCACGGCGCCCGTCATCGGCACACCGAAATGGCACTCCAGCATCTCCGGCGTGTTCGCAGCCATGACGGCCACGGTGTCGCCCTTGCCTATGCCGCGCCGGGCAAGCGCATCCGCAAGCATATGACAGCGTTGGCGCGTCTCTTTCCAGGTGAACCGGCGTTTTCCATGCACGACCGAAGGGTGCTCCGGAAAAACCCAGGCGGTGCGTTGCAGGAATGAAAGTGGCGTCAGCGGTTCGTAGTTTGCTGCCCGTCGGTCGAGGCCGCGGTCATAGGCATTCATTGTGGAGCTAGTATCCTTCGCGCTCCAAACGCTTGCGCATCAGCTTGCGATGGCGGCGTACGGCCTCGGCCTGCTCTCGAGCGCGTTTCTCGGAGGGCTTCTCATAAGAGCGGCGCAGCTTCATTTCACGAAAGATGCCTTCGCGCTGCATTTTCTTTTTCAGCGCCCTAAGCGCTTGATCGACATTGTTGTCGCGGACGGTAACATGCACGGGTGCTCGGTGCTCCTTTGACGGTCGCTGCGAGGGGCGCGTTTATAGCACGGAGGTCGGCAATGCAGAAGGGCGGATCGGCATAGGCCATTCGCCCGCCGTAGAGGCAGGTGCATCGTGGTTGAACAGGAGAGCAGGGAGTTGTTGCGCGAACGCGTCGTGGAGGCGGCGCTGCCTCATATCGCCTTCGACGGATGGACCATGGCTGCGCTCCGCGCCGGCGCAACGGCTGCCGGTCTGGATGAAGGAGAGGCACAAGTGCTTTTCCCTCGCGGACCGATGGAGGCAATCGATGTGCATATGGCGCTTGCCGACCGACACATGATTGAGGAGGTTTCGGCGCTCAACCCTGCTCCGGCAGGTGCGGCGGCAATCGTCCGAGCTGCGATTCGCGTGCGGCTGGAACGAAACGCGCCGTATCGGGAAGCCATTCGTCGCGCAGCAGCCCGATTGTCGCTTCCCCATAACGCGCCGGTGGCGTTGAGATCGCTTTACCGCACGGTGGATGCGATATGGCTCCTGGCGAACGACCGGAGCACGGACTTCAGCTACTACACCAAGCGCGCCACGCTTGCGGGGATCTATGCAGCCGTCCTGCAGGTCTGGCTGAACGACCGGTCGGAAGGGCAGGAGGCCGCCTGGGCATTTCTCGACCGCCGGCTTGAGGATGTGGCATTCATCGGCAAGGCGCGCGCGAGATTGATGCGGTGCCGCGAGCGGTTGCCGCGCTTCCGTGCATTTTCACCGCGTTTTCGGTGACAGGCGGTTGACATGACCCATTTTGCGCCCGGGCCTGACCTCGCGTTTCCCGTATAGATGGAGACGGGCTCCCGGCTCGGCGAGCAAGTCCGGCCAGGCGTGAGCATCGGGCCCGAGCAGGTTGACCATCTCGACATCGCTGTGCCGGTCCGGATCGGCGAGCGGTAAGCCGGTGACAGCGCGGACGAACTGCTCGAACTGATCGACCGCGCAGGCGTCCTGCGTCCAGTGGCCCGAATTATGCGGCCGGGGGGCGATTTCGTTGGCCAGCAGCGTGCCGTCGCGGGTTACGAAGAACTCGACTGCCAGGAGCCCGACCAGATCGAGCGCCTCCGCAGCCCGCGTCGCCCACATCTGCGCCTCTGCTTCCAGGGAGGTCGGGACCGGCGCAGGGACGGTCGTGCGCCTCAGAATGCCGTCGCAGTGGTCGTTCTGTGCAACGTCGAAGACCGCGACAGAGCCATCCGGCCCCCGCGCCGCAATCGCGGAAACCTCGACCGAGAAATCGACCAGAGCTTCAGCAACGCCGCGTTCGGCGCCGAATACGCTCCAGGCCGCCTCGGCGTCGAACCCTTCATCGAGCCGCAATTGGCCCTTCCCGTCATAACCCAGCTTCGCAGTCTTCAGGATGCCGGGGCAGGGCGCCCGTCTCAGGTCTGCGGCTGACCGGACTTCGGTCCAAGAAGGTGTTGCGAGCCCAATACCGTTGAGGAAGTGCTTTTCGACGGCGCGGTCCTGGCTGGTCCGCAGGGCCTCCCAGCCGGGCCTCACCGGCACTTTCCCGGCCACGCGGGCCACGGCCTCGTAAGGCACATTCTCGAACTCGAAAGTCGCAACGTCTATGGATGCAGCGAACGCATCTAGCGCAGCAGCATCGCCGTAGTCGGCAACCGTGGCTGTGGCCGAGACTTCGCCTGCCGGGCTCTCCGCCTCGGGGCAGAAGATATGACACCGGTAGCCAAGGCGCGCCGCTGCCAGGGCCGTCATGCGCCCGAGCTGGCCGCCGCCGAAAATGCCGATGGTTCCCCCCGGAGCGATCGAATTCATTGGGGAATTTCGGCTACCGCAGCGGTCTGCCGGTCCCGCCAGGCCTGAATCCTTTCCGCAAGGGCGGGATCGGAAAGCGCGACGACGCTTGCGGCAAGTAGTGCCGCATTCACCGCGCCGGGTTCGCCTATCGCCAGCGTGCCGACCGGCACTCCGGCCGGCATCTGCACGATGGAGAGCAGGCTGTCGAGGCCGGAAAGCGCCCGGCTCGGCATCGGTACGCCGAAGACAGGCAGGACTGTCATGGAGGCCACCATGCCGGGCAGGTGCGCGGCGCCTCCGGCGCCTGCAATCACGGCCATCAGGCCTCGGTCGCGGGCCGAGCGGGCATAGCTGTAGAGACGGTCGGGCGTTCTGTGCGCGGACACTATGCGCGCTTCATGAGGTACGTCGAGCGCGTCCAGCGTCTCTGCGGACCGCTGCATTACCGCCCAGTCCGACTGGCTGCCCATGACGATACCGATGCGAACGGCGGCCTCGCCCATGATCTCGATCCTCTTGCTGTTTGAGGTCCACCGGCGATGGGCCGGCACAAGGAAAATCGTTCAGGCGATCAGATCCGGATGACCCTGCGCCTCCAGCCTTGCGATCATATCCCGCAACCACAGCTTTCGCTTCTTGAGGCGCTGTACCTGCACCTGGTCGAAAGGGGCTTTCTCGGTAAGCGCGGCGATGGCGTAGTCGAGGTCTGAATGTTCGGAACGCAACGCTGCCAGCCTTGCGACTATTGCGTCGGCTTCCGTCGGACTGGACATTCCACCTATGCTCCGTCTCTCTATCCACTATAGCAGAGGCGCAAACGGTGAGCGAGATACGGCGCATCGGAATCCTGACCAGCGGCGGCGATTGCGCCGGGTTGAACGCTGCGGTCCGGGCTGTGACGCTTCACGCGAACGGAAACCGCGGCTGGACGGTGATCGGCATCCAGAAGGGCACGCTGGGCCTGTTATCCAGGCCCCTGCAATACGAGGTTCTGGACCCGGGTCTCTTTACAGGTGAACTGCTCCGACGCGGCGGAACCGTGTTGGGCACCACCAACAAGGGCGATGCCTTCGACTACCCCATGCCAGACGGTTCCAGGATCGACCGGTCCGAAGAGATCATCGAAGGCTACCGGCAACTCGGACTGGATGCCCTGATCGGCATCGGCGGCGACGGGAGCTTCGCAATATTGCGCCGGCTGGCGCAGCAGGGTGGCATCCGCCTGGTAGGCATTCCCAAGACAATCGACAACGATGTGGGTTCGACCGAAACGGCGGTCGGCCACGCCAGCGCCGTTGCGGCCGCTACCGAAGCTCTCGACCATCTCCAGCCCACGGCGGCAAGCCACGACAGGGTGATGGTGCTGGAATTGATGGGGCGTGATGCCGGCCATATCGCGCTGTCGGCGGGCATTGCCGGCGGTGCGGATGCGATCCTGATCCCGGAGATCCCGGCGGACCTCGCACATGTCGCCGCGAAGATCCGGGCGCTCAAGGCGCGTGGACGCAATTTCGCGCTGGTGGTGGTCGCGGAAGCCGTGCGCACCGAGACGGGCGAAGCGGTGCGCCAGGCCGCCGGCGAGACGGCGAGTTACGGGGGCATCGGACATTGGGTGGCGTCCCGGCTGGAAGAGTTGACCGGGGCGGAGACGCGCGTCGCGGTGCTCGGGCATATCCAGCGCGGCGGCAAGCCGATCGCGCAGGACCGGCTCATCGCCTCCGCATTCGGCGTTCACGCTGTGGATGTTCTGGCCGAGGGGCGCCACGACCGGCTGGTCGCGTGGCGCAACCGAACTGTTATCGACGTGCCGCTGGAAGACGCGATCAGGACCTACGCCGCCGTCGATCTGGACGGCCCGTTGGTGCATACGGCGCGCTCGCTCGGAATCTCCCTCGGCGACGGCGTATCTACGCTCTGAGCCGCTCGTTTTCCGGGTCGTGCGGCGACTCAGGGATCACGCGGGCAGCCCGACGGCTGCCGAGGATGTCGATAGTGAGTTCGACGCCGAGCCCAGCTGCTTCGGGCCGCACATAGGCCAACGCCAGGCTCCGGCCGACCGCGTGCCCGTAAACCCCCGAGGTTGCCCGGCCGACCATCTCACCATCCAGATAGAGCGGCTCGTTGCCCCATGGGTCGGCGTCGTCCGCGTCCACCTCCAGCGTCACGAAGGCCTGCGGCACGCCTTCCTCCCGTTGCCGGATGAGAGCGTCGCGACCGATGAAATCCGGCTTGTTGAGCGCGACGAATCGGTCGAGCCCCGCTTCGAAGGCGGAATATTCCGTCGTCAGGTCCATACCCCACATGCGGTAGGACTTCTCGACCCGGAGGGACTCCATCGCCCGCATGCCTACCCCGCCGATGCCGAATTCCGCGCCGGCGGCCAAGAGCGCATCGTAGAGTCCGGTCTGGTACTCGATCGGATGGTGGAGCTCCCATCCGAGCTCGCCCACGAAATTGACCCTGAGCGCGCGCACCGGCGCCATGCCAACCCGGATATGCCGTCCGGTCAGCCAGGGGAAGGCCTCGTTGGAAAGGTCGGTATCGGTCAGTTTCTGCAGCACGTCGCGGGAGTGGGGACCCACCAGAACCAGCACGCCGTGGCGTTCGGTGATGTTGTCGAGACTTACCGAGCCGTCGCCGGGCAGGGCCTTGACGAGATAGTCGTGGTCGAAGCGCTCGGCAGCGCCCGATGACACCAGATAGAACTCTTCGGGTCCGTCGCGCATGATCGAGAATTCCGAGCGAACGCCGCCGGTCGAGGTCAACGCATGGCCGAGGCGAAGCGCGCCCGTCTTTTTCGGCATCCGGTTGGCGAGCAGGCCGTCGAGAAACGCCTCCGAGCCCGGCCCTGCGACCCGGAACTTGGAAAAGCTCGTAATGTCGATCAGTCCGACCCGTTCGCGCGCCAGCCGGCATTCCTTGCCGACAGGGCCGAACCAATTGGTGCGCCGGAAGCTCCACTCATCGCGCGCAGGAACGCCTGAAGGCGCGAACCAGTTGGGCCGCTCCCAACCGTAGCGCTGCCCGAACACCGCTCCGGCCGCCTCGTGCCGGCTGTGGACGGGGCTCGTCTTCGCCGGCCGGGCCGCCGGCCGCTCCTCGTCGGGAAAGTGGACCGTAAAGACGTTGCGGTAAGCCTCTTCGTTCTTCTCGACTGCGTAGCTCTTGTTGGCGTAGGCGCCGAACCGGCGGGGATCCACCGCAAGCATGTCGATGGGCGGCTCGCCGTCCTGCATCCACTCCGCAAGGAAGCGCCCGGCGCCGCCCGCCGCGGTGACGCCGAAGCTGAAGCCCTCGGCCAGCCAGAAGTTCCTCAGGCCGTAGGCCGGGCCGATCAGCGGGTTGCCGTCGGGCGTGTAGGGTATGGCCCCGTTCACGACGTCCTTGATGCCGGCCTCGCCGAATATCGGGACCCGGGCAATTGCGGCTTCTATATGGGGTTCGAGCCGGTCCAGGTCGCCGGGGAACAGTTCCTGACCGAAGTCGTCCGGGACCCCGTCCACGAAGCAGGCAGGCGCGCCGGCCTCGTAGGGACCGAGAATCAGCCCGTCGCGTTCTTCGCGCAGGTAGTAGGAGGCGTCGCTCTCGCGAAGGACGGGCATTTCGGGCAGGCCCTCGGCGTGGCGCGCCGTCAGGGCGGGGTGCGCGTCGGTGACGATATATTGGTGCTCCACCGGAATGACGGGTACATCGAGTCCCACCATGGCCAGCGTCTGCCGGCACCAGGCCCCGGTGGCGGTCACGACATGCTCGGTGACGATCTCGCCCTTGTCGGTTACGACACGCCAGGATCCGTCCGGCTCCGCACGGATATCGACGACCTTTGTGTGGCGGTGAATCTCCGCGCCGCCGGCGCGCGCGCCGGCCGCAAGCGCATTGGTCAGATCGACCGGGGCCACATGGCCGTCATGCGGGTGGAAGAGGGCGCCCACCAGTCCCTGCGTGTTCGCCAGCGGCCAGAGCGCGCGGATTTCATCGGGGCCTATCATCTCGAACGGCACGCCGATGGTGTTCGCGGTGCCGCAATATTTCCGGTACTCGTCCATGCGGTCGCGCGTGTTCGCGAGCCTGAGATTGCCGGTGACGTGGAAGCTCACATCCTGGCCCGTCTCGGCTTCGAGCGCCTTGTAGAGGTCGACCGAGTATTTGTGGATCTGGCCGACGCTGTAGCTCATGTTGAAAAGCGGCAGCAGGCCGGCCGCGTGCCAGGTCGAGCCGGCGGTCAGCTCCGATTTCTCGAGTAATACGGTATCGGACCAGCCAAGCTTCGCGAGGTGGTAGGCGATCGAGACGCCGACGCAGCCGCCGCCGACAACCACTGCCCGGGCATGAGTGCGCATGGACTGGGCTCCTTCCCTCGTTCCTCGCCGGAACCTGCCTGACGGTCGCATCGGCAAGCGTTCCATTCGCGACATCGACTATGCCTCTCACGACAAGCTGTCGCATAGGGGAAACTCTTGGTCGCGCGCGGACCGCAAGCTGCGCTCCCGGCAAGAGACGCTCGCCGGCATGAAGATCGACGGTTTTTCCATAGAGACGACACCGGGCGGCGCCCGCGAGGTCGGCTCTTTCGCCGCGCTCCTGCCGCAGGGCACGCGTGTTTTCGTCACGCATTTGCCGGACGGCGCGCTCGACGGCGTCGTCAGGACGGCAGCGCGCCTGGCGGGCGCCGGCATGGCGCCGGTCCCGCATATCGGCGGCCGCCACATAAGCAGCCGGGCCGATCTGGACGGACATCTGGATGCCCTGCGTTCGGTCGGTGTGCGGGAGGCGCTGCTGGTCGGCGGAGACCGCAGCGAACCGCTCGGTCCCTTTTCAGAGGCCGGCGACCTGATCGGACCGGCGGCTGAGCGGTTCGAGCGCCTCTATTTTGCCGGCTACCCCGAGGAGGACCGCGACGTCGCGCTGCTCGCGAAGATTGCCAAGGTGCGAGCCGTCGGGGCCGAAGCTGCGGTGGTCACGCAGTTCGTGTTCGAAGCCGAAGCCTTGCTGGAATGGGAAGAGCGCATTGCGCGTCTCGGCAATACCGCTCCGGTTCGGGTGGGCCTGCCCGGCGTGGCCAGCCCCGGCGCGTTGCTGAAATACGCGAAGATGTGCGGCGTTGGGCGCTCGCTCCGCGGCCTGTGGCGCGACGGCCGTCTGCTGAGGATGGCCGGACGCTGGACTCCGGCGACGCTGATTTCCGGGCTCCGGGATGCGCCTGCGTCCGTGGAGGGCCTGCATTTCTTCCCGTTCGGGGGATTTGCCGAGACAGCAGCCTATCTGGCCGAGGCGAGGCAGGCGCCGTCCGAGAGGCGGTGGAACCAGTCATAGGCGGTATGGCGCGCGCGGCCGTCCACATTCGGCGCGCCGGGGCCGTCCGAGACATTGACAGTACGCAGGTCGATGCTGATGCGCGTTCGCCCGGTCCCGTTGGGCCGGCTGGCATGGAGATGCGCGCCGGAGAAGCAGAGCAGTTCCCCGGGCTCGATCAGCACGGGTTCGCCTTCCTCTTCCGGTCGGGCCGCTTCCGGCAGCAGCGGATAGTCGCCCTTGGCGGCCCGCAGGGCGTCGATGTCCCAGTCGCCGCTGCTGTTGGGAATCGGGCGGTCGAAATAGCCGGGCCAAATCTCCATGGTCGCGCCCGGCTCGACGGGAAACACCGGCGCCCACCAGTTCAGTTGGGTCATGATGTTGGAGCCCCAGCTGTCGCGGTGCGGCGGCAGGTCGCGCAGGCGTCGCGTCCGGCAGGCGGCTCGCCCCGGCTGGAAGCGCAGGATCGCCCGGTCGCGGTAGGTCGTCTCCGGGTCGAAGCCGAGCTCGGCGAAGAGCGTGCGAAGCAGGCCTGACACAGCCTCGGAGCGCATGAAATTCCGCCGCGCCGCCTTCGCCTTCTCCTGCCACAGTCCGCTATCGAGGCGCCCTTCGTCCCGGACCGGGTCGGCAAAGGCGTCGAATGCGGTCTCTCGTGCGCGGTCGAGCAACGCGTCGAGCGCGTCCAGCCGGCGAAGAACGACGAGTTCGCCCCGGAAGGCGCGCTCGGCGATGGCCGTCATGCTTGGTTCGCGTCGATCAGCTTGCGCCTGATTTCGCGCGAGGCTTCGATCAGACTCTCGATCTCCTCTCCCTCGCCCCAGCGGATGGCCCGCTGGAGGCGGGAAATGTCCTCCAGCAGCCGGCCGCACACATCCAGCAGCGCGTGGCGGTTGTTGAGAAAGATGTCGCGCCACATGGTCGGGTCGCTGGCTGCGATGCGGGTGAAATCCCTGAAGCCGCTCGCCGCGAACTTTATGACTTCCTGGCGAAGGTCCTGCTCCAGGTCGGCGGCCGTTCCCACGATCGAGAATGCGACCAGGTGAGGCAAGTGGGAGGTGATTGCCAGCACATGGTCGTGGTGGGCCGGAGTCATGGTTTCAAGCGTCATGCCGGCTCTCTTCCACAGGGCGCCGACCTTCTCCACGGCCTCCGGGTCCGTGCCGGGCGGCGGCGTGAGAATGCACCAGCGGCCTTCGAAGAGCTCCGCGAAACCGGCTTCCGGCCCCGAATGCTCGGTGCCGGCCACGGGATGGGCCGGCACGAAATGCGCGCCGTCGGGGATGTGCGGGCCGAGGTCGCGGACCACGGTCTGTTTCACCGACCCGACATCGCTGACAATGACGCCGTTTCGAAGCCGGGGCGCAATGGCCTCGCCGACGGCGGCATAGGCGCCGATAGGCGTGCAGACGACCACGAGATCGGCCCCGTCGGCGGCTTCGGCCGGGTCGTGGGTCGTGTCGTCTGCAATCGCGAGCCTCTGCACCGCGGCCAGGGTCTCCGCACGCCGGGCGCAGGCGACGATGCTGCCGGCGAGACGCTCCCGCTGCATCACCCTGGCCAGAGACGAGCCGATCAGGCCGATGCCGATCAGTGCCACCCGTTCGAACATCGGTTCGCTCATCGCACGAGCGTCCGCAGGGCAGCGACGACGGCGCGGTTGTCCTGTTCCCGCCCCACGGTGATGCGAAGGCCGTCCGGGAAACCGTAGCAGGCGACGCGGCGCGGGATCACGCCGTGGCCTTGCAAGGCGGCCAGGGCGGCTTCCACGTCCGGAAAACGGATCAGGATGAAATTGCCGACGCTCGGTAACACCTCGAACCCCAGGGCGCGGACTTCGTCCGTGAGCCAGGGGAGCCACTTGTCGTTGTGCGTGCGCGAGAACCGGACATGC
>Ga0209020_1003121_pt1 | contig 11939 bp, 10 predicted proteins | sample PinacodermBB_FD_187298 | JGI IMG/M metagenome (GOLD analysis project Ga0209020, IMG submission 187298) | Host-associated microbial community of the marine sponge Aplysina aerophoba from Gulf of Piran - sponge pinacoderm, lysed by bead... | ecosystem: Host-associated > Porifera > Sponge >...
GAGCAACTTTGAAGGTCGGAATCCAGATTCAGCCGCAGGGCGTGAGCGTTGAGGAGATGCGCACCGCCTGGAGGGCCGCCGACGACATGGGAGTCGACTCGATCTGGATCTGGGACCACTTCTATCCCCTGTTCGGAGACATGGACGCCACCCACTTCGAGGCCTGGACTCTGCTGTCGACGATGGCTGCTGACACCTCCCGAGCACAGTTGGGCACGCTCGTCACCGGCAACAGTTACCGCAACCCCGAGTTGCTGGCGGACATGGCACGCACCCTAGACCATGTCAGCGGCGGCCGAATGTACCTGGCGGTGGGTGCCGGCTGGTTCGAACGCGATTACACCGAGTACGGCTACGAATTCGGCACTGTCGGCAGTCGCCTGCGCCAACTCGAATCCGACCTGCCCCGAATGAAGGACCGCCTCGCCAAGCTCAACCCCCCGCCGCTGGGCGCGATGCCGATCATGATCGGGGGCAGCGGCGAGAAGGTGACCCTGCGACTCGTCGCCGAGCACGCCGACTCATGGAACGCCTTCGGTCCGCCGGAGAACTTCGCGCGGCTCTCAGGCATCCTCGATGACTGGTGCGCCAAGGTCGACCGAGACCCTAGCGAGATCGAGCGGACGGTCGCCATCGGCACCGACGACGTCAACGACATTGAGCGTTACACCGCTGTCGGTGCCGACCATGTGATCTTGATGAGCGGAGGCCCCTTCGACCTCTCGCCGTTGCAGACCCTCATCGATCAACGCGACACCCGGGGCTGACCGACCTTCTTTTCTCCAGTCAGGTGTGTCGGGAGGACTGATCCCCGAGTTGTGCGCGGTTGCATCAATTAATGTCGTTAATCATCGAGTTGTGCGCGACCATACCGGTTAATGCGACAAATCCTTGAGTTATGCGGATAGGCTCTGCGCCATGACGAACGGGTCTCTGCTGGGCACAGCGTCGAACAGCCCGTTCTCGCCCGATTTCGGCAAAACCCCACATTCGCTGGTGGGGCGGGACAGTCTTCTTGCGGAAGTGGGAAGCGGGTTGGTCTCCGGACCCTTCCCCAGACCGAAATGCCGCAAGTTCATGCCACGGGCGAAGGCTTACTGCCTGCTCCCCCAGGACCACTCAAGGGGCTGCCGCTCGAATCACCCCTAAGACGGACACTCCACTCCGCAACACGCCGCGGCCCTCGCAGCGCTCGGTGCCCTTGGGGGTTCTCTACACACCAGCCGAGTACTAATTGGTGCATCAACACAGTTTGGCTTCGCTTGCAGCGCATGAAACCGTGCTGGAGCTGACAGGGAGCATGTCATGACTCAGGTCCAAACTCGAGCGCCAACATCACGTGCGGCCGTCTCGGTCGCTTCGATCCCCGTCCGCATTCGGAGTTGGTTGATGGTTGCGCCGTGGACGGTTAGGCCGTCGCGGGCGATCTCGGTCCAGAGGGGGCCTCCGCTCGTCAACTTCTCAACAGCGTTCGCCAACCCGACCTCGATGACCTCCACAGTGTTACCGCTGATCGATGTTGCGTGGCGACACCATTGCTCGACCCCAGAGGTCCATGTTTCATCTTCGCTGTCAACTTCTTCGGGATGCACTATGACGACATCGATGTCGCTGTCGCGGTCAGCGGAGCGACGGGCGAACGACCCGAAGACGATCACGCTCACTGGGGGAAGCGGCATCTGTGCGGCCGCCTCGCCGATCCGGGCCAGCACCGTGTCGTGCAGCGAAGCGAGGGAGACCACGACCTGAGCAGCCGCGTTCTCCCGGTTCAAGCGAAACAGCAACGAGGGCGGCACGTCGCGTCGTTCAACCAAACCCAACTCCACCAGACCAGGCATCACCCGCGACGCCTGGGCGGTGCTCACCTCGGCGAGCTGTGCCACAGTTCGAAGGTTGAGTTCAGCGGTCGTCTCTGCGAGCACCGCGAGCACGCGGCCCTGCACACCAGGAATGAGAGCACGGACTGGATGGACGAAATCCACTCCTACACTCTACGGATAAGCGACAAAAATGCAATAAGTGTTGCATTTTTGATAGAGCACGCGGGCGGACCAAAATCTGCCGTTGGACAGGGTTGGTCGAACGGCCTTGGCTGAGCGAGTTCTCAGCGATCCCCCGACGCAGGGCTATATCACGACAAGCAATACTCTTCAGTGGCGGCTCCAGTACAACCACGCGATCAGCAACGCAGGAAGGGTCGGTGGTATCGGCGACCTCTGCTCGTAAGGAACGCGGCGATTGCCAGACACCTTGGGAGCTCGCGCAAGAATGGAAGGGAACTGGTAGGTGACGGCAACCTCCGCTGGGGTTGGGTTTCTTCACTCCAGCGGGAAGGGTGACTGGACCCACCATCTGCGGTTGACGGGTTGCACGGAACTGACCCATTTGACCCACCAGAAACCGCGCCGTGCAGACACCACGAGCCGGACCGGTGCCCCGTGGCCCCGCCGCAGGAATTCACCGCCGTAGCCGACCGGCAGGTACAGGTTCTCAACATCACGGGCCAGGACCAGACGACTTTAGCCCATCAGCGGCGCGACTTCGAGCGTGGGTGCGGCGCGGTCAGGTGCTGGTTAGCTTGACCCAGCCTTTGGGGGGTTCTTTGCCGGGATGCAGGGCTCCACAGTTCGGGCAGGTTCGCAGTTGTTCGTCTTGGTAGAAACTCTCGTAGATGGGTGGCAGATCGGTCACGATACTGTTCAGCACCACTTCGACACGATGCACCAGCGCTTGGCACGCGAAGCAGTACCACTCGAAAGCGTCCAACTCCCCGGAGGGACGCTTGGGCTCCACCACCAACCCGACCGAACCTGGGACGGGCCGCTGCGGGGAGTGCCGCACATGGGGCGGCAGCAAGAAGATCTCGCCTTCGCGAATCGGCACATCGTAGTGCGTGCCTCCCTCTACCACCTTGAGTTCCATGTCGCCCTCGAGTTGGTAGAAGAACTCCTCCACGGGATCGTCATGGAAATCGGTGCGTTGATTGGGACCGCCCACCACCGTGACCATAAGGTCGGCGTCTTCCCAGATTTGTTGGTTGCCTACCGGCGGTTTGAGCAGGTCGCGGTGCTCATCGATCCAAGTACGAAAGCTGAACGCTGTGAGCCGGTTGGCCATTTCTGTTCTCCTCTGTTCTCCTTCAGGGATTCGCGGGCGCTCCCAGACCGCAGCGCAAGAAGACCTCGCGGGTAGCGGACTTCTCGTTGTCGGTCAACTCCAACAGCGGTGGCCGGACATACCCGCCGACCTGCCCTAGCAGTTCCTGCCAGTACTTCTGGTGCGCGTGCGGCTTCTCGGCGGGCCGAGTCCGTTTCAGCGCATCACGCACCGGGTTCAGAGTCTCGCTGATACGCCGAGCCGCGGCCACGTCTCCAGCCAATGCCGCGCGGGTGTAGTCGTGCATGCGCCGGTCTTCTGCCGTTTGGATCAGGCACGGTGGCGAGGAACACAGGTACAACTGCCAGCCCAACTCCACGATGTTGTCCAGCCACTCCACTTCGGACGCGGTGCTCACCTGAATACGGTCAGAGGCCAGTGCGGTCAGTTCGGCATACATCGCCCGGGGAACGCTGTATTTGATCGCAACTACGTTGTCCAAATCCGCCAGCCGGTTGCAAAGCTGGGGTGACATCAAATAGCCGCTGTCGGGATGGCTCCACAGGGCCATGCCGATGGCGACCTCCCGAGAAACCGTCTCGTAATAGCGGAAGACGGTCTCGTCCTGCTCTTCGAAGAAGTGAAGCATCGGTGCGTGGACCACGATGTAATCGGCGCCCGCTTCCTGGGCATGGCGAGCCAAGTCGAGCACCACGTCGAGGTTCTGGTCGGAGCACGACATCATCGTCTGGCCTCGCCCGCCCGCAGCGTCCACCGCAACCTCCAAGAGCCGCTTGCGCTCCTCCACGCTCATCGAGAAGAACTCGCCCTGCTTGCCGCCGACGAACAGGCCGGCGATGCCCAAGTCGTCGATCCAATGACGGATATTGCGTTCAAAGCCCGGCTCATCCAAACGCAGATCGCTCGTGAAGGGTGTGAGCGCTGCTGCCCAGATCCCTTTCAAATTGGCCCTAGCATAGGACTTGGCTTCGCTTCTGGTGTAGTTCATCGTATTCATCGTATTCATCGTATTCATACAATCGGGATGCTGTGTGAGATGTTCTTGACGGTCATGTAGTTGTGCAGTCCTTCCACTCCGCCCTCCCGGCCGTAGCCGCTGAACTTGACTCCGCCGAACGGGGTTTCGGGCACCGATGCCTCCAATGTGTTGATCGACAGGTTGCCGGCCTCCACCTGCTGGGTCATCTGATCTGCGTAGTCGGCACGGTTGGTGAAGCCGTAGGCTGCAAGCCCGAAGGGAACCGAGTTGGCACATTCGATGGCCTCATCGAGCGAGTCCACCCGGTTGACGATGGCCAAAGGCCCGAACGGCTCCTCCTGCATCACTCGGGCACTGCGGGGAACGTCCGCGAGCACGGTCGGTTCGAAGAAGTAGCCACGCGATCCGATCCGTTTGCCGCCTGTGGCCACGACCGCGCCGCTTTCGCGCGCATCTGCCACCAGTTCAGCCATGGCTTCGAGCCGGCGGTGGTTGGCGAGCGGCCCCATTTCGGTCGCAGGGGCCAAACCGTCTCCCACAACGGTAGCCGCGGCCCGATCAATGAACGTGTCGAGGAACTCCTCGTAGATGGTGTGGTGGACGAAGAAGCGGTTGGGCGATGTGCAGACCTGTCCAGCGTTGCGCATCTTGCGCACGGCCGAGCTGCGCGCCGCCGCCTTGACATCGGTGTCCTCGCAGACAATCACTGGTGCGTGACCCCCCAGTTCCATCAGCACGGGCGTCATGTGCTGTGCGGCCAGCATTGAGAGATGACGCCCAACCACGGTCGAGCCGGTGAACGCCACAAGCCGGATCATCTCCTGGGGCAACAGATACTCAGAAATCTCTGCCGGCCTGCCGAACACGAGGTTCAACACACCAGCGGGCAGCCCCGCATCCTGGAACGCTCGAGCGATGTGCATGGCACCCGCGGGTGTCTCTTCGGCGGCCTTGATGATGATTGAGCATCCTGCCGCCAACGCGCTCCCGATCTTGCGTGCAGGTTGGCTCATCGGGAAGTTCCAGGGAGAGAAGGCCGCCACCGGGCCGATGGGCTGCTGGTACACGAGGTAGTTGATGCCCAACCCGCTGGGGATCACGCGGCCATAGGCACGCACCGCCTCGCCGGCGTCCCACTCGAAGAACTCACAACCCCGAACGACTTCCAGACGGGCCTGCTGATAGGGCTTGCCGTGCTCCACGGTGATGTCATGGGCAATCTGGTCCTGCCGTTCTCGCATGATCGCTGCCGCATTGCGAAGCACCTCAGCCCGGTCCTTCGGCGCGGTCTGGCGCCACACGCTGAAGCCCTTCTCGGCTGCGTCGAGGGCATCGTCGAGATCTGTCTTGTCGGCGCACGCGACCCGTCCGATTATCTGCTCGTTCGCGGGATTGATCACCGGCAAGTCGTCGGAGGTCGTGCGCCAAGCACCACCGATAAAGAGTTCAGTGTCGGGATAGTCACTCATAGTCTGTCGGGTTATCGGGTCGGGTTGGTCTGTCGGGTTGGTCTGTCGGGTTGGTCTGTCGGGTTATCGGGTCGGGTTATCGGGTCGGGTTGGTCTGTCGGGATATCGGGTCACAAAATAGGCAGTCATAGCCGCATTCTAAGTCTCGTAACACCGAGCCGCTTATGCCGAGTTTCGCTCCTGACATACCAGAAGCGACAACAGCAATTAGGGTTCGGTTCTAGCGTGGGTTGCGTCCCGCAGCGCGTCGATCAACGCCAGAGCACTTGAGGACAGCACGCCGCCTGAGCGGGAAATGATGCCGACTGGAACCGAGGTTCCCTCAATGCACAAATCCAGAGGCACCAACACGCCGCTGTCGAGATCATCGGCGAATATCCCCGACGGCACGACCGCGAGATGTTCACCCCGCAGCACGAGCGCTCTGAGCGGCACCGGAGCCACACACTCAATGAAGCGGCCAAGGGTTCGACCGCACTCGCGAATGAAAGCGGTGTCAATCTGCTGGCGCAGCGAGGTGTTGTGGGGAGGCAGAATCCAAGCATCGTCCACCAGTGCGGCGAGCCTACCGCGATGGCCCGACCGGGGGTGGCTCGGAGTACACACTACATAGACTTCATCGTCATAGAGCGGTTCCACATCCACACCGGGCATGGAGGCGAGCGGCGACACCCTTCCGACCACGAGGTCCAACTCGCCCGACATCAGATCCTCGTGGAGCCGGTCGGGGGTCTCTTCGGAGATCGCAACCCGCACATCCGGGTATCGGACGCTGATCTCGAACAGCGCATCGGGCAAGATGTCGGCTGTGCCGGCGAGGAGTGTGCCCACCCGCACTTCTCCTCGACCGCTATCGGCAACCTCGCCAGCGTGGCGCATAAGCGAACCAACCTCGGAGGTCACTAGCTGCATGTGGGCGATGAGTGCGGCACCGTCGGCGGTGATAACCATGCCTTTCGGAACCCGCTCGAACAACCTGACACCCAAGATGCGCTCGGTTTCGGCTAGGGTGCGCGACATCGCTGGCTGAGTCAGGTGCAGCACCGCGCTGGCTTCTCGAATCGAGCCTCGCTGCGCGATCGTTGAGACAACGATGATGTGCCGCAGCTTGAGTCGGCTCGACAGCAGTTCTGGAGCATGCATTACATAACTATATCGTTATGCACAATGCCAGATAAATGCTCGGATTGCTAACCGCGCCAGCGGACACCCGCCCAGAATAGGCATCGGTGTGGCTTGACGAGACCGACATCACCCACCTGAGCCTGCCTCAGCGAGTCCGTTGCGGAGTTGCCTGAAGCTACCAGATCTCATCAATCTTCCTCGACTTCACGGTAGTTGAGAATGTGGAGTTGGCGTTGCAAGCCACAGACCGGCGCAGCTTCCGGTTCTTCCGCCCAGCTTCGACCAATGCTGCTCGGGTCAGACAGGCGCAACAGTTGCTGGACACGGTGCGGCTCGGTGATGCTGGCGGCCTGTCGGCGAAGCGTTTGTCGCATCGGCAGACACGCCAACTGGAGATCGCCATGGCCAAGGCATCGTCACCCAAAGTGCTGCTGCTGGACGAGCCGATGGCCGGCATGGCCCCTGATGAAGCAGAGCGGCTTGCACTGCTGTTGCGTTCACTCGCCGCCGACACAGCGGTGCTACTGGTGGAACACGACATGGACATAGTGTTTTCCACGAGTGACCGCATCTCGGTGCTTTGCGAGGGTTCACTGATCGCCTCGGGCAGCCCGAAGGAGATCAAGTCCGACCCCGCAGTGCGGAGCTTGTACCTGCCCGACGACATTGGCTGGAGTGAATGATGCTGTTGACGGTTGATTCATTAGCGGGTGGATACGGGCCTGTGCAGGTGCTTCATGATGTGCGTTTGGAGATCGGCGAGGGCGAGATCGTGGGGTTGCTGGGCCGCAATGGCATGGGCAAGACGACAACGATCTCCACGGTGTTCGGGCTGCTGGCGCCCAGATCGGGAACTGTCGTCTTCGACGGAGCGGAGATCGGCGGCCGCCGGCCGTTCCAAGTCGCACGTTTGGGTTTGTCGTTGGTGCCCGAGGGTCGGCAAGTCTTCCCGCTGCTGACCGTGGCACAGAACCTTAAGTCGACGGCCCGGGCCTCAGTGTCTGGCAAACGGCGTTGGACAACCGCCGCCGTCAACGAATTATTTCCCCAACTGGAGTCGAGGAAGCACCACTTCGGCAATCAGCTATCCGGCGGTGAGCAGCAGATGCTGGCCATCGGTCGGGCGTTGGCGATGAACCCGAGACTGCTAGTGCTCGATGAAGCTACCGAGGGGCTCGCCCCCACGGTTCGTGCCACGATTTTCGCTTCGCTGCAGCTGCTCAAGGACGAGGGTCAAAGTATTCTGATAGTCGATGCTCATCTGCGCAAACTGCTGACGCTGACCGACCGCAACATGGTGATCGAGAAGGGTCGCACCGTCTGGACGGGGACCACTAGGGAACTTGTCGATACTCCCAGCGTAACCGACCGATACCTAGGAGTTGATGTATAGGCATCCGTCCGTGAACGGTTAGGTATTCGGCCAAGCCAAAGTTCGGCTAGGGCTTTTGCTGCCGCTTCGTTGAGGATCAATTCACGGTGCCGTAGTTCTGCTTTGAGCCGGCGTTCAGTGGGCGATACGTTTCTTGGTGGCTGCGACAGTCCGCAGACAATCGGCCGCTCTCTTGTCGATTCTGCTTTGGAAGGCATCCACAGCTTCCGCGCCGGGCAGGGCACTGGGCAGGGAGTTGATCTGCGCGGCCGCAGCCTCGATGATGGTCGACACCAATTCCTCTGCCCGCTCCAGCGTTTCGCTCACGGGGAGTGTCAGCCAGGCTGAGAGGTTCAACAGGGAGTCGTTCGCCCCTGCCCTATCCACGGTGAAGTCGGCACCGAGGCGCATCGCGAGTTGCAGGGTTCCGATACGCTTGTGTGCGAAAGGCAACGCGGAGTTGATGTCGTAGAGCGGTGCCAGCCTGACTCTGCCGGGTTGGATGAGCATGCTGTAGTTGCGGGCGTGCCCGTCGCGGTTCACGATGATCCAGGAGTAGAGCACCGCGTCTCGAAATTTGCGGAGGTCCGCTTCGGGGTAGGTTGAGTAGCGCTGGATCGCGTCACCTATCGCAGCGATTCCAGGGCCTCCTCCCTTCTCGTATTTCTGGGCGGGCGGGTACCCGAGGGTTTGGCACATGTCTTCTTGGTGGATGCGTGTCCACTCGCCGCGGGAATGGGTTCTGTCGAATCGGGTGATCACCGCTGCCGGGTGGTCTCCGTAGACCGCGATTTCCGAGTCCGCGGCGGAAAGTCCCAGGCGTTGAGCCGTCGCTAGGCACAGGTGCTCCACGACTGCCTGGCCGGGGAGTCCGACGGGCGACGGTTTGAGGATGTGGGTCGTGGGAATGTTTCCTGACGGACGCCCCCATTCGCCCCCTTTTTGGTGCAAGGTCGTCTTGGCGTGGTAGCCGCCGAGGCTGAAGTACGCGTCCTCATCGTCAGGCAGCCACCTGGCGGTGTCCTGAGCCATGAGAGCTACTTCGCGCACCAACTCGCCTCTTGCAAGGAGCGACACTTGGCCGGGTCGACCCAACAGCGTCTCTTCGTCACCCGCGCGGCAGAATTGGACGGCACCGGCGCAATCATGGCCGACCCGCGTGGAGATCAGACCGAGCGGGGTCGGCGGCGACACCCCGACATTGGAGCACCAACGCCGCAACACATCCTGGTTGTCCGGCAGCAAACCCTCGACCCAGCGGCTCGTCGCGGTCGAACGGAACGGCTCTTCTTGGAACGGCAACGACATTGACAACGGAACAGCGGAGCGGTCGTCGAGGTACCGGTCCGCGTAAGCGAATTTCGCGTGGGCGACGCGATCGGTGTGCAGCGTCCCGGCGACCTTCCCGTTCAACAATACGGCGACCGGCTCGACGTCCGCCATCAGTCGACAACCTGTGGCGGTCGGTCGAAACGCAGTTCCAGCCCCAGAGCGCGAACGACCATCATCAGTTTGCCGATCTCGCCACGCACATGCCCCTGTTCGCACAAGACGACCCATTTGCGGGACACGCCCGCCCGCTCAGCCAACTCGGCCTGGGACAGACCGGCCGCTTTGCGTAGTCGTTTCACCTCCCAGCCGAGGTACCCGACCGTGTTGAAGGAGCGAAAAGACCTGGTCGCCATAATCAGAGCTTAGATGGGAGCGCTCCGTTACACAACCAAATTGTAATGAAACCCACCCAACCTCGAGATATAACGACTCCGTAACATGGGCGGCCGAAGCCACGCGGGTGGCTCACCGAAAAGCCAATGCTCGCCGGGAAGGTGCAAGCCTTCGGCCTCTCTGAAAGCATCGGCATAGTGGATACCGATGGCGACGCGGCCGCGATTCGACGAAATGCCCCTCATGCTGAACCGGTTTTTGCCTTCAACCCGTGAGTCGAACGCCCAACGGCGACCACAGAGTACGCGCAACATTGCTCGGAGTCGTCGCAGGATCGAAACATGCTCGGAATTGTCGAGTATGTTTTCCTCGGAAAACCCGAGTATGCTTCGAGGTATGGATCAGAGCCCATTCCCTTACCACGGCCCTTTGCAGCCTGAACAAGTGACCGGACGCGAGCAACTGGCGCTAGACCTCGCGCAACGTATCACCGACCGAAGGTTAACTGCGCTTGTCGGCCCGAGGCGCTACGGAAAGACCAGTCTCCTCAAACGCGTAGCTGCCGACCTGCAGTCCGTCGGCCCGCAACCCGTGTGGATCGACCTCTACCAGATGACATCAATGGCCGATGTCGCCGGGGCTGTCGACCGGGGTCTAGACTGCGTGGCGGGGCCGGTGCGACGGATTCTCGACTCGGTCGCGGCAACGCTGTCGGTGAACATTGGCGTGCTGAGGTTCCAACTGGCACGCAGTCCGACCCGCCGACCCGACCCGGCGCTTTCTTTGCGGACGCTGCTCACCGTGTTGGTAAGCGCAGCGCAACGGCACGAACTATTTATCATTTTCGACGAGTTCTCCGGCATCGCCAATGTCGAAGGCGGTGCCGGCGTACTGCGAACGGAACTTCAGCACAACTTCCAGTCGTTCGGCATCGTCTTCGCAGGTTCAGAGCCCTCAACTATGCGAACGCTCTTCAGCGAACAGACGCAGCCATTCTTCGCCCAAGCCGATCTAGTGGAGATCGGACCTCTGCCCGACGATGCAGTCCACCGCATTATCGAAGACGGCTTCGCCGACACCGACCGCAACGCCGGCGGCATCGCCAGACACATCGTGGAATTCGCAGGCGGCCACCCGCAGCGCACCATGCAACTTACAGACGCGCTGTGGAGACTGGTCGAACCCGGCGAAACGGCGAATCAGGAGAACTGGGAGAACGCCCTCGCCACAGTACGTACAAACGTCGACAGCGGATCCGAACACATTTACAGCCTGCTACCGACTGGCCAGAAGAAGACTCTGCGTGCCGTCGCAACCGGCGGAAGCATCTTCGGTGCCGCGGCATCAATGCTTGACCTGCCACCAGGAACCGCCAGCGATGCCGCCGAGAAACTGTTGGGCAACGGTTTCCTTCAGCGAAACCCACAAGGCCTAAGCGTCGTTGATCCACTTCTGGCCGACTGGCTACGCCGAAGATTCCCATTCTGACCACAAACTGAGCCCGTTCACCGGAACTCACTCGACCCAGCCCGACGAAGTCCAGCAGGCCCTGATCGCGGCCCCTACTGAAAGGGCTGCAGGATTCGCCGGGATGCAGATCGGAATCTACCAGGGGGCGTTCACGACCTTTCGCCGCAGATGGCTCATCTGGTCGCTCAATACTGCCTCGAAAACCCTAAACCCGCCGCGCGACATCAGACACACAACGGCTTTCTACTCAAAGTGCTTTCAATCGTCGGGTGCGGATCATCGCTTTAGCGGGCATCGTGTCGGGCATGGCCGTTTGTGCGTTCGTCTCATTCAGGTTGGGAATGACCGACGGGGTGTCGGTCGTGGCCCGCAACTGGCAACGAGCGTTCGAGCAGTTGGGGTTCGAGGTCATCACCGTCGCCGGCGAGGGATCTGTGGACCGGACGGTACCCAAACTGTCGATCACCGCAACAGTTCCCCCATCACCGGCCGAGCTCGCTGATGCGCTGGGAGGGGCCGACCTTGTAGTAGTGGAGAATCTCTGCACCATTCCGCTCAACTTGCAGGCGGCTCGGACAACCGCAGCGGTGCTGCGGGGACGGCCGACAATAATGCACCACCACGACCCGCCATGGCAGCGGGAGCGCTTCGCCCAGATCACCGAACTGCCGATTGACGACGGAGCCTGGCGTCACGTCACAATCAACCAACTGACGCGCAAGCAGATGCAGACCAGGGGTTT
>Ga0209020_1003122_pt1 | contig 11930 bp, 7 predicted proteins | sample PinacodermBB_FD_187298 | JGI IMG/M metagenome (GOLD analysis project Ga0209020, IMG submission 187298) | Host-associated microbial community of the marine sponge Aplysina aerophoba from Gulf of Piran - sponge pinacoderm, lysed by bead... | ecosystem: Host-associated > Porifera > Sponge >...
ACTGCGGCGCCTGCACGGTGATGGTAGGCCGGCTGCGGGACGGGGATGTCCGCTACGAGGTCGTCAACAGCTGCATCCGGCTCCTGCCGAGCCTGGACGGATGCCATGTGGTGACGGTCGAGCACCTTTCCGGCGCGGATGGCGGCCTGCATCCCGTTCAGCAGGCCATGGTCGATTGCCACGGCAGCCAGTGCGGTTTCTGCACGCCCGGCATCGTCATGGCGCTTTACGCGCTGTGGCTGGAGCGACCGAGGCCAACGGACGCCGAAGTCCGAAAGGCTCTTCAGGGAAATCTCTGCCGTTGCACCGGCTACGCGCCGATCCTGCGGGCCGCCGCCGCCGCCGCCGATTACGGCCTGCCGGAAGACGACGGGCTGACGCGGAATCGGGAAGCAGTCAGCGCGCGTCTTGCGGAAATGGCGGACGGAAGCCGGATTGAATTAGGCGGCGGCGCCATCGTTCCTGCCGACACGGACGACTTGGCCGATGTGCTGGCGTCGGGACCGGCGGCTACCATGGTTGCCGGCGCAACCGATGTCGGTGTGTGGGTCAACAAGGATTTGCGGGACATCGCGCCGGCGGTGTTCATCGGACATCTGGACGGACTATGCCGGATAGAAGTGAACGACGAGGCAATCGAGATCGGCGCTGCGGCGTCCTATTCGGATGTGGAAGCCGCGCTGACGGCGGCAGTGCCGGGCCTCGCGGATTACTGGAGCCGGATCGGCGGCTGGCAGATACGCAATATGGGGACGGTCGGCGGCAATATCGCCAACGGCTCGCCCATCGCCGACCTGCCGCCCGTCCTGATCGCGCTTGGGGCGGAGCTTATCCTGCGCCGCGGCGCGGAGCGGCGCGCCATCCCGCTGGAGGACTATTTCATCGCTTATGGCCAGCAGGACCTGAACCCCGGCGAGTTCGTGGAAGCAGTCCGCGTGCCGAAGCCGCCCGGCGATGCGCACCTCGGCTTCTACAAAGTCTCCAAGCGCCGCGACGAGGACATCTCTTCGGTGTGCGCGGGTTTCATGGTCCGCGTCCGCGAGGGCCGGATTGAGGATGCGCGGCTCGCCTTCGGCGGCATGGCGGCGACGCCGAAGCGCGCGGGGGCCGGCGAAGCGGCGCTGCTGGGGCGGGATTGGGATGAACCTGCCATCCGCGCTGCCGGGTGGGCGCTGGACCGCGACTTCACGCCGATTTCCGACTGGCGCGCATCGGCGGAATACCGGGCGCTGGTCGCCCGGAACCTGCTGACCCGCTTCTATCTGGACCGGTCGCCGGCGGGTTCGCCATGACCGGACCCGCAACCCGCGAGCACATGCACCGCGCCTGGCGGCACGACTCCGCCGCCAAGCATGTGACGGGACTTGCCGCCTATGCCGACGACATCGTCGAGCCCGCCGGCATGTTGCATGCCTATCTCGGCCTCTCGACGGCGGCCCATGCCGGTATTGCGGAGATCGACCTGTCGGCGGTTTGCGCCGCACCGGGGGTGGTCGGCGTGCTGACGGCTGCGGACATCCCCGGGGAAAACGACATCAGCCCCACCGGGGCCGGCGATGACCCGGTGTTTGCCGACAAGGTCGTTTCCTTTTTCGGCCAGCCCATATTCGCAGTCGTTGCGAGGACACGGGCGGAGGCACGGAAAGCCGCGCGCTTCGCCAGGGTCGTCCATGAGAAGCGGCCGGCCGTTATCGACGCGGATGAGGCGGTCGATGCCGTATCGGAGCCGCTGACGCTGGCGAGAGGAGATGTCGAGCCCGCTCTTCGCGCGGCGCCCCACCGCCTGCGGGGCACGATGCGAACGGGCGGGCAGGATCACTTCTATCTCGAAGGCCATATCGCGCTCGCCCTGCCCGGGGAGGACAGCGAAGTCCGGGTCGTGTCGTCGACCCAGCATCCGAGCGAAGTGCAGCATATGGTCGCCCACGTGCTCGGGGTTCCGTCGAGCGCGGTTACGGTGACCGTGCGCCGAATGGGCGGCGGCTTCGGCGGCAAGGAGACCCAGTCAAACCTGTTTGCTGCGGTCGCCGCGCTTGCGGCCCGGAAATTCGGGCAGGCGGTCAAGCTGCGGCCCGACCGGGACGACGACATGACCGCGACCGGCAAGCGCCACGAATTTCGCGTCGACTACGATGTCGGGTTCGACGATGACGGGCGCATCCTCGCCGTGGACGCCGTGTTGACGGCTCGTTGCGGGTTCTCCGCCGACCTCTCGGGAGCGGTCGCGGACCGCGCACTCTTCCATGCCGACAACGCTTATTTCTTTCCGGCCGTCAGGCTGCGCTCGCGGCCCATGCGCACCAACACCGTTTCCAATACCGCCTTTCGCGGCTTCGGTGCGCCCCAGGGCGTGATTACCGCCGAGCGGATAATCGAGGAGGTCGCGTACAGCACTGGCCGCCCATCGCTCGATGTCCGCAAGGCCAATCTCTATGGCGGCCCCGGCAGGAACCTGACGCCCTACCACCAGCCGGTTGAGGACAACATCGTCCCGCGGCTCGTCAGTGAAATCGAAGAGCGCGCCGACTATGCATCGCGTCGCCAGGCGGTGCTGGACTTCAACGCCCGGGGCGGAATCCTGCGCAGGGGCATTGCGCTCACGCCGGTCAAGTTCGGCGTTTCCTTTACCGCAACATGGATGAACCAGGCCGGCGCGCTGGTGCACGTCTACCGCGACGGTTCCATACACCTGAACCACGGCGGCACGGAGATGGGGCAGGGGCTCTTCATCAAGGTCGCCTCGGTGGTCGCCGACTGCTTCCAGGTCGGTCTCGACCGCGTCCAGATCACCGCCACCAGCACCGGCAAGGTGCCGAACACGTCGCCGACTGCGGCCTCCACGGGCTCGGACCTGAATGGCATGGCGGCCTTCGAAGGGGCCGAGACGATCAGGCGCCGCCTTGTCGCCTTCGCAGCTGAACACTGGAATGTCGAACCGGGCCAGGTCGCCTTCGAAGCGGGCAGGGTCCGGATCGGCAACCAGGACATCGCCTTCGTCGAACTCGTCGAGGCGGCCTACATGGCCAGGGTCCAACTCTCAGCGACGGGCTTCTACCGTACGCCGGAAATCCATTGGGACCGTGCCGCCGGGCGCGGCCAGCCCTTCTACTACTTCGCCTACAGCGCAGGCGTGACTGAAGTCGAAGTCGATACACTGACCGGGGAATACCGCGTCCTGCGGGTCGATATCCTTCATGACGCGGGCCGGTCGCTCAATCCGGCCATCGACCTCGGGCAGGTCGAGGGCGGCTTCATCCAGGGCATGGGGTGGGTCACGACGGAAGAACTCTGGTGGGACGGCGAGGGGCGGCTACGCACCCACGCGCCTTCCACCTACAAGATACCGCTAGCCTCGGACTGTCCGCCCGTCTTCAACGTGCATCTCGCCGACTGGTCCGAGAACGCCAAGCCCACCATCGGCCGGTCCAAGGCCATCGGCGAGCCGCCCTTGCTGTTGTGCGCGTCCGTCGTCGAGGCGCTGTCGATGGCTGTCGCCAGCACTGCCGGCTACCGGCGCTGCCCGAAGCTCGACACGCCGGCGACGCCCGAGCGTCTGCTGCTTGCCATCGAGCGGCTGAAGCGGGAGGGAACCGGGTAATGGAGGGGCTGCTTCCCATTCTGGGCGAATGGCTCGAATTCGCCGTGCGATGGGCGCATGTGACGACCGCCATCGTGTGGATCGGCACGTCATTCTACTTCATCGCGCTCGATCTCGGCCTTCGCCGCCATCCGGGCCTCCCCGAAGGGGTAAACGGGGAGGAATGGCAGGTGCATGGCGGCGGCTTCTACCATGTCCGCAAATACATGGTCGCTCCACCGGAACTGCCGGAGCACCTGACCTGGTTCAAATGGGAGAGCTACGCGACCTGGGTTTCCGGCTTTGCCCTCTTGTGCGTGCTCTATTACGCCCACCCGGAATTCTACCTTGTCGACAACGAGGTCATGGAGCTGTCGAACGAGGCGGCAATTGCCATTTCTGTCGCCTCTATCGTCGTCGGCTGGTTCGCCTACGACCTGATCTGCAAGAGCCGGTTCGGGGACGATAATACGCGGCTGATGCTGTTCCTCTATGTCGTTCTGGTGGCCATGGCGTGGGGCTTTTCCCAAGTCTTTACCGGGCGGGCCGCCTTCGTGCATCTGGGCTCGATCACGGCAACGATCATGAGCGCCAACGTGTTCCTGGTCATCATTCCCAACCAGCGCATCGTCACGGAGGACCTGAAGGCGGGACGAACGCCGGACGCCAAGTACGGCAGGATCGCCAATCAGCGTTCGACCCATAACAACTACCTGACGCTGCCTGTCATCTTCCTGATGCTGTCGAACCACTATCCGCTGGCCTTCGCGACCGAATACAGCTGGGCAATTGCATCGCTGATTTTCCTGATGGGCGTGCTGATCCGGGTCTATTTCAACAATGTGCATGCGCGGAAGGGTCATCGGATATGGCCGTGGATTGCCGCTGCGGTGCTGTTTGCCGTGATCGTCTGGCTCTCGACCATGCCGGCGGTCCTTACAGGCTCGGGCAATGGTGCGGCAGCGCTCTCGCCGTCAGAACGCCGTCTGGCCGCCTCGCCTCACTTCGAAGCGGTGCAGGAAGCCGTGCTCACCCGCTGCCTCGTCTGCCACGCGGAGGAGCCGGTCTGGGAGGGGATTCATCGTCCGCCGAAAGGCATTGTTCTCGAGACCGACGAACAGCTCTTGCGGAACGCCCGCCTTATCTACCTCCAGGCCGGCCGATCACGCGCCATGCCCCCCGGGAATCTGGCCGCCATGGAAGACGGGGAGCGCCGGCTGATCGCTGCTTGGTACGAGGAAAGTCGGTAATGGCGCCGCCCGATAGCTCTACAGCGGCGGCACAAGCCGGGGGTGGCGGTTCACATCCTTGTAGAGCAGATAGCGAAACGGGCCGGGGCCGCCCGCATAGCAGGCCTGGGGGCAGAAGGCGCGCAGCCACATGAAGTCCCCGGCCTCGACTTCCACCCAGTCTTGATTGAGCCGGTACACGCCCTTTCCTTCGAGCACATAAAGGCCGTGCTCCATGATATGCGTCTCGGCGAAGGGGATGACCGCGCCAGGCTCGAAGGAGACGATGTTGACATGCATGTCGTAGCGCATGTCTTCGGGGTCGATGAAGCGCGTGGTCGCCCAGCGGCCGTCCGTGTCCGGCATGGCGACGGCAGGCGCCTCCCGGTCGCTGGTCACGACGGGGTCGGGCATGCCAAGTCCCTCGACCGGCTCATAACGTTTGCGTATCCAGTGAAAGACCGCGTTCCCGCTACCCCGGTTGCGCAGCTGCCAAGCCTCGCCCGGGGGGATATAAACGAACCCTCCCGCCTCGATCTGCCAGGTCCGGCCCGCAAGCAGAAGCTCGAAGGAGCCGGCGACTGCAAAAAGGCCGGCTTCTGCGCCTGCATCGGGCTCGGGATTGTCGCTGCCGCCGCCGGGGGCCACCTCGACGATGTATTGCGAGAAGGTCTCCGCGAAGCCGGAGAGCGGCCTTGCGAGAATCCAGGCCCGGGTCTTTTCCCAGTGGGGCAGCAGGCTGGTGACGATATCCCGGAGCACATCCTTGGGAATGACGGCATAGGCTTCCGTGAACACCGCCCGGCCGGTCAGGAGCTCCGATTGTCCGGGCAGGCCCCCGTCTGGCACGTAGTAGCTGCGTGACTCGGACACGGCTTCCCTCCCGAAACTAGCTTGGACGGGCTTCCCCTGCTTTTCTGGGGCGCTTCATCGGGTCTTCTACGACGCCTTCGGGTTCGATTTCGACCTCGAAGTTCTCAAGGAACACGGCGATCATCGAATAGAACCCGACGGCGAGAGTGAGTTCGGCCATCTGCCCCGGGTCGAGCAGGGCGGCGAGGGCATTCCATGTCGCATCGCTCGCGCGGACGCTTGCCGTCACTTCGTCTGTAAAGCGGATGACCAGGTTTTCCAGATCGGAGAACATCTCGGTGTTCTCGCCATGCTCCACCGCCGCGATCTGCGCTTCGCCCATGCCGACATTGCGGGCGACGACATTGTGCTGGTGGACCTCGTAAGACGCGCCCAGCAGGTGGCCGACGCGCAGAATCGCGATTTCGCGCAGCACGGGATCGAGCTTGCCCTTGAACAGGATCGCATTGCCGAGCCGCATGAAATGCGGGAGCGCAGGCCCCGTGTGGGCCAGCATGTGGAAGACGTTCATCAGCGGATCGAAGCGCTGGACGAAAGTGCGCAGCTCGTCCGGCAGCGTCTCGATGTCAGGGTAGGGCGCGCGCGCCATCGGTGTCAGCCTCCGTAAAGGGTATCGCCGGTCCGTTTACCGGGATGCGTCACTCATTGCCGACAGCCGACCGACCGGCCGCCTCGCCGGCGATCTTGCCGAAGACGGCGCCTGCCATCAGTCCGGTGCCGCCCGGATAGTTGAACCAGAACAGCCCGCCGACCAGTTCGCCCGCAGCGTACAGGCCCGGAATCTCGATATCGTCGGTGTCCATCACCTGCGCATTGTCGTTCACGCGCACCCCGCCGAAGGTGAAGGTGATGCCGCATGTGGTCTGGTAGCCCTCGAAGGGCGGCTCGTCGATGGTGTTGGCCCAGTTCGTCTTGTCCACGGCGAGACCTTCCGTCCGGCGCCCGTCCTTGACGTTCGGATTGTAGGGAATGTCGGTGCGCACAGCGGCGTTATAGGCGCCAATTTCGGCGAGGAAGTTTTCGGCATTCACGCCTTCGAGCTTTGCCGCAAGCTCCTCTATCGTGTCGGCCCGGACTTTGGTGACTTCTCGGATCCGGTATTCGTCGCGCAGGTTCGGGATGATCTTGTTGTCAAACACCTGCCAGGCCATCTGGCCCGGCTGGCCCAGGATCACGCGGCCGTATTTCGCGTAGGTGTAGTTGCGGAAATCCGCGCCCTCATCGACGAAGCGCCGGCCCTCCGCATTCACCATGACGCCCCAGGGGTAGCTGTGCTTCTGGAAATTGTCGCCCACCGCGAGGTCGCCGAATTCAGGCGCGTTGAAGTCCCACCCGACAGCGTGGCAGCCGGACCAGTTGCCGTAGGCCCGCGCGCCCGCGTCGAGCGCCATGCGGATGCCGTCGCCGGTGTTGAAGCGGCTGCCGCGAACCTTGGCGACATCCCAGCCGGGGCCGAGATAGCGGGTGCGCATCTCCGGGTTCGCCTCGAAACCGCCGGACGCGAGCACCACAGCGCGGGCATGCACCTCGAAGCTCCGGCGGTCCTGGCGCACCCGCACGCCCTTCACGCCGTCGTCGCCATGCAGAAGCCCGCTGGCGCGCGCGCCATAAAGCACCTCGATGCCTTCCCGCGCGCAGGAGTCGTGCAGCGCGTCCACCAGCCCCGGCCCGCCGCCCCAGGCCGACAGCACCAGGCCGCCCCAGAACTTGAACCGCCCGTCGATCTTGAATGCCTGCTTGCCGTATATCGGCAGGAACCGCACCCCTTTGCCCCGCATCCATTTCATGGTGTCGAGCGAGCGGGTCACCAGCAGTTCGCACATGTCCGGGTCGGTGCGGTATTCGGTGATCCGGCCCATGTCGTCGTAGAAGTCGGCCTCGCTATAGACGCCGAAATCCGTGATCGCGATTTCGTCCTCGGTCAGGTCCGGGACCAGCGCCTTGATGTCTTCGACGCCATTGAAGACCGTGCGGATATTGCCGGCCGTGAAGGCGGAATTGCCGCCGCGCTCTTCCTCGTTCGCGCGTTCCAGGATGAGCACGCTCGCTCCCTGTTCGCGCGCGGCCAGGGCGGCGCACATGGCCGCGTTGCCTGCGCCCACGACGACGACATCGACAGTGCGATCCGACATTAAGAAATCTCCATGAGGCAAGAGACGGGTTGGGTCATATACCGAAGACGCGCTCGAAGATCGTATCGACATGGACCAGTTGGCGGTCCAGATCGAAGATTTCGTCGAGCCGCGCCGGCGGCACTGCTGCGGCAATATCGGAATCCCGTTCGAGCCGGGCGCGGAAGGAACCGCCTTCCTGCCAGACGTCCATCGCCGCGGACTGAACCTTGCGGTAGGCGTCTTCGCGGCTCATTCCCGCCTTCGTGAGGTCGAGAAGCACATGCTGCGAGAAGACGAGGCCGCCGAGGCTGTCGAGGTTGCGGCGCATGGCTTCCGGATAGACCAACAGCCTCTCCACGACGCCGGCAAGCCGGTAAAGCGCGAAATCGAGTGTCACGGTCGCATCCGGGCCGATCATCCGCTCCACGGAGGAGTGCGAGATATCCCGCTCATGCCAGAGCGCGACATTCTCGAGCGCAGGGGTCACGGCGGACCGGACCATGCGCGCGAGCCCGGTCAGGTTCTCGGTCAGGACCGGGTTGCGCTTGTGCGGCATCGCAGAGGAGCCTTTCTGGCCGGCGGAGAAAAACTCTTCCGCCTCCCGAAGCTCCGTGCGCTGCAGATGCCGGATTTCGACCGCAAGCCGTTCGACGCCGCTGGCGATCACGCCCAGCACGGCAAAGAACATCGCATGCCGGTCGCGAGGGATGACCTGAGTGGAATGGGTCTCGGGCTTGAGGCCCAGCTTCTCCGCCACATGGGCTTCGACGCGCGGATCAATGCTGGCGAACGTCCCGACAGGGCCGGAAATGGCGCAGGTCGCGATCTCCGCTCGCGCTGCTTCCAGCCGGGCGCGATTTCGTGCGAATTCCGCGTAATAGCCGGCCAGCTTCAGCCCGAAGGTGGTGGGCTCGGCGTGGATGGCGTGGCTGCGCCCGATGCAGACTGTGTATTTGTGCTCCAGCGCCCGCGCCTTCAGCGCAGCCAGCAGCCTGTCGAGGTCTGCCAGCAATATGTCGCAGGCCCTCGCAAGCTGGACCGCCAGGCAGGTGTCGAGCACGTCGGAGGAGGTCATGCCTTGATGCACGAACCGCGCTTCCGGCCCGACATGCTCGGCGAGGTTGGTGAGGAACGCGATAACGTCGTGCTTGGTCTCGGCTTCGATCTCGTCGATGCGCTCGACCTCGAAGGCGCCCCGCTCCCACACCGCGCGCGCGGCCGATGCGGGCGCGGTGCCAAGTTCCGCCATCGCGTCCAACGCATGGGCCTCGATTTCGAACCAGATTCGGAATCGGGCCTCTGCCGACCAGATGGCCGCCATTTCGGCGCGGGTATAGCGTTCGATCATGGCGCGGACCCTAAGCAGGGCGGCCTGTTCCGGCAAGGATACCCGGTGTCGCGGACGCTTCCGCCCGCGTCCGCGTGCAGCGACGAGTTACGCCGCCGCCAACAGTTCGTCGGAAATCTCCGGGTCGTCGCCGCGCGGAGCGAGCGGGTCCTGGGGGCTCAGACGATGGTCGAGCACCATCTGCGCCAGCAGCAGGCGTTTCCGTCCGCCTCCGGCAGCTGCGATCCGGGCGCCTTCATGCGCCATGACGACCGCGCTCGTCGCGTGGTAGAGCGCATCGGAAGCCTGACGCATGCGCGGCTCGTCCCCGGTGTCGGCGACCTCCTCGGCGAGCGCGATGGCGCGACCGGCGGCGTGGCCCAGCGCGCCCTTCAGCTGGCCGGGCAGGCCGTCCACCTCGTCCAAGAGTTCCGTCAGCGTCTCGCCGAGCGCCTTCTGCGCGCCGGACCGGCCGACGGCGCGGCCGATAATGTCCAGCGCATTGATGTTGGAAGTGCCCTCCCACAGCACACCCAGTTGGGCATCGCGCACGAGCCGGGCATTGACGAAGGTTTCGATATAACCGTTGCCGCCGCGCGCCTCCATCGCGCCGGTCGCGACTGCGATATTGTCGCGGCAGGTGCGGAACTTCAGCAGCGGCGTCAGCAAACGCACAAGCGCCGTTGCCGCCGCGTCGCCGGCTTCCGATCTTTCCAGCTTGTCGGCGGTGAACAGCGCCATCGAGAGGGCCTGTTCGGTCGGGACCATCAGTTTGAGCAACTGGCGGCGCATCAACGGCTTGTCGGCAACGATCCCACCGAACGCCGCGCGGCCGCGCGCCGCAACCAACGCCTCGTTCAGGCAGCGCCTCATCATCGCCGCGGCCCGCACGCCGTGGGAGAGGCGGCTCAGATTGACCTGGTCCAGCATCTGCTTGAGGCCATCGTTCCGGCCCGGCCCGACCTCACCGAGCGGATAGGCGACGGCCCCGTCGAATACGATTTCGCCCGACGCCATGGACCTTGTGCCCATCTTGTCCTTGAGGCGCACGATCCGGTAGCTGTTGCGGCTTCCGTCGTCCCGGCGCTTCGGTAGGGCGAACAGGCCGAGGCCGGCCGTGCCCTTCACCGCGCCTTCCGGCCTCGCCAGCAACAGGGCGACATCGGCGTCGGCGCAGGAGCAGAACCATTTGTCGCCGTAAAGACGCCATTCCGGGCCGTCGGGGCCGTCCTCCAGCCGGGCCGCCAGCTCAATTCCGCCCACATCGGAGCCGCCCGTCTTCTCGGTCATGAATTGGGCGGCTTTGCAGATTTCGCCCATATCCTGGCTGGTGAGCCCCGGCATGAAACGCCGCCGAACCGCCTCGTCGCCATATTTCCGGATCAGATACGCCGAAGTGTCCGTAACCGAGATCGGGCACATCAAGGCGAACTCGGACTGCACGAACAGGTACTGGAGAATGTATTTCGCCGTGAGCGGCGTGCCGTTCCAGCCGAGCACGCCCGGCCGCCGGGAAATGGCGTGGATGCCGAAATCGCCGAAGCCGATCTGCTCCATTTCCCGGTAGGCGGGATGGAACTCGATCCAGTCCTCGTCGCGCCCGAAAGCGTCGCGCTGGTGCAGCACGGGCCCGTGTCGGTCGGCCAGCCGGGCCAGCTCGTCGAGCCGCCCGCCGGCGATCTCGCCGAGGCGCCTGAAATGCGGGAGCATGTGCTCGCGGAGGTCGTCGGGCAGGTAGAGCGGCAGCAGGGCCTGCAGGCTGCGGTCGATGTCGAAGAAGTTCATCCCGTGGCAATCGGGCGCCAGCGGTGTGCCGGCGGCGGTCGCGTTCGGGAGGGTATTCCGGGCAAAGAACGGGGGCATGGCGACATTCATGGCGGGTCGTCCGGACTTTCGTCGAGGGAACAGCGGGCCGGGAACATGCCACGGGCCTGCTCGCCACGAAACCGTCCGGACGAGCCTGCGCTCGCCGCGGGGGCGCGGCTTGCGCGGACTGCGGCGCTACCGCACCATTGCCGCCATGCTTGAGGGAACGGCGGATATCATCGTCATCGGCGGCGGCATGGTCGGTGCGGCGGTGGCTTACGGGCTCGTCGGGGAAGGGCTCGACGTGCTCATGCTCGACGAGGGCGACGACGCCTTTCGAGCGGCAAGGGGCAATTTCGGACTTGTATGGGTCCAGACCAAGGGCTTCGGCCTGCAGCGCTACCAGGAGTGGTCGCAGGAGGCGGCGGACCGCTATTCGGGTTTCGCCGCCGAACTGGCCGATGTCACGGGCATCGACATCCACCATGAGCGGCCCGGTGGCTCGATCCTGTGCCTTGGCGACGCGGAATGGGATGCGCAACGTCGGCTCAACGACGCCATGGCCGAGCAGGGCGGCGGCTATCACGCGCGAATGGTCGAGCGCGCCGAATTGGAGCGGATGGCGCCTGGCGTCCGCTTCGGGCAGGAGGTCGTCGGCGCGTCCTTCTCGGAAAAGGACGGCCATTGCGGCCCGCTTTTCCTGCTGCGCGCCCTTCATGCCGGCTTCAATGCGAAGGGCGGCCGCTATCGGCCCGGAGCACGTGTCCTCAGCATCCAGCGCGGCTTCAGGGTAGAGACCGAGGCTGGCGTATACGAGGCGCCGAAGCTGTTGCTGGCTGCCGGCAACGGCATTCCGCCACTGGCCGCGCAGGTCGGCCTGCATGTGCCGACGGTGCCCGAACGCGGACAGGTGCTGGTGACCGAGCGGACGGAACGGTTCATGCCGATGCCGATGGGCAATCTCCGCCAGACGGTGGAAGGGACGGTCATGATCGGCGCAACAC
>Ga0209020_1003124_pt1 | contig 11921 bp, 11 predicted proteins | sample PinacodermBB_FD_187298 | JGI IMG/M metagenome (GOLD analysis project Ga0209020, IMG submission 187298) | Host-associated microbial community of the marine sponge Aplysina aerophoba from Gulf of Piran - sponge pinacoderm, lysed by bead... | ecosystem: Host-associated > Porifera > Sponge >...
GGCCCCGCCGGCGGTTCCGGAGCGGCGGACTCCTCCGGTCCCTCATCGGGCGGCGCGGCCTCGGAGGGATCGTCGGGGGCATCGGGCGGTTGCGTATCCTCCGGCGACTGCGGCTCGTCGGACGGTTCCGGCGCCGCCTCCGATCCTTCGGATGATCCTGCGGCCTCCTGCTCGCGGGCCGCCTCCGCCTCGGCGCGGGCTAGTTCTGCGGCCTCCTCGGCGGCCTCCTCGGCTTCCGCGCGTGCCTCCTCGGCGGCGGCCTGGGCCTCCGCGAGTGCCGCCTCGGCGGAGGCCACCGCTGCCTGATCGCCTTCGGCTGCGGCTCGGGCAAGTTCGGCTGCCGCCTGCTCCTCCTCGGCGGCAGCGAGCGCGGCCTGCTCCCGGGCCGCGGCCGCCTCCGCCTCGGCTGCGGCGGCCTCCTCGGCAGCGGCTTCGGCGGCTTCGGCCGCCCGCGCCTGCGCGGCCCTCTCCGCCGCACCGTCGTCGCCTCCGGCACATGCGGCGGCCAGCAACGCCAGCGCGCCCAGGACCGCCGTCGCAAGAATGCGAATCCTCATGTCAGCTCCCCTCCGCCGGCGAGTTCCCACCCAACGCGGCACGCACGGCTGCGTCGTAGGCGGCTCTCCGGGCGGCGAGGATGCGTGCCGCCAGCCGGACGGCCAGCGCCAGCAGCACGACCACGATCACCACGTGCGCCCAGCGCGGCAGGGCGAGCCAGCCGTCGCCGATCCTGTCGAGAGCCTCGTCGTTCATGCCGGCGACGTACACCATGGCGCCCACCAGCCCCCAGAACCATCGCCGGCGGGTCACGTGGCGGCCCCGAACCGGGCACCCTCGGCGCCGTGCACCAGGAACTCGGCGGCATCGAGGCGCCCCCGCTCGGGCGGGAAGCCCTGCACGAGCGCCATGGCGATGTCACGCAGCCCCCGGCTGATCGGCGAGCCGAAACCCGTGTTGCCGGTGCCGCAGGCCTTCAGCGCCGTCACTGCCACGTCGAAGCAGTTCTCGGCGATCTCACCCTTGGCAATGCGCCAGTGCGCCACCTCCGCCTCCTTGGACATCAGGGGCGGGTCGGACGTCTCCAGCTGAAGCTGGCGCCGGGCCCAGCCCAGGGCCGTCTGCATGGAGGCCTGCATCCGTCCGATGAGTTGCTTGTGCAGCGCTCCGGCGCCGATGGGCTCGTCGGTACCGTGGTAGGTGGTGGTGCGGAGATGGTTGAGGGCGAACTCCGTCACCGCGTGCGCGGCACCGAGGTACACCGACGAGAGCGCCACCTGATTGCCGACGAAACTGCCCCGACTCACCTGGGTCATCCTCACGAACGCGCCCGGGACCGATAGCGCGCAGTCGGCGGGCACGAAGACGTCCTCGAGCACGATCCCGTGCGTGGCCGAGGCCCGCATGCCCAGAGCGTCCCAGCGGGTCCGGTTGGACACGCCTGCGCTGTCGCGGGGAATGAGGAACACGCCGAGGTGCTCAGCAGTGGAACCGCCCGGCAGCCTGGCGGTCACGAGGTAGTCGTCGGCCACCCCGGTGGCGCAGCCGAAGGACTTCACGCCGTTGACGAGCCAACCGCCGCCGGCGGGCGAGGCCTCGGTGGCGATGGCGATGGCGGCGTCCTTGACCCGCACCGACTCGCTGGCGAAGTTGGCCACCCAGCGGCCCTCGGCGCCCATCCGCCGGAGCACCTTCTCGGCGAAACCCCGGACCGCGGGGACCTCCTCGGGGTCGAACAGCCCGGCGTCGATGGCCGCCAGCGGGAGCAGGCCACGCGAAGTGCCGCTGCACTGGAAGAAGTAGGCGATGGACGTCGAGGCGCAGGACGTGGCCATGGCGAAGGTGGCGGCCGCCAGGTCGCGCAGCCCTCCGCCCAGACCCCCGTACCGGGCGGGAACGTTCAGGCCCAGCAGACCCGCCTCCGAGAGCGTGCGCACGTGGGAGAGCGGGAACTCTCCGCTGCGATCCGCTTCGGTGGCGCTTGCCGCCAGAGTGTCCAGCACCCCCTCGACCCGCACCGCCCGGGCCCGTTCGTCGCCGGTCATGTCCTCGACGAGGATCTCCCCGGTGAGGCCGCCTGCCGCGGCCGCCGGGGCCGCCGCCGGCGCCGGGGCCCCGCGCCCGGCGGCCGCCTGCCCACTCACCGGGTCACCGAGGTGCCATCGAGCGGCACGGCGGGCGCCACGGAGATCGCTCCGCGGCGGGCCGAGCCTCTACGAGACTGGCCGGCAATGGCCATTTCGCCGGACCCACAAGCCCCTGACCAGAGCTTTCGCGGCGAAGGATTGGCCGATTCGGGGATTACTCACAACACGCCTAGCCGGCGGCGTTGTCGGCGGGAGGCTCCATGGCGCCGTCGCCGACCGCTGAGGCGAAGGTGACGGGCACCATTGCGGAGTTGGCCTGCGGGCCGATGGCGTCGCTGGCGACGACGAAGCATGAGTTGTCGGGATCGCAACGACCCGGGATCATCGACACCTGGTAGTCCACCGATCCGCTGCCATCGTCGCCGGCGGTGGCCGAGAAGCGGCCGTAGTTGCTGGTGTCGCAGTCCGCAGGGCTCGTGGCCGGGAACACGAAGCAGGTCACCAGGGTGACCGTGGCGCCTGCCGGCCAGCCGGACAGTTCCGCCGTGACCGTCTCGCCGTCGGACAGGTTGGTGGCCTTCGACAGCACCATCGAGGCCATGCTCGCAGCCCCGGCGTCGCCACCGCTGCCGTCGGCGGTGCCCTCGGCGGCAGGCTCGTCGGCGGCGGGAGACTCCGCGGCGCCACTGTCACCGGTGCCGGAGAAACTGACCACGACGCCCGCGTAGTTGGCGTTGGGGCCGAGACCGTCTCCGGCGACGATCCAGCACTGGTTCTCGTGGTCGCAGCGCCCCGCGATCACCCTCACCGGATACTCCACGGTCGCCGTGCCGTCGTTGCCGGCGGTTGCCGTGTGCTGGCCGTAGTTGCTCAACTCGCAGTCCGCCGGTCCCGCCGCCGGGAAGTTGAAGCACGTCACCACGGTGATGGAGGCGCCCGGCAGGAAGCTGGACAGGTTGACCGTGATGCTCTCGCCGTCGCTGATGTCACTGTCCTTGGACAGCGTCATCGTCTCGCCGTTGTGTCCCAGACCGTGGTCGGCGGCGGTCTGCGACGCCAACAGCGCGGTGACGGCCAGGATGACCGCACCCACCGCAGCAAGCCGGCGAATGGATATGGGGATGATGGTTCGCGGCACTTCTCGTCCTTTCCGGAGGCCGGCCGCCAAGACTGGGAGCCGTACTCCCTGCCCGAGGTCGGCGTGTTGGATCGTACAGTACGTTGTTCGGGTGTTCCGGTCAATGGAACGCTGTTCCACTTCGAGGCCGACCCTGGCACTGCCGGCCGGTTTCGACGCCCGCGCCGATGCCGCCCGGCGCGAAGCCCACCGGGACCGGCGGCGCCTCTCAGCGGGCGAGATGGTCCACCACCTCGGACTCGTCGAGGACGTCGGCGTACTTGGCGTCGAGGTCGAAGAGGTTCGCCTCGTGGACGGCCTCGCTGCGGTCACCCACCGCCTGGCGGACCACGATGGGAATGAACCCGTACTGGCAGGCGTCCAGCGCGGTCGCCCGCACGCAGCCGCTCGTGGAGACGCCCGTCACGATCACGGTGTCGACACCCAGTGACGTGAGCGTGGAGGCCAGCGACGTGCCGAAGAAGGCGCTGGGATACTGCTTGGTGACGACGATGTCGCCGGGCTCGGGCTTCAGCGACGGGGCCAGCTCCGCCAGTGGGTTGCCCCGGTCGAAGCAGCTCAGCGCCGACACCTTCCGGTAGAAGACGCCCCCGTCGACGCCACCGGGGTGGAACTCCACCCGGGTGATGATCACGGGGATGCCCGCCTCACGGGCCGCGCCCAGGACGCGCTCGCACGAGGCCAGCGTGTCCTCCACGCCGGCGTACAGCGGCGAGCCCTCCTGTAGATAGGCGAGGGCGAAGTCGATGATCACCAGGGCCGGGCTCTCCCCGAATCCCAGCCGGCCCCGGAACCCGGCCCTGCTGTAGTCCTCCCTGAGCGCCGTTGCGGTCATCTCGCGATCCTCTCTGTCACCGTCGTCCATCGCCGGATCCTCCTTGTGTCGTTGCTCCATCGTTGGTTCCTCCGATCCCGGGCTCCCGAGTCATGCGACCTCGACCTCGTGACCCGCCGGGGCGCCGGCGCCGCCGCGTGCCTCCTCGAGCAGATCGTCCATCGCCCAGCGGGCCCTCAGCATCGATGCGTCGAGCAGGTACTCGCGGGCGGTGCCGGGGTCGGCGGCGGTCGCGGCCATCTCCGCCAGCGCCCGCCGCCGGGCCGCGCCGTCGGGCGCCGCAAGGCTGCGTGCGTTGCGGTGGGTGTGCCGCCCGAGGTAGTCGACGGCGAGCCGGCGGCGGCACTCGGCCGCGGCGCTCAGCCGGTCGGCGGACGTCACCCCGGCGCACACCGCGCCGAGCGCGTGAGCGAGCAGGAAGGCGTCGTGGATCCCGCCGTTCATGCCCATCCCGCCGAGGGGGTTATTGATGTGGGCGGCGTCTCCTGCCAGCAGCACCCGCCCGGCGCGGAACGTCGGGGCGACGCGCTGGTGCACCCGGTAGATCGTGCGGTGCGCCACCTCGTAGCCTCCCGGCAACGCCGCGATCCCGCCGAGCCGGCGCTGCACGCTCGCCTCGCTCAGCGCCTCGGCGTCGCTCTCGCCGGCACCCACCGGGAACAGTGCCCGCCAAAGGCCCACGGTCCGCAGCAGCACCAGCCACTCGTCGGGATCGCTGATGTAGTTGACGTAGGACAGGTCGTCCAGATCCTCGGCGAAGTCGTGCGGTGTTGACACCACGAGGTACCGGTCCTCGTAGGTCATGCCCTCGAACGCGAGCCCCAGCGACTTGCGCACTGCACTGGAGGCTCCGTCGGCGGCAAGCACGAAGTCGGCCCCGTGCACCGATCCGTCCGCCAGCGTGACAGTGGCATGGTCGCCGCGGTCGGCCGCGCCGCTGACGCGGTGCCCGAAACGGACCGTCACCGCCGGTGAGGCACCGAGCCGCTCGAGGAGGATCTCACAGAGCTTGAACTGCTCGCACTGCAGCCGGTAGGGATGGGCGGTGACGTCGGCGAGGAGCCCGAGGTCGAATCCGGCCACCACGCCGGCTCGCCGGTCGCGGTAGGCGAAGTGGCGGGCGATGAGTCCCCGACCGATCAACTCACCGGTGACGTCGAGTTCGGCGAGCAGGTCGAGGGTGGCGGGGTGGAACGTGGAGGCCCGCAGTTGTCTCGGGAGCGCCGGCTCGGCCTCGAGGAGCGTGACGTGGACGCCGCGCCGTGCGAGCACGGCGGCGGCCACACAGCCGACCGGCCCGGCGCCGACGACGATCACCCGCGGCGCGCCGGACATCTCAGAACTCGCGCAGCATCGTGCCGTAACCGGCGAAGCGGTCGTCTATCCCCAGCGCCCGCAGCGCGTGCCAGATGCAGACGGCGTTGATGGCCAGCACGGGCTTGTCGAGCCAGCGCTCGGCCTGATCGGCCACCTCCACCATCGACAGGTTGGTCCCGCACTGCACGATGGCGTCCACGTCGTGGCCGTCGAGGCGACGCAACTCGGCGACGAGCCGCTCCGGCGGAACATCGGCGATGGACGTAGCCGTGTCGCAGCGCAGGCCGACGACTCGCTTCACGTCGAAGCCGCACTCGCTGAAATAGTTGTGCACCTGCTCGTCGCCGACGCCCTGGTAAGGCGTGATGCAGGCGATGGACGACACGCCGAGCCGTTCGAGGGCGGCATTGCATGCGTCGGCCCCCGACGTGATCCCGATGTCGCCGGAGATCTCCCGCACGCGCTCCTCGAAGGCGGCGTTGCCCTCCTTGCCCCCCCAGAAGGTCTCCGCCGACATGCCCATAACGATGTAGTCGGGCTCACACGTCATGACGTCGCGCACCGAGTCGGGAATGGTGTCGCGGATCCTGTCCAGGAAGTACAGGAAGGCGTCGTCGGAACTCAGGTCGGGCGCCTCGACGAAGAACCGGGAGGCGTGGAAGGTGACGCCGGGCAGCGGCAGGGCGTTGCAGTCGTGCTCCACGACCGTGTTCGTGGACGGGACGATCACCCCGATCTTGGCTCGGTAACCCACAACGTCCGGCATCCGGCCCTCGATTCGCTCAGCGGAACGGCGTTCCGACCACCGGAACAAGCCTACCGCCCCGCGACGGGGCGCCGTGAGTCGGACCCGTGGGGCGCGACACCCGGACCGTCGGGGCCACCGCAACCCGCGCCGCGAGTCACGCCGGTCTCGATGGCGGCTCCGGCTCCTCGATGCTCAGCCGGCCGCCGGACCGCTCCCGGGGATGGTGCCGGGGGGCAGGCCCCTCACGTGCGCGGCGATCTCCTCGGGCCGGCAGAACCACACCTCGTCGCGCCGCTCGACGATGTGATCCAGCGCGGCGCGCAGGTGCTTCAGGCGGAACGGTTGGCCGACCAGGAACGTGTGCAGCGAGATGGAGCACACCAGCGGCTGCTGCGCGGACAGCCGCAGCATCTCGTCGAACTGGTCCGTCATCATCTCCGCGAACATCGGACCGGTGTGGTGGCGCAGCACCAGCGCACCCACGTCGTTCAGCTCCAGGGGGTAGGGAATGCTGAGCAGCGGACCCGATCGTGTCCGCAGCCAGATGGGCTGGTCGTCGCAGGGCGACTGCAGCGTGTACCGGTAGCCGGCCTCGACGAGCAGGTCGCTGGTCACCGCCGACTCGGCGATGTAGGGGCCCAGCCAGCCGTTCGGGCGCCGCCCCCAGTGCTCCGTGATGGTCTCGGTGGTCTCGGCGATGAGGCGGGCCTCGTCGGACTCCCAGAGGCCGTCGCTGCGCTCGGAGTTCGTCCGCCCGTGGGCGATGATCTCGTCGCCCCGCTCGACGATGCGGGCCACAATGTCGGGGTACAACTCCATGGCCGCCGCGTTGACGTTGTGCGACCAGGGGATGTCCAGTTCGTCGAAGGTGTCGAACATGCGCCAGATGCCGACGCGGTTGCCGTAGTCGCGCCAGGCGTAGCTGCGGAAGTTGGGCGGCGCGCTGACCGCCGAGTCGTTCAGGCCGATCCCAGCCTTGTAGGCGAAGTGCTCGACGTTGTTGGAGAGGCAGACGGCGAGGCGCGTCCCGTTGGGCCACTCGTACGTTGGCCGGTCGTTGATCGGCACGTAGTCGTAGCGGTCGTTGGCGGGCAGTTTCATCATTGTCTCCCTCGTGTCTCTGCATTCCCTACTGTCTCCATGATTCGTGCGACTCGTGCGACTCGTACGAATCCTGTGACTCCTGCGGGTTCCGCCCGGCGATCAGCCGCGCCCGGGGGCCGGGACTGCAAGACCCGCAGCACCACGGCACCGGTGGCCCGCCCGGCGGCCGCCGGAGAGCCACGCGGTCATGCGAAGAACCCCTCGAAGTGCTCGGCCATCTCGTCGGCGGCCGTCGTGAACAGTTCCAGCACGTCGGTGAGGTGCGGGAGCGACACCACCTGGGCGTGCGGAGGCAGGAGCGGCCGTGCCCTGGCAGTCTGGGCAGTGAGGTCGTCGTGCACGTCGAGCACGAGGAACGGCTGGCGGACCTGCGCCACCAGTTCACCGGTCGGGTGGTCGAACACCGCGTGATAGGCGATCCAGGGATCGGGCTGGGCCCCGAGATGATCCATGGCGAACTCGTGGAGCAGGTCCGGCGACCAGGCGCGCGAACGCACGGCCCCGCCGCCGAACCCGCCGTCACGCCACCAGCGCCAGTACCAGTCCAGGTGCGACCCGTCCGCGGCGGGCTCCGGTTCGTGCAGGTAGTTGTCCTTGTAGACCGGGATCTCCTCGGGGGAGAACACGGGCACGGTGACCACCGCGATCCGCCGCACCCTGCCGGGGTGGCGGGCCGCCAGGTCGATGGACTCGCAGGCGCCCGTGTGGACGCCGGCCACGTCGAACCGCCCGATGCCGGCCGCGTCCAGCGCCTCCAGCGTGGCGTCGGCGTAGTCGCCGAGGCTGAGCCCCGGCCGGGGATGGTCCGAGCACCCGAACCCCAAGCGGTCCGGCACGACCACGCGCCGGCCGGCGGACAGCCGCGGGGTGATGTGGCGGAACATGCGGCCCGAGGCGAGCCCCATGTGCAGCAGGACCAGCGGCGGGTCGCCCTCGCCGTTGATCCGGAGATGGACGTGGCCGTGACGCGTGGCGACGAGCCTGCGGCTTGTCCCCTCCAATTCGAGCATGTCGACTCCCTCCGCCGGCCTCCGGTGCGGGCGATACTATGCTCGCCTCCCGGAACCGGGGGCGAGGCGCGACGGGAGAGCCATGAGACGCGGCTACGCGGACACCGAGGTCGGGCAGGTCCACTACGTCGAGGCCGGTGAGGGGGCCCCGGTCGTTCTCCTCCACCAGACGGCGAGCAGTTCGGTCATGTACGCCAGGGCGCTGCCGCTGTTCGCCGAGCGCTGCCACGTCATCGCCATGGACACGCCCGGCTTCGGCATGTCCGACCACCCGCCCGAACAACCCGCCGAAGGGATCCCGTACTACTCCCGCGCCGTCATCGGCCTGCTGGATCATCTCGGCCTCCCCCAGGCGCACCTGGTGGGGTTCCACACGGGTGCGAGCATCGTCACAGACGTGGGCGCCCATTCGCCGGAGCGGGTGAAGTCCCTGGTCATCGCGCCGATCCTCGCAATAGACGATGACGCCGAGCGGGAGGAGTGGCTGGCCCGCGACGACCTCAAGCGCACCTGGGTCCCCGACGGCAAGGGCGAGTTCCTGGAGCGGGAGATCCTCGACTACGTGGCTCATTTCGCCACCGAGAACGACGGCGAGACCTACCTGCGGGAACTCATCGCCAACCTGCAGGCCGGCCCGCGGTACTGGTGGACCTACGTGGCGGTCGTCACCTACGACCACTACGCGGCCTACGCCAGGCTGCGGTGCCCCGTACTGGTGCTCAACGCCACCGACGAGGTGCTGTACTCCTACACCGTCAAGGCGCACGAGGCCATCGGCCACAGCGAGTACGTGGAGATCCCCGGCCCGGCGCCGCAGACCCGCGGCTGGGTGGCCGTCGTGCCGGAGTACCCGCAGGAGTTCACCGACGCCGTGATGTCCTTCGTGGACCGGGTCGAGGGGGGATGACGGACCGGGCGCGTGCCTCCCGACAACAAGTGACGGCGCAGCGGTCCCACTGGTGGGTGACCACCGCAGGAGCACTCACCAGCCTCGTCCTGAACCTCGACCAGGCGACGGTGCTGCTGGCGGCGCCGACCATCGCCGAGGCGCTCGGCGCCGACCTCTCGGCAACCCAGTGGATGTTCTCGGGGTTCCTCCTGCCGTTGGCGGCATTGGTCATGCTGGGGGGCGGGCTGACGGACCGTTTCGGCGCCTCGTTCATCCTCCGCTGCGGACTGGCGCTCTTCATTGCCGGCACCGTCGGCAGCGCCTTCGCCGACGGCATGGGCCTCCTAATCGGCCTGCGGGCGGTGTCGGGCATGGGCGCGGCACTGGCCTTCCCGGCCTCGGTGGCGTTGCTGCGTGTGCACCTGCCGGCCGGGCGACCGCTCAACGTTGCGCTGGGCCTCTGGTTCACCGGTGCGCTCGGGGGTTCGGCGATCGGCCCACTGATCGGCGGGTTGTTGCTGCGGGCCTGGCCGTGGTGGTCGATCTTCTGGCTGTCGTGCGGCTTCGCATTGGCCGCGTTGGTGCCCGTGCTGATCGGAGTGCGGGACGATCCGGCGCCGACGACCGCGACCGACCTGCGGGTACTACCCAGTCTCGCGGGCTCAGTGGGCCTGGCCCTGCTGATCTGGGGCCTCATCAGCGCCGGCGGTGAGGGCTGGGGTTCCGGCTCGGTGTTGTGGCGGATGCTCGGAGGCTTGGGGGTGCTGGCGCTCATGACGGCGGCCCTACGCCGCGGGGCGACTTCCCGCCCTGACTCGGGAATCGACCGCCGGCGCCTCGCCGGGGGTCTCGTGATCATGCTGCTGGCCATCGTCTCGGTGGTCGGGACGATGTTCTTCGTGATCACCTACCTGCAGTCGGTGCTGGGATTCTCGCCGCTGGTGGCCGGGGCGGCGTTCATGCCGTTCGGGGTCGTGGCCGCTCTGATCTCCCCGTTCGCGATGCGCCTGCTGGAACGATTCGGTTTCGGGCGCATGCTGGGGTCGGCCGTGCTGGCCGAGGTGGCCGGCCTCGTGCTGATCTCCCGGATGACTCCCACGTCGCCGTATCCCCTTGTCGGCATCGCCCTGGCGCTGGTCGGAGCCGCCATGTCGGTGTTCCCGGCGGTCTCGCTTCATCTGGCGCTCAGCGCCGCGCCCAGTTCCCGCGGTGGGATCGTCTCGGGGGCACACACTGTGGCGATCCAGCTCGGCCAACTCCTCTCGATCGCCATCATCGGCTCGCTGGTCGCATCGCGGGTCGGCGGCATCCACCGCTCGCTGTTGGGGGATGCCGGTCTGGACCCGGACGTGCCCACCGAGATCACGACCGACCTGGCTCTGGGCCGCAGCGCGGCGCCTCCGGGCGTCTCGGAGGCGGACGGCCTGCTCTACGAGATCGCCGGCGAGAAGGCGTTCACCACCGCGGTGGGTCAGGCCGCCCTGATCGTTCTCGTCGCCATCGCCGTCGCGGCCGTCGCCGCGCTGGCCGTGCTGCGGCCCAAGCGTGAGCCGTCCCCGGCGGTCAGCGGGACGGAGCCGTCGACTGCCGGAGCTCCCGGAGTCGATCGATGACCACTTCGGTCGGCATCACGTCGGCGTACTTTGCGTCGAGGTCGAACAGCCCCACGTCGTGGCTCGCCTGTATGCGGTCGTAGACGCATTCTGTGGGAACAATCGTCCGGAAGTTGTACGAGAACGCATCCACGGCCGTGGCGCGGATGCAGCCGCTGGTCGTGCAACCGGCCAGGATCACCGTGTCCACCCCGAAGTCCACGAGATAGCTCACCAGGGCCGTGCCGAAGAAGGCGCTGGCGTGGCGCTTGGGCAGCAGCACGTCGCTCTCGTGCGGGGCGACCTCCGCCACGAACTCGTAGCCCCGCCCCGAGATCGACGTGACCTGTGGGTTGATGCTGCCGAAACGGCCCGCATCGATGGCCTTCTTGGGCGCCACGTACGGGTACACGATGGGGATTCCCGCTCCGCGCGCCGCCTTGATGAGGCTCGCTATGTGCGGGATCGCAGACCACGCCCTGTCGCCGCAGGCCGTGGGATACATGGTGGTGATGGCCTCCCGGATGGGCGCCGGCGTGTCGCCGGCGGTGCGGTACTGCACGTCGATGACCAGCAGAGCGGGACGGTCGCCGAAGCCCGACTCCCCGCCGAAGCCCGACAACTCGTACACGTCGAGATCCTCGCCGGGTATCGATGCCAGCCACGACCGCCGATCCTCGGCCCGCTTGCTCATGGGATCTCCTTATTGCTCAGTCGATTCTCGAGGTCGTCGAACCGCTCCAGATCGACGAGGGCCTGCCGCTGTTCCCAAGGCAGGATGCGTTCGCCCAATTCGATGGACGTGCCGCGCTCGTAGAGGTGCCCCAGGGCATCCTGGCCGGCCTGCAACATGACGCGAAGCAACAGGTTGGCGTGGAGGATCAGCCGGTAGCCCATCTCCTGCAACTCCTCCAGCGGCAGCTGCGGCGTCTTACCGCCTTCCACCACGTTGAGGATCGTCGGTGTCCCCTCCAGAGCGGCAGGAATCCGTCGTAACTCCTCGACGGTCCGCGGAGCTTCCACGAAGATGACGTCGGCTCCTGCCTCCGCGTAGAGGCGCGCTCGGTGCAGCGCCTCGTCGATCCCCACGACCGACCGGGCATCGGTCCGAGCGATCAGCACCAGGTCGGGATCGCGGCGTGCGCTGAGGGCGGCGTTGATTCTCGACAGCATCTCGGAGGGCTCGACGAGCCGCTGGCCGGCG
>Ga0209020_1003139_pt1 | contig 11876 bp, 10 predicted proteins | sample PinacodermBB_FD_187298 | JGI IMG/M metagenome (GOLD analysis project Ga0209020, IMG submission 187298) | Host-associated microbial community of the marine sponge Aplysina aerophoba from Gulf of Piran - sponge pinacoderm, lysed by bead... | ecosystem: Host-associated > Porifera > Sponge >...
ATCGAGCCGATATCGGCGATACTCGATGAGTTGTGCAGGCAAGCCCTTGCCATGCTTGCGGACCGGAGGCGTCTATGATGCAGGCTGGCGGCCCGGACGCCTCGCGCCTCTTGCTGCAGCGGGTCCGGGAGGTGGCGGCGACCGTTGTGGACAAGCAGGACCGCCTGGACGCGATCTCGACGGAGATCGCGGAGGTGATGGGCGCCGAGGTCTGTTCGATTTACGTCCGTCACGGCGACAGTCGCCTGTTGTTGACGGCGACCAGGGGCCTCAATGCGCAGGCGGTCCACAATACGACCCTCGCGGTTGGCGAAGGCCTGGTCGGCCTGGTGGCGGAGAGCGCCCGGCCGGTGAACCTGCCCGAAGCGGCGGCGCACGAGAACTTCGCCTACCGGCCCGAGACCGGCGAGGAAGCGTTCCACTCGTTCGTCGGCGTGCCGCTGCTTCGCGGCGGGCTGGTTATCGGCGTGCTGACCGTGCAGAACGTCCGGCCCAGGGCCTATGCCAGGGACGAGGTCGATGCGCTCCAGACCGTGGCCATGCTCGTTGCGGAAGTGGCGGCGGCCCACGAACCCCCGAGCGACGACATCGGCGAAGACCCGCGCCCGGTGCGCCTGGAAGGCAGGGTGTTGAACGCGGGAGTCGCGCTTGGCGCGGCCTACATGCACGAGGCGAGGTTGCCTGTGCAGAACATGGTCTCCGGGGGTGACCCGGCCGGGGAGATCGCCCGGGTCGACGAGGCGCTGGAAGAGATGCACAGGGCGCTCGACGACCGTTTCCACGCAGCGGACCTTGCAGGGGAAGGCGAGCACCGGGAGGTGTTGCAGGCCTACCGGATGTTCGCCGAAGACCGCGGTTGGCTCTCGCGGATTCGCGAAGCCGTGCGCGGCGGATTGAGCGCCGAGGGTGCGGTGGTGCGCATTCAGGAGCAGATGCGCGCCCGCATGCGACAACTGCGCGACCCGTTCTTCCGCGAACGCCTGCACGATCTGGACGATCTCAGCAATCGTCTGGTGCAGCACCTGGCCGGAGAGGCCGGGCGCATGCAAAAGGACGAGCTTCCTGCCGACGCGGTCGTGGTTGCCCGCAATATGGGTCCGGCCGAGTTGCTCGACTATCCCCGCGAGAGGCTCCGCGCCCTGCTGCTGGAAGAGGGGTCGCATACGGCGCACGTCGTTATTGTGGCGCGCGCACTCGACATTCCGGTGCTGGGCGACCTGAAGGACATCTCCGCGATTGCCGAAGCCGGCGACCGCGTCGCCGTGGACGGCGAGAACGGACAGGTGTTCATCCGGCCCGGCGCCCAGGTCGAGCAGAATTTCCTCCACGCCATGCAGATGCGGGATGAACGGCGCGCGCAGTTCGCCGTCCTCCGCGACAAGGCGGCCCGTTCGATCGACGGCGTCGAGGTATCGCTCAACATCAATGCGGGTCTGCTGATCGACATTCAGCAGGTCGCCGCGGTCGGCGCCGAGGGCGTCGGTCTCTACCGGACAGAGATTCCCTTCATGGTCCGGTCGCGCTTCCCCGACGTGGAGGACCAGCAGCGCCTGTACAGCCGGGCCCTGGACCTGTCGGAGGGGCGGCCGCTGGTTTTCCGGACGCTGGACATCGGCGGCGACAAGGTTCTGCCGTACTGGCGGCTGGCCGAGGAAGAGAACCCGGCAATGGGCTGGCGGGCCCTGAGACTGACCCTGGACCGGCCGCAAATGCTCCGCCAGCAGCTTCGGGCGATGGTGCGGGCGGCTGCCGGGCGCGATTTGCATGTCATGTTTCCGATGGTGGCCGAAGTCTCCGAATTCGAACGCGCCAAGGCGGTCCTCAACGCGGAAATCGAACGGGAGAGGAACCGGGGGCGGGACGTGCCGGCCTCGGTCTTCGCCGGTACGATGCTCGAGGTGCCGGCACTGGTCTGGCAATTGCCGGCCCTGTTGCAGATCACGGATTTCATTTCCGTCGGAAGCAACGACCTGCTGCAGTTCTTTTTCGCTGCCGACCGCGCGAATCCAAGGGTGGCAGCGCGCTACGACCTGCTTTCGCCGGCCGTGCTGGCGTTTTTTGCGCACATAGTGGACAGCGCCGAAGGCGCAAATCGGCCGATTGCGTTCTGCGGAGAGATGGCCGGCGGCGTGTTGGAGGCGATGACGCTGATCGGCCTGGGATTCCGGAAGCTGTCCGTGGCCCCCGCTTCGGTAGGGCCGGTCAAGGCCATGCTGCGGTCAACCGAGGTCGCGCCGCTAGCGGACTATGTTCGTTCACTGGTGGGCCTCCCGGATCGTACCGTGCGAGATAAATTGCGGGCCTACGCGCTCGACCACGATATTCCGCTGTGAATGTGGATTTGGCGCTTGATTTATAGCGGTGCTCTCTGACATATTTCGTAAACGGAAGGGATGTTCGCGCGCCGATGCAAAGTTCAGGTGGATGGCATGCGCGTTTTCGCGCTATTCGCATCCGGGCGAGAGGACGGCGTAACTCGTCATCGGCAGTATATGAACCTCTGAATGAGGAAACTGTAGGCGCATTTCTGCGTCGCTGCCGGGAGATGCGGCACGAAACGCTGAGCCATGTTTCTCAGGCGTTGCGTATACGTACGCCCTATCTTAAGGCCATCGAAGAAGGCGAGTGGCATGCGCTGCCGAATTCGGTTTATGCGCGGGCTTTCTTGCGCAGTTACGCTCTTCATGTGGAGGCGGACCCGGAACAAGTGTTGAAGCGAGCGGAAGCGGCGCTCGATTCGAGGCCCGGGCCGGACACGCCGTTGCCGCCACTGCCGGCGCGGGACCGGTCCCTTCCCGGTGGCGCGCTTGTCGGCGCTTCGGTGCTGCTTGCGATCGCCGCCTATGCGGGCTGGTATTACTTCAGCGTACAGCAACTGCGCGACGAGCGGGTGGTCGCCGCGTTGCCGGACCGGCTGCTGACGGAACTCGCGCCTGCGGAGCGCGCGCTACCCGTGTCGCCGCCGCCAGGCGTTGGTTTGCCGGTAACGACGGGCGAATGGCCCCGGTCGATGGAACGGCCGTCGGAGACGGATCGCGAGTCGGTGCGGGCAGGAGATGCCGACGGAAGTGTAGCGTCCGAGCCGGTCGAACCGGACGTGCCGGATCGCAGCGAGGTTCGACCGGGTCTGCCAGCCATCGCTGCACCGATTCCGGAGGAGAGGTCCGGACGGGACCGTATGGCCGGGGTGAGCGAAAACGGCGATATTGTCTCTGCTCCTGAGGGTGTGGTGTTCTACGCCGTCGAGCCGACCTATATAGAAGTCCGCTCTGTGGAGACGGACGAGGTGCTGCTGGGACAGCTGCTGCAAGCCGGCGAACGGTATCGGCCTCCGGACCGTCGAGGTCTCGTGCTGAGCGTCGGGAATGCCGGCGGACTGGAAATCACGGTCGACGGAGTTCCAATTCCGCGATTGGGCGCGACGGGTGCTGTCATGCGGCATATTCCGATCGATGGCGACTTACTGCTGCGGGGTCGGACCGGAGGCTGACAAGGGCCGTTTCAAACCGGGGAGCGGTCCCGTAAAGACAGGCATCCGGAAGGTGCTTCATGAGCGTTCGTCCATATCGTGACATATATCGTCGGGCTTCCCGGAAAATCCGGGTCGGATCGGTCGAGGTCGGCGGGGATGCCCCGATCAGCGTCCAGACCATGACCAACACGCCCACCGGCGATGTCGCCGCGACGATCGCGCAGGTGCGCAGGGCGGCGCTCGCGGGCGCGGACATCGTCAGGGTGTCCTGCCCCGACGAGGAGAGCACCGCGGCGCTCGCGGAGATCGTGCCGGAAGCCGGCGTTCCCATCGTCGCCGACATCCACTTCCACTACCGCCGGGCCATCGAAGCGGCGAAGGCGGGAGCGGCCTGCCTGCGCATCAATCCCGGCAATATCGGCTCGGCCGCGCGCGTGCGCGAGGTGGTGCAGGCGGCCAAAGACCACGAATGCTCGATGCGGATCGGCGTGAACGCCGGCAGCCTCGAACGCCACCTGCTCGAGAAATACGGAGAGCCCTGTCCGGAAGCGCTGGTCGAGAGCGCGCTGGAGCATGCCCGCATCCTGGAAGACAACGACTTCTTCGAGTTCAAGATAAGCGTCAAGGCATCCGACATCTTCCTGGCGACGGCGGCCTATCACGGACTTGCGGAAGCCTGCGACTATCCCCTGCATGTGGGCATTACCGAGGCGGGCGGCCTGCGCACCGGGACGGTCAAGTCGGCCATCGGCCTCGGCTCGCTGCTGTGGGCGGGGATCGGGGATACCGTGCGGGTGTCGCTGTCGGCAGATCCGGACGAGGAGGTCCGCGCCGGATTTGAAATCCTCAAGGCCCTCGGCCTGCGCCACCGCGGCGTCAATATCGTGTCCTGTCCGTCCTGCGCCCGGCAGCAGTTCGAGGTCATCGAGACGGTGTCGGTGCTGGAAGAGAGGCTGGCCCATATCACAACGCCGATGACCGTTTCGGTTATCGGCTGCGTCGTCAACGGTCCGGGCGAGGCGCGCGAAACCGATATCGGCATCACCGGCGGCGGCAAGGGCACGCACATGGTCTATGTGGCCGGCCTGCCGCATCACCGTATCCAGAACACCGATATCGTGGACCACCTCGTCGGGCTCATCGAGGAAAAGGCCCGGGAAATCGAAGCCGAGCAGGCGCAAGAGGCGGCCTGATGGCGAAGCTTCGTGCCGTTCGCGGCACCCAGGACCTGCTGCCGGATTCGTGGGCGCGCCACCGCCATGTCGAGGAGACGGCGCGGCGCGTCACGGCCCTGTTCAATTACCGCAGCGTGGCCACGCCGGTCTTCGAGTTCACGGAAGTGTTCGCGCGCACGCTCGGCGAAACATCCGATGTCGTCACCAAGGAGATGTACACCTTCGCCGACAAGGGCGGCGACAGCCTGACGCTTCGCCCGGAGAACACGGCAGGCGTGGCGCGGGCGTTCATCTCCGGCAATCTCCAGCAGCAATTGCCGCTCAAGTATTTCTACAGCGGGCCGATGTTCCGCCATGAGCGCCCGCAAAAGGGACGGCTGCGCCAGTTCCACCAGATCGGCATCGAAGTGCTGGGAGTCGCGGGGCCTGCCGCGGATATCGAGGTCATCCAGGCGGGGGCGCATGTGCTCGATGCGCTCGGGGTTCGGGACCTGACCCGCCTGGAGCTGAACACGCTCGGCGATCCGGACAGCCGGACGGCGTATCGCGAGGCGCTGGTCGCGTATTACGCCCGCCGCGAATCGGAGCTTTCGGAGGAGGGGCGGAGCCGCCTGCAGCGCAATCCGCTGCGACTGCTCGATTCGAAGGATGAGCGCGACAAGGCCGTTTCCGCCGATGCGCCTGGCTACGACGACTACCTGAACGGGCAGTCCACGGATTTCTTCGCCGAGGTCTGCGAAGGGCTGGATGCGCTCGGCATTGCCTATGTCCGCAATCCGCGCCTCGTGCGGGGGCTCGACTATTACGGGCATACGGCCTTCGAGTTCACCACCGACGCCCTCGGCGCCCAAGGCGCGGTTATTGCGGGCGGGCGGTATGACGGCCTGGTCGCCACGATGGGCGGCCCGCCGACGCCGGGCATCGGCTGGGCCGGCGGTATCGAGCGGCTGGCGATGTTGACGACCGACTATCCGGAAGCATCCCCGGTCGTTTCGCTCGTGCCGGTCGGGCCAGCGGCTGAAAAGCAGGCGTTGCCGCTTGCCGATTCGCTGCGGCGGGCCGGGATAGCCGTCGATCTGGGCTTGTCCGGGAACCTCAAGCGTCGCATGCAGCAGGCGAACCGGATCGGCGCCCGGGCGGCGGTATTGCTGGGCGAGGACGAACTTGCCAAAGCTGTTGCGACCGTGCGCGACATGGAGAGCGGGGAGCAGCGCGAAGTCCCGATTGACCGGCTGGCGGCTGCGCTGGCTCCATGAGCCTCGACGACAAGCTCGACGCCATTCTCGCCCGCCATGCGGAGGTCGGCGCGCGCCTCTCGACGGGCGAGGTGCCTTCCAGCGAGCTTGCGGCCCTGTCGAAGGAATATTCCGACCTTTCGACCGTCGCGGCCGCGATCGGGTTGCGCCGGGAGCTGGAGCGCGAGGCGGCCGACCTCGAGGTAATGCTGGAAGACGACGAGCTCGGCGAGCTGGCGGCTTCGGAACTGCCGGAGCTGCGCGACCGGCTGGCGGAGGCCGAACGCGCGCTCCAAGTGCTGTTGCTGCCCCGCGACGAGGCCGATGAGCGCAGCGCCATTGTCGAAGTGCGCGCGGGTACCGGCGGTGACGAGGCGGCACTCTTCGCCGGCAATCTGCTGGCAATGTATCGCCGCTATGCTGAGATGCGCCGTTGGAAGGTGGAGATGTTGTCGCTCTCGCAAACGCCGCTCGGCGGCTGCAAGGAAGCGGTGATGTCCGTTGCAGGAAAGGACGTGTTCGCGCGACTGAAATTCGAATCCGGCACGCATCGCGTCCAGCGGGTGCCGGAGACGGAGAGCCAGGGCCGCATCCACACTTCCGCCGCCACGGTGGCGGTGCTGCCGGAGGCCGAGGAGGTCGATGTCAGCATCGACGAAAAGGACTTGAAAATTGACACCTACCGGGCCCAGGGCGCCGGCGGGCAGCATGTCAACACGACCGATTCGGCCGTGCGGATCACTCACCTGCCGACCGGCATCGTCGTGCAGCAGCAGGACGAGAAGTCCCAGCACAAGAACCGCGCCCGGGCGATGAAGGTGCTGCGCGCCCGCCTCTACGAGCATGAGCGCGCCCAGGCCGAGGCCGAGCGGGCGGCGGAGCGGCGCAGCCAGGTCGGCACGGGCGACCGCTCGCAACGCATCCGCACATATAATTTCCCGCAGGGGCGCGTGACCGACCACCGCATCAACCTCACGCTCTACAAGCTCGAACGGGTCATCCAGGGCGAGCTGGACGAGCTGATAGAAGCGCTTGCGGCCGAGGACGAGGCGGCCCGCATTGCGCAATTGTCGTGAGCGTTGCGCCCGCGGAAGGCCGCGTCCGGCTGGCGGCGTTGGCGGAACGGCTGGCAGCGGCAGGAATCGCCGAACCCCGGCGCGAGTTGCGGTTGCTCCAGATCGAGGCGGGCGGCGCAAGCTCGCTTGCGGATTGGCTCGACAGGCCGCATCCCGGCCTGGAAGCTCTGGCGAACCGCCGGGCGGCCCGCGAACCCCTCTCCCGCATCGTTGGCCGGCGGGAGTTCTGGAGCCGCGACTTCCTGCTGACGCCGGAGGTCCTCGACCCCCGCCCCGACAGCGAGACGGTGATCGAGGCGGCGCTGGCGGCCATGCCGTCCTTTCGCACCGTGCTGGACCTCGGCACGGGCAGCGGCTGCCTGCTGGCGGCGTTGCTGGCCGAGCGGCCGGCGGCGCAGGGGCTCGGCATCGACCGTTCGCTGGGCGCCTGCCGGGCGGCGCGCCGGAACCTGGCGGACCTGTCGGCCGCGGTCGCGGCGGGAGACTGGGGGCGCGCGGTCGGGGGGCGGTTCGACCTCGTGGTCTCGAACCCGCCCTATATCCCGAGTGCCGAAATCGCGGGGCTCATGCCGGAAGTCCGGAACCATGATCCCCGGCTTGCGCTGGACGGCGGTGCAGATGGATTCGACGCTTACCGCGCCATTCTGGGGGACCTCCCGCGCTTGTTGTCTCCCGGTGGGATCGCCGTGCTGGAGCTGGGTTTCGGGCAGGCCGAAGCCGTTGCCGCGCTCGCCGAAGGTGCCGGTCTTCGCGTCGAGGAAATCCGCCCCGACCTCGGCGGGATTCCCCGTGCCATGGTCCTCCGATCGCAGCTATGATCGGATGACGATGGATTTCTCGCTTTCCGAAGAGCAACGCGCATTTCAGGACGCCGCCCGCCGGTTCGCCGAGGATGTGTTCGCGCCCAATGCCGCGCGCTGGGATGCGGAATGCATCTTTCCGAAGGCCGAATTGCGCGAGGCCGCGGCGCTCGGCTTCGGCGGGCTCTATGTGCACGAGGATGTTGGCGGCTCGGGCCTCGCGCGCACGGACGCCGCCGTGGTGTTCGAGGAGTTGGCGGCAGGCTGCACCTCCACCGCGGCCTATATCTCGATCCACAACATGGCCGCCTGGATGATCGACCGCTTCGGCCACGACGCGCTGCGCGCGCGCCTGCTGCCGGACCTCTGCTCCATGCGAAAGCTGGCGAGCTATGCGCTGACGGAGCCCGGCGCTGGATCGGATGCGGCGGCGCTCGCCACCCGCGCGGAACGTGACGGCGACCACTATGTCCTGAACGGCTCCAAGGCCTTCATCTCCGGGGCCTCCGAAACCGATGTCATCGTCTGCATGGTGCGCACGGGCGGCGAGGGGCCGAACGGCATCACCTGCCTCGCCGTGGAAGCGGACTCTCCCGGTCTCTCCTACGGCGCGCAGGAAAAGAAGCTCGGCTGGAACTCGCAGCCGACGGCCATGGTGTTGTTCGACGACTGCCGGGTGCCCGTGGCGAACCGCGTCGGCGGGGAAGGCGACGGCTTCCGGATCGCCATGGCCGGCCTGGACGGGGGCCGGATCAACATTGCCGCCTGCTCGATAGGCGCGGCACGTGCCTCGATGGAGACGGCCGCCGCCCATATGGCCGAGCGCAGGGCATTCGGGCGGCCGCTCGCAGACTTCCAGGCGTTGCAGTTCAAGCTGGCCGACATGGCGACCGATCTGGACGCGGCGCGGCTGATGACCTACCGGGCAGCGGCGGCGCTCGACGCCGGAGACCCGGACGCTACCCACCATTGCGCCATGGCGAAGCGCTTCGCCACCGACGCCGGTTTCGAGATCTGCAATGCGGCGCTTCAACTCCATGGCGGTTACGGCTATCTCAAGGACTATCCGCTGGAGCGCTTCGTGCGCGACACGAGGGTCCATCAGATCCTCGAAGGCACCAACGAAATCATGCGACTGATTATCGCGCGCAAGCTGTTGGAGCGATGAAAGACGACATCCTGTTCGACCGGACGGGCGGCCTCGGCCTCGCATTGCTGAACCGTCCGAAGGCGCTGAATGCCCTGACGCTGGAAATGGTGGACGCCCTCGACCGGCAGTTGCTGGCCTGGGCGGAGGACGATGCGGTGCGCGCCGTGGTCGTGGAAGGGGAGGGCGAGCGCGCCTTTGCCGCCGGCGGCGACATTCAGAGACTCTGCGAAGCAGGCCGGGCGGGCGATCCCTATACGAGCACGTTCTTCTGGGACGAATACATCCTGGACTGGCGCGTCTTCCACTATCCGAAACCCTATGTCGCGCTCCTCGACGGCATCGTCATGGGCGGCGGCGTCGGGGTTTCGGTGCTCGGTTCGCACCGCGTGGCGACCGAACGCACGGTGTTCGCCATGCCGGAAACCGGCATCGGCTTCTTTCCGGATGTCGGTGCGACGTGGTTCCTTCCCCGCCTGCCGGGAAGGCTCGGGCTCTATCTCGCCCTGACGGGCGCCCGGCTGGGCGGGGCGGACAGCTACCATGCCGGCATCGCGACCCACTATGTGCCGAGCGCGCGTCTCGATGAGTTGAAGGCCGCGCTGGCCGCCGTCCCTCTCGACGGGGAGGATATCGAGATCAACCATGCCGAGGTGAGCGCGGTGCTGGACCGTTTCTCCGAGAACCCCGGCCCTCCTGCGATTGCGCCGGTGCGCCCCGCGTTGGAGCGGTGTTTCTCGGGGGCTTCGGTCGAACGGGTGTTGGAGGCGCTGGAGGCAGAGGGCGGCGAATGGGCGGACAAGACGCGCAAGGCCATGCTCGCCAAGGCTCCGACCTCGCTCAAGGTGGCATTCGAACAGTACCGGCGGGGCGGCGGGCTCGATTTCGATGCCGCGCTTGCGCTGGAATACCGCATGTCGCAGGCGTTCATGCGGGGCCACGATTTCTTCGAAGGCGTCCGCGCCCTGATCCTCGACAAGGACAACCGGCCCACCTGGCAGCCGGCGCAGCTTTCCGAGGTGACGGCGGAGGCGGTCGCAGGCTATTTCTCCCCGGTGGACGAGGAACTGACATTCGACAATCCCGTTCGCCGCTTCGCCCGCACATGAGGAACTGACGAAATGGCGCGCATCGCATTTATCGGGGTCGGCAATATGGGCGGACCCATGACCCGCAACCTGTTGAAGGCCCAGCATGCCGTGACCGCCTACGACCCGGTCGACGCGGCGCTCGCGGACGTCGTCGAGGCGGGAGCCTCGCGGGCGGCTTCGGCGGCGGCGGCCGTCAAGGGCGCGGATGCCGTCGTCACCATGGTTCCGGCGGGTCCCGAGGTGCGCGAAGTCTATATCGGGGCAGGCGAAGTTCTTGCCGCGGTAGAGGCCGGAACATTGCTGATCGATTGCTCGACCATCGATGTTGCCACGGCGCGCGAGGTTGCGGCGGCCGCGGCGGCGCAGGGTCTGGAGATGGTCGATGCGCCGGTTTCGGGGGGTACGGGCGGGGCCATTGCCGGCACGCTGACCTTCATGGTCGGCGGACCGGAGGCAGCCTTCGAGAAGGCAAAGCCGATCCTGGAGCATATGGGCGCGCGGATTGTCCATTGCGGCCCGGCGGGCAACGGCCAGGCGGCGAAGATCTGCAACAACATGATGCTGGCGATCAACATGCTGGGCGTCGCCGAGGGGTTCACGCTCGCAGACAATCTGGGGCTCGACCGGCAGACATTGTTCGATGTCGTAGCCAATTCTTCCGGCCAGAGCTGGGCGGTCAGCCATCAATGTCCGGTACCGGGCCCGGTGCCGGCCTCGCCCGCCAACAACGGCTTCCAGCCGGGCTTCACCGCCGACATGATGGTCAAGGACCTGCGGCTCGCCAAGGACGCCGCCATGAAGAGCGGCACCGGCACGCCGATGGGCGCGCTGGCCGAGGCGCTGATGGCGCTCCATGTTGCGGGAGGTAACGGCCCGCGTGACTTCTCCTCGGTCATCGAGATGGTCCAGGCCGGGCGCTGACCGTCGGCCAACTGCGGGAACGCCTGCTTGAACCGCCGCTGCCCGGACAGTAAAGGGCAAGGGCGAAAGGATAATGTCCCTCATGGCTGGTAACGAATCGGCGGAACGGACGGTGCTCGTTACCGGTGGAAGCCGGGGTATCGGTGCGGCAATCGCCGAGCGGCTTGCCCGCGACGGCTGGTCGGTTGCGCTGAATTATGCCGCCCGCGCGGCCGCGGCCGACGAGGTTGCCGGCCGTATCCGGGAAGCCGGAGGCAGGGTTCGCACGATCCGGGCCGATGTCTCCGACGCGGACGATGTGCGCGGCCTGTTCGCCGACATCGACAAGGAAATGCCGCGCCTGGAAGGGCTGGTAAACAATGCCGGCGTCGCCTCGCCGCTCGGCAACTTCACCGATATCGACGACGAGGCGATGGCGCGCGTCGTGTCGATCAATGTCACGGGCGCCATGCTGGTCGCGCGCGAGGCGGCGCGGCGCATGATGCGCTCGCGCGGCGGGGCGGGCGGCATCATCGTCAATCTGGGCTCGCCGGCCTTCCGGCTGGGCAATCCTGGCGAACTGGTCGCTTATGCCACGACCAAGGGGGCGATCGCCTCGCTGACCGTCGGGCTCGCGCGCGAACTCGGGGCGGAGGGCGTGCGGGTGAACACGCTGGCGCCGGGGCTCATTCCGACCGACATGGCCGAGGGCCGCGATATCGAGAAGCTGCTGGCGGGGGTGCCAATGGGTCGGCTCGGCACGGTCGAGGAAGTGGCGGAGGCGGCGTCGTGGCTGATGTCGGAGAAGGCCGCCTATGTGAGCGGCACGACGCTTGATGTAACGGGCGGCCGGTGACCGCCATCGCAAACGGGGGAAGAGCGTGAAGACGGTCGTCAACAGCTGGAACGAGTGGGACCCGCTGCGCCATGTGATCGTCGGGCGGGCGGACGGTTGCTGCATTCCGCCGGCGGAGCCCGCG
>Ga0209020_1003140_pt1 | contig 11871 bp, 7 predicted proteins | sample PinacodermBB_FD_187298 | JGI IMG/M metagenome (GOLD analysis project Ga0209020, IMG submission 187298) | Host-associated microbial community of the marine sponge Aplysina aerophoba from Gulf of Piran - sponge pinacoderm, lysed by bead... | ecosystem: Host-associated > Porifera > Sponge >...
CTGCCATATCTGCACGCCCATGTCAGCAGCGGCCAGCAGATAGCGGGCCGAGGCGCTGAATTCCAGCCTCTTGACCTGGCAGCTGGCGGCAGGTGTGACGCCAAACGCGCAGGGCATAATCACATCTTGTACCCCGGAGGGCTCAATCCTGAGCATCCTGAGCTGCTGCTGTGTTGGCGTGCTTTCGACAATAGCCAGTTGATGGCCGTCCGGGCTGAATGCCATAGCCGAGGGACCTGAAGGGGGACGGTCCCACCCCGGGTCATCCGGGTCATCCGGGTCATCTGGGTAATCCGGGACAAGAGTGTGAAAGTTACGGGTCATTATCAGATTCCATGTGCGGCTCTCTGGATCACGTTGCCATAGGTTCAGCAGGCAATGGCTATAGTCGGTACCGGGCATTCCAGTATCCTGGAGCTGGCGAAAATCCTGGAACTGGCGAAAATCCCGGAACTGGCGAAAATCCAGGAACTGGCAAAAAATGACGGCAAAGCAGCGGCCATGAGAAGCCATGGCGACAGCGAGTCTGGACACCAGGGGGCCGTGGGTAGGGGGCCGCTCTGATTGCTCGACTCTGTGTACCTGCCAGGTCTCCCCGGTTCGCTGCGCCGCCCACACCCGCTGTTGCGAGGCCATCAACAGACACTGTCCCAGGTCACCGAGTAGTAATACCGTGGATTCATCGATGCGTGGGCAAGCATCTTCAAATGCGAAACCTTCTCCTTCAGAACAGCGCCAGTTCCACTGGACGTGCCAGTCGCCATCTGCGCTTTCATGAAGAACAGATACCTTGTCGCGGTTTCCTCCCATAACAACCAGTGTCCGGTTGTCGGGGCTGGCGACTGTTGTCTCTATGGAGTTCTCGTAGACACGGCGTTGAGGCAGGCTGTGCCACACGCCTTCTTGATCGCGCTGCCATTTACACAACCAGCCATGTGGGTCAAGGCCCCACAAGCTGCGGCTGTCTGCTGTGAACGCCAGGCGCTCGAACCAGGAGCTGTGATGGAAGCTCTGGAGCCAGAGGATACCGTGCGGCTCACACTGCCACAGGCTGACTTCGAACAGGGCTCCCCAATGTTGCTGTTCTGTTGTTGCAAGGTAACGGCTGTCCGGACTACACAGCAGGTGATCGATTCTACACAGCAGGTGATCGATTCCCCGGTGTTGGAACAGGCGGCTTGCCTGGTCAGGGGGAGCGAAACGCCCTGTGCCTATTTTTTGCTGTGTCATGGTGTACAAAAGAGCACGGGAGGGTAACTGCACCAGCCCGGCTTCCATTTGACGCTGCTCTTCTTTGTTGAGCGCAAGACTTTTATACCAGGGGCGCAAGTACTGATTGGTGCGGGCCTTATCCAGTGAGCATGTCAGCTGTTGTCGGTAGGGCTCCGGGTAATTTCTCATAAAACAACGCGCCCGTAGTGTGAGGCTCTGGGCAACCTGGTGCCACCATCGGCATACCCGGCTGCAAGATGCCAGATCACTCAGGCTCAGTTGGGACATCAGCATCTCCAGCAGATGCTCCGGCCAGAGCTCTATCCTGGCTGGGGGCGGCGCTGGCGTCCAGGGGGGAGAGTCAGGGCCAGCTGTGGTGCTGGTCACCGCGTGACTGAAGACCCTTGTCGGTGGTGAGTGCCGGCTCCGGGAGTCAGCGGTTTCCGGTGACAGCGGCTCCCTCATGGTCTGGGGACATTGCTCTGCTCTCATGATCTTGTCTCTCCTTATCCTGGCGGGCTTCACCAGGAAACGGTTGCCTGTGTGCCGCTTTGAAGCCATGGAGGGCGGTAAAGTTCATACCCGGTTGACAAGGGCGTTGCTTCGCTGGAAGCGCAGGTCCAGGAGCGTTCGTGTAACAGCAGTCGGTCAGTCTGGCGTGTGGTGCTTTTTTCATTGATCTGTGCCCTGTCTGCGGCGACTGACGCCGCCAGGCAGGGGCTGGTGCACAGGGAGAGTCGTCCACTTTTTCTGGTGCTTGTGGGATTGAGCTCCCCGGTGGTTGGCGGGAGCAAGAGCTGTTTTCCTGGATCCAGCTTCTGCGGGTCATGGATATTTGGAAAGAGCGTTTGCAACACCCACTCATGGACATTGTGCAGCACCTGGTGCGTCTGCCCTATGGAGCAGCCTGCGCCTTATCCTGCTGTTGGCTGTCGTTGTCAGGCACAAGCGGCAGGCTGAGCAGCCAGCTGTTTCTTGTTTCCCTTTTTATGGGTTCAAAGGCCAGTACCAGCTGGGTGCCATCTCCTGTGAATATGAGGCGCTCAACGCGCATGTTTCGCTGTATTCGCACTTTTTCCTGGTAGTGTCCATCTGCTGCGCTCCCCCAGACGCTCAAGCCATAGGCAATCGAGGCTGCACACAGGTAGCCATCCGGCGAGAAAGTCGGTCCAGACAGCGGCGAACAATCGGCATTGTTGATCCAGGCGACGGAGACCCAGTTGCGTACGCGATCACGCCGCCATATCTGCACGCCCAGGTCCGCACCGGCCGCCAGATACTGGCCCGTGGCATTGAACGCCAGCTTCATGATCTGACGGCTGCCACCAGGCCGCACGCCGAACGAGGAGAGCACCGTCACCGTTTGTGCGTCGGCGGACAGGATCCTCAGTTTCTGCTGTGTGGCCGTCCTTGGGACAATGACCAGCTGGTGGCCCTCCGGGCTGAAGGCCATGGCCGGGGAGGCAGAGACTGATCCACACACCAGAGCGTCAAAGTGACTCCTCGTCGTCAGCTCCCAGCGGCGATTGTGTCCGTCACGCTGCCAGACTTTCAGCAGACAACGGCCGCAGTTGGGGATCAGCCCGGGGGCCTGCCCCTGGCAAAACACAACCGCAAAGCTGCGGCCATGAGAGGCCATGGCGACAGATGGTTGCGAGGACTGCACAGAAGGAGGCAGCACGCTTGCCTGACTGACTTCTTGTTCCTGCCAGCTGTCCCCGGTTCGATCCACTGCCCATACCTGCTGTTGTGAGGCCATCAACAGACACTGTCCCAGGTTCCCGAACACAAACAGGGTGGGGGCATTTATGCGCCCTTCCAAGGTGACAGCGGCGTTGCCTGGATAGCGCCAGTGCCACTGGCTGCGCCAGTCGCCCGCTGCGTATTCATGAAGCACAGTCACCCTCGCAAGGCAGGTCGCCAGAAGAACCAGTGTCCGGTTGTCGGGACTGGCAACGGCGGCTATAACAGAACCTTCGTAGACAGAGTGCTCAGGCAGGCTGTGCCAGGTGCCCTCCTGATCGCGTTGCCATTGGCATAGCCCACCCTGTGGGTCGAGCCCCCACAAGTGGCGGCTGTCCGCGCTGAATGCCAGGTGGAAAAAATTGAGCCCATGATGAAATGTCTGAAGCCGGAGGATGCTGCCGGGTTCACACTGCCAGAGGGTGACTTCGATCCGTGTATCCAGAAACGGCGCCCGGGTTGTCGTCGCAAGGTAGTGGCTGTCCGGACTACAGAGCAAGTGATCGATATCGACATACGGGGCTTGACTGAGACGGTGCGTCAGAGTCTGGCGTGCGAAACGCTCTGTGCACACCCTTTGCTGTGCCATGGTGAACAACAGAGAGCGGCAGGGTAACAGGGCCATGGCGGCTTCCCGTTGTTGCTGTTCGTCGTTGGTGAGCCCGGAACTTTTATACCAGGGGCGCAGGTACTGATTGATGCGGACTTTGTCCAGTGAAGATGTCAGCTGCCGTCTGTAGGGTTGCGGGTAATTTTGCAGAAAACAATGCGCCTGCAGCGCCAGGCGACTGGCTTCCTCGTGCCAGCGTCGGCATACCCGGCTGCAACGTGCAAGATCACTCAATTGCAGAGGACGCAGGACCATCTCAACCAGGTGCCCGGGCCAGAGGGCTATATCCGCCGGGGGCGGCCCCAGTGCCAGGTGCTGCCCGGAACCTGGTGTGTGCGTCCCGGTGGGTGAGTCAGGGCGCGTTGTGACTCTGGCCACCCCGTGATTGAAGGCTTCTGCCGGTGATGGAGTCCGGTTCGCAGTGTCCGGGGTTTGCGGTGACGAGGGTCTCTTCGTATCCTGGCAACATTTCTCTGCTCTCATGAGACTGTCTCTCCTGTGGTGTTCAGCTCAATCAGGAATCTTCATCTGCACGCCGGCATTGGAAATGCTGATGGCGGTGAAGTTCACACCAGGATGGACACAGTGGACCTTTGCTGTCGTGCCGGAGACTGTCCGGGCAGGGCATCTTGCTGGCAGACAACCTCATGGAAGTTTGGGAGAAGTCTGCGCGTCTGATCTATGGTGAAGCGCGGGTTTCATCCTGCCGCACATGCCTGGCGGGCACGAGGGGGAGGCTGTGCAGCCAGCGGCTCGCCATTGCACCATCTCTGACATTCAAGACCAGTACCAGTTGGGTGCCATCCGGTGTAAACAGCAGTTGATCAACAGCCGCATCAGGGTGCGCCTGCAGCTTTTCCCGGTAGCCCCCATCCTTTGTATGCCCCCAGACGCTGACCCCCGACCCGGTGGACAGTGCACAGTGATAGCCGTCCGGCGAGAAAATCAAGCGACAAAGATTGTCCCCGGCACTGGCGATCCAGGTGACGGAGATCCAGCCTGACACGGGATGATGCTGCCATATCTGCACGCCCAGGCAGGCAGTGGCTGCCAGATACTGGCCCGTGGCGTTGAACTGCAGCCTGAGCACCTGAGTCCGATGATTCGGTTGCGTCCCGAACCGGGAAGGCAGAGTCGCCATCTGTGTGTTGCCGGGGGACAAAATCCGCACTTCCTGACTCATTGTCGTATTTTCGACAATGGCCAGGTGGTGGTTGTCCGGACTCAAGGCCATGGCCGTGGGGAAAGATTGCCATCGGTGAGCAAGGGTGTGAAACACATGCGTTCTCTTTTGTTCCCATCCGGAGCTTGTTTCACGTTGCCATATTTTCAGCACGAACTGGCCAGAGTTGACGCCCATGGTACGGTTCCAGCCCAGCCAGAAAGTCGCAGCAAACAGGCGCCCATGAGATGCCATGACGATAGATGTGCAGGGCGCTGAGGAATCATGGAGTGGCGCTGCTTCTTGCTCAATCCGCTGTTCCTGCCAGGTCCCCCTGACTTGATGCGCAGCCTGGACCCGCTGTTGCGAGGCCATCAACAAACAGCGTCCCTGATCACCGAGCAGTAACTGACAGGGGCCATCCAGGCGCGCCCAGCCGCGCACAATGAACCTTATGTTTTCAGGAGAATGCAGGTCCCAAAGCCAGTGCTTGTGCCAGTCACCGGCTGGACTTTCCTGAAAAACAGACACCTTGAGGCCGGTCGAAAGGACTGCCAGTATCCGGTTGTCAGCACTGGCGACCACTGTCCTCACTATGTTGGGTACGTGTAATTCAGACGGAGGCAGTTTGTGCCAGCGGTCTTTTTCGTCGCGCTGCCACTTGCAAACCCGGCCGCTAAAGTCAACGCCCAACAAGCTGCGGCTGTTGGCACTGAACGCCAGATGCAGGAAACCGTCCGTGTGATGGAATGTCTGGTGCCAATTGATCGCGGCAGGCTCACATTGCCACAGGGTCAGCTGCAGTGGTTGGTCAGGCGAGAGCAGCCAGTTTGCGGTTGCCAGATAACGGCTGTCCGGCGTGCTGAGCAGGCGATGAACCAGCTGGGCGCCACACCGGAGATGCGTCGGGGCAGGGCCTGCGAAAGTCTCTGTACAGACTCTTTGCCGCGTCAAGGTGAACAAAAGAGACTGGGAGGCGGACCAGGCCATACTGGTTGCCAGCTGCGTGCGCTGCTGCTCGTCGGGAGCCAGACTCTCATACCAGGGGGCCAGGTACTGAGGGGTGCGGTTCCTGTCCAGTGAGTCTGCCAGCTGTTGCCTGTAGGGCTCTGGATAGCTCTGCACAAAACAATGCGCCTGCAGGCCAGGACGACTGGCAATCTGGTGCCACCTTCGGCACACCCGGCTGCAACGGGCAAGATCACTCAAGCTCAGCTGGCGCAGAACCAGCTCAACCAGATCCTCAGACCAGAGGGCTATCTGTATTGGGGACGGCGTTACTGTCAGGCGTTGCCCAGTGTCCTGTGTTGCCGTCCGGTCTGGTGAATCAGCGTGCGCGCTGGTTGCTGTGGCCACAGTCACCTCGTGGCTGAAGGCGCTGGCCGGTGGAGAGCTGTGGCGTTCAAGAGCCGCTGTGCCTGGTGGCGGGAGCCTTTTCATGCCCGAAAAACAGTTGTTGGCTTTCATGTCTCTTCTTTCCGTTTGCGTTAAGGTCAAGCGGAGATATCCAGCTGCAAGGCCTGTGTTGGAGATGCGGGTGGAGGTAAAGTTCAGACCTTGTTGAACAGAACCCCGTGTTTTCTGTGGGAGGCTGGGCGAAGAGTCCAGGTGCGGTCGCAGCACAACAACATCATGCATTCCCAAGCTTGCAGAAAGCCCATACACTGGATTGGTATCCAGTGGCAGCGCAGGTCTGATTTTCATGGGACTGATGGAAAAATTCGTCAGAACGGCGGGGCAAGGGCGGGACAGGACACAAGATGTTGCCGAGCCCCCTTTGGCGCGGCTGTCAGTGGATCGCAAGCCTGACGATCAATACGCTGTTCGACCAGACGGCTCAGCCCGACGCCTGCGCGAAGGTGCCATGCTGCTGTTGAGCATGCTGGGGCTGTATCTGGGCATGGCACTGATCGGCTATGACCCGCACGACCCCCTGTGGAATACAGCCGGTCATGCTGGCAGTGTCAGCAATCCTGGTGGTGTGGCCGGCGCCTGGGCTGGCGCTGCCCTGCTGTACGCTGTCGGCCGCCTCGCGTTCATTTTTCCCGTGCTGTTGATCGCGGCCAGCTGGCTGCTGTTTCGCAGACGCCGCCAGCGCCGCCAACCAGATCCTGTTCTGCTGCTGGTGCGGGGGCTGGGGGCAGTACTCTGTCTGGTGTGCACGGGTGCCCTGATGGAACTCTTCCATACCGGTGCCCCGGGACCTGAAGACAGTGGTGGTTTTATTGGGCAGTGGGTACTGGCTCATCTGTTGCCTGTGCTTAACCGGCAGGGATCTGTTCTTGTCCTTGTGTCTTCTCTTCTGGTCGGCCTTACCTTGTGTACCCGTCTTTCCTGGTTTGCCCTGATCGAGACCCTGTTGGCCTGGGGATCGCGTCTGGGATCTGAACTTTCCAGGCGTTGTGCCAGGTCGTGTGGCGACGGTAAAGACGGCAAAAAAGGATCCTTGTCGTGCGCGGCGGACACGCACAGGCCAGACTTGCAGCCTGCCGGGCCGGCGCAGGCTGCAAGGCCTGAGGTTTCTTCCCCTGTTGTGCCTCCTTCATCGGCAGCGGGAGCGCGCAAACCTGTCCCTGTCCGGCCAGGCGCCGATGCCAAACCCGCAGTGGCATTGCTGGATGCGCCAGCCCATTGCAACAGCAAGCCGTCGCAAGCCTTGCTGACGAGTCTGTCGGCTGGCCTGGAGCAAAAACTGGCTGACTTCGGTGTGGAGGTTCGGGTGTGTGCCGTGCACCCGGGCCCCGTCATCACCCGTTTTGAAGTGCAACCGGCCGCTGGCATCAAAGCCAGCAGAATCACCGGACTGGCCCGGGATCTGGCACGTTCGCTGGCTGTTGTCAGTGTGCGGGTGGTGGAAGTCATTCCCGGAAAAACCGTGGTGGGTATCGAGATACCCAACGAAAAACGGGAAGTCGTCAGCTTTAGCCAGTTGATGGCCTCGCCAGCATTTTCTGAGTCACGTTCGCTTCTTTCCCTGGCACTGGGGCAGGATATCGCCGGTCAACCGGTTGTGGCTGACCTGGCCAAAATGCCGCATCTTCTGGTCGCCGGCACCACAGGTTCGGGCAAATCAGTGGGTGTCAATGCCATGATTCTCAGCCTGTTGTACAAGGCTTCGCCTGACGAAGTCCGGTTGGTGATGATTGACCCCAAAATGCTGGAGCTGTCGGTCTACGATGGTATTCCTCACTTGCTGACACCTGTTGTCACCGACATGAAGGAAGCGGCCTGCGCCTTGCGCTGGTGTGTGGCGGAAATGGAGCGGCGCTACCGGCTCATGACGGCTATGGGGGTGCGCAACATTCATGGCTTCAACAGCAAGGTGCGCGATGCAGAGCAAGCCGGCCGGCCTCTGGATGACCCCCTGTGGAAGCCTGATGAGGCAGCCGGTCAGCAGAGCGCGCCGGCACTGGAGGCTCTTCCGTTTATCGTGGTCATCATCGATGAATTTGCTGACATGATGATGATCGTCGGCAAAAAAGTGGAAGAGCTTATTGCGCGCATAGCCCAGAAAGCCCGTGCCGCTGGCATCCATCTGATTCTGGCGACCCAGCGCCCTTCGGTAGATGTGATTACCGGGCTGATCAAAGCCAATATTCCCACGCGCATCAGTTTTCAGGTGTCGTCCCGCATTGATTCCCGGACTATCCTGGATCAGGGCGGTGCCGAACAGTTGTTGGGGCAGGGCGATATGATTTATCTGCCGCCAGGAAGCGGGGTTGCTGTGCGTGTCCACGGTGCTTTCGTCAGCGATGATGAAGTGCACAGAGTGGTGGCAGACTGGAAGAAACGCCGTGAGCCCTGCTATCTGGATGACCTGATCAACGCCGGCGCCGGGGAGGAGGACGGCAAGGCGGCCGGTCCCCAGGATGGCGAGCAGGACAGTCTCTATGATGAAGCCGTTGCCTTCGTTGTCGAAAGCCGCAAGTCCTCCATCTCGGCTGTGCAACGTCGTTTCAAAATAGGCTACAACCGATCGGCAAATCTGGTGGAAGCCATGGAACAGGCTGGTATCATCAGTCCCCCAGGCAACAATGGAACCCGAGATGTCAATGTGCCTCCACCATCGCAATAACCGACCATGGGTCGGGAAGCTCATGCGCAACTTCAGACTCAGGGGGCTGAGAGGGGGGCGCATCGGTGCCTTGTCAGCTGTCCTGATACCCGCCCTGGTGCCCCTGGCCGCTGCGGGACAGTCGCCGCAGGCGGGGACTGTCCCGCCTGCCGTCCAGAGCACGGCCGCCGCCCAGCTGGCGGAGGCACTTCATCACATCAAGACATTAAGGGCGCGTTTTTCGCAACAGACGCAAGGTAATGGACGCCAGGCCTCGCCCAGCCAGGGCGAATTGTTACTCAAGCGGCCCCATCTGTTCCTGTGGAAGACCCGGCCTCCCTTTTCGCAAACGCTGCTTGTCAGGGATAATCAGGTGAAGCTGTACGACCAGGCTCTCGGGCAGGTGACGCTGCGGGATGTGACAGCCGACGATGCCAGGTCCCCGGCGCAGCTGCTGAGCGGGAATGCAGACGCTGTGCTCAGAAATTTCACCGTCAGTCTGGTCAGGAACGGAGCGCGACAGCAGTTTACCCTGCAGTCGAAGCCGGGCGAGGAGTCTGCCCTGCGCGGCCTGGAACTGGTGTTCGTCAGCGGCAAGCTGGAGAAAATGGGACTTCTGGATGCCCTGGATGCTCGCACGACGATTGTCTTCACGGACGTCCAGTTGAACCAGCCAGTCAGCAATGGCGCCTTCTCACTTCGCATTCCGCCGGGCACTGAAGTGATTGACCAACGGGCGCAGCCCCGTTCCGCACAACCGTCATGACTGAAGAAAGATCCTCTCGCTCTTGCGCACCATTGGCCTCCCGTATGCGGCCGCGCTGCGTGGATGATTACCTGGGACAAGAGCACATCCTTGGTGCGGGACGTCCATTACGAACGGCTCTGGACGGCGGGTTTCTGCATTCCCTGATCCTGTGGGGGCCGCCGGGGACCGGGAAAACGACTTTGGCGCGTCTTATGGCTCACACTGGTGATGCCCGGTTTATCAGCTTGTCAGCGGTGCTGGCCGGTGTGCGTGATATTCGTGAGGCTGTCAGCCAGGCCCGTCAGGAGGCTGCCGATTCCGGACGCGTCACTGTGTTGTTTGTTGATGAAGTGCATCGCTTCAACAAGGCGCAGCAGGACGCCTTTCTGCCGCACATCGAAGAGGGGACCATTATTTTCGTCGGGGCTACGACAGAAAATCCCAGCTTCGCACTCAACAATGCTTTGTTGTCCCGTGTTCGCACCTATGTTCTCAAGGCCCTGGGTGCTTCCGCGTTGCATCAGGTTCTGGAGCGGGCCCTGGCCGATACCGAACGGGGGCTGGGGCACAGCAAGTTGTCACTGGGAGAAGATGTCCGCGCAGCTCTGGTGCAGTCCGCTGACGGAGACGCCCGCTGCTTGCTGAACCGCCTTGAACTGCTGGCTGATCTGGTGCCGGAAGGTGAGCCGGGTCCGCGTGTTCTGGCTGATGTACTGTCGGGCAACCTGCGCCGCTTTGATAACCGGGGAGAGGGGTGGTACGACCAGATTTCAGCCTTTCACAAGTCGGTACGCGGCTCTGCTCCTGATGCGGCCTTGTACTGGATGGCGCGCATGATTGATGGGGGAGCTGATCCGCTGTACGTAGTGCGTCGTCTGGTGGCCATCGCCAGCGAAGATATTGGCAATGCAGACCCTCGTGCGCTGGAAGTTGCCCTGAATGCCTGGCATGCTTTCGAGCGGCTCGGTTCCCCGGAAGGTCACCTGGCCATAGCTCAGGCCACGGTCTACTGTGCCAGTGCCCCCAAAAGCAATGCTGTCTACAAAGCCATGCACGCTGCCTTCAGTGCCGCAGCCCAGGGCAGTCATGAAGTGCCCCTGCACTTGCGCAATGCACCCACCGCCTTGATGAAAGAGCTGGGCTATAAAGAGGGTTACCGTTATGCGCACGATGAGCCTTACGCCTTTGCGGCCGGTGAGTGCTATTTTCCCAGTACCATGGAACCTGAGTGCTACTACCACCCCTCGGATCGGGGGCTTGAACGGAAAATTGGCGAGCGGCTGGATTGGCTGCGGCAACTCAGCCAGGCAGCACCGTTGCACAATAAACGCAGAAAGGAAACTTGATGGTTGTTGATGGTTGTTGATGGTTGTTGATGGTTGTTGGGCTCTGTTTACATGTCATCCTGGTGAGCACAATCAATGGGTTCCTGTTCTGAAAAAGCATCCTCAAAGGACACATTGGTTGTCGAAAATTTCTTCCACCCCAAACAGTGAGGCGGATTTTTTGTAGCCATTCCTGTGGAAAAGTCGTTAAGCCGACGACAGTAGGCACGGGATGGAAGCGTAGACTATCTTCTGAGTAACTTTCCCGGTCGCGCAGGTTTGCAGTTTGTCCGGCGGTCATCCTTGGCTCCACTGGCACCAACGTAAAGCTCAGCTCGGATGCTTTGTTCTTCAGATTTTTCATCACCCGGTCTCATAGAAAACGGCAGCGTCTGGCGGGGAAAAAAGTTACTCGTAGATGTTAAGCCGCGTGCGGGTTGGGGCGCTCACCAATATCCAATGTGCACAGAGCCGATGGCTGGATGCTGAAGTGCTGAAGTGCTGAAGTGCTGAAGTGCTGAAGAGTGAAGAGTGCTGGCAGCTATGACTTCAGAGCACGGGCCAAGGAAAAATCCCGCCGACCTTGGCAGGAGAGATTCCGGTTTGGCTCTGCCGTGTTTGTTGTAAAGACTGCCTGCTGTTACAGCCCGGAGCAGCAGGCAGGGCACTACTGACAGCTATCAGACAGCTACCAGATTGGCCAGAAGGATTTGATAATAAGAGCGGCCACCATGCCAACGATGGTTCTTAACATCCAGCTGTGCACTGCCAACTCGCGTTCTACGCAGGTGATTCTGTCCCCCAATGTTTTTTCCAATGTTTTTTCGACTCGGGTGACTTCAGCCGTTACAGCTTTCTCCACCCGGGTGACTTCAGCCATTACAGCTTTGTCTCCTTGCTCAATCTTCTCGGTGAGCTCTTGGCCCAGCTTGCCCATCCCTTTTTCGACACGAATTATTTCGGCCTGTGTAGCTTTGTCTCCTTGCTCAATCTTGTTGCCCAGATCCTTTTCCACCC
>Ga0209020_1003144_pt1 | contig 11859 bp, 12 predicted proteins | sample PinacodermBB_FD_187298 | JGI IMG/M metagenome (GOLD analysis project Ga0209020, IMG submission 187298) | Host-associated microbial community of the marine sponge Aplysina aerophoba from Gulf of Piran - sponge pinacoderm, lysed by bead... | ecosystem: Host-associated > Porifera > Sponge >...
CGATGCCGATCCCGGCGCCGATGACGCCGATGACGGCAAGACCCGCGCCGATGACTTTGGCGGCCTCTGTTTCCATGGGATTGGTCCCTTCTTCGCGTATGCGGAAAGCCGGTTAGTGGAGGTGAAGCGCGTCGTTGATGTAGAGGCAGGTGAGGATCGCGAACACATAGGCCTGCAGGAAGGCGATCACGATCTCGAGCCCGGTCAGCGCCGAAACGAAGGCGAGCGGCAGGATGCCGGCCACCCCGAGCGCAGGCACGAAGCCGGCGAAGACCTTGAGCAGGGTGTGGCCGGCCAGCATGTTGGCAAAGAGGCGCACCGACAGGCTGATCGGCCGCGAGAGGTAGGAGATGATCTCGATCGGGATCAGCAGCGGCCACATGAACACTGAAACGCCCGGCGGCACGAAGAAGCTGAAGAAGTGCATCCCGTGCTTGACGAAGCCCAGCACGGTGACGCCGATGAAGACCACCGCCGCCATCGCGAAGGTGACCGCGATGTGGCTGGTGAAGGTGAAGCTGTAGGGGATCATGCCGGCCAGATTGCCGAACAGGATGAACATGAACACGGTGAAGATGAGCGGGAAATATTTCCGGCCCTCGTCCCCGATCGTGTCGCGCACCATCCCGGCTATGAACTCGTAGGAGAGCTCGGCTATCGACTGCAGCCGCCCCGGCACCAGGGCGCGCTTGCGCGTGCCGCCGACCATCACGGCGATCACGCCGGCAGCCGCGACCACCATCCAGACGGTGGAATTGGTGATGTCGAGCTGGACTCCGGCCACAGGAATATCGACCAGCTCCTTGATCCGGAACTGCTCCAGCGGACCGTGCGCGTCTCCCGCCACCGGGTTCCCCCCCTAGCCTTCCTGTCCGTCCTGCGGCGGGCGCCCCCGGCGCCAGCCGGGCGAAGCGTCCATGCCGCTCATATACCGGTAAACGTTCATCACCCCGGCCGCCGCTCCGAGCACGAAAAAGACCACCATCAGCCAGGGCGCCGTGCCGAGCCAGCGGTCCAGCCCCCACCCGACAGCCGCGCCGACTCCCAGCGCCGCCACCAGCTCGACCCCGATCCGCATCGCCGCGCCCAGCCCTTCTTTCGGGGCCGGCTTCGGCGCAGCACCGTCCCGGCGACGCCGTGCGTCGTCGAGCCTGTCGGAGAAATCGTGAAGGGGGCCGTCCCTGTCGTCTTCGCCCATTTTCGCCACGAAACGCGATCCGGCGCGCAGCCCGCCCCGAAACCGTCCGGACCCTATGGCCGCGGGCGCCCGCCTGTCAAGAAACCCAATGGCCTGGCAAGGCGTTGATCCTGTTTCGAATTATGCTGCGATTCGAAATATGCGACAGTATGTATCGACGCTCGTCAACCGCCCGAAACCATGCCGTCCGAGATGCGTTCGGCCATCATGATCGTCGGGATATTGGTGTTGGCGCAGGGCACTGACGGCATGATTGAGGCGTCCACGACCCTGAGCCCGGCGAGGCCGCGCACCCGGCCCTGCTCGTCCGTGACCGCCATCGGGTCGTCGTCGCTTCCCATGCGGGCGGTGCAGGAGGCATGCCAGACCCCGACGGCCGTGGCGCGCACGAAGCCCTCCAGCGCCCCGTCGTCCTCCAGCATGTCGCGCAGCCTGAGCCCGCCGGTAATCAGCTTGTCGATCAGCGTGCCGCGGAGGCCGCCGGCCATGTCCAGCACGCCGCCCACCGCCTTCGAGATCATCTCGTTGCGCCTGGTGACGCGGCCCATGGCGCGCACCTTCTCGCTGTAGGAGGACGGGAAGGTATAGCCGGCCGCGCGCGCCACTTCGGGATGCGTGTTGATGGCGGCCGCGCGCAGGAAGGCGTCCTTCAGGCGGTCGAGATCGCGCTCGTCGGAAAGCAGGTTGAACTCGACTTCGGGCTCCTCGCGCCAGTCCTTCGACGCCAGGCGGACCTCGCCGGTCGAATAGGACTTGTTGACGAACACCAGCAGCGAGCCGAGGCGCTCGCCGACGGCGTGCCAGCCTGATTTCGAGACCTGGACGATGAACATGTCCCCCCGGGGCGCGTCGTGCAGGCCCGAGGAATAGCGCGCGCCTACATGGATGTGGCGGGCGTCCTTGCGCGTCATCCGCGCCTCGTCCGGGAGCCAGGTCGAGCAGGCAACCGAGGGATGGTCCATCAGGTTCTGCCCGACGCCGGGCAGGTGATGGCGGACCTCTATGCCCATGTCGCCGAGATGGCCGGCCGGGCCGATGCCCGAGCGCAGCAGATGCGCCGGCGAATGCACCGAGCCGCTGCAGAGCACCACCTCGCGGCCCGTGAAGGTCTCCGACTTGCCCCGCCGCTCGGCCTTGACGCCGACCGCGCGCAGCCCGTCGAACAGGATCTCGGTCACCTGTGTCTCGGAGCGGATTTCCAGATTGTCCCTGAGCCGGGTCGGCGGATCGAGATAGCCGATCGCCGTCGAAACCCGCCGGTCGTAGAGGTTCGAGACCGTGACCGGGAAATGGCCGTCCTCGAAGGCGCCGTTCTGGTCGGTGAGATAGGGGTAGCCGAGGTCGGTCATCGCAGCCGCCACCGCCTTGGCATAGGGCGTCCATTCCTGCTGGTAGATGCGCCGGATCGGGATGCGCCCCTCATTGCCGTGGAGCGCGCCGTCGAAATCCATGTCGCGCTCGAGCTTGCGGAAATAGGGCAGGCAGGCTTCCCAGTTCCAGCCCTCGGCGCCCTGGCGGCCCCAGTCGTCATAGTCGTTCGGCGAGCCGCGGTTCGCCATCTGCCCGTTGATCGACGACCCGCCGCCCATGATCCGCGCCTGCTCGTAATTGCGCAGCTCGGGCTTCTCGCTTTCGGGCAGGTTCTTGTTGACCGGCTGAAGCCGGACCCGGAGCTTGTTCCAGGTGTAGTCCGGGTTGAAATAGGCCGTGCCGGGATAGCTCGAATGCACATCCGGCGGAATCGCCCCGTGCGGCGTGTCGATGCCCGCCTCCAGAAGCAGGACCCTGTTGGCGCTCCTGGCCGAAAGCCGGTTCGCCATGACCGAGCCGGCGGACCCGCCGCCGACGATGATGTAATCGTACTGCATCGCAACCCTCCGGGAGGCCATTCTTCTATGCGGAAGGGAAAATGGGAAGGCTTGCCATGACGGGCACGGGAACGGTGTTGACAATCCCGGTCGGAATTACAACACTCAGGTAAGTAAGTATATATAGCAGTGGGAGCCGGCCGGTGGCGACGGACCGCGAAAGGCTGATGAGGGAAGCGGCGGCGCGCGGCAAATACGCTCCGCTCTACCGGCATCTGCTGTCGCTCCGGTCGATGACCGAGTGGCGGACCGGTTTCGGCGCGCTCGAGCGGGTGCTGGGATTCCGCCTGCCAGACTCGGCGCGCCTGCACCGGCCCTGGTGGGCCAATTCCCGCAAGGGCAGCGGCCATTCGCATGCGCTCGCCTGGCAGGCGGCGGGCTGGCGGACGGCGCGCGTCGATCTGGAGGCGGAGACGCTTGCGTTCGAGAGAGACGCGGCGCAGCCGGTGGAAACCGGGTCCATGCGCTACGGAGAGGGAGGCGACGATATGGGCAGGTTGACGGAAGGCCTCCGTGAGGCCCCGGCACCGATCGGCCTGCCAACGCAGCGGGCGGCGCGCCGCCGCTCGCACGACTGGAACCTGGACCGCGACTTCCCGGCCCGGAACCTTGGACCCTGGCCGGAAGGCTTCACCGTAAGCCGCGAGCAGATTTACGACGACATGGGCCGATTGACCGGCGGCCCGCAGGATGGTGACGAAGACGACCGCTGATCGGCATGTTCATCGACACCAACCTGTTCGTCGCAGCGTGCAATGCGCTGGCGCCCGACAATGAGCGTGCCCGCGCATTGCTCGCCCGTGTGCAGGCGGATGCCCCGCCCTGCCGCATAAGCCGGCAAGTGATGCGCGAATATCTCGCCGCCGCGACCCGGCCGCAGACCTGGTCCTGTCCGCTGTCCACAATCGAAGCACTTGCCGACGTCTCGTGGATGGAGGGAGCGTTCGAGGTGCTGGAGGACGGGCCGCAGGTCATGGACACGCTGGCAAGGCTCTGCCGCGAAATACCGATGGGCGGGAAACAGGTCCACGATGCCAACATCGTCGCCACTATGCTCACGCACGGCGAACGACGCCTGCTGACCTTCAATATCCGCGACTTCCGCCGCTTCGCAGCCCATATCGACATCGTGGACCCGGCCGCTGCGGCATAGGCCGGCCGCTTACCCGCCCCCGTTCCTGAGCCGGTCGGGAACCGCCAGGCGGCTCCAGGGGAAGGCGTGGATGCTGTCCCGGCCCGGCAGGAAGACGCGCGGCGGGCGGGCGAACAGCATGCGGACGGCCGGGTCGTGGACATCGAGGCCGCCTGTATAGGCGCCGAAGGCCGGCAGCAGCAGGCGCCGCCCGTCCGTGGCGAACACCCGGCCGGAAACCTGCCGCCGGCCCGTGGTCACTGTCGCACGCGGATGGAGATGGCCCGCGACCTCCCCCGGCGCCGGACCCGGATGCGGCTCATGGTGGAAGACCAGCGGTCCCGCGCGCCATTCGGCGAGCGCGCGCCCGCCGAAGCCCGAAGGCGGCTCGGGGTCGTGGTTGCCCCGAAGCCAGAGCCAGTCGCAGCTTCGCGCAAGCCCGTCGAGACGCTCCGCCGCGCCGCGGTCGAGGCGCGCGCCGGCATCCCGGTCGTGGAAGCCGTCGCCGAGCGACACCCAGCGCGCCGGGCGATAGCGCCGCGCCAGCGCTTCCAGCCGGTCCAGCGTTGCATGGCTGTCATAGGGCGGCAGCAGCGCCCCGCCCTCCGCCGCGTAGGCCGACCCCTTGCCGAAATGCAGGTCCGCCACGACCAGCGTCTTCGCCTCCGGCCACCAGAGCGCACCCGAGGGGTCCGCTGCCAGCGACGCCCCGTTCAGCCGGAAGGCGGCCGCCTTCAAAGCGGGAGTTCCGCCATGTCCGCGCCGCTCATGGCTTCGGCCACCAGGTCGCTTTCGCTCTCCGCGGCCGTCTCGGCCAGCAATTCCTCGATGGCCCCGCCATAGACGAACTCCTTGCCGATCTCGAGCAGGACGGGCACGGCGAGCGGCGACACGCGGTCGAGCCGGCGGAGTTCGATTCGGCCCCTGGCCCGCGCGAGCATTTCGCCCAGGCGGCGGATGTCGGTCAGACCCCTGGCGGCGTCGCGCCGCGTTGCGCGCAGCAGCAGGTGGCCCGGCTCGTGCCGGCGCAGCACGTCGTAGATCAGGTCGGCGTTGAAGGTGACCTGGCGCCGGGTCTTCTCCCGGCCCGGATGGCGGCGCTCGATCAGCCCCGCCACGACCGCCACATTGCGGAAGGTGCGCCTGAGCAGGGTGGACTCGGCCATCCAGTCCTCAAGGTCGTCGCCCAGCATGTCCTCGGAGAACAGCTCGTCCACCGCCTCCGCCTCGCGCAGGCTCCAGACCGCGAGCACATAGTCGGAGGCGCAGAAGCCGAGCGGGCCGAGCCCGGCGCGCTCCATGCGTCTCGTCAGCAGCATGCCGAGCGTCTGGTGGGCGTTGCGCCCCTCGAAGCAATAGGCGACGAGATACCACTTGCCGCCGCGCGGGAAGGTCTCGACCAGGAGGCCGCCTGGACGCGGCAGCACGGAGCGCCAGTCCTGCGCGCGGAGCCATTCAAGCACGTCGGGCGGGAACTCCCGCCAACGCCGCCGGTCGGCGAGCAGGCCGCGCACCCGTTCAGCCAGATGGGTCGTCAGCGGCAGCCGTCCGCCGCCATACGCGGGAATGCGCGGCGCCTCGCCCGTGGCCGGAGAGGTGCGGATGGTCATTTCCCGGATGCCCTCGAAGCGCAGCATCCGGCCGGCGAATACGAAGGTGTCGCCCGGCGTCAGCGTGTTGGCGAAATACTCCTCGACCTCGCCGAGCACGCGCCCACCGAGCCTCACCTTGAGCGTCACGGCCTCGACGATAGTGCCGACATTCATCCGGTAGCGGCGCACGACATCGCCGTTGGCGGCCCTCAGCCGGCCGGCGGCGTCGCGCTTCAGCCGCCGGTAGCGCTCATAGGCGCCGAGCGCATAGCCGCCCGTCGCCACGAAATCGACGGCCTCCGAGAAGGTCTTGCGGGTGAGCCCGCGATAGGGGAATGCACAGCGCACCTCCTGGAACAGCGCCTCCTCCTCGAACGGCCCCGACGCCGCGACGCCCGCTATATGCTGCGCCAGCACATCAAGTCCGCCCGGTTCCGGCGCATCGCCGTCCAGCGTGCCTGCCCGGATCGCGTCGATGGCGGCATGGCATTCCAGCACCTCGAAGCGGTTGGCCGGCACCAGCAGCGCCTTGCTCGGCCGGTCGAGGCGGTGGTTGGAGCGCCCGAGCCGCTGGAGCAGTCGCGCCGCCCCCTTCGGCGCACCCACCTGCACCACCAGGTCCACATCGCCCCAGTCGATGCCGAGATCGAGCGAGGAGGTGGCCACGACCGCCCGGAGCCGGCCCGCCGCCATCGCCGCTTCGACCTTGCGCCGCTGCTCCGGGGCCAGGCTGCCGTGGTGCAGCGCGATCGCGAGGCCGTCCTCGTTGAGATCCCACAGCCCGCGGAAGATTAGTTCCGCCTGGGCGCGGGTGTTGACGAACACGATGGTCGTGCGGTGCCGGCGGATCGCGTCGTGGATTTCGCCCATCGCATAGACCGCCATATGGCCGGACCAGGGCATCGGCCCGCGCATCCGGGCGATGGCAATTTCGGGCGCGGTACCGCCGCGGCCGACGACAACCTCGACATCCGGCTCCCGCCCGGCGCTGGGCGACAGCCAGCCGGCAAGGTATTCGCGGTCAGCAACCGTGGCGGAAAGGGCCGTCCGCCGGGTGCCGGGGGCCATGCCGCCGAGCCGCGCCAGGCCGAGCGACAGGAGGTCGCCGCGTTTGTTGTCGGCGAGCGCATGCAGTTCATCGACGATGACGCAGCGCAGCCCGCCGAACAGCGCCGGCGAATCGGGCCAGGACAGCATCACCGCCAGCGACTCGGGCGTCGTCATCAGCATTTGCGGCGGCTTGCGGCGCTGGCGCTCGCGCTTGCGCTGCGGCGTGTCGCCGGTGCGCGTCTCCACGCCGATGTCGAGGCCCATTTCAGCAATCGGCGCTTCGAGATTGCGGTGGATATCGACGGCGAGCGCCTTCAGCGGCGAGATGTAGAGGGTGTGCAGGCCGGGGCGCGGCGCAGTCGCGAGCTCGGCGATGCTCGGCAGGAAGCCGGCGAGCGTCTTGCCGCCGCCGGTCGGCGCCACCAGCAGGGCCGAGCGCCCGGCCTCGGCCGCGCGCCACATCGCCAATTGATGCGCATAGGGCCGCCAGCCGCGCGTCCGGAACCAGTTCCGGATTGCGGCGGGCCGCGAGACCCCCGTGCCTGCCTCCATGCCGCTGCGCTTCCTTCCCCCGGCCCGAGCGGGCCATAGTAGCGCGATGGCGGATGCGCTCGAAGACTGGCTGCGGCCGACGCCGGCGGGCCTCTGGTGCGAGCCGGGCGGGTTCCATATCGACCCGCAGCGGGCCGTCGAGCGCGCGCTCGTCACCCACGGCCATGCCGACCACGCGCGCCCCGGCCACAGCGCGGTGCTCGCAACGCCGGAGACGCTCGCGATCATGGCGCTTCGCTACCCTCGCGACCGTCCCGCCCGGCAGCCGCTCCGCTATGGCGAGACCGTGCAGGCCGGGAGCGTCTCCGTCCGGCTTGCGCCGGCGGGCCATGTGCTGGGCTCGGCCCAGGCCGTGCTCGAATATCGTGGACGGCGGGTTACCGTCTCGGGCGACTACAAGCGCGCACCGGACCCGACCTGCGCCGCGTTCGAGCCGGTTCGCTCCGATGTCTTCATCACCGAGGCGACCTTCGGCCTGCCGGTCTTTCGCCTGCCGAACGATTTGGAAGAGACCCGGCGCCTGCTGCGCTCGGTCGAGGCATTCCCGGACCGCTGCCATGTTGTCGGCGTTTACAGCCTCGGCAAGTGCCAGCGCATGCTGGGCCTGCTGCGGCGCTCCGGCTACGACCGCCCGGTCTGGCTGCATGACACGCTGGAGCGGATGACCGCACTCTACCGCCAATTCGGCGTGGACCTCGGAGAGACGCGCCCGTTAGGAGATGCCCAGGGCCTGGCCGGCGAAATCGTGCTTCAACCTCCCGGGCCGGAGCAGCGGACAGACCGTTTTGCCGAACCGGTGAGGGTGTTCGCGTCGGGATGGATGCAGATTCGCGCCCATGCCCGCCGGCGGAGCGTCGAACTCCCGCTCGCCATCTCCGATCATGCCGACTGGACCGGGCTCACGGCTACAATTGGCGAGACAGGCGCATCCGATGTCCGTGTGACGCATGGGGCACCCGACGCCCTGATCCGCTGGGCGCAAAGCCGGGGCCTCGACGCCCGACCACTCGAACCGGCGGACCGTCACAGCGGATGAGGGCCTTCGCAGAGCTGCTGGACCGGCTGGCATTCGCGCCCTCGCCTGCGATCCGGGTGCGGCTCATGGAGCGCTATCTCGCGCAGGCGCGGGACCCGGACCGGGGCTGGGCGCTCGCTGTGCTCGCCGGCGGCCTCGACACCGCCCGCATCCGGCCGGCGGTTTTCCGGGCGCTTGCCGCGGAGCGCGTCGATTGCCAACTGTTGCGGCTTTCGCACGATTTCGTCGGCGACCCCGTGGAGACTTCGGCGCTCATCTGGCCCGAGAGCGGAGCCGCGCCCTGCCCGCCTGCGCTCGCCGAGGCCTTGCCTGTGCTGGCCGGCAGCTCGCGGCAGACCGCACCGGGCTTGCTCGCCGGCTGGTTCGACCGTTCGGATGCGCCGGTCCGCCTCGCACTGGCGCAGCTTGCCGCCGGACGCTGGCCCGGCGGCGTCACGCCCCGGCTCGCAAGAACGGCGCTTGCCGCCGCGTTCAAGGCCGATCTCGGCGCCGTCGAAGAAGTATGGCACGGGCAGGTCCCGCCCTACGGCCCGCTCTTCGCCTGGCTCGAAGGCCGTGCGCCCCGACCCGAGGCCGTCGCCGGCTTTCGCCCGCTCATGCCTCTGCGCCCTTTCGACGATGCGGCCGACTCAGGCCTCGACCTCTCCTGCTATTGGGCCGAACGGCAATGGCCCGGATTGCGCGTGCAGCTCGTGGCGGAGTTCGGCCTGCGACGGCTCTACAGCGGGTCAGGAGACGATATCTCATCCCGTTTCCCGGACATCGTGGCCGAGATGGAGGGGCTGGACGGCGTGTTCGACGGCGTGCTGATGACGGCTAGCGGGTCCGACGGCCCACCCTACCGGCCGGCCCCACCGCAGGCGCTCGAAAGACGGCTCGGACGCAAGACCGTTACCCGCCGGCTGCTTGAGGAGTCCCCCGCCTTCGTCCGCCTCTTCGACATTCTGTTCGACAGCGGCGAGGACATACGTCCGCTTCCACTCAGCGAGCGCCGGGCGCGCGTCGAGGCGAGGATCGCCGGCCGGCCCCGCTTCGACCTGTCGCCGCGTCTCGCTTTCGAGGCGCCGGAGACGCAAAGCGCCTCCATGGTGTTCAAGCATGCCGACGCTCCCTATCTGCCCGGCGGAGCGCCCTGGCTAGTCTGCAAGGCCGCGCCGCAAACGGTCCGCGCCCTGCTGACGGCCGCCCGACCCGGAGGGGCCGGGGGAAGCGGCGCAACTTACAGCGTCGCCCTCCTCCGGGACGGCGCGCCGGTCGCGGTCGGCGACGCCCCCTGCCGCCTTGCGGACGAGGAACACGGGCGACTCGACCGCTGGATACGGGCTCACACGACCGGACGCTATGGCCCGGTCCGAGCCGTCGATCCGGCGCTCGTTCTCGAAATCGCCTTCGACGGCGTCCGTCCGGCGCCGCGCCGCAAGGCGGGCCTCGCGCTCGAACGCCCGGAGGTCGTCCGGATTCTCTGGGACCTGGCGCCGGATGCCGCAGACAGCCTTGAACGGTTGACAGCAGACGAACCGAGCTTGCTTGAACGAAGGAACGCCGAATGACCCCTGCCGAAGCTACCGAAGCCGCCGCCATATCCGCCCAAGCGGAGCTTCACCACCAATATCTGCTGGGTCTCGAGCTCACGGTGGCTGCGCAAGAACGGCCGGAGGTCGTCGGAGACTGGATGTTCCGGCTCTTCCGTCGGCTGCATGAGGAGAAGTTCCTTTCGAGCTTCGCGAAGCTGGGACTGGAAGGCCTGCCCGATGCGGTGGCCTGCGCCCGGTATCACACGCTCTCGAATGTCATAGGCGGCGTCCCGGTCGAATATATGGAGGAGTCCGACCGCAAGGCCTGGGTCCGCTTCCGCTATCCGCGCTGGATGTTCGATGGGCCGGCGATCTGCGGCATGCCGGTCGAGGCGGGCCGGGGTTTCCTGCGCGGCTGGTATGCGCAGAACGGCGTGACACTGAACAATCCCCGGCTCGGCTTCGTGTGCGTCTCGGAGGATATGACCGGCCAGTTCGGCTTCTGCGGATATTTCAGGGAGTACGACCGCGACCTCAGCGACAACGAGCGCCTGGTCTTTGCGCCCGACGAGCGCCCGCCGCCCTTCGACCCCGACCGGCAGCCGGCCGCGCCCGAGGCCGACTGGAGCGAGGGACGCCTTGCCAGGGCCAACCGGAACTACGCGGCCGAATTCATCCGCACCGGCATCGGCGAACTGGTCGAGACGGTCGGCGCGGAGAAGGCGCTAGAGCACGGCAAGCGCGCCGCGCGGCTGACCGGCCTGCAGCATTACCGGCGGATGGCCGAGGCTGTGGGCGGCGTGGACGGCGGGCCGAAGGAGACAGCGGAATTCCTGGCCGCCATGTTCCGAGGCATGGGCGACGGGGTCGAAACGGGGGCTGCAGGACGAGACGCCGTGTCCCTGCGCCAGACGGGGCTCAGGATCGTGCGCGGGCTCCCCGGCCCGGAGCGCGAAACCCTGCTGGCCTGCTGGATCGAACTCTGGCGGGGCGCCGTCGCCTCGCACCGCCGGTTCATGGCGGTCGATGCCGAGATGGAAGGCGACACGCTGGTCTGGACGGTTTGCCCGGCGTGATGGGTGCAGCCCTTGCCCGGAGGCCTCCTCTGCGCTAGGTTTCATGTAACCCTGTAAGGACATGTGCCATGTCGTCTGCTCAGAACAGCGCTGTGGAAAAGGTCCGCCGGCATCGGGCCCGGCTCCGCCAGCAAGGCTTGCGGCCTGTTCAGATATGGGTCGCGGACACGCGGGCGCCGGGTTTTGCCGAGGAAGCCCGGAGGCAGTCCCTGGCCATCGCGGCCAGTGCTCATGCCGATGACGACCAGGCCTTCATCGACTCGATTTCGGAATTCAACGAAGAGTGAACCGTGGCGAAGTCTGGATAGCGGCCGGCGGCGGCGACTACGCCGGAAAACCCCGGCCCGTCGTAATCCTCCAGGACAACCGTTTCGACCGAACCCCGTCGGTTACGGTCTGCGGCCTGACTACCGACAGTACCTCTGCGCCACTGTTCCGAATCCCCCTCTTGCCTTCTCCGGAAAATGGACTGAATGAGCGCTTCCACGCGATGATCGACAAGATCACGACTGTTCGCCGTGACCGCCTTCATCGCCGAATCGGTATGCTTGGGAATGCCGACATGCAACGGATTGGTCGTGCAGCCGTCGTATTTCTCGGCATAGCCCGGTAGCGCAAGCCAAAGAGTCGAGTTCGACATCAGGCCAACCGCGGCGAAGGAGAACGGCGACCTCTCCCAATCCGTTGAAACTTATGGGATATTGGGCCGCAGCGAGGAGGAGAGGCAGGATGGTCAACGAAGTTGAATTCGATGCCGAGCTCGGTGCCACCTTCATTCGTTACGCCCGCATGGTCGCGAGGCGGGGCTACGTTCACAACACGCTGGGAAACATGGTGATGC
>Ga0209020_1003146_pt1 | contig 11852 bp, 10 predicted proteins | sample PinacodermBB_FD_187298 | JGI IMG/M metagenome (GOLD analysis project Ga0209020, IMG submission 187298) | Host-associated microbial community of the marine sponge Aplysina aerophoba from Gulf of Piran - sponge pinacoderm, lysed by bead... | ecosystem: Host-associated > Porifera > Sponge >...
GCCGCCAAGAAGAAGCCGGCAGTCAAAAAGGCTGCTGCCAGTGCTGCCGTAACCAGAAAGGCGGTTGCAAAAAAAGCAGCGGTCAAGAAGGCAGCGGTGCAAAAGACTGAGGCTGCCAAGAAGAAGCCAGCAGTTCAAAAGGCTGCTGCCAGTGCTGCCGTAACCAGAAAGGCGGTTGCAAAAAAAGCAGCGGTCAAGAAGGCAGCGGTGAAAAAGACTGAGGCCGTCAAGAAGAAGCCAGCGGTCAAAAAGGCTGCTGCCAGTGCTGCCGTAATCAGAAAGACGGTTGCAAAAAAAGCAGCGGTCAAGAAGGCAGCGGTGAAAAAGGCTGAGGTTGTCAAGAAGAAGCCAGCACTCAAAAAATCCGCTGCCAGCACTGCCGCAACCAGAAAGACGGCAGCAAAAAAAGCAGCTGTCAAGAAGGCTGCGGTGAAACCGGCTGAGGTTGTCAAGAAAAAGCCGGTACTGAAAAAGGCTGCTGCCAGTACTGCTGCAACCAGAAAGGCGGCTGTGAAAAAGCCGGTCGCAAAGAAGACTGCAGTGAAAAAGTCTGAGAGCGTGAAGAAGACGCCAGCATTCAAGAAGGCTGCTGCCAGCGCTGCTGTTATCAAAAAAACAGCCGTTAAAAAGCCTGTCGCAAAAAAGCCGGTCGCAAAGAAGGCTGCTGCGAAACAGGCTGAGGCAGTAAAGAAGAAGCCCGCACTCAAAAAGGCTACCGCCAGCACAGTAGTTGCCAAAAAGGCAGTGGCCAAAAAGGCAGTAGCTAAGAAGGATGCGGCGAAGCCGGCTGATGTCAAGAAGAAGCCCGCAGTCCAAAAGGCTGCTGCCAGCTCCAAAACAGCTGTAAAAAAAACATCCGCCTCAAAGACCACTGCAAAAAAGGCTGGTGTTCAAGGGAAAGCCGCAAGCAAGAAAATCGCAGTCGGCACAGCTTCCACAAAAAAAGCTGTAGCCAAAAAAGCTGTAGCCAAAAAAGCAGCAGCCAAGCCCGGGGTGCGGGGAAAAGCTGTAGCGGCAGCAGCAGGGAGCACTCCTGAGAAAAAGAAGAAAGCTGATAAAAAGGTTGGTGCAGCCAAGAAAAAGAGCTGAGATAAAGAGTCAGGATAACAAGTCCAGAGTCCAGAGTGTCGAAAAGGCCCGGGTATTTTACCCGGGCCTTTTCGATATTGGGGCCTGAGTATTGTTGTATATCGGGGAGCTCTCGCAATGACTCAAACTAAGCAGTGGAGTATACCCTCAGCTCGACCAACAAGACGTATAGGGTTCGCCCCGGTTTGCAAGAGTCTGTATGTAATGGAAAAGCATGAGTAACTGCTTCCATATATTCGGCCTGTTCACGGAGCAGTGCTCCTGGCCCTGATGGGCATTCGCACGCTCTGTCCTTATCATCTCAACGGCTTGTTATACCGTGTCCGGTTTCAGGCTGCACATTCTGCCATCACTTGAGCACCCAATCTGGTAAGACTTGAATAGTGTCAGGTCCCGGACGATCAATACAATACCGAGAAAGGTTTCAGGCGGAAAAACACCTTTCGAAGTCTACACGGGGCAGTCGATTGCACTTGTTGCTTGAACCTAGCTTGAGCTCCAGGCGCTGACAATACGAACTACTCGCTTGCCTTTTCCTTTACCACGTGAACCCTTAATGGCCTTGCCATCAATGGGAACGACATCAACTTATCCGCCTGGGATATCCAGAGCCTTCGGGTATGCGGATTTCACCCAGCGGGTGAAGCACGCCTGAAATTTGTTGGGGTCCAAAAAGCACAAGGTGCGGTAGAATGTGTCGTGAGAGGGTATACCGTGCGGCAGCTCCAGAAATGTTCGAAGCCAGTCTTCCTTTTCCTTTCCAAACTTTCCCCTATCCTGCCAAGTGTCAGCGTTGGCGATATGGCACAGACCTCTATAACTGTGAAGTTACGCCGACAGGACGCGGCACGGCGCACATCTTCGAGTTCGAAGGTTTCGAGGAGTGTGATCAGAGGGATCTGGCTGGTGTGTCATAAAAAAGTAACTATTTTATGCGCATTCTGACCGTGATCGACTGGTGCGTAAGCCTTGGGTAGTCCGGGATCCAGAAGAGTGTGAAGTCCGCAACCCCTTGTCGTATAAGCCCTGTAGCGTGGCAAGTGGGCAATAAAAAACCCCAACTGATACCAGTTGGGGTTTCGTATTTGGTGGAGGCGGCGGGATTTGAACCCGCGTCCGCCGATACTCCACCCTCGGCTCTACATGCTTAGATCTGTCGTTGGTTTAACTCTGTATGATCCGACAGGCAGGATAAACAGAGCGATCCTGGAAGTTTTAACTGCCCCGCGTCAGGCCCGCAGGAAACAGCGATCCCGTCTAAAGTGACAGTCAGATTTCAGCCAACAGGAGAGCCGAAGTGACTGGCAGCGTGCCGGTTTTAAGCGGCGACAGCTACGGAGTAATAGTCGTCGTTTGCAACTATAAGGTTTGCAACAATATGTTTTACGAGAGCTGTTGCGCGCTCGGCATGCACCTCAAGCTTCGTTACCGTCGTCGAATCCATATCGCCCCCAGTGGCCGAGCATTATGAACAGGGGAACTGACAGCGTCAATAACAATCTGCTCAGTGACAAAGGAAGCTGTCAACCGGCCCCGTCCTGCATGGGACCGCCTGCTGGCAAGCGCTGAGGCGGTCCCTCCCCGCAGTCTGATGATTGCCTCCGGTCGGCTCCCTGCCCAGGAGTGACAAGCGGGAAGCATGCAAAAGTGTGAACTATAGTCTCACCTCGTGGTCCCACGAATTCTTCCTGGAAGGAAGGGGAAACGCTGCCAACCGGATAACGAACCTGGTGTTGCTGTGCGGTTGGGCGGGCGTGGGAAATGGATGTGTCTATGTCTCGAATGTGTTTTTTCGCTGGGGGAGTGCTGGTCAATGGTGGCAAAAAGTGTCCGGTTTTCGCTGATCTGCCTGGTTGTGCTCGTTGTTGTCGCGCAGCTTCTGACAGGCTGTGATGAATCAGGACAAAAGAACCCAAAAGCAGAAGTTACACAAACCAATGCCTCAGCAGGGAACCCTGGTCCTGAGCCCGGAGCTGGCGTGCAAACGGCGCCTGCCTTGGAGTACAACTGCGACAGCACGGCTGACCGCTCTGCGGAGAAGCGTTTCTGGTGTCTGGGGCTTCAGGCATGGGAAGACAGTCTGCGCAATAGTGGGGCCGTCCAGGCAGACAAGAGCGTCCGGGATGCGTTCATCCAGTCCTGGATGCAGGGCGCCCTGGATGCCAGCCTGGGCCAGGCCGCCAGTGAAGCTTCTGCCCCATCGGTGGATCCTGAAGCCTACCAGGTCGGTTACACGAGCGTGCTGGAAGCCCAGGGCATGCTTGAATACACGTGCGGAGGGGAAGAAGAAACCGACAATGAGTATCGTGATCGTTGGTGTGAGGCAGCTGCCGCCTACCATGCCAGCCAACAGAGCGAGACGGCCAACGTTGTGCAGCGCTCTGCTTATATCAATGGCTACATTGCAGGGCGCTCTGTTGCCCTGACCTTGCCGACAACCATGGAGTCCTGGTTCAGCGGGGAGCCCCCCGGTCCGGATGCCAAACGCCCGATTGAAGATCCAGCCAGCCAGGCATCCCGTTCGGTAAAAATGTTTCACCGTGGGTTTCAGGACGGTTTTCAGGGTATGCTCAACGCTGTCCGGGAGTCCATGGATCAAATGATGGAGCAGATGCGCCATCTGCCCGGAGGCCCCCCGGCAGACATGCCCGGTTTGGAGGGGATGCCAGGTGGAGGCCGATGAAATCACTGGTCTTGGTGGCCGTCCCGGCGGATAATGGCGAGCCATCCGTAAAAAGCGGCTGTTCGCTTCATGTCTGGCTCTTCCGTACTGCGTTTCTTCTACAGCCTGCTCTTTTATTTGGCGTTGCCGTTTGTGCTGGGGCGCCTGTTTTATCGAGGGCTGCGTGCGTCAGCCCATTGGCGGCGCTGGCCTGAGCGTTTCGGTTGTTGCCATGTTCCCCTGGGTGAACGTAGGCCGGTCTGGATACACACTGTCTCTCTGGGGGAGTCCATTGCGGCCGCCCCCCTGGTCAACTCTCTTCTTGATGCTTGCCCGGACCGGTCATTGGTGCTGACGACCACGACCCTGACCGGCTCCGAACAGACCTGCAAGATGCATCGGAAGGCTATAGGTGCCGGACGCGTCTTTCATGTTTATGCGCCCTACGATCTTCCGGGCGCTGCTGCTCGCTTTCTTGACAGGGTTCGTCCGGCTCTCGTCATCATCATGGAAACCGAACTCTGGCCCAATACGCTGGCGGCCTGCCACCGGCGTCGCATCCCCGTTTTGTTGGCCAATGCCAGGCTCTCCATGCGCTCTGCCCGGGGCTACCGCAGGCTGGGGGCATTGACTCGCACAATGTTATGTCAATTGACCTGCATTGCGGCACAGACCGAGGAAGATGCCTCCCGCTTTGCCGCCCTGGGAGCTCCCCGGGAGAGGCTGCGCGTGACGGGCACGCTCAAATACGATCTGCACCTGCCCGATGCCCTGCCTCGCCAGGGAGCAGACCTCAGAGCACAGTGGTTATCCGGGCGTGCTGGCCATCAGATTGTTATTGCATCAAGTTTGCACCCCGGTGAGGAGGACCTGGTGTCCCATGCCTGGCGCCTGGTACGTCAGTACCGTCATGACGTCCTGCTGGTGGTCGTTCCCCGGCATCCGGAAGCCTTTCAGCCGATGTATGAGAAACTCAGCGACAGCGGCTGGAAACTGGCACGTCGCAGCTTGCAGGAAGCCGTTACTGCCGGGACAGATATACTCCTGGCCGACACCATGGGAGAGCTGCTGCTCCTGTATGCCGCAGCAGATCTGGTGTTTATCGGTGGCAGCCTGGTCCCGCGCGGTGGTCATAACCCACTGGAAGCGGCAGCACAGGGCAAGCCTCTGCTGACAGGCCCGCACACCTTCAACTTTGAGGCAGTCAACCGAACGCTGGAGCAAGCCGGTGCGCTGGTCAGCCTTGGTTCCAGCGAAGATCTGGCAGCACAGGTGCTCCGCCTGCTGGGAGACTCTGCTGCACGCACCAAGGCTTGCGAGGCGGCGCTCAGTGTCAGCAAGGAAAATCGCGGCGCTCTGGCTCGCCAACTCGGTCTGGCCCTTGAGCTTCTTTCGCTCTGACTGCCTTAACAGGTCAACAGGTCAACAGGTCAACAGGTCAACAGGTCAACAGGTCAACAGGCATCACCAACCGGCGCTCCCTTGGGGACGGAGCATCGGCGCAGGTGTGATGGCTCCAATGCCAGACTTTCCCGGTATTTTGCCACCGTTCTGCGAGCGACATTGATGCCTTGCCGGGACAGCAGGGTAGTGATTCTGCTGTCGCTCAGCGGAGCCGCCGGGTCTTCTTCCCTGATCAACTTTCCGATCAGTGTGCGAACGGCCGTCGCAGAGCAGGCCGCGCCCGATGTTGTGCTGAGCTGGCTGGAAAAAAAGTATTTCAGCGTAAAAGTGCCCCTGGGGGTGTGGATGAATTTGTTGGTTGTAGTCCTGGATACAGTCGACTCATGAAGGCCGGTCGCAGCAGCTATATCCTGCAGGCGCAGGGGACACATGGCACCGGCTCCCTGCTCCATGAAGTCGTGCTGGTGCTCGATGATACAACGAGCCACCCGCAACAGTGTGTCATCGCGATCACGCAAGCTTTTTATCAGCCAGCGCGCTTCCCGGAGCTGACCTGCCAGGCCATCTTTTCCGTTGCCGTCTGTGGAGCCTGCCCCCCGCCCCGATGCCCCCGATGCCATTGTGGCGTAATGGGCGTTAACGCGCACGCGGGTAGCTACCTCCGGATTCAGTTCCACTCGCCAGCTGTCCCTGTCTCTTCTGGCAATCACATCAGGAACAAGGTACTGGACCTGCAGAGTCTGGAACCGGTCGCCGGGGTGGGGTGTGAAAGTCCGCAGTAGTTTCAGGGCACTTTGCAGTTGATCCTGAGCTAGACCGCTCCGGCGTTTTAACTGGACATTGTCGCGTTGCCCCAGCAGGTCGATATGCTTGTCTATCAATATGAAAAGATTGTTTCTGTCTTCACGGGTTTCTGGACTATCGGGAAGCTGCTCCAGCTGGATGCGCAGGCATTCGCGCAAATCCCGGCAGCCAACACCCGATGGTTCCAGCTGCTGCACAAGCCGCAACACAGGCTCCACGAGTTCGCGGTCCGTATCCGCCAGACTGGTTTCTATATCCGCGACAGGAACCGAAAGGTAGCCGTTGTCATCGATACCATCAACGATGGCGTGTGCCACAAGACGTTCCTTCTCTGACAGCCGCATGAGGTCAAGCTGCCATTGCAAGTGGGTATGCAGGGTTCCGACAGCCTCGGTAAAGCTGGAAAGAGACGCGTTGTTGTCCGTGGAGGCCAGACAAGAAGGGGCACTCGTGGGATAAATGTCTTCCCAGCCACTGTCAACAGGTAAATCTTCAGGAATAGCCTGGGCCCAGCTCTCCTCGCGGTCGTCGGGCGGGCTCTCATGTTCAGCTGCGGCTGCCGCCGCAAGATGCTCTGGCGGGGTTGTCAGCTGAGCGTCCTCGGGAGTCTGGTCACTCTCCGGACTACTGCCGGATCCTGGCTCCTCTTCCAGCAGGGGATTGCTGGCCAGTGCATTCTGAATTTCCTGTTGCAGATCCAGCGCAGGAAGCTGCAACAGGCGTATGGATTGCTGCAGCTGGGGCGTCATGGCCAGCCTCTGCTGCAGTTTGTGTTCCAGAGATGTTTTCATCGCAGTGACCCTGCCCGGGGCTGAGGCATTTGTGTGCTGTTGTTGATCGTTATGGTGACTGCTTCCCACCGTGACGGGCGAGATTTCTGATGCCTCCGGCAGCAACAGGGAGGGCCGGATTGCCTCTGGCTCCATCCGGAGTCCAGAAGAGAGACAACCCCCTTGGCTATCAGCCAGGCACCGACCATGATAGCCTCATCCAGATTAAAGACAAGGCACCGCACTTCGGGCAGAGTCGCCACATAACAAGGCTCGTCGTCAATGCGGCATGCCAGGGCTCGTCCTGCTGGCCTGGTAGACTATTGGCTTTCCCTCTTTATCAGTGGGTTTCCATCCTTTCCCGGTCGACGGAACCGGCGTTCAAGCGAATCTTCTCAAGCCCTCGATCCTTTATGAGCAGACAGCAGGAGACAAGCCGCAGGTGCGTACAAAGCAGACGAATCAAATACGGAAATTCTCCCCCAGATACACATCCCTGACGGCCTTGTTGGCCAGTATGGCTTGGCTGTCGCCTGTTGCTATGACACGGCCTTCGCTGACAATGGTGGCCTGGTCACAGATATCCAGGGTCTCACGCACATTATGATCGGTGATCAACACACCTATGTTCCGCTTTTTCAGGTGGCTTACGATCTGCTTGATATCTGTTACTGACAAAGGATCGACGCCGGCAAAAGGTTCGTCCAGCAATATAAAGACAGGCTCCATAGCCAGAGCCCTTGCGATTTCGACCCGGCGCCGCTCACCGCCCGACAAGCTCATGCCCAGGCTATTGCGCACCGGGTGAATGCTGAATTCATCAAGCAATCTCTCCAGCTGGGTCATACGCTGTTTTTTATCCAGATCGCGACGCAACTCCAGAATTGCCATGATATTTTCGGCCACAGTCAGCTTGCGGAAAACAGAAGCTTCCTGCGGGAGATACCCTATGCCAACACCTGCCCGGGCATGCATGGGCATTTGGGTGATGTCCTGCTCGTCTATGCACAGTCTTCCCGCATCGGCAGGAACCAATCCCACAATCATGTAAAAACAGGTTGTTTTTCCCGCGCCATTGGGGCCCAGAAGGCCAGCCACCTGCCCGGTTTTGATGCTGAGGGACACATCCCGGACAACAGGCCTTGAGCCGTATGTTTTTGCGAGATTCTGTGCCTGAAGCTGTTTCATATAAGATAAGATCCCGGAAGAAAATGCCTCAAGGCGAAGCTGCCGTTCCAGCAGCCGAAGACCTGGGCTGGAGTGCCATCTGGATGCGCCCGTCCTGACCGGGGAGTCCCTTGGCACTGGCACGCTGGCTATGTTTGTTGTACACAATCCGGTCGCCCTTCAGCCGGCGATCGCCTCGCTCAAGGTGCGCCTGTTTCTCGAGAACAAGGAGCTGAGCCGTCCGGTCATAGTCGATGGTCTGTCCCCGGGCATGCAGAGTATCCGCTCCGCCTTCCCTGTGCGTGAGCGTTTCACTGTAGGTAGCAGGTAGCTGCCCTTTGCCCTGGGCCACCAGACGGTCGATGCTTTTGTCCTTGAACCAGAGGCGGACCAGATCGCCGGTCAGCCGGATGGTGCCCTGCGTCATGACCACGCGTCCCCGATAGACCGCTGTGCCGGCCTTCTGGTCGAAGTCTGCACTGTCAGCCTGGATGTGGATTTCTTTGTTCCGGTCTTCAGGCAGAGCCCAGGCCGTCTCTGTCGCGACAGACGCTGTCAGAAGCCTGAACAACAGGGTCAGGGTGATTCCAGTCCTTTGACCGGCAAGACTAACGAAGGGCATGAACAGCCTGAACCTTCCCGGATAGCTGAAGCTTGTCTTTCTCGTAGAAAAAGCGCATTCCCTCTGCCGTGATATCATCCATGGCACTCAGAAGGCGCACCGGGTTGTCAGTCCAGACCAGTGATTGGGCTGTATCCAGGGTGACAAACTCGGTTTCCAGTCGCCGGTTTCCGGCTGAATGACTACCCGGCTGCGTGATGACGACATTGTCTGTCAGCTCCAGGATGGTGCCATCATGGGAGGCTCGTCCCCGGTCGGCGCGCGCGTGCAACACCGGCGAAGTCGGGAGGCTACGGGTGTGGAGTACGGGCTGCTCAAGCAGAACAGCATCCTGCTTCTCGAAATGCCGAATCTGGCTGGCCTCCAGCGTGGAAGCGCGGCCCCCCTCGCTGTTGTACTCAACAACCTGAACATCGCGAAGAAACAGGGACGGAACCGGTTCCCCACTCGCCCCCAACAAGGCATGTCTTCCGGTTGTCTTTCCGGGAGAAGATGCCAGCCACTCTGCGACTGCCTTTGCCAGCAGCACCACAGCCATCAGCAGCACAACAGCAGCAATCGTCCGTGGAAAGGAGAGAATTCTCATAGCACACCGGAAGTCAGAAGGTCATGCATATTGAGCGCACCCACCGGTTTTTGCTCTGTATCAGTGCAAATCAGTCCGTTGATTCTACGCTCTTCCATCAAGTGCAAGGCCTCAGCCGCCAGAGCGTCAGCAGCGATGGTGGTGCAGTGCCCGGTCATGACTTCTTCAACGCGGGTCTTTGCTATATCCAGCCCCTGGTCAAGAGTGCGGCGCAGATCGCCATCTGTAAATATGCCGCAGAGCACGCCCTTGTCATTGACAATGGCTGTCAGTCCCATGCCTTTGCTGGTGACTTCCATCAGCACCTGTCGAAGTGCTGTGCTCTTGTGCACAACAGGAAGACGCTGTCCGGTGTGCATGATATCCCTGACCCGCAACAGCAGCTGGCGTCCCAGATGCCCCCCGGGATGGGAGAACGCAAAATCCTCTTTGGTAAATCCCCGGGCCTCCAGGAGAGCGATAGCCAGGGCATCACCCATGACCAGCGTGGTGGTTGTACTGGAGGTCGGTGCCAATCCCAGCGGGCAGGCTTCCCGGTCAACCCCCGTATTGATGTGCACATCTGCTGACTGGGCCAGGATGGAATCAGGATTGCCGGTCAGGGACAGTACCGGCACACCCAGGCGCTTGAATAGCGGCATGAGCATGACCAGCTCACGGGTGCTGCCGGAATTGGACAGCGCTATAACGACATCTTTGGACGTCACCATGCCCATATCGCCGTGCAGTGCCTCTCCCGGGTGCAGGAACAGGGAAGGTGTTCCCGTACTGGCCAGGGTCGCGGCCAGTTTTCTGGCAACATGGCCAGATTTTCCCATGCCTGTGACGACCACGCGCCCCTGGCAGGCCAACAAGGTGGTGCAGGCGCTGGCAAAATTGTGGTCCATGCGTTCAGAGAGGCCGGAGATGGCCTGAAGCTCTGCCTCAAGCGTTCGATGTCCAGACGCGACCCAGTCCTCATGGGACCAAGGTGCCATACCTGGTTCTGGTTTCATCATGTAGATACCTCGTGGATGCAGCCCCGCAGCTCCGGGGGCTGGGCGATTCCCGGACGGGCTCGTCGGGCGACATTCTAACCTGGCGAAGGAATTGAGGAACAGAAATATAGCCTGGACGTCGGGAGCACTGCCGCCCGAAGCAGGTGTCGGTCAAAAATCTCAGTCACGATACAGGCGCTCAGAGACACCTATGGGCGTTTCGTAATTGAACACCACCAGATAGGACGAGACCAGCAGCGTCATAATGGTGGCTGCCTGGATCAGATGGGATGCGGCAGCACCTATGACACCCTGTTCAGTAGCTATGGTGGCAATCAGCAACGCAAACTCACTGTTCTGACCCAGACGCACACCGACTTCCAGCGCCGTGCTGCTCTGCTCGCTGACGCGCCGCAGGAAGCACCAGAAGACAACCGGTTTCAGTACCAGGCAGGCTACAGCCAGCACCATGCCCGGAACGGCGACCTCCGGCAGCAGTTTCAGATCGAAGCTGGCGCCGGTGGAAAAGAAAAACAAAATCAGGAAAAAATCCCGCAAGGGCTTGAGGTTGAGGGCGATGTAACGTGCGATAGGATGGTTGGCTATCATGATACCTGCGATGAAGGCTCCCACCTCTGCCGACAGCCCGAGGCTATGTGCCAGCTCAGCCATTCCCAGACACCAGCCGATGGCCAGCAGAAATATGTATTCATGAAAACGTTCATAGCGCGTCATCAAGGGCAGAAGCACATAGCGCACCGCCAGCCAGGCGACGAATACCAGCAGCGGCAGCACAGCAAAGGCAGTCAGCAGCGGGGCCATACCGCTCGCTATGTCGTCTGTGTTGTACAGCAGCAGCAACACAAGGATGGCCAACAGATCCTGAAGAAGCAGAAGGCTGACCATCAGCTCCCCTGTATGCTTGTGATGCAGCACGGTGGTGGGCAGCAGCTTGATCCCTATGATGGTGCTGGAAAACATGACGGTGCCACCAACGATCAGAATTTCAGAAGGGGTGAAACCCAGGAAGTACGCATAACCGCATCCGGCGACACCAAACATGAAAGAGCTGAGCAGCCCCACTGTGGCGGTTTTACGCAGCATGCCGGCCAGATGACTGGGTCTCATATCCAGCCCCAGCAGAAACAGCAGCAGAATAATGCCGGCATGTGCCATCTCTGACAGCAGGGCGACATCGGCCACGACGCCGCTGACCGAAGGTCCCAGCAAGCTGCCAAGCACTATATAGACGACAATGAGCGGCTGACGTCCTGCCAGCGCGAAGGTTGCCAGGAGGGCGGCACCTGTGAAGACGAGAAAGAGAGAGTAAAAAAGCGAAGCAGACTTCATGGGTACAGCCAATCGGGAGGTGGCCAGGCACCGCCTGCCATGCTCAGCTGCCTGTTACCGGTCCTGTGGAAGGTAGAAGGTTTTTTCCCTTTGCTCAAGAACAGACGCAACAGGTTTGCCTGGCAACGTGATTACTCTCAGGTCGAAGAGGAGGTCCAACTTGCATTTCACCAGGTCGTGTCTACACTGACTCGGCCTCCAGGGCGGTGTTACGAGGGGCGGGCGGCAGAAGCCCTGCAAGCGGGAAGTCTTGGCCTTGGACGACACTGGTGGTGCGCAGGGACCGAATGAATGCGCAGGGACCGAATGAATGCCAGGGACTGAATGAATGCGCAGGGACCGAATGAATGCGCAGGGACCGAATGAATGCGCAGGGACCGAATGAATGCGCAGGGACCGAATGAATGCGCAGGGACCGAAT
>Ga0209020_1003147_pt1 | contig 11852 bp, 11 predicted proteins | sample PinacodermBB_FD_187298 | JGI IMG/M metagenome (GOLD analysis project Ga0209020, IMG submission 187298) | Host-associated microbial community of the marine sponge Aplysina aerophoba from Gulf of Piran - sponge pinacoderm, lysed by bead... | ecosystem: Host-associated > Porifera > Sponge >...
TCTCCTACAGCATAATCCTGACACAAGAGGCTTGCATTGACCCCCGCAATCCCCTAGTATTCCTTACCCTACGAGGAAAGCAGCGCTTCAATCAAGAGGCCTTCCTACAGCCATGAAAATTGGTGAGTTAGGCACACCGCGCAACGACCTGCGTTACGGCCTCGTTTACCGTTTCCGGGTTTCGGACAGGCCGGATGCGGACATCCTCGGGCTCTCCGTGCTGCAGCTGCACAACGCCGAGCGGCAGCACCGCGTACTCGTCTCCGGGATCGACTATTCCGGGAGATGGGGGAGCGGGTCGCTCCGTCATTTCATGCCGACCACAGGCTGGCGTTCGAACCGCCGGGGCCCGGAGGAGCGGGCGCTTGGCGGCACGGAGTTCTCGACGCGCCTGGACCTCACATCGACCCTGGACATGAATGCGACCGGCTATCGCCGGGAGTCCGGGAACGGTTCCGGGCGCCGGAACGAAGGTGTGCGCATGGGGTTCGCCTGGCGCCCGCATCCCTGGCTGCAGCTGGGCGCCGGCTACGACCGTTACAGCGGGGGCGACGGGGCGGTGGCGTTCCGCATCGGGTTCAGGATGCCGCTCGGGAGCCCGTCGAAACCGCCTCGGTGGGAAGGGCTGGGCGTGGCGGCCGGCGGCGGCGCACCGGGCGATTCTGAGCTTTGGCGGCCGGTCGAGGGGGACAGCCGGATCCTGACCGCCACACGCGAGAGTGTCTCCGACCTCGTCAACGAGGCGGAGGTCCGGTTCCTGCAGGACACCGTCGAGAGCGGCGACTCGATCCTGCTCGAAGTCGTGCTTCCGTCCGCTGCGCCGGAGGACATCCGGGTCGAGGTCCGTCTCGTGCCCGGCAGCGGGGCCAATCCCGCCGTGCCCGGCGAGGATTTTGTCGATGAGCCCGTGGCGCTCACGATCCCCGCGGGCGCCACCGGCGGCACGGTTTCCATCCAACTCCTGCGGAACGGCGACCAGCAGGAAAACCGGAGCCTGGGCGCTACGGTTGCACTGGTCTCGTGACCGTGCCTCGGCCGGCCGAAGCGGCGGCGCCGGAAACAGGGCGGACGCATTCGCGCAAATGGGATAAGGCCATGTCCTGCAGCAGGTTCGTGCCGACCGCTTACCTGATTGTGGCAGTCGCAGCGGCGTCAGCAGTCGGGCTGTCCTCCTGTGGCGGCGGAGGCGCGTCCCGAACCGGCATAGTAGCGCCCTCGTCCGGGAGCCGCGCGGCCCAAACGGTGATCACGCCGCCGGGAAACCGCGCGCCGCAGTCGGTGGGTACCATTCCCGCCCAGAGTCTGACTACGGCCGAGAACGCCGCCGCGATCAATCTAGCGCCATACTTTCAAGTATCCTGACAACGAACGGCTGACTTATATGGCGGTATCGAATCGGTCGGACACGATTACGGCGCACATATCGGGTAGTACGATGATCCTAAATCCGGTCACGCCCGGTGTGGCGACGATCACGGTGACTGTCAGCGACGGCAATGCCAATGCCATGCAAACTGTCGCCGCCACGGTGGCGGAACCGGAGAACGCACAAACGGAAGAACAAGGAACCGACACGGGGCAAACGACGACGACGGAACCGGAGAACGCGCTAACCGGAATTGGAGTGTTGGCGCAAGACTCGCAGGGGCGAGAGACCCATATGCGCGTCAGGATGGAACCGGCGGGCGCTAAGTGGGCCCGCGTAAACTTCGAAATCGAGCCCTACGAAGCAGGTAATATGTGCTGCTATCAGTCATTCGCGGACGATGTCTATATCAAATTCACTTGCGCGGGCGGCTACAGTGGCGGCGCGACCGTCAAAATTATCGTCGACGATCACTACGGCCACAGGTTCGAGAAGCCCATTTCGTTCACTTGCCGATAAGATTGGGTGCGGATTGCCCAAGGGCACCGCATCGGCGGAAGAACGGGGACCGGGCAAGTGCGGTCGGTGCAAGAGGGCAGGATTGGGATGCTGCGCCTATTCGTCGATGCCGCGCTCCGTGAAAGAGCATCCATTCCGCTGGATGGCGACCAAGCCGCTTGGCTCGGCCGCGTTATGCGCCGGCGCGTGGGCGAGCGGCTCGCGGTCTTCAACGGAACGGACGGGGAGTGGGAGGCGGAGATAGCGGCGCTGGAACGCGGCTCAGGGCAGGCGGCGGTGTTGCAGCGCCTGCGCCCCCAAACGGCGTCTCCGGATATCTGGCTTGCTTTCGCGCCGGCCAAGCGCAGCACGGGAGACCTGGTCGTGCGCCAGGCGACGGAGCTCGGCGTATCGCGCATCCTGCCCGTCATCGCCGAGCGCAGCGTGGTGGACCGGCTCAATCCCGTGCGGCTGCGGCGCATCGCCATCGAGGCGGCCGAGCAGTGCGAACGGCTGGATGTGCCTGAGATCGCGCCGCTCGCACCCTTGAAGGATCTGCTGGCAGGCTGGCCCGCAACCCGGCCGCTCGCCGTCTGCCATCCGGGAGGCGGCGCGATGCAGGTGGGGCCCGCGCCGGGCGGGCTTTTGCTTGGACCGGAAGGCGGCTTTGCAGCGGGGGAACTTGACGCTCTCGCCGAAACCGGTTTCGTTCGCCTGGTCAGCCTCGGGCCGCGAATCCTGCGGGCGGAGACAGCGGTGGTGGCCGCGCTCTCCATACGGCAGGCGATTTGGGGGAACGGGGCGTGAAACGAAGGAACGGCCGATGACGGCAGCCGTGGCAGAATTGGCGGCCCCAATAGGGGACCGCCGCGAACTCGTGGAATGGTTCGAGCAGGGCTGCAAGCCGCCGGAAGACTGGCGCTGCGGCACCGAGCACGAGAAGTTCGTCTTCAGGCGGTCCGACCTCACGCGCCCCGGCTACGACGACCCTGACGGGATCGGCGAGCTGCTGCATCGGCTGGAGGCGTTCGGCTGGAAACCCAAGCGCGAGGCCGGGAAGACCATTGCGCTCGTCATGGACGGGGCGAGCATCACGCTGGAGCCCGGCGGGCAGTTCGAGCTGTCCGGCGCGCCGCTGGAGACCGTGCATCAGACCTGCGACGAGGTGCACGATCATCTGGACCAGTGCCGGCAGGTCGGGGACGCAATGGGCTTGGGATTCGTCGGTCTCGGGTTCGACCCGAAATGGCGCCGGGAGGACATTCCCTGGATGCCCAAGGGCCGCTACGCCGTCATGCGCCGCTACATGCCCACGGTCGGCTCGCTCGGCCTCGACATGATGCTCCGGACCTGCACAGTGCAGGTCAACCTCGACTATGCCGACGAGGCCGACATGGTGGACAAGTTCCGCCTGTCGCTCGCCCTGCAGCCGCTGACGACGGTGCTGTTCGCCGACTCGCCCTTCAAGGAAGGCGCACTGACCGACCATCTCAGCCTGCGCTCGCATGTGTGGACGGACACCGACCCGGACCGCTGCGGCATGCTGGGCTTCGTCTTCGAGGACGGTTTCGGGTTCGACCGCTACACCGAATACTGCCTCGATGTGCCGATGTATTTCGTCTATCGCGACGGGCGCTATATCGATGTGGCGGGCCGGTCCTTCCGCGATTTCATGGAAGGGCGGCTGCCGGAACTGCCCGGCGAGCGGCCGAATATCGACGACTGGTCCGACCATGTGACGACGGCCTTCCCGGAAGTGCGGATGAAGCGCTATCTGGAACTGCGCGGCGCGGACGGGGGGCCCTGGGGCCGCCTTTGCGGCCTGCCGGCGCTCTGGATCGGGCTGCTTTACGACGGCGCGGCATGTGCCGCGGGCTGGGACCTCTGCAAGCATTGGACCGATGAAGAGCGCGAGAGGCTGCGTGTCGAGGCCCCGCGCCTCGGCTTCGATGCCGAGGTCGGCGGCCGCTCGCTCCGGGACATTGCGAAGGACATGGTCGCCATTGCCCGGCAAGGCCTGAAGGCGCGCGCGCGCCTCGACGGCGCCGGCAACGACGAGACCGGCTTCCTGACCGACCTCGAGGAGATCGCGGAGAGCGGCATCACGGCCGCCGAGCGCAAACGAGCGTTGTTCGAGGGGCGCTGGGGCGGCAAGGTCGATCCCGTATTCGAGGAGTTCGCATATTGACCGAAGACCCCCGCGCCAAGGCTGCCGGCCTCGACCACCTGACGGGCGAGGACCGGGCCGCCCTCGACGCCGGCACGAAGCTGGCGGACGAGCTGGCCGCCGCGCTGCCGCGCGATCACCACATGTATGAGGAACCTGCGCTCACCTGGCGCGCGGAGCCCGGCCGGTGACGGCGCTCCATTGGCTGACGCTGGCCCAGGCGGCGCGGGCGCTCCGCCGGCGCGAGCTTTCGTCCCTGGAATACACCGAAGCGCTGCTGGCGCGGATCGAGGCGGTCAACCCGAAGCTGGATGCCTTCATCGCGCTGCTGGCCGAGCGCGCCCGCGAGCGCGCTGCCGCGCTCGACAAGGGCCCTGTGCGGGGCGTACTGCACGGTGTGCCGTTCGGCCTGAAGGACATCATCGATGTGGCGGGCGTGCCGACAACGGCGCATTCGGCGGTGCTGAAGGACAATGTTGCGGCAAGGGACGCCGCCGTGACCCGCCGGCTGGAAGGGGCGGCCGGCGTGCTGCTCGGCAAGCTCTCGACGCATGAGTTCGCAATCGGCGGGCCGAGCTTCGACCTGCCATGGCCGCCGGCGCGTAATCCCTGGAATACGGACTGTCATCCGGGCGGCTCCTCATCGGGCTCCGGGGCCGGTGTGGCGGCGGGGCTGTTCCCGCTGGCGCTCGGCACGGACACGGGCGGCTCGGTGCGCAACCCGGCGTCGTGCTGCGGCATCGTCGGCATGAAGGCGACCTACGGGCGGGTGAGCCGGGCGGGCGTGGTGCCGCTCTCCTGGTCGATGGACCATATCGGCCCGATGACGCGCACGGTCGAGGACAATGCGCTGGCGCTGGAAGTGCTGGCCGGCCACGACCCCGACGACCCGGCGAGCGCGGATGAGCCGGTGCCCTCATACACCGCAGGGCTGGAGCGCGGCGTGAAGGGGATGAAGATCGGCATTGTGCGCCGCTGGCACGAGCGGGACATGCCGGCCGCGCCGGAAATGTGCGCCGCCATCGACGAAGCCGCCCGGGTGCTGGAAGGCGAAGGCGCGGAGATAGTCGAGGTCGATCCGGGCGCGCTGCAAGACTATTCGCGCGTCAACCGCATCATCCTCTGGGCAGAGGCCTGGTCGATCCACGAGAGCTGGCTGAAGGAGAAGCCTGAGGCCTATGGCCGGCTCGGCCGCGAACGGCTGATCGCGGGCGCCTACCTCTCAGCGGGGGACTATCTGCGCGCGCTCCGGGAGCGGGGCCGCTGCACAAGTCGTATGTCGGACGCGCTTGCCGGTGTGGATGCGCTTATCTGCGCGTCCAGCATGGAGCCCGCCTGCGCCATCGAGGACGAACCGGAGGTGTTGCGCACCTATTCGCGCCAGGCCCGCCAGCCTTTCAATGTCACCGGCCATCCCGCGCTTGCGGTGCCGGCCGGCTTCTCGTCCGCCGGCATGCCGCTCTCGTTCCAGATTGCGGCCAGGAACTTCGACGAGGCCACGATCTACCGCGTCGCCCGCGCCTATGAGCGCGTGACCGGCTGGCCGGACCGCCATCCGGACGTCTGACCGGGAGGCGCCGCACAAGGAGGGACGGACCCATGGAGGCGCTGCTGGTGGTGGACGTGCAGAACGATTTCTGCACGGGCGGGGCGCTCGCTGTGCCGGGCGGCGAAGCCGTCGTGCCGGGCATCAACCGTCTGTGGGACCGCCATGCCTGCAAGGTGCTGACCCAGGACTGGCACCCGCCGGGCCATGCCTCTTTCGCGAGCAGCCATGAGGGCAAGCAGCCCTTCGACACCGGCCGGCTTGACTATGGCGAACAGGTGCTCTGGCCGGACCATTGCGTGCAGGGCACGCCCGGCGCGGCCTTCCACCCGGAGCTGCGCACCGACGGCGCCGACCTCGTGCTGCGCAAGGGCTTCCGTCCCGACATCGACAGCTATTCGGCCTTCTTCGAGAACGACCGCACGACCCCGACAGGGCTTGCCGGCTATCTGCGCGAGCGCGGCGTCGAGCGGGTGGTGCTGACCGGGCTCGCGACCGATTTCTGCGTCGGCTTCTCGGCGCTCGACGCGCTCGCGTCCGGCTTCGAGACCGTGGTGCTGGAAGACCTTTGCCGGGGCCTCGACATGGAAGGCTCGCTCGCCCGGATGCTGGACGATATCCGCTCGAAGGGCGGGCGCATCGGGAGCGGCCTCGCCTGACGCATTGCCAAAGCCCTGCGGCATCCCAATCTGAAGGGGGGCGGAAGAGGCGGGAGGACACATGCGCGCGTTGATCGACCGGGGAGCGGGCTGGGTAGCGGCCGCGCGCGACCGCCTGCAGTTGCCCGGCGGCAGCGGCCGGTGGCGCTGGCTCCGCTGGGCCGCGCTCGGCGTCCTGCTGTTCCTGCTGCTCTGGTACCCGCTCGGCATGGCGGTCTATACGCATATCGACGACGACACGGGCTTCGAGCCGAGGCCGACCGCCTACGATGCCGGCGGCTCCAAGGCGGTGGCGACGGCGGCGGCCCTGGTCGAGCGCGAGATCGAGCGCTGGGCGCCGAACAAGCCCCTCTGGCACCCGGCGGCGGCACTCGACAACATGCCGAACTACCAGCTGGGCCTCATGTATGCCGTCTCCCGCTTCGCCATCGAGATGGGCGACCAGCTGGGCCGGACGCGCGGGTCGAGCGCCATCGACAGGGATCTCGACCGGGCCGCGGGCCTGCTGAAGTACGATGGCCGCATCTGGTACTGGGGCTCGGGCGGCCTGCTGCCGGTGGCGCCGGCGCAGCGCCAGTATCTGACTGCCGCCAAGGCGCTCGCCCGCTACAATGACCGACTTGCGACGGGCGAGGCGACCTACGACCGCCGCGCCGACAACCTGATCGCCCTGCTCAACCGGGTGGGTGCGGACTTGGGCGCATCCAGCGCCGCCCTCGACAAGCGCGCGCTGGAGACCAATGCCGGCTGGTTCGACACCATCGCCGACGACCTGCTGTTCAACGTCAAGGGCCGCCTCTACGCCTATTTCCTGCTGCTTCGCGACATCGGCACGGATTTCGACAAGGCCATCGCCGAGAAACAGGCAAGCAAGATCTGGCAGCAGATGCTGGCGAGCCTGCGCCAGGGTGCCGAGCTGTACCCGCCCATCGTCTCCAACGGCTACGAAGACGGCCTCTTCATGCCCTCGCACCTGACGGCGCTAGGCTTCTACCTCCTTCGCGCGCGAACGCAGCTGAAGGAAGTGGCCGACGCGCTGTCGAAATAGGGGCGGCGCGTCGGGCGTGTTTTTCCCGCAGTCCGTTCCGGGTTAGACTGTGCTTGCAATAGATCTGCCGGAGAGAACCCGGAGATGCCCGGAACCGCTTCCGCCCGTTCCCTGCGCCGCCGACCCGCCACCTATCGCGACGTACTCAATGCGCCGCCGCACAAGGTCGCGGAGATTGTCGCCGGCAAACTGCATCTTCAGCCGCGCCCGGCCTCCCTGCATGCGCTTGCGTGCTTCCGCCTGGGAGGGCTGCTCGACGGTCCCTTCAGTTTCGGCCGGGGCGGTCCGGGCGGATGGTGGATTGTCTTCGAACCGGAACTCCATCTTGGCGAGGACATCCTCGTTCCCGACCTGGCCGGCTGGCGCCGGACGACGATGCCGGATTATCCCGATGCGCCCTACTTCACGGTTGCTCCGGACTGGGTTTGCGAGGTGCTGTCGCCTTCCACGCGCAGTCTAGACCTCGGCGGGAAGCGGGAAATCTACGCCAGGGAAGGCGTGAAGCATCTCTGGTTCGTCGAGCCCCAGGGCCGTACCCTGCAAGCCTTCGAGCTACAGGCGGGAGCCTGGGTCTCCCTCGGCGCGGTTCACGGGGCCGAAGCTGTGTCGCTTCCGCCCTTCGACGACATAGGCTTCCCGCTCGACGCCCTCTGGCCCTGAGACCGCCGCCCCCTACCGCGGCGCCAGCCTTATCGCGCCGTCGAGGCGGATGGTTTCGCCGTTCAGGTAGTCGTTGCGGACGATCTCCATGACGAGGGAGGCGAATTCGCGGTCGCGGCCGGTGCGCTTGGGGAACGGCACCTGCTTTCCGAGCAGGTCCAGCGTCGCGTCGGGCAGGCCGGCGAGCAGCGGCGTGTCCATGATGCCGGGCGCGACGGTGCACACCCGCACGCCCCAGGACGCGAGGTCGCGCGCCGCCGGCAGGGTCATGCCGACGATGCCGGCCTTGGCCGACGCATAGGCGATCTGGCCGATCTGGCCCTCATAGCCGGCGACGGAGGCCGTGTTGACGACCACGCCGCGCAGGCCCTCGCCGTCCGCCGGCTCCAGCTTCGCCATGTCCTCGGCGGCCTGCGAGAGCATGTTGAAGGAGCCGAAGAGGCAGATATCGACGATGCGCTTGTAGTTCTCGAAAGGAATTCGCCGGCCCTTGCGGTCCACGATGCGCTCCGACCCGCCGACGCCCGCGCAATTGATACAGATGCGCGCGATCCCGTGCGCCTCGCGGGCGGTGGCGATGGCGGCCCCGACCTCCTCCTCGCTCGTCACGTCGCAGGCCACCGGCAACGCGCCGATTTCGCGCGCCGTCTCCTCGACGAGCTCCGCATTGCGGTCCAACAGCGCCACCCGCGCGCCCGCTTCCGCCAGCGCCGTTGCCGTTGCGCGCCCGAGCCCCGACGCCCCGCCGGTCACCAGCGCCGCCACACCCTTTACGTCCATGCGCATGCCCCTTCGCACCCCGATGCGGCGCGCACTCTGCCACAACCGGCCCCTGCTTTCGACGCGCTTGATTTCCGCGTCCCCTCGTCCATTATGCACCGCCTCCGCGCGGCCCCTTCGTCTAGCGGTCCAGGACGCCGGCCTCTCACGCCGGAAACACGGGTTCGAGTCCCGTAGGGGTCACCACAGCGCCTGGTTATTCGCGATCGTTCGGAGAGTTGCGCTTTGTCCTTGTCCGGCCTTCGGCGTCGGTGGGACATATGCCGGCGCGCCAGCTTGCCCGGACGAATGCCGCGTTGCTACAGTCGAACGGCGGGCGGGTTGCCGGCGGCGGCGCGTCGCCCCGGATGCCGCCAACCGCGGGACTCGCTACGTGACCGACAGCTATCGCCTCGGCATCGACATCGGCGGAACTTTTTCCGACTTTGCGCTGGTCGACGATGCCGACGGCGCCATCCGGATCGAGAAGACCCTGACCTCGGCGCACGCGCCCGAGGAGTCGGTGATGCGCGGCATCGCCGACCTCTCCGCCGCGGTTCCCGGCCTGCTGGACCGGACTACCGAGGTGATCCACGCAACGACCCTCGTCACGAACACCATCCTCGAACGCAAGGGGGCGAAGACCGGTCTGCTCACGACCGAGGGCTTCCGCGACATCCTCGAGCTGGCCCGCGAGGTCCGCTACGACATCTACGACATGTTCATCCGCCTCCCCGAGCCGATGGTCCCCCGCCGGCTGCGGCTCGGCGTCCCGGAACGGGTGCTTGCGGACGGCACAGTGCTCGTTCCCCTGGACGAAGCGGCCGTCCGCCGGGCGGCGGCCGTCTTTCGCGAGGAGGGCGTCGGCGCGGTCGCGGTCTCGTTCCTCCATTCCTATCGCAACGGGGCCCATGAGCGCCGGGCGGCCGAGATCCTCCGCGAGGAGCTTCCGGGCGTCACCCTGTCGCTGTCGCACGAGGTGCATCCCGAGCCCAAGGAGTACGAACGCACATCGACCACCGTGCTCGACGCCTATGTCAAGGCGGTGGCGGAGGGCTATCTCGAACGGCTGGCGGAAGGCCTGGCCGGGCGCGGCTACCGGGAGCGGCTCTTCATCATGCTGTCGAACGGCGGCACCGCGACGGTCGAGACGGCGAAGCGGGTGCCGGTCCAGATCGTCGAGTCGGGACCGGCGGCCGGGGTCGAGGCGGCAGCCTATTTCGGCCGTCTCGCGGGGATCGACAGCCTGCTGTCGTTCGACATGGGGGGAACGACCGCGAAGCTCTGCATCGTCGAGCACGGCCGGGCCGCCCGGACCCGCACCTACGAGGTGGACCGCCAGCACCGGTTCAAGTCGGGGAGCGGCCTCCCCGCCGCGGTGCCGGTCTATGACCTGCTGGAGATCGGAGCGGGGGGCGGCAGCATCGCCCGGGTGGACGATCTCGGCCTGATCCAGGTCGGACCCGACAGCGCCGGTTCGGCGCCCGGACCGGCATGCTACGGCCTGGGCGGCGCGGCGCCGACGGTGACGGATGCGGACCTCGTGCTCGGCTACCTCAACCCCGACTATTTTCTCGGCGGACGCATGGCCCTCGACCGCGCGGCGGCGGAGCGGGCCGTCGAGCGCCATCTTGCGGAGGCGACCGGACTCATGGTCCTGGAGGCGGCGGCAGGCGTCCACGAGATTGTCAACGAGAACATGGCCGCGGCGGCCCGGGTCTATGTCGCCGAGAAGGGCAAGGCGCCCTCCGAGCTCTCGATGGTCGCTTTCGGCGGGGCCGGGCCTGTCCACGCGGCCGGGCTCGCCCGCAAGCTCGGCTGCCCGCGCCTTGTTGTCCCGCCCCATTCGGGCGTCATGTCGTCGCTCGGCCTGCTCGCCGCCCCGGTCGCATTCGAGCGGAGCCGCGCCATAAGGCGGATCCTGGCGGCAGTCGATCTCGCCGCGGTCGAAGCCGGGTTCCGCGAGCTAGAGACCGAGGCCGGAGACCCGATGCCGGACGGCGCCGCCCCCATCGTGCGCCGCAGCGTCGATCTGCGCTATTCGGGCCAGGACTACCCGCTCGAGATCGAGGTCGCGGGACCGTGCGACGCGCCTTCGACCAAGCTCGATTGGGAGACGCGCTTCGAAGCGCTCTATCGTTCGTTCTACGGCAAGGTCGATGACGACAACCCCGTCGAACTTGCGAGCATCCGGGTGCATGCGAGCCAGCCCCCGCCGGCGCTGGGGATCGCCCCGCCGCCGGCGAAGACCGACGCCCCGCCCAAGGCATGGCGCGACATCCACGTCCGGGCCGGGTCCGGCATGGAACGGGTGCCGGTCTATGAGCGGGCGGCGCTTTGCATCGGGCAGGAGATTGCCGGTCCCGCAGTGATCGAGGAGCGCGAATCGACGACCGTCATCGGCCCCGGCGACAGGCTCGGTGTGGACCCGCTGGGGTGCCTGGTGGTGGACCTGGTCATCCACCGGACCGCCGCGTCCGACGGCGATGCCGGCGCGGCGCCGGTCCCGTCGGCGTTCGGGCGGAGCTAGCCGGTGCAACTCGACCCCGTGACCATCCGGATCCTCTGGAACCGCCTCATCACGATCGTCGACGAGGCGGCGACGGGGCTCATGCGCACCGCCTATACGCCCTCGGTAAAGGAGTACCACGACTTCTGCTGCGCGCTGTTCGACGCCGACGCGCAGATGCTGTCCCACTCGACGGTCACGACCGCGGGATTCCTCGGCATCGTCCCGGAGGTGCTACGGAACTTCATCGCGAAATACCCTCCGGAGACCCTCAGGCCGGGCGACGCCATCATCACCAACGATCCCTGGATCGCGAGCGGCCACCTCATCGACATCTCGATCGCGGCCCCCATCTTTCATCGGGGCCGGATCGTCGGCTACACGCTCTGCATCGTCCACCACCTCGACATGGGGGGGCGGATGTCCACGCTCGAGTCGAAGGACATGTACGAGGAGGGGCTGAAGATCCCGATCCTCAAGCTCTTCGACGAAGGGCGGCTGAACGAGACCGTGTTCGACTTCATGCGGGCCAACATCCGGGTGCCGGACAAGGTGCTGGGCGATGTCCGGGCGCAGCTCGTCGCCAACAATGTCTGCTCGCGGGGGCTGAAGGGGCTGCTGGAGGAATATCGGCTCGACG
>Ga0209020_1003148_pt1 | contig 11843 bp, 17 predicted proteins | sample PinacodermBB_FD_187298 | JGI IMG/M metagenome (GOLD analysis project Ga0209020, IMG submission 187298) | Host-associated microbial community of the marine sponge Aplysina aerophoba from Gulf of Piran - sponge pinacoderm, lysed by bead... | ecosystem: Host-associated > Porifera > Sponge >...
GAACGAACGCGCCGCCGGAGCCGCTCCGCTTCCACCGGATCGAAAATTCGACAGGCGCTGCAAATGCGCCTCTGGCAATTGCAGGTCTGTTCGCCTCGACTTTTGACGAGGCCTGGTCGGCTCGTCTAGGACCCGGTGCACTCGGTTTTCGATAATCCAATGGAGCCGGTTCAGCGACAGCAGCCTGGCTGCGTCGGCGGTTGCAGCCGCGTGGCTCGTGATGCCGACGACCTCCCGCCGGCCGGGCTTGGCGCATCTGTATTACCGGACGGTCTGCCTGATGGCGAAGATATACTCGGCCCGGGGAAAGGTGACCGTGTGCAGCGGCTCGGTCGAGACCCAGATCTCCCGCTCCTCCAGCCGGCCGTGCTACGCGAGCTCCAGTTCGGCCCACTCGGTCGGCACCTCGCGGTCAACCGCCTCCATAAGCGCCCCGAGGGCCGCCGCGCCGCTGCCGAGCAGCCCGTTGCGGAACGTCGTCTCGACGATGCCCAGGTCCGGCGACGGCCCGAGCAGCTCCGCCGCAAGCTTGGGAAGCAGCTACTCGAAATTTTTCCTCCACGATTCGAGCGGCGCCTCGATCGCCCGGCCGGCTTTAGCCGCCGACGGAGTCCGCGTCACGACAGCGCACTTCGCCGCCTTCGCGCCGGTACCGCGCGTAGCCGCCGTTGTCCCGTTTCAGCAGAACCACCGGCGAGTGCGCCGCCGCCTCCTTTTCGGAAAGATCCGCCAGATACTCTACGGCTTAGGGGAGGCGGCGGCCCGCCTATTCGCTTTTCCTTGCCATGCCGATTTCTCCCGCTCGATGCCGAGCGCGGCGCCGACCGTGTTCTCCGGTCGATTCCGTCCGCGCCAATGCCGCCTATCATTGTCGGAAGTTTCGCGAGGAGCAATTCTCAAGAGAGACGGTCTCCTATAACAGTCCTTCCCCCATCGCCTTTTCAACCAAATTGGATTACTCCCCACTTGCGATGGCGCGCAGTTCTCCAGCCGTTCGCCTGCGCAGTGATTGGTTGATTTTCTTTGGCGCGATGGCTTTCCTTAGTTCGGCAGCGACCCCTTTTTCGCCCTTGATCAACCGGGCTAACAAGATATTCTTCCGGGCTTCCGGAATTTCCGCAATCTTGCTCGATATAAATTCGTCGGACGGAAAATCTTCGTAAGGCTGCAGTAGCGCGGCGGCGTGGACCAAATATTCGTCGATTTCGAAAAACTGAGCGCATTCTTCCAATGCCCCTCCAAAAGGACCGAGACCCGGAATAGGTTCGACATGTTCATCTGTTAGCGACATGAACTCGACCCCTTTCAACCAAACCAAGTAAAATACTCGGAGGTCACCAGCTATCGCAGCGGTTCGCAATGGAACCATGGCATCCAGTTGACCCCCATCCTCGTCCCAGTAGCGAAATGAATTGAAGTGTTCTCTATAAGGATCGATATCGACAATAATATTGTCGCCATGCTCCCAAATCGTCACCCAGTCGAATTCCTTCAAGAACGGATCGATTTCGCGTAGTTGAATCGCCTGCTTGGGAAATCGCAACAAAAGCTGAGATGTTCCCCAACTGGCATAGTACAAGCCGATATCGAAATATTTCTCCATTAGCTTTCTTGGATTTCCTCCAAAATCGCCGTAGGTATATTCCACCGAGAATTTACTCTCCGAAATTTCAGCCCGCTTATACAAATTCTTCAGTTCATCAATCTCATCTTGAGAAAGCCTGCGGTCGATAGACTGGAATTCGTAGTATTGATATTCGGTAATAGCTCTCTTCCTTTCCTAAATGCCTGCGCTCTTTGCGGCCGTAAGATTCTCGGGAAATAATCGCAGAAGCCGCGGCTCGCATTTGAGTTCAAAAATACCTCGGGGATTATTCCCTGGCAAACAACTCGGGCGCAAGCAATTAAAGCCCTTCTCCTTTTCTATAATTGAATCCGCGTCATTCCGGCAAGCGATCATGCTCCCGGTCAGTATTTAGAGGATTACGAATCGCTGTCCACGTCCCGCGAAACCGAGCCCGCGATTCCCAAACTGATGACGGGTTCAACACCGGAGAAACTCGCGCGTTGATAACAAGTTGCATGAAAGCGATTTGCGCTGACATTGGACTTGTAGAGAATTCGATCGGTTCGCGATCTATTGGCAATTAGCATCGATCGCCTGATTTCTGAATGAAATCTTTAGAGCCAATCCATGGATTCCAAGCGAAGTCGCAAATACCAAGCCGTTCTCCGGTTCCTTTGACTATCTCGGTCATTGAGATTTTCGATCGAAACGCGACCAATCGTGGTTTAACGCGCACCGATTTCAGAATCCGAGCAAAAGACTTAACACAATGAAAGTTCGAATTTTTTCGAACCGCAAGATTTATACTTTTTGTCGTGATACTTAATTTAGGGGTTGTTAGGCAAAGCCAAAGGCGGACATGCCTGCAATGTCGCGCAACGCAAAGAATTACCTGATTACCACCCTGCTTAAGTAAAATTTTCGCGAACATCAGTTGCAATTATGAAACATTAAAAGTATAGGCAGGAGTGCGGAACAAGCACTCCGGGAGAATCCATGGCGAAGAGAAACCTAGTTCAATTCCAGAAAGGAATGAGCGTCACAGTGTTCCTAGTGGACTTCGGCATGGAGAAGAAATGCGCCGAAGCGCTGGCAAGGCTGCGCTGGCCCTCGGGATTCAAATGACCCTCCTGCGGCTGCGCAGCACTGCCGGCTCGATCACAGGGACCTGCGGTAGTGCGCCGAGTGCGGGCGACAGACATCCGTCGCCGCCGGAACGCTGTTCGAGCACACGAAGCTTCCTCTCGCGACCTGGTTCCAGACCATTTTCCTGATTGCGCAAGGCAAGAAGGGCATCTCGGCGATGGACCTCATGCGCAAGATCGGCGTGTCCTGCAACGCGGCCCTGGCGCATGAAGCAAAAGATCATGCAGGCGATGATGGAGCTCGAGGACGAGAAGCCGCTCCCGGGTGCCGTTTCGGCGGATCCGGTCACGAAAAAGCTTTCCGTATTAGGCTTTCCAGGATTTCAGGCGGCGAATCCGCGAGCGGCGCGGCCAAAATTCGGCTTGCGCAGGATAGTAATCAGGAAATTTGAAACAAAACGAAAAATTATTGCGCTCTGTCTCAATCTGCCATAGATTGTCTATGCCGCCTATGAACGAGTGAGCTCGGTTTTCCGAGCAATACGGCGGCCGTACCGCTTCGGCGGTTCCCGGTGGGATGCAAGACGGACTCGTGCGATTCAGGCTCTTCGGAGCCTGTTTCCATTTTCAGAGCCTTTTCACCCGGCAATACGGTCCCAATTGAAGACGTATTCTTCGGGCTGCTGAATCGATAACCCGCGGGAAATTCACCGGGCGCGCGAAGTTCTTCATTCCGGGCTTTGGATAGGCCGACACTACCCTTACGATGACGTCGGCATCGTTCCTGTCCGCTGCCCTGTGCGTTCTGAAGAAAACCGCATAGGGAATACCGTCTGCTCTATCTGGGAGCCATTCATTCTTGATGATGAATAAGCTTCCCTTGTGCGCGTGGTAGACGGACTGGTCGCCGAGTTTCCGGAACAGGTTAGGAAGCGAAAGAGAAAGTCGGTATCGGATTTCATCGAATGCTCTTGTTTCGTTTTCGTGTTCGTAGGCTGCCTGTTCGTCATGCCTTGCGGCATCGAATTCCTCCGTGAAGCAATGAAAGGAAACCATGACGAGTGCCGTGTAGGCGTTGCCGTTGAATCGGATTCCGAGTTTTAATGGGTTGAGATGCGAAAGATCATAGGTCGTATTATCGCAAGCGTTCGGTCGAGCGGTGACGATCCGTGTTGTCCGACTGCCGCCGACCCTTGAACGCTGCCGTGAACGGTTGTCCGGAACGCGCGCCGCACGGTGTGGCGCGACAATCTGTATGAGATTCCCGACTGCAGCGGCAACCGACAGTGCCGATGTCGGCGGCGGCGGAAGCCTGTCGGACTACGCGGTCCGCCTGCGCCGCGAGGGGATGCACCGAGGCATCTTCCACGGCAGGGAAGTCGTCATTATTAGCGACGGGTCGAAATGGATCGAGAACTCCGCGTCCGCCGTGTTCGCGGGCATGGACCAAACCTTCATTCTCGACCAGTTCCATGTGCTGGAGAAGCTGAGCGACACGCTCATAGAGATGCTTTCGGACGAGGCGCGGCGCAAGGCGGCGTACAAGAGGCTTAAAAAGCTAGTCATGGACGGCAAGGCGTCGCAGGTGATTGGCGAGCTCGCGCCCGAAGCGAGCCGGCACGACAAGGTGGCGGAGTTCATCGGCTATTGCCGGTCCAACCTGCACCGAATGCGCTACGACGAGTATCGCCGCCGAGGCATTCCTGTCGGCTCCGGCATCATCGAGGGAGGCTGCAAGCATGTCGTCGTCGATTGCCTCAAGAAGAGCGACAGCCACTGGTCGCGGGCGCGGACGGCGGCTTGAACAAGACATTTGAGCCGCACCCACGTGCTCTTCGTTTCTTCGTGTTGGTTGCATGCCCCGCTGCCGGGCGGTGGAATCGGGATGTCACCTCTGTATCGGTTGGTGTTTGTTTCAATACATCGTACTCTCCACTTGCTACCGAGATTGGTTGATTATTGAGTTTTCCTTGCTGCGTACATTTATTTTGGCCCTGCCAACACTTAGCATGGCGTGGTAATTAATCAGTTTTTCGAAAGAGATCGGGGTAGAAATGGATGCTTCGGACAGGAATTTGCCGATTGTGGTGTTGAGATCCAAGCCAAGTGCCTAAAGTGCGTGATGCCATCGAGATTCTCGAACAGAAGGGATGGTCGCTAGTACGGGTTAGAGGTAACCATCGCCAGTATCGGCATCCCGACAAGCCAGGGACCGTGACGATAGCAGGCAAGCCAAGCTACGAACTTCCGCGGGGACATGGGCCAGCATAATGAAGCAGGCGGGATTGAAGAATAGAGAAGGACAATGAAATACAAAATTGTTATCGAGAAAGCGGCCGGAAATTACGCTGCTTATGTACCTGATCTGCCAGGCTGCGTGGCAACCGGGGCAACCCGCAAGGAAACTATCCAGGAGATTGAAACGGCAATCGTTCTACACATTGAGAGTTTTCGCGATCACGGAGAACCAGTTCCAGCTCCTCAATGCTCGGTCACTGAGGTAGAAGTTGCTGCCTGATTGACAGGCTGTCTTTCGCGTTGAAGTATTAGCCTAGCCTAGCCTTGCCGTTTCATCCCACCGGTAATGTCACTGCCCCTCGGTCTTCACAAATACCAATAACGGAAAATTTCTTGGCACTAGAAAAGATATGGAGTTATTGAAAGTTCCCCTGATGATTCTCATGCCAATTCCCCCAGCTTCGAGTGCCTAGCGTGCGGACCCGATCCGGGGTACTTGATGAAATCCGACCAAACCGCGCCGACCTTCTCCTTGTGTTGACGGCATTGGTGGTTTCGACGGCCTAGTTGGCATAGTGGCGCGATTTCAGGAACTGGAATACGGTCTCAACCGGGTTCAGCGCCCGGCTGTAGGGTGGCAGGTGCAGCAGCGTCACGCTGGGCGGGATTTCGAGCGCTCTGGAGCGATTTAAGCCAGCGCGTGGCGGCCTTCGGGAACCGACGCGCCGATGTCTAGCAGGTGCCGGTTAATCTTTACTTCTTAGCCGCCAATCGGATCGAGCACGCGCCCGCAATGGTTGGCGTAAATCGCATTCAGCGTAAAGTCGCGCCGTCGCGCATCTTCTTCCAAATCTTCGTGATAAGCTACCGAGGCGCGCCGTCCATCGGTTGAAACATCTCGCCTGAAGCTCGAAACTTCGAACCGGCCGCTTTCGGAAACCACGACGACCGTGCCGTATTCGATACCGGGCACAGCGGTTCTGAACCCATTCGCTTCCGCAAGTTCAAGAACCCGGGATGGCTCCGCGCTGGTCGAAATATCGATATCACCGATATCCCCGCCCAGCAAATCGTCTCGAAGGCAGCCGCCGACGAAAAGTGCCTTATAGCCGCGCTTGGCCAAGAGCTCCACGAAGCCGCCCGCTTCGGTTCCCTTTTACCAAGAACCGCGCAGGCGAATCAGGATTTCAGACGTTCAGCCAGTCCAAACAGAATCCGTGCCGTCGCGCCCCATATCCGGTAGCTTCCGTAGTCGATGACGTAGAAGTAACGCCTGGCGCTTCGCCATTCGCGAGATTCTATCCGGTAGCTGCTCAAGTCGGCCAGATGGTTCAGGGGAAACTCGAAAACTTCAGCAACTTCTTCAATTTTCAGCACCGGCACGCAATCGGACGCAACGCATCCTACGACCGGCGTGATCAAGAAACCGGTTGACGTTTCGTGAACGTGGCCGTGTCCCAGGATGTCGACATTTCGCGGATCAAGCCCGAATTCTTCTTGCGCTTCGCGCAGCGCGGTCGCCGCCGGTCCGCGGTCCTGGTCCTCCTTGCGCCCGCCGGGAAATGAAATCTGCCCGGCATGATGCCTTGCAGCCGCCGTTCGCCTGGTAAAAATCACATTGGCCGAGTCATCCCTTTCGACGATCGGTATTAGCACGCTCGCGGACTTGAGCGGGCGGCTAGCGGAAAATTCCTCGCCGTTCATGAGGTCAATGTCCGATGATTTGAAGAAGGGCAGGGACATTCCATTCTAAAACCTGATCAGGGTGAGGCTCAAGTTTCGTGTAGACCGCATGAAAGCGTTTCTATGAAGCAAGCTGAACAACCGTATCCTTAGCTCTTTTCATCCGATCAAAGGGCTCTTGACTTTGGCCGAGGTTGGGAACTATACTCCGTTTTGAGAACGCAGTTTTGTACTGCTCTCTTTCCGAGGCCCGCACCCAGGTGCGGGCTTTCGTGTGTGCTGAGGGATGCAGATGACGAATTTCGACGAGTTCGGACATATCGGTCCCTACATCGCCCGGAACGACCCGTAATATCGGGAAAGCCCCGTATTCGGCCCCGCGGGCTTCGTCCTGCCGATCGACAAAGTACGGGGCTTCGGGACTTGGCTTTACCAGCGTAAGATAGAACTCCTTGCCACTGAGATTGAGCGATCAGGGCAACACCCTGCCCAGTGGGAGAAGAAAGGAGCTAGATTAAACATTATACACTTGGACCAACATGGAGCGTAATCGTGAACTGCGTAATTTCACAAACCGGATGCTGAACAGGATCGAGGCACTGGACGGCTTCATACTCTAAGTCGGTAAACAGAATCCTGCGACACCGGAGAACCACAATCCCAATCGCCTCTATGCGAGAGTTTTTCTCGAGGTGATAAAGTGGACCGATCAGTTCTTTACCGAGGACTGCAATCCGCGGGAAAATCTTGCGTCTTGTTCACTCAGCAAGGAGGAACTGAAAAGCAGATACGGTGGTGCCTGCGTGTGTTCTTGGCACTTAATCTTATCGACGGGACGAAATCCTTCGTCGCTAAATTGAGCAGGCGTTCGAGAACGGAATTAAGACGCACCATCCCCCGGTGCATCGGAGCTAGCTGTGCAAGGCGTATTTGGCTCCCGCTGTCCTTTTTTATGAGTCCGCATGCTTCAGCTGCCGCCCGGGAAAGCAGTTCATCGCGATTTAGAATGTCTGCGGCATTCTCCACATGATCTGAACGGACAAGAAAGTTCGGCCACCACCTGCTTATTTGCCTGAAGCCAGTTTGCCGCCCTGAGCTTGAGAATATGCGCCTGGATCGCATCGGAATCATGCTTGAGCGGCAACTGCGGTGCTCCCAACACGGTCCGATGCCGATTGTTCGCTCATTAAGGGAGGCGGAATCACCTGAAGCGTCGCCCGCGGGTTTGTTCGCAATCGATTTACTGAATCTGATTCCGCAATCGACCGGACATAATCGAGCTGTTCAAATATAGGCATCAGGTAAGAAAGATGTCGGTGATCAGGAGCTATATGCCCTTGTATATATCCGTGAGTCCTGAGCTGCCGCCAGAAATCGATTAGTTCCTCTTCAACGATCCTTTTAACCGTGCGACCGGGAACCAAAATTACGATTGCGGGAGGACTCTGTTCAACGCGGACTGAAAAGCTAGTCCGGCGTTCCCTAGTTGCGAATTCCTGCTGGCTTGCTAGGGCTTTCACGAGATCTTCCCAGGCTTCATCGAATGGGAGTGCCGACGGTTCAGACCTAAGCCAAGATTTGACTCAGTCGGCATCAAGGCGTTCGGGCGGACCGATGTGGTTCCAGCCGACATGGATCCGGGTGGAGACCGGCAAGTTGCCGAGATAGTGCTCAATCAGCGGTCTGACCTGCTCCTCGAAATCGAGTCCCCCATTTCCGCAACCAAGCATCGGGAATGCATAGGATGCGGCGCCGATTCTGCTGACGGATTCACGGAATTTCTTCAACCCCGCCTCAATGTATTCGGGTCGAGACGGATCTCGCCAGTGCTCCTTGGTCGGAAAGTTGAGAATCCATTTATGCGGTGTTTTGTAGAGTAAAAGCTTCCCGATGGTTAGGTTCCGGCGTTCACATTGGTTCCGGTACTGCTTGAACATCTCGGGGTAAATTTGTTTGAACCGGAGCGCAATTCCCTTGCCCATCACGCCGCGTGTGTTCACAGTGTTGACCAACACCTTTGCAGGAGACTCGAAGAGGTCGCTGTCGGTGTAGATGATCATGAGCTGCTTCCGCTGTCCCGGGCGGTCAAATCCAAGTTCGCATCTGCGAGGCCAACGCCAATGTCGGCATCACGAGGTACTACGACACCTGTCCGAGCAATACTGGTTCGTGATGCCCGGCAGGCCAGAATCCCGCGTTCGCGCCTGCACTCTCAAGAATTGATCCAGCGGGTTACAGTCCGCATTGCTAAACCCGTTAAAATCGTTCCCGCGGATGGCCAAGAGGTTGATAATGTCATCTCCTCCACCCTGAATATCCATTGCCTCGATAGGTCAACGGAAATGGTTTAGTTCTCGTTGAAAATCGCGACGTATCTATTGGAGCCGGGATTGACTGGCGCTTTTTTTGTCGCGCCGCATTGATCGAAAAGCCGAGCCTGCGCCGAAGGCTTGATGCAATAATTCCATTCCTATTCCGCTCTGGAAAAATGAATTTCTTCAAAGAAATTGTGAAGGTTGGCTTGGCGGGTTCCGAATGCTTTCCTGCCGTATACGACCTTTGCCGGCCGAGGAGGGAGCGATGCTCTCCCAAGCGGCACCATTCCAGGAATTCCTAAAGGCCTGCCCTTTTTGGATTTGCGTCTTGATTTCGGGCATCGGCTGTTCGCTCACTTCGATTCGGCGTTCGACTCTATATACACTAAATGTTCCTATAAGGCAAGAATAAATTCTTAAAAAATTCTATAGAGGAAAGCATTAAGACCTTGTTCCGAATTGCTCGTTCCGCGAATTTCAAGCGAAGCTGCGGCATCCGGTGAATTCGAAGTGCGCGGAGCTCAACCTGCTTCCGACTTTCTGAAAATCCTATTGAAAAATTATAGGGTGGTAGTTTCTAATTTTTCTCTCGGGCTGCGATAAATCCAGTATTCTTGCCGTAAAGGGAGGGCGGGCTTTCGAGTTATTTTTGCAGGAGGCGACTGGGCGGCGCCGCGAAGTGGCCCTGTTTCACGGGAGGCGAACAGTGCAGTCGGAATGTTCTGCATGTTCCCGGCTAGTAGGCTTTGCGGGAAGTTGCGATCCAGAATTCGGCGCTCTTGGGCTGCTCTATGGGATGTGGATGCTTCGGGATTGAGGCGTAGGCAATTTTGCCAAGCTTGGATCGATGGCTCTGCGAAGGCGGGCAGATTCCGGCATTCCAAAGTATGACCTTCTGAAAGAGGAAAGGAACCAATATCATTCAGACTCTAGATTTGTTTTCCTGACCGTGAAGGACCTCCTTTGGCCGAATTCCAACAAACGTCGAAGACGATATTGTAGGGCATTGAAGCGTTTCCAGTTGCTATTAAAAAGTGGCAACTATCCTCGGTGAGCAATTGCGAGCTCATTGAGGGCCAAATGCCGATTCCGGCATCCAAAGAGACAAAATCGCAACGATTTTTAGAGCGTCGATCAAGATTTACATCGTGCCAATGCGGATGCTATTCAAAATTTGTCGATAGCGATTGCTTTTTTCACCGAACTTGTTTGGCGGTGATTTTTCTCATTTCTGGAACTAGTGCTTTGATTCAAACGGATGCCGTCGCGCGGCGGCGCTTATGCGATTAACGACAGTTTCTGATCTTCAAATACGGTCTTTACATCCTGCAGGAGTGCTATCTTCCTGATTCCAGCAGGCGTTGCTTCAATAGAAACCGTTCCAAGCGCACTAACGATTTCGTCGATCCGTCTTCCGCCGCAAGTTGCCAAAATTTCATCCAAGTCTACCAATACGCGCTTGCAGTTCTCGCGCAATGCGCCGACCGCTTCATCTCGCTGACAAGACGATTGACGATGCGAACGGCTGCGTTCGCGCCTCAGCTCAAGCAAAACGACTGCGTAAAGTTTCTCGTGCGCCGGGGATGAATCGAGTCGGGCGGAAAATTCCTCGCTGAGCTTCGAGGTTATACGGTTCTCGGTTGCTTCCATTTCTTCCCTCACGATATTAGAGCACGCAACGCCTCTTTCGGCTGAATGATGCCGTAACCTCACCGGTTGTCGGGCCGGCCGCTGCTTCCTCCTGGATGCCTTGCCGTTTCACTGAGCACCGAAGAGATGTCGGGTGCCGAAAGCTTCACTATCGGGGCGAACACAATTTTGGGTGCAATAGCCCGATCATTTTCGTTAGAAATGTCACAGGAGTTGGAAAGTACGATGCCTCTAACCGACCGACTTTTTCCGGAGTGGAACGAGTACAGCTGGAAGCCTTGCCGACCGTCACCTTGCAATATAGCGTTAGCGTTTGGCTCACGCGCTGCGGAAATGTAATAGCCGGTTTAAGCTCCATGAATCAGAGCCTTGAGGTTGCGAACGAGTTCTTTCCGCCTCGGTGCGGCTGTCGGATAATACGGAAATCTGAGCTTTCAGTCGCTCCTCGCCGAAGGTCATTCGTTCGTTCAAGACTCGTACAAGCTATCGAGATTGTCAAGGATTGCGGAATCGATTTCCATGCCAAGACGTATCTGGCGTTTGCCCAATGACTCATAGATAGCTGCCAAGTCGCGAAAAAAGTCCGAATGCGGGTATTGCACTTCGGCGTTCATCACTTGGTTTGAAATCTCGCTGTAGCTGGACGATGTTCGTGTCAACGCGTATCCGGGCTCTTCATGGGTAGGCCATACAGGTTGACTAGTATCCATTGCCGCATTGAACGCCGAAGCCAAGGAACTAGAAGTGTGACCTGAAGCTATATTAATCATAAGTTGGTCCCATTCCCTGAATTGCCTTCGCGGTCAGGCAGCAAAAAATTTTTCTTTGTTGGATTGCCGCAAACTCTCGATCCCATTTTCAAGACTGCTCGCAAACGTGTGATGTCGGGAGCAGGCGCACATCGGATCTAGTCTATGTCTACGGGAATGCCAAACGCCTCCTTGCCACTGATTTTTCCGCGCGCGCCCGTTGCAATTGAAAGAATGTGAATAGCATCGTCTTCTTTTTCTCTGAAACTCTTTTCGGGCTTTGAGCACACTTTCCCCTAGCCGCCGGTACCCGATCCATGGGCCTCAGGATACTCCGGTCCCGGCAACCGTCAGCCACACGCAAGTTTCATGCTCCGGGGTAAGTAAACGCAGAAAATCATGAAGGTTTTGATGCACTTTGAGAGTAAAGTGCTGGCTTGTAACTTCATGTTGACCCAACTTCAGACGTCCTGACCTCGGAATTTACGGCGGCTAGCTTTCCCGGCCCCCATTATTCGGTTTCGCCGCTTTGTCCGGCAATTCATAGACCATGCGC
>Ga0209020_1003153_pt1 | contig 11815 bp, 5 predicted proteins | sample PinacodermBB_FD_187298 | JGI IMG/M metagenome (GOLD analysis project Ga0209020, IMG submission 187298) | Host-associated microbial community of the marine sponge Aplysina aerophoba from Gulf of Piran - sponge pinacoderm, lysed by bead... | ecosystem: Host-associated > Porifera > Sponge >...
GAGTCGGAGCCGCTTATGCTCGCTTTCGGATGCAACGCAGAACTCACGTGGGAAAACGCCGCGCCGGACTATCCATGGCCGGCAGAGAAATGTAAGCACCTGAACGAGCTGAACAAGTGTTGGGATAGGCATGTGGCCCACGACGAGGTTCTTCTGCAGCGACACGCGGATGGCGTTATCAGCAACACGGACTTATTCATGGATGAGCATGCCCAGGTAACACTCAAGCTCACCTCCCTTCTGAACAACAAGCCATTGGCAGCGATTCCTGTCAAGTGGCAACTGATGGGCGACCAGCCCCCCAATATGGCGGTTTTCCTTCACAAAATTACTGATGACGAGGGTAGTAACTGGGATGCTGAAGACCAGAAGGTCTATTCCTGGACGCCAACAAACGGACAAATTGAATTGCCCGTCTCGGCCAGGCAGCTCTACAAAGTGGTGGATCCTCGACCCAGGAACAGGGCCGGGACTGGTGAATCGCTGTCGTGGCGGTCTTTCACCCCGGCCGCAGGCGAGGCCACTGTCGAGGCTGATATTCAAGGGCAACGAAAGCAGATCAAGGTGCCCTTTGTCGACAGCCTGTGGCTACAGATGGAATATCGTCACTTTGGGGAGGTCACCAGCCCCTCTAGTGCCCAAGGCTATGTCGTTACATATGCTTACATGCGGCCCGGGAAGCCCGAGAGCGAGGAGCCCGTAGCTTTCCGCCCGTTCGTATTCGCGTTTTTAGACGACAGCACTGAATTAGAGGAGCTCCGCTTTTCTGTCCAACCTACTGAATCTGTCCAACCTGCTCCAGCTGCTATATCTCATGACGTCACGCTTCCCCGGGATACAAATATACCTGGCCGCCCATACTTTCGGTGCATGGATAGTCAAACCTGTACGGCTATGCATGGGGCTCTGGGAAATAATTATAAAGGGCCAGTTTGTTTCAGGTATCTGGCTTCTCCCACTGCGGCCTCTGTGAAGTTTCTGCCAGACGACTCGTGCGATTCTTCCGTCTGCATTCCACTCACACCTGCCCAGCCAGCCTCCAATGATGGGCAGACTGAGGACGGCATCTTCTGCGTCCCTCAATGGAACCTGGAACCGTCACTTCAAATAGACAAAAACACGCCAAAGCTCAGGCACAACAAGGCCTGAGAGCTAAAATACATCCTTCTCAGGATTTCACCTGCCGGGTGCGTTTTGGTGGAATTGAAAATTGAACAGTCTGATACCGAATTCTATACCCAAACCGCAGGCCTGTTTCATTGGTCAGGCTATCAATCAAGCAACAACTATCCTGACACAGCGGGCGCTCGGGATAACCTTGCCACGGCATTCCCGACATTGAACTCATTCGTACCTGCGTCGGCCTACTGGCGATGGGGAAAAGTGATTTTGAGGCCGTGGAAAACGTCAGGAACTATGACTGGTTCCAACACGGTATGGGTATCCGGCAAAGGCTCTGATCCAGCCGCTCACGGCAAAGATTTGATGAAGATGCCATCGCCATCAATCCCCTGATGGAACACCTCTCTGGCAGCGGTTGTTATTAATCTGGAGGCTCTCGTCACATCCCTGTCATTGCGGTTGGGCAAGCACCGACATGTTGCCCTGGCTATCGATGTGTTTCCCATGGACAACAGCGGCATCAGGACGGTGAGGCCTACACCTACAAAGCTTATGAACCTACAAAGGTTATGACGGTTATGCGCCGATTGCCGCTTACCTGGGGCAGGAAGGCTGAAGTTTGGGGTGTGAACTGCGTATCGGCTCCCAACACTCCCAGAAAGAGTTTACACCGTTTCCTGGCAAGGTGGTCCGCAGGGCCAGGCGGATCACCCGCGACCCCATCCTGCTCAGGCGTGACAGTGGCCATGATGCCAAAGCCAGCCGCCGTGAAGTCGCCCGCCACGACAACACGACAACGTGGAGGACATCATTAAACTCCATCCCTGCGGCACCTGTACGACAGAGCGTTGGTTACCGCTGCTTGAAGAAAACAGCGAGGAGCCAATTTTTTGTACAGCTGAACCCCCTGGTATCATCAGGATTTTTTTATTCAGCGGGAACCGCTGTGGGGGATGTTCTTGAGATTTACAAACTGCCCCATGACTCAAAAGTACCTCTCGAGTGCATGGATGAAACCAGTAAGCAGCAGGTAAGAGAAGTTCCCAGTCCAATTCAAATGAGCTCCGGACAGTGTCAGCGTTACGGTAATGAGTATGAACGTAATGATGTCAGTGCCCTGTTTATGTTATTTGTCCCCTTGAGGGGGTGGCGGCATGTAGACAGACCCCGTTCCTGCAGTGGTATAGCAGAGGCCAAGTCCTTTGATACCGCGAGACGACAGGCGGCTCCCACTATCAGGAAAAGCAAAAAAGCGGGCATGCTGCCAGGTTCGCTTTGGCGCTGTCAGCTGCTGACCTTTATCTTTGACCTGGAAACCAGACCACTGTGATCTTCACCTTCACATGTTGTGCCACGCTTGTGCCCGCACAGGGGCTGCTGGCCGGGCTCTGGCGGGTCCTGCTCCTCCAGGCGGCGTGCCACGCCTATGGCCAGCACATAGAGGCCGCGTACCAGGTAAAACAAGGGGAACTTCTTGTTATGGGCTCCCAGATTTTCACCCTCTGCTTCGGTGTAGTGATCGCCGTAGCGGATCTCCTGCCAGGGATGGCCCGGGTAGAGCTCGGTAGAGGGTCGGCCGGTTTGGTTCAGGTGTTGAGAAAAACATTCGCCTTCTTCTTGTTGCAGGGCGCTCCAATAGATGATTTCCCGGGCGGTCAGCCGTAGCCACGCGGGATACGCCTCTGCCAATCCCGCGCCCGCCGCCGTAAACAGATCCTTGAGCCGGGTACCTTTACCCAACAAGCCATGCACAAAAGCGTCACAGCCTTGCTCAATAAACTGTGCCAGAGCAGTCACCGCCTCTGGTTCCTGGTAGTGGTAATCGGGGTCTGTGGCGCGATGCTGGCGCATGTAGTGCAGCAGGCTGGCCAGAATGTTCTGGGCTATGGCGTTCACGAACGAAGCCTTTTGCCCATAGTCGGGCAGGGTCACTTCGGCTTCGCCTGACTCAAGATAGGTAGTGATGAACGGGTAGAGCTCCAGATCACCCAGATCACGCAGCCCGGACAAGCCCCAGTCAGAGTGCTGTGTTGCCCGGGTATTCCAGTGATGCAGTTTGCCAGGATAGCCATCACCGGGCTTGAAAAAAGCTGCCAGCAGCAACTCAGGGCGCGATTCACCGTCATCAAGGAATTGGTGGTACAGACAGGTGGTGGAAGTGTGTACAGCTCCCAGACTGCTCCAGACGCCCAGGTCATGCAGCGCGCGCAGCAACCCCTGTTGTGACCTTTCGCATCCATTGCGTACATCCGGTTGCCAGGCTAGCGTGTCGTAACTGTCGTCTTTGGTGGTGAAACAAAACGCCAGGGCGTGAGCCTTGCCACCGTAGTTGTAGACTGCCGGCGCATCCGGGAAGTCCTGTTCCCTCACTGGCAAATCATCGAGTGCTACCAGGAACATGCCTTCGGGGTTGGGGATTTCACTGTGCCACTTGCATTTGGGGTGGGCGCGGGCGAAATCTTGTGCCGCTTGTTCCGCCGTGAAAGTTCGCAGCGACTCCCCCTGACGGTGCAACTTCATATGGACACAAACGCCATTGGCGGTGCTTGCCAGGGTGCGGCCGCCGCGCAGTCCCCAGGCACTGCTGCCGGGCAGCGGTGCCCAGTGCCTCAGGCTGCCGTGTGTCAGCTGCTGGAGCAGGTCCTGGAAATGATGATCCATCCGTTCCCGTAATTCGAATCCTTCACCCTGGCGAGGCAGGCGAAGGCCCCGGGTAGCCATCAGCTGCAGACGCGCCTGTTGCGGCAAAAACGCGGCCCGGCGGCTACAGTGTTCTTCCTGCACCGGATCGAGAAGGGCTTCAGGAGCCAGACAAAAAGCTGGGGCTTTCAGCATGCTTGCCAGTCCTGCGGCGCCGCCCTGGGCCACAATCGCCTCCCTGCAGCCGTGCGGAAGGTCTTCGAGCTGCTGATCCAGGGGTTTGAGAAACAGCGCCCACAGTTGTTCGTCTGTAAGTGCACTTGATGCGTCGCAAAAGGCAAGGCCGCCTGGGTAGCCAGGCTCGCAAGATGAACCCTCGAGTATGTGCTCTGCCAGTGGAAGGTACACATCAGGCTGCTCACGGCCGTGTTGCCATTGAGGGTTCTCTCGCAGAATTGGCCAGGGGATGGGAGTCGGGGCTGTCGGAAAGCGACTGATGTATTCATTGCACAGAGCCGGGGTTCTTTCCTTGCTCAACAGGCAGTGGAGCCACTCTGGTTGCTTTTTCAGTGGTTCCCACAGGTCCCATTGGTCAAGGAATGCGGATGACAGCCCACAGGCGGTGTGGGGCAGTGCCGCCAGGAGACGCTCACGGGTGTGCAGTCTTGCGGGGATAGCCTCTATGCCCGGAGGCTGGCTGTGCCTCAGCGCCTGATCAACATGCACTGGAGTGATGCTGCTGCGATGCATGTGTTCCAGAGCCTTGCCGGACTGCTGCAAGGCCAGATCACAGAGTGCGCTGTACTGCTCAGCATCTGTGTTTTCAAACTGGGGAAGTGTTTTGTAATCCGTCTGGATCGCCAGACAACGTAGCGCGAAAGTGAGTTCGTCCGCCCTGTAGCAGCAAGCCCATGAGGCATTGCGTTTTATGGCTTGCTCCATGTTTTCGAAATGAGCCGCCAGCTGGGGATCCCTTTGCGCAATATACGACAGCAAGCGAGGGCGCTTCCACAGGGGGAGCTTGTTCAGTAACGGCGTCAGTTCTTGTTCTGTTTTTATCCATGTGGGCAGATAGTGGAAAAGACGGGGACGGTGGTGGACGACCAGCTCTGCTATGGCTGGCAGGTGTACCAGAGGCACCAGTCGTGTGTGTGGCAGGTTCTTCACCAGTCGTGAGGCCAGCCGCGTTTCTGCGGAACACAGATAATTTTCCAGTTCCTTGTCGCCGAGCTCAAGCCAGCTGGAAAAAGACTCGAAGTTCAGATTGTGACGCACCATGTGATCAAGAAGAATACAGTCGGTGACTTTGTTACCACCATAGACGACGTCCAGCATACGCTGGTTGAGGTGTTCTATTTCCTGATGACGTTGGACCAGCGTCTGATGGCCGGACGCAGTCTGGACCATCCCGGCAGGCTCCGACTCTGATGCCGACGCAGGTGGTGGCAAGCTGTCCATCAGTTCGACAGAGCGGTCTGCAAGTGCTGTGGCATTCACGGATGCAAACTGCTGCGGCCGTTGCTGCTGCGGCACAGCAGGGCCTCGTATCTCTTGTATTGATGGAAGAGCTGGTTGCATTCGGATGTTCAAGGGGGGAGAAAAAAGGCGGTCCACAATACTGCGTGCTCCATGGTGTTTTCAGGTGGCCCCTTTGTTCTTGGGCCAGGGCAGCGAGTCACTTTTGTCTTTGACGTCAATCGCTGCCAAAAGTTCACGACAATTTTATGTGGTGATCTGCTTGAAGTGGCCGAAGGGGGAAGCCTGGGTTTTGCCTGCTACGTCTCCATGGGCTGGGGTTATTGCAGCTCGCCCAGTTGGTGTGCCACGCCGGTGGCCATCAGGTAGAGCCCACGCACCAGGTAGAACAGGACCAGCTTGCCGTTTCTGGTCCCCAGGTTCTCGCCTTCGGCTTCGAGGTAGTTACCATGCGGCCCATGACCATAACTGACGCTTTGCCAGGGGTGGCCAGGGTAGAGTTCGGCGCAGGGCCGTCCGTCCCGGTTCAGGTGTACACAGAAGCAGTCGCTGTTTTTTGCTTGTTCTTGTCTGGCACTCCAGTAGATGATCTCCTGGGCGGTCAGGCGTAACCATTCGGGATAGATATCCTCGACACCCTTGCCTGCGGCTGCAAAGAAATCCTTGAGCTGGACACCCTTGCCCAGCAGACCATCGAGGAAGGCGTTACAGCCCTGCTCAATGAACTGCGCCAGCCTCGTCACCGACTGTCGGTTCCTGTAGTGGTAATCGGGGTCTGTATCGCGATGCAGGCGCATGTAATGCAACAGGCTGGCCAGGATGTTCTGGGCCATGGCGTTGACGAACGATGCCCGTTGACCGTAATCGGGCAGGGTCCATTCGGCGTCGACCGCTTCCAGGTAGGTGGTGATGAACGGATAGAACTCCAGATCACCCAGATCGCGCAGTCCGGACTTGCCCCAGTCCGACTGCTGTGTGGCTTTGGTGTTCCACAGATGCAGACTGCCGGGATAGTCGCCATCGGGTCTGAAAAAAGCTGTCAACAGCAATGCAGGACGCGAGTAGCCTTCATCCAGAAAGTGGTGATACAGGCGGATAGTGGACGTGTGCACAGCCCCCAGACTGCTCCAGACACCAAGGTCATGGAGGGCATGCAGCAACCCCTGTCCGGACTGTCTGGAGTCTCCCGATGCGTCTGGCTGCCAGGCCAGGGTGTCGTAGCTGTCGTCTTTGGTGGTGAAGCGGAATGCCAGGCCGTAATCACGGCCATTGTCGTTGTAAATTTCCAGCGGATCCGGAAACATGTCGTGCGCCACAGGCAGCTTGTCGAGCGGCACCAGATACATGCCCCCGGGCACGGGAATTTCACTGCGCCATTTGAGTTCTGAGTGCGCGCCAGCAAAACCCTGTACCGCTTGTTCCGCTGCAAAAGTGTGCAGTGGCTCGCCCCGACGCTGCAGTTTCATGTGGATATGGACTTCTTGTTCCGCGTGCATCAGGGTGCGGCCACCACGCAGCTGCCAGGCCGCGCTGGTACCGGGCTCCGGCTGCCAGAGCGGCAGGCTGCCGTTTGTCAGCTGTTGTTGTATATCCAGGAAACGGTGATCCATCTGGTTGATCAATTCCTGCCTTTCCAGCGGGCGGGGTAGCCGAAAGGGCCGGGTACGCATCAACTGGGTGCGCGCCTGGTGCGGCAGCGAGAGGGCCCGACGGCTACAGTGCGCTTCCTGCACGGGATCAATAAGGGTGCCAGGATCCAGACGCCAAGACGGAGCTTGTAGAATGCTGCCCAATCCACTGATGTCACCTGTTGTCAGAAGTGCCTTCTTGACGTCCTCGGGCAGATCTGTGATCTGCTCGTCCAGAGGCGCCAGTAACCAGGCCCAGACGCTCTCGTCTGTTGTTGAACCAGAGGCTGTTGAACCAAAGGAGGCCGAGCAGGCATCGCCGTCATTGTTGACCGGGTCATAATATTGAGACAGCAGAATCTGATGCGGTATTGAGAGGTATACGTCAGGCTGCTGACTGGCGACCAGCCATTGTGGGTGCTCTTTCCCCAGCTGCTCGGGAATGCTGTCCCGGTCACCCGGAAAACGACTGAGATATTCACTGTAAATCTCCGGGGTCCTGTCGTGAGATTCCAGAAGATGAATCCAGGCATCTTGTGTTTTCAGTGTCTCCCACAGGTCCCACCTGTCAAAAAAACTGCACGGCAACGCCTGCTTTGTGTGTGGCAGAGCTGCCTTGAGACGTTCTCTTGTGTGCATGCTCTCGGGGATAGCCTGTATTCCCGGACCGATCCGGTGCTTGAGTGCCTGCTCCACATGCGCTTCGGTTTTGCGTTCCTTGCATATCCATGCCAGCGCCTCGCCGGACTGCTGCAGCGCCAGGTCGCACAGTGCACTGTATTCCTCATCATCCACAGTATGCATACCTGCAAAGGTGCCAATGGTTCTGTAATCTGCCTTGATCGCCAGACACCGTAGCTCGAAGGTCAGCTCGTTTGCTCTTCTGGCACAAGTCCATGAGGCATTGCGCCTGATAGCCTGTTCAATCGTTTCCAGACGGATAGCCAACTGGGGGGCGACTTGCGCCATCTGGTCCAGCATCCGATGACGCTGTTGTTTGGGTAAGGTCTTCAGCAGCGGTGTCAGCACCTGTTCTGTCTTCATGCATTCAGGCAGACAGGAAAAAGGATCGGGATGGTAGCGGATGACCCGTTTGGCGATGGCGGGCACGGCTGCCAGATGCTTGAGCCGTTCTTTCGGCAGGCTTTTCACCAGCCTGCTGGCCAGCTGGTCTCCGACAGAACACAGATGATGCTCCAGCTCCTGATCACTGAGCTCAAGCCAGGAGGGATCAGCCGCAAAATCCAGATGCCGGCATGCCATGTGATCCAGAAGCTCACAGTCTCTGACCCTGTCTTTGCCGTAGACGACCTTCAGCATATCCTTGTCAAGCTGTTTCATTTTCCGGTGACGCCAAGCCAGCGTCTGATTCACAGGGTCGTGCAGCACTCTTCCAGTGTCTTGTGATTCTGATACCAGCGGCGGGGATACATTCATCGGCGTGACAGAGCTCTGCTGAAAAGCTGTTGCACCAGTGGGGGAAGGCTGTTGCTGAGTTTTCTGCAGGGCTATTGTTTTCTGCTGCACTATTGTAGGGGGCGGCTTGCGCTCCGGGAATGGCCGGGTGGGAGGCTGTGTCCATGAACTCGAGAGAGAAGAAGAGGCGGAAGCTGGCGTGTGCATAATGGCGCGTCCTATGTCGTGTTTCGCGGTCGTGTTTTGCGTTGCATCCATTGGTCCTGGATAGCAGACCACCACGACCTTCGACTTCCTCTCGTGTCGCAAGTTCCCTGTCTTTTGTTTGTGTTGTCCGCCCGCTGTTTGCGACGCAGTCGCGTCCCGCCCGGGTATCAGGTCTCCTTGGGCTCGGCTTGTTGCGGCCCACCCAGCCGGTTGGCCAGGCCGATGGCCATCACATAAAGGCCGCGTACCAGGTAGAACAAGGGCATTTTGCCGCGATCGGTACCCAGGCTTTCGCCCACAGCTTCGGTGTAGTCATGGTCCTCCCCATAACGGAAGCCTTGCGCCGGATGCCCAGGGTAGAGTTCAGGGGAGGGGCGACCATATTTATTCAGGTGTACCGAGAAACTGTCACTGTTTATTGGTTGGCCATTTTCCTCTTGTTTGGCACTCCAGTAGATAATTTCCCTGGCGGTCAGGTGGAGCCATTCGCAAACGGCCTTTTCGTCGAGCCCCTTGCAAGTCTCTGCAAACAGCTCCTTGAGCTGGGTGCCGTCATCCAGCAGGCCGTCGAGCAGGGTGTTACAGCCTTCCTCAATGAACTTCGCCAGTTCAGCGACCGACGTTTTGTCTTTATAGTGCCAGCTTGGGTCTTCGGCGCGGTGCAGTCGCATGTAGTGCAGCAGCCCGCCGAAAATGTTCTGGGCTATGGCGTTGGCGAAAGAAGCCCGCTGTCCGTAATCGGGTGCAGTCAAGTGAGCATCCAGTGATGTGATATAGGTCTCGATGAAGGGGTAGAGCTCCAGGTCACCTATGTCGCGCAGCCCGGACTGGCCCCAGTCTGATTGATCCGTGGCGACGCTGTTCCACAGATGCAGGGTGCCAGGGTAGCCCGCATGGGCACCGTAGGCGTCAGTCTGGAAAAAAGCGTTCAACAGCAATTCAGGGCGGCGTCTGCATGCATCATCATAGAAGTGGTGGTACAGGCGGATAGTGGAAGTGTGCATAGCCCCCATGCTGCTCCAGATTCCCAGGTCATGTAGTGCATTGAGCAGTCCCTGGTGGGACTGCTGGAATCCCCCCTGTTCATCCGGCTGCCAGGCCAGGGTGTCATAGTTGTCACCCTGGGTGGTGAAACGGAACGCCAGGGCATACCGCTCGCCGTTCTGCTCGTGGATTTTCAGCTTGTCCGGGAAATCCTCAGGCTTGAGCGGAAGATTCTTGAGTGGCACCAGGTACATGCCCCCTGGTTTGGGAATTTCGCTGTGCCAGCCCAGTTCCGGGTGGTTGCGAGCAAAGCTTTGTGCCGCCTGTTCTGCTGTAAAGGTGCTCAGTGGCTCACCCTCGCGCTGAAACTTCATGTGAACGCAGCCTTGTTTTTCTGTATGCACCAGGGTACGGCCACCGCGTCGTTTCCAGGCAGCAAAGGTCCTGGGCTCAGGCAGCCAGAGCGTAAGGCTGTTGTCGTTGAGCTGCTGCTGCAGGTCCAGAAAGTCCCTGTCCATCTGTGCGCGTAATTCCTGCCCCTCTTGCGCGTGGGACAGTTGGAAGGGTTTTGCACTCATCAGCTGGACGCGCGCCTGGTCCGGCACCACACCGGTTCTGCGGCTACAGTGTTCTTCCAGTGCCGGGTCGAGCAGGGCGGCAGGATCCAGGTACAGAGGCGGGACTTGCAGCGTCTTTCCCAGCCCCCCGGTGCCGCCGTTATCCAGTATTGCCTTTCTGCAGTGTTCAGGCAGCTGTTCACCCTGCTCTTGCCAGGGGGCCAGTACCTGAGCCCAGGGTTGTTCGTCCATGACAGAGTCTGGGGCCAGGGATCCAGTGCCATCTTCGGTGCCCGGGCCATAGCATGCAGACAGCCGCTCGTGCTGGCTCAGTGGAAGATATGCACAAGGCTGCTTGCCGGTATTGACACTGGCACTGGCGGTCCGCCATTCAGGGTAGCCTGCCAGGATGTTGTCGGGGATGGGGGCAAGATCACCCGGACAGTGACTGAGATACGCGCTGCACAGTTGAGGTGTTCTTTCACTTTCCGGCAGGCGGTGCAGCCACATGGGCTGCGTTTTCAGCAATTCCCACAGGTCATGGGTATCAAGCAAATTGCACGACAATTGACATGTTGAGTTTGGAAGCGCCTTGCTGAGACGCTCTTTTGTGTGCAGATGTTCGGGGATGGTTTCTATACCCGGGGGGTACCTGTGTTTCAATGCGAGGTCGACGCGCGTCCCGGTTTGGTGGCTGGGACGTATCCACTTCAGTGCCCTGCCGGAGGCCTCCAGTGCCAGGTCGCAGAGTTTGCTGTACTCCGGATCCGCTACGTCTTTGAACAAGGCAATGATCTCGTCGCGCGGGCGACCGTCGTCATACTGTCTGAGAGCCTGGCAACGTAACTCGAAGGTGAGCTCGTCTGCTCTCCTGTAGCAAGCCGAGTTGACGCATCTGTTGATGGCTTCTTCCATGGTTTCCAGACGGGCAGCCAGCTCGGGAGACATGTCTGCAATAAAGTACATAAGCTCATGACGTTTATTTTGAGGCATCTTGTTCAGCAAGGGTGCCAGTTCCTGCTCTGTTTTCATATGTTCTGGCAGGACTCGAAAACTGTGGGGGGCAAGGCAGAGGAGCAGCCCGGACATGCCGGGCATCTGCATCAGATTCTTCAGCTGTACTTCAGGCAGACAAGATATCAACCGATGGACCTGCGAGGGCTCTACGGCACACAGATAACTGGCCAGCTCCTGAGCGCTGATTTGAATCAACTCGGGACGGTTACCGAATTTGGCATGCCGGCGTGCCATGTGGTCCAGAAGATCGCAGTCGGTGATCGTTTTATTGCCGTAGATAACCTCCAGCATCTGCTGATCAAGGCGCGCTATTTGCTGGTGACGCTGGGCCAGCGTCTGGCTCATGGGCTCGGTTGTCAGCGTGCGGCCGGGTTCTGGCTCTGGTCCCGATGGCAGCGGAGGGGACGTATCCATAGACTCGACAGGGCGCTGCTGAAGCGGTGTCTTGCTCGCGGCGGGATGCTGTCTCTCCTGCCCTTGTGACGGCACAGGAACGGGGTGTGCCGACTGTGTAGGTGCCCGGGTGGCTGCCGGTGTACAGAATTCAGGATAAAAAACGGGAGAAGAAACAGAAGAATATGTCCTGTTCATGATGCTACGTCCTTTGTGGCGTTTTCGGATTGCGCTCTTCACCCATGGGCTCTGGATAGAAGACGACTTCAACATTCGACTTCACCTTCTGCCGTAAGTTCCCTGCCTTTTTTTGTACTCGCCCGCCGGTTGCGACACAGTCGCGTCCCGCCTGCCTGTTACGTCTCCATGGGCTCG
>Ga0209020_1003156_pt1 | contig 11796 bp, 13 predicted proteins | sample PinacodermBB_FD_187298 | JGI IMG/M metagenome (GOLD analysis project Ga0209020, IMG submission 187298) | Host-associated microbial community of the marine sponge Aplysina aerophoba from Gulf of Piran - sponge pinacoderm, lysed by bead... | ecosystem: Host-associated > Porifera > Sponge >...
CCCGCTGGTCCCCGTCCTTCGAGTCATTCACGATGCAGATGCCCCCGGCCCAGAGGCTGGCACGGGACGGCCTGGTCACGGCCAACGTCATGGCCAGCGCCGCCGCGGCATCTGCAGCGGAACCGCCCGCTTTCAGAATGTCCCGGGCGGTCAGCGCAGCGTTGGGCTCGCCGGCGACGACACTGCCAAGATAGTTCTGGCGCGGAACGGCTGCCGGATCGACGCCGGGGACGGTTCCGCACGCGCCAAGGAACAGCGGGACCAGAACCGCCGGCGCCAATTGACGCAATCCGGACCGGCGCCTAGCTTGTGCCCAACGCCCTGCGAGGTCGCCATCCATGAGGCCCATACGAACCCTTCTCTGCGGCCTCTTCGCCGCTCTGCTTGCGTTCTCGGGCGCCGCGCCCTCGGAAGCCCAGTCGCTCAATATGGTCCGGGATGCGGAAATAGAGGAAACGCTCCGCCTGTATGCGAATCCGGTCTTCCGCGCGGCCCGTATTTCACCGGAAAGCATACGCTTGCATCTCGTGAATAGCGACCAGGTGAACGCCTTTGTTTCCAACGGGATGCAGATATTCCTGTACACCGGACTGCTCCGGGTCAGCGAGAGCCCCGGCCAGGTTATCGGCGTGATCGCGCATGAGACGGGCCATATTGTCGGCGGACATCTCGCGCGTCTCAAGAGCGAAATCGAGAGCCGGACGGCACAGGCGATCCTCTCAACGGCGCTCGGCGCCGCAGCGGGCATCGCGACGGGGGACCCCCGTGTCGCACAGGCGGTGATATCGGGCGGCGTCACGCTTGCCGAGCGAGGCCTTCTGCGCCATTCCCGGACCGAGGAGTCGGCCGCGGACCAGGCGGCGCTGCAATATCTCGACCGGTCGAAAATCTCGTCGCGCGGCTTAGCGGAATTCCTCGGGATTCTGGAGAACCGGGAAACGATAGCCGGCGGCGGGGGGGATGTGTACCGGCGCACCCATCCGCTCACGGAAGAGCGTATCCAGATCGTGCGCGAGCATACCGCCGAGTCTCCCTGGGCCGACGCCGACCTGCCGGACGATTTCTACCGGCGCCATGCCCGGATGGTCGCCAAGCTGGACGGATTTCTCAGCCCCCCCGAAGAGACGCTTGCCCGCTACGACGCCTCCGACAAGGGCGTAGCGTCGCGTTACGCCCGCGCCATCGCCCACTACCGTATCCCGAACCTCGCCGAAGCGCTCGCCCTGATCGACGGCCTTATCGCGGAGGCGCCGGAAGACCCCTACTTCCACGAACTCCGGGGCCAGATGCTGTTCGAAAACGGCCGCGGCGCGGAGGCGCTGGAAGCCTATCGCGAGGCCGTGCGCCTCGCTCCCCATGCGGGCCTGATCCGTATCGAGCTCGGCCGCGCCGCCATCGAAGTCGGCACGCAGGACACGCTCGAAGAGGCCGTCCGCAATCTGCGCGAGGTCACCCGCCGCTCGCCGCGAAGCGCAGGCGCCTGGTACTGGCTCGGCATTGCAGAGGGGCGCTCGGGCCGGCCGGTTCTTGCCGATCTGTCGCTGGCGGAACACGCCCTGCTCACCGGCGATGCCCGCCGCGCGGTCGCCCTCGCCGGCCGCGCAGGTCGCAAGCTGCCCGAAAATTCCGCCGACTGGCATCGGGCCCAGGACATTCTGAATCGAGTCAAGCCGCGGAAGGCAGCGGAGTAGCAGGCGTCACCCGCGCGGCGCACCGCCGAGCTGGCGGCCACCGACTATGTGCGCATGCAGGTGCGGCACTTCCTGGTTGCCGTGGGGGCCGTTATTGACGGTCGCGCGGTAGCCGCCTTCGGTAACGCCTTCGGCGCGCGCGACCGCCGCCATGGCGCGCACCCAGCCGGCCAGTTCGGCGTCGCTGCCCTTCTCCGCAAACTCGTGCAGCGTCTCGTAGCGGCCCTTGGGAATCACCAGCACATGGCTCGGAGCCTTCGGCGCGATGTCGCGGAAGGCGAGCGCATGGTCGCTTTCATGCACCTTGTCGCAGGGAATCTCGCCTCGCAGGATGCGCGCAAAGATGTTGTCGTCGTCATAGCTCATCGGGATCGCTCGCTTGCGTCGGATTTGCCCTCGCGCCGGGCCAGCGCCGCCCGCACATCGTCCGGCGCCACGCCCGCATCGGCCCAGAGCACCAGCAGGTGGTAAAGCAGATCGGCGCTTTCCTCGATCAATCGGTCCCGGTCGCCGCGCACCGCTTCGATAACCGTCTCGACCGCTTCCTCGCCCACCTTCTGCGCGATCTTCTCCCGGCCCAGGTGGAAGTAGCGCGCCGTGCGCGAGGTCTCGGGGTCGGCGCCCCGCCGGCCCTCGATCACAGCGTAGAGCCTGTCGATTATGTCGTTGTCGTTCATGCGCCGGGCTCCGGACGCACCGGGATGCCGGCCGCGGCCATGGACCGCTTGGCCTCCGCGATGCTGTAGATGCGGTCGTGGAAGATCGAAGCGGCGAGGACGGCCGAGGCATGGCCGTCCGCCACACCTTCCGCCAGGTGCTCAAGCGATCCCACGCCGCCGGAGGCAATCACCGGCACCGGCACGGCATCGGCAACGGCGCGCGTGAGCTCCAGGTCGTAGCCGTCCTTCGTGCCGTCACGGTCCATGGAGGTAAGGAGGATTTCCCCCGCTCCCAGCGAGATCATGCGCTCCGCCCAGCCCACAGCCTCTATGCCGGTCGGCCGCCGCCCGCCATGCGTGAAGACTTCCCACCGGCCGGTCCCGGCGCGCTTTGCATCGACCGCGACCGTTATGCATTGCGTGCCGAACTTGCGGGCCGCCTCGCGCACGAATTCCGGACGGGAAACGGCGGCCGTGTTGATCGACACCTTGTCCGCGCCGGCCAGCAGGAGGTTGCGGATATTCTCCACCGTGCGGATTCCGCCGCCGACCGTCACCGGCATGAAGCAACGGTCGGCGGTGCGGCGCACGACGTCGAGGATCGTGTCGCGCTGCTCATGGCTCGCGGTGATATCGAGGAAGCAGAGTTCGTCGGCACCCGACGCGTCGTAGAAGCGGGCCTGCTCGACAGGGTCGCCCATATCCCGCAGGTCCACGAAATTGACGCCCTTCACGACTCTGCCGGCATCGACGTCGAGACAGGGGATGACGCGCACGGTCAGCATTCGCCGCCCGTCGCGATGTGCAGCGCTGTCGCCGGGTCGATCCGCCCGTCGTAAAGCGCCCGCCCGCAAATCACTCCTTCGATGCCCGAACCCCGTTCGGCATAGATTGCGCGGAGATCGTCGTGGTCCGCCACCCCGCCCGACGCGATGACCGGGGTGGTCAGCGCCCATGCAAGATCCACCGTTGCGTCCATATTGACGCCGCCCAGCGCCCCGTCGCGGGCGATGTCGGTGAACACGATGGCCGCGACGCCGGCATCCTCGAAGCGGAGCGCAAGATCGAGAGCCGGGGTTTGCGAGGTCTCGGTCCAGCCCCTTGTTGCGACCATGCCGTCGCGCGCATCGATGCCGACGACGATCCGCCCGGGGAACTGCCGGCAGGCGGCCCGGACCAAAGCCGGGTCGGTAAGCGCCGCCGTGCCCAGCACGACCCGCCGCACGCCCTTGCCGAGCCAGGTCTCGATGGTCGCCATATCGCGGATGCCGCCGCCGAGCTGGACCGGCAGACCCACCGCCGCAAGCACGGCCTCCACAGCCTCGGCATTGACCGGCTCGCCCTCCACCGCGCCGTTCAGGTCCACCAGGTGCAGCCACGAAAACCCCGCCGACTCGAACCGGCCGGCCTGGTCGGCGGGATCGTCGTTGAAGACCGTCACCCGGCCCATATCGCCCTGGACCAAACGTACGCAGGAACCGTCCTTGAGGTCGATGGCGGGGAAGACGATCATCCGTTCCGCCGTTTTCCGGCAGACGGCACATCCTTGAAGAAATAGATGCCCGGCACCCAGCGCCCGCGGACATGGGCATATTTCGGATGCAGGCCCCAGCGTTGATAGCCGAGCGCCTCGTACATGGCGATCGCCTGGGTCTGGGTCTCCCGCACATCCAGATTGATGACCTTGAAGCGGCGGGTCTTGGCTTCGGCCTCAGCCGCCTCCATCAGCAGCCGACCGACGCCCATGCCGCGCGCCCAGGGTGCAACGAAGAGATGTTGCACCGCGACAATCGACTTCTGGGCTTCGTTGTTGCGCGGCGGGGCCACCATCTGCACGGAGCCGCAAATCGTTCCCTCGCGCCGGGCGACGAACAGGCTGCGCTCAGGCACCAGCAGCACGCCCTGCCAGTAGCGTTCGAGCCAATTGCGCTCGGGCGGGGACACGAAACCGAACCCGCCGCCGTCCAGAATCGCCGCATCCGTCGCTTCGCAGAGATCGAACAGGTCGGTCTCGCTCAGCGATTCGAGGCGCTCCACCTGAAACTTTTCCATGTCACGGCCGCCAATCGAGGAAGTTCGCAATCAGACGCAACCCATATACCTGGCTCTTCTCGGGATGGAATTGCGTGCCGATCAAATTGCCGCGACCGACGACGGCGGCAAACCGGCCGCCATGGTCGCTCTCTGCCAGCATGTGCCCGTCCTCCGCCGGCGCGAACCGGTAGGAATGCACGAAATAGACGTAGCCTCCGTTGCCGAGCCCGGCAAGCACCGGATGGTCAGCGACCGCCGACAGGCCGTTCCAGCCCATATGCGGCACCTTGCAGGCCGGGTCGCCCGGCTCCAGCGCGACAACGCTGCCGGGCAGCCACCCGAGGCCCTCATGCACGCCGTGCTCGAGCCCCCGCTCCGCCATCAACTGCATGCCGACGCAGATACCGAGGAAGGGCCGCCCCCTGTCGGTCACCGCCTCCGCCAGGGCCTCGACCATGCCATCCAACCCGAACAGGCCCGAGCGGCAGTCTCCGAAGGCGCCGACGCCGGGCAGCACGATGCGGTCGGCGGCGGCCACCTCGTCGGGGTCGGAGGTCACGAAGACCCGGCCTCCTCCGCCGTTCTCGTCGAGAGCCCGCGCGAACGCCTTTTCGGCCGAGCGCAGGTTGCCGGACCCATAATCGACGATGGCGACGGTCACTGCGGCGTCCGGGCCAGGAAGCAGGCCTCGGCATCGGCGGCGTTCCGCCCGGCCGCGAGCGCGGCTGCGGAGAACCCCCGCCGGCCGAGGCGCCAGCGCGTCAGGTCGTTGCCTTCGAAGCCGACCGAGAAGGCCGCGAGCAGCAGCAACGGCAGCGACAGCCACGGGAATTCGCCAAGAGCGACCGCTGCCGCGACGACCGCCAGAAGCCCTGCGGCGACTGCCCAGTCGCCGCGCCATGCCGCCCAGAGCGGTCCGAAGAACAGCGCCGGCCAGCAGAAGCCTTCCTTGACGGCACGAATTTCGGGCTCCTCCAGAACGCCCCGGCTGCGGCGATGAATCGTATAGATACGCATGGCGCCGGTCAGAGGCTGCCCTTGGTGGAGGGCACGGCGTCGCTGCGACGCGGGTCGATCTCCGCCGCTATGCGCAATGCCCGCGCCAGGGCCTTGAAGCAGGCTTCGACGATGTGGTGCGTATTGGTGCCGTAGAGGCATTCGACATGCAGCGTCGCGCCGGCATGCTGCGCAAAGGCCTGGAACCACTCCCGGAAGAGCTCCGTGTCCATCGTCCCGAGCTTCTGCGCCGGAAGGTCCACATGCCAGATGAGATAGGGCCGGTTGGAAAGGTCGAGCGCGACGCGCACAAGCGCCTCGTCCATCGGCACATAGGCATGGCCGTAGCGCCGGATGCCCTTCCGGTCCCCGAGCGCGGCGGACACGGCCTGTCCCACGGCAATGCCGGTGTCCTCCGTGGTGTGGTGCGCGTCGATGTGGAGGTCGCCCTCGGCGGCGAGGTCGAGATCGACAAGGCCGTGCCGGGCGAGTTGTTCGAGCATGTGATCGAGGAAACCGACGCCGGTCGAGACGCTGTACCGGCCCTCGCCGTCGAGGCGAATCCGGACATCGATCTCGGTTTCCGTCGTTTTCCGCGCTATCGACGCTTCGCGCATGGGAGCCGGGCCTCGCTGCAGTGCGTTGCCGCGTCTTTTAGAGCATAGCCCCGGCGTTTTGAACCGAGGCAGTCAGGCCATGCCGACGGGTTCGTCGAACGTCTCCAGCACATCGCCCGGCCGCGCCTGCACCATCTCTTCCAGTTCGCGGCGGAGCGCAGCGGCGCCCGGATCGTCGAATCGGTTGTCCATTTCGTTCGGGTCGCTTGCAAGGTCGTAGAGCTCGCCGGCGCCCGACCCCAGCTCCAAAGTCAGCTTCGCCGTTTTCGTGCGCACTGTGCGCAGCTCCAGCGGCACGCCGCAGCGGCTCGCATTCACGTTCCATTCGCTGTAGGCCACCTCGCGCCCGGCGCCCGGCGCGTTCTCGAACAGGCCGCGCAGGCTCTCCGACTGGGCGCGCTCGTCCAGCGCCGTGCCGGCGTAGTCGCAGAAGGTTGCGGGCAGATCCAGCGTGGAAACCGGGTTCTTCGCCTGCCGCCCGGCGGGAATGCCGGGGCCGCGCGCGATCAGCCCGACGCGCAGCAGCGCCTCGTAGGGCGTCGGACCCTTGAGGTAGAGGCCGTGGTCGCCCAGCAGGTCGCCATGGTCGGTCGAATAGACGACGATGGTGTTGTCGCGCATGCCCAGCCGGTCGAGCTCGACGAGGATGCGCCCGACCGAGTGGTCGATGAGTGAGACCATGCCGTAATAGTTCGCCGTCATCTCGCGCAGTTGCGCCTCTGTCTGGTCGGGCACGCGCGAGAGCTTCGCACGGAAATCGCGGAGACTCGGGTCCGCAAGCACCGGTTCGCGCTCCAGCGAGGCCCGGTGCCACCAGGGCCGGCGGTCCAGGTCCTTCCCACCTTCCACGGGCAATTCCACCTCGTCCGGGTGGTGCAGCAGGCTCCACGGCTCCGGGCAGTCGAAGGGATGGTGCGGATCGGGGAACGACACCCACGCGCAACTGGGCGTATCCGATTTCCGGTTCTGCAGCCACTCGATCGTGCGGTCGGCGCACCAGGCGCTGCTATGCACCGCGGCGGGCATGCCGGAACTCCAGGTCTGCGCCGCGCCCGTCCCCGGCTGGGTCTCGGCCGCCCAGAGGTCGAATATGTCCGGATAGCCGGACTCCTCGAACGCCCAGCGCTCGAAATGCTGCCCGTGCGGCGGCGTTATCCCTTCCTTGCGGTGGTGGAACCAGTGCCCGAGCACCATCAGCTCGACATGGCTGAAGCCCATATAGGGCCCGAACCAGGACGGATCGAAATCGGCCGTGCTGTGGCTGCATTCCGGCGTACCGGTCGGCGAAAAGGTGCTGCTGGTCGCGAAATGGGCCTTGCCGATGAACGCCGTGTCGTAGCCTTGCGCGTTCAGCGCGGTCGCGAAGCCGCGTTCGCCCGTCTCCGGGCGCAGGTCGATGCCGTTGTCCGCCACGCCATGGGTCAGCGGCAGCAGCCCGGTCAGCATGGATGCGCGCGAAGGCTGGCACACCAGGTTCGGCGTGATGCACGCATCGAAATGCGTCCCCTCCGCCGCCAGCCGGTCCAGATGCGGCGTCTTCACACGCCGGCCGGCAAAGCCGTAGCAGTCGGCGCGCTGCTGGTCGGAGGTGATGAAGAGGATGTTCGGCCGGTCGGACATGTCGCCTCGCGTCGGGGGAATGGAATGGGGGTCAGTCGGATGCCTTGTCGGCTTCCCTGGCGGCGGCCTCGCGCTGGCGCTTCTGCCTGAGGGGCACGCGAATGCCGAAATGCCAGATGAAGAAGGCCGTGAGCAGCAGGAAAGCCAGCGAAATAGGGTTGGTCAGCAGGACGGTCAGGTCCGCCTTGTTGATGAGCACCGTCTGCCGGAGATAGATCTCGAAATTCTCGCCGAGCAGGAAGCCGATCACCAGGCAGACGATAGAGAAGCCCGCCTTGCGCATCAGGTAGCCGACGCCGGCGAACAGGAACAGCATGCCCACGTCGAACATGGAGTTGGTCGGGATATAGACGCCGACCACGCAGAGCAGCACGACGGTCGGCAGCACGATGTGCTTGGGAATCCTGACGAACTGGACCCAGATGCGGATGCCCGCGCGCCCGATGATGAGATGGGCGAGATTGGCCATCAGCATGGACGCGAAGATGGAGTAGATGAGCTCGGCGTGGTTCACCATCATCAGCGGCCCCGGCACGACGCCGTGGATCATGAACGCGCCGATCAGCAGCGCCGCCGCCACATTGCCCGGAATGCCGAGCGCGATGGTGGGGATGAGGTTGGAGCCGACCACGGCGCTGTTCGCCGCTTCCGTCGCCTGGATTCCCTCAAGCTCGCCCTTGCCGAAATTGTCCCCGCGCGGGGAAGCCCGCCGGGCGGCGCCGTAGCCGAGGAACGCGGCCAGCGTGACGCCGAGGCCCGGCAGGATGCCGACGCCGGTGCCGATGCAGGCGGACCGGATGAGCGTCTTCCAATTGCCCCAGAATTCGCGGGGCGTAATGCGGTTCTCGACCCGGAACTGGGATGCGGGCGGCAGCGGCGGCGGCGGCGGTTGGCCCCGGTCCCGGCGCATATCGTAGAGCTGCGAGAGGACGGAGCTCAGCGCCAGCGTGCCGATGGCGAAGGGCAGCAGCGGAATGCCGTCGAAAAGGTAGATGGTGCCGAAGGTCATCCGCTCCGTGCTGTCCACCGGGTCGAGGCCCCATGTGCTGAGGAACAGACCGAGCGCCGCCGCGATCAGCCCCTTTACGAGCGAACGGCCGGCCAGCGCGGCGATCATGGTGAAGGAAAAGAGAATGATCGTGGTGAGTTCGTTGGGCCCGAATGTCAGCGCGATGGCCGCGAAGGGCGCGGCGAGCAGGATGAGGATGATGTCGGAAAACGTGTCGCCGAAGACGGAGGAATAGAGGGCCGTCTTCATCGCCTTTTCCGGCTTGCCCTGCTTTGCGAGCGGATAGCCGTCGAGCGCGGTCGCCGCCGCTTCCGGCGTTCCCGGCGCATTGATGAGGATGGCCGGAATAGCCCCGCCCGAGGTGCCACCCTTGTTGATGCCCACCAGGAAGGCGATGGCGGCAAGCGGCGTGAAATAGAAGGTGATCGGGATCAGCATGGCCAGCGCGGTGACGCTGCCGAGCCCCGGCAGCACGCCGAAGATGATGCCGAGCACGATGCCGACGCAGATATAGGCGAGGTTGACGAGCGTAAACGCGGCCTCGAAGCCGCCGAGCATGCTGTTGAGTATATCCATCGACCGCCCCCTGCCCGTTCCGCTCAGCGCCAGAAGGCGGGGAGTTCGGTATTGAAGAACTGGTAGGCCGCCAGCGAAAGCACGACCGGCGTGGCCACCGAGACCAGCGCGATGGTCCAGGGGTTCCTCGCGCCGACGAACAGCATGGTCGCGACCAGGAAGAGCGTCATGGCCGGCTCGAAGCCGACATGTTCGATCAGGAACCAGGACGCGCCGGCGACGGCTGTCCAGATGAGCAGGTTCAGCAGCACATGGCCGCTGGCGCCCGTCGCCTCCGCGCCGAACTCCTCGTCCAGATGGTCCTCGCCGTCCTCGACCCTCCTGCTGCCCCAAATGGCCTGCGCCGCCATGACCGCTGCCAGCAGCAGACACACGCCGATGGCGATGGACGGCACCAGGGACGGGGCCAGGTCGAGTTCGCTGTCGGGAGCGTACGTGTTGTCCGGAATCAGCCAGAAGAGGCAATAGAACGACGCCAGGACAAGTAGCACTCCCGCCCATATGTGGGTTGTTCTCAAGGGAACGGCCTCATGCGGGGTGGGCGTGGGAGGCGCATACGAAGCCGGAACGCTCGGAGGCGTCCCGGCTCCCAGCCCTTGGGTCTATTTCGTCGCTTCGACAACCTCCTGAAGGCTCTTCGTGACCTCGGCCACGAAAGCGTTCATCTCGGACGAGGGAATGAAACGCTTCGGGAACTGGATGTTCTTCAACACTTGGGTGAAGTCCGGATCGTCCATGGCCGCCTTGGCCGCCGCCTCGAGTTTCATGGCGATCTCGTCGGATATTCCCGCCGGAGCGCTGAGAATGGAATTACCCGGCATGGCAATACCGTAGAGCTCCTGGGTCGTCGGAGCATCGGGATCTTGCGCCAGTCCGCCGGCAAGAAACGATGCCAGAACGACCATCTTGTCACCATGCTTCTGGTGGATACCGCCGCTATAGGCAAAGTCGATCTTGCCGCCGAGCAGGAACGGCACCATCTCGCCACCGCCGCGCGTCGGGATCGCCGTCCACTTCACGTTTTCCTTCGCCGCGATGTAGTTCAGGAACACTTTCGACATGCCGCCCATGTCCGCGACATTGAGCGCGTTCGTCTTTGTATATTCCAGCAGTTCCTTGAGCGTCTGGTACGGCTTGTCCGGCGTGGTGATGAGCGCCATCTGGTATTCGCTGAGGCCGGCGATGATGCGAACGTCGTCCACTGTGTAGGCGACGTCCTTCTTGGTCATCGGGTTCCAGATCAGGTTGCCGAGGTCCGAATAGGCGATGGTGTAGCCGTCGGGCTTCGCCTTGGAAAGGAAGGTCATGCCCACCGCGCTGCCGGCGCCGGGACGGGTCTTGACCACGACCGTGCCACCGAGCGATTCCCCGAGCGCCTTGGACAGCACCATCGACATGGTGTGCGTGGTGCCGCCGGCCTTGTAGGGCACGATCAGCGTGATTGGCTTGTCCGGATATGCGCTGGCGCTTCCGGCCATCGCTACTGCTGCTGCCGCCGCAGCGGCCAATGCAATTCTCTTGAGCATGGTATCTCCCTAGCTTCTTAGGTTGCTCCCGTTACCGGCCGTCCCGCCGGGACTCAGGCATCGACGACCAGAATCTCCTCATTATCGAAATAGTCGGAGCGCAGCACGGGGCTGCCCTCCGTCACTTCCAGCAGGTCCTCCATGTGGTAACCGCACTTTCCAATCCACCTGACGCGCGTCTCGATGGTGGACATCATACCCGGCTCGAATGCCATGTCCTCGTGCGGGCTGATGAGGGGCCGCTCATGCACCAGCAGGCCGAGCCCGTGCCCGTTATGCGCGTAGGGGAAGGGAATGCCGTGGCGCTCATGCAGCACAGTGGCGCGGTCGAATATCTGCCGTCCGGTGTTTCCGGGCCGGACCATGTCGATCAGTTCGTGATGGATTTCGCGAAGCCGCGACCACCAGGACCGGTCCTCGTCGTTGAGCGGCCCGAGTTTGGCCGTGCGGCCGACATTGGAGTAGTAGCGTCCGTAGCGCCCGCCCGCATCGGCCTTCAATATGTCGCCGTGCTTCACCCGGTAGTCCGAGGGATCCTTGTGCGGAAAGCCGGTGTTAGGGCCGCCATTGATATGGGTGAAGGCCACGGACTCCGCGCCGTGGCGCAGGATGCCGTCGGCGAGGCGGAAGCACATATCGCGCTCCGTGTCGCCGGGCCGCGTCGCGAGGAAGGCTTCCTTCAGCGCCCGCTCGGTGCCCCGGAAGCCTTCGGCGAGGCGTTCGCGTTCGCGCGGCGTCTTTATGACCCGGGCGCGGTCGAAGATCGGTTCCGCGCGCCCGAACCGCGCATTGGGCAGCAAGGACCGCAGGCGCTCGTAATAGACCGCCGGCAGGTAATCCAACTCCAGCCCGACCGAGCCGCTCGCCGCCCCCAGTTCGTCGATGACCTCCGCCAGCATGTCGATGGGCGAGGTGACGAACTCCTTGTAGGCGCGAATGTCGGTGATCCAGCCCTCTTCCCGCGCGAAGCCCTCCTCCACCCGGCAGAGAATGAAGACCGGCTCGCGATCCCCGTCCCAGGCGATCAGCGCCAGCCGGTCGCGGATATCGACCTGCGTCGAGATGAAG
>Ga0209020_1003158_pt1 | contig 11792 bp, 8 predicted proteins | sample PinacodermBB_FD_187298 | JGI IMG/M metagenome (GOLD analysis project Ga0209020, IMG submission 187298) | Host-associated microbial community of the marine sponge Aplysina aerophoba from Gulf of Piran - sponge pinacoderm, lysed by bead... | ecosystem: Host-associated > Porifera > Sponge >...
GCATGGAGCCGGCGATGCTGAACTCGTCGGTGTCGATGGAGGTGAAGCTCAGGTTGCCGATGTTCATGGCCGGATGGCCGCCGATGACCGCGGCCATCTGGGTGGGCAGGCCGCGCGATTTGTTCTTCTTGAGGATGTAGTGGCCGTGGGCGGTTTCCGAGATCTGGATCCCGAAGCGGTTCCGGCCCTTCAGTTGCAGCCGGTAGATGCCGGCGTTGCGGATGCCGGTGTCCGGCTCCTTCATGACGTCGAAGGCCAGCGTGATGTAACGGCCGGCGTCGAGCTCGTGGTACTGCAGGATGGGAAACATGGTGACGTCGACGTCGTCGCCGGTGAGCACCACCTCCTGGCACGGCCCGCTCTCCACCTCCACCGGAGGCAGCGGATTGGCCTCGCGCTTGCCGTACTCGTGGATGAAGTCCGCGGGAGTGGCGTCGTAGGGCAGCCCGATGGCCATGGCCAGCCGCGGGAAGCTGGCGTGCATGTTGGTCACCAGCGGGATGGACGATCCCTTGACGTTCTCGAAGATGACGCACGGAAACTGTTGCTGCCGCTCCAGCTTGGCCAAAATCCCGGTCACCTCGAAGATCGGATCCACCTCGCGGGTGACCCGGATGACCTCGTCCGGATAGTTGGCCTCCAGAAAGGCGATGGCCTCGCCCAGGGTCTGCCCCATACCGTTGCTAGACGTCGTCATAGTGACGGGTGGCTTAACATGGAGGTTTTTCTGCCGCAAGCGGGACACTTCCATCTCCGTCATGGGGTCGAGATTGACCCAAATGCCTTGAAATCGTCATTCCCGCGAACCAGGCGGTGTTTCCAAGACTCTGATCAATGGCCGGCGAGTAACGATGGCGCCCTTCGACTTCGCTACGCTACGCTCAGGACGAACGGGGGAATGAAGCGGAGGATGAAGGGGGAGTGTTTCCAAACCGTTCGTCCTGAGCGTAGCGAAGCGAAGTCGAAGGGCGCCATCTCCAAAGGCGTCGACACAATTGATCCGGTTTTCCTGAACTTGCCTTGTTTTCTGGAGTGGCCGGGACCCTCGGATCCGCTTACCCAAGGCGATTCTTCCGTATCAGTGCCAGCACCCGTTCGGGTGTCACCGGCGTTTCGGAAATCTCGATGCCGCCAAGGGGCCGCAGCGCGTCCACCACGGCATTGGCCACGGCCACCGGCGGAGCGATGGCGCCGCCTTCGCCGATGCCCTTGAGGCCCAGCGGATTGAGCGGGGAGGGGGTTTCGAGGTGCACCTGCTTGATGGCCGGCACCTCGCCGCAGGTTGGCATGAGGTAGTCCAGGAACGTGCCGGTGAGGAGCTGCCCCATCTCGTCGTAGACGAACTCCTCGTAGAGCGCGCCGCCGATGCCCTGGGCCACGCCGCCGCGCACCTGGCCCTCGACGAACAGGGGGTTGATGGCCGGTCCCGAGTCGTGCGCCACCGCGTAGTCCAGCAGCTTCACCTCGCCGGTGCCCGCGTCCACCTCCACCACCGCCACGTGGGCGGCGTGGGCCCAGGTCACGGTCTGCGGCACGTAATAGTAGGTCGCCTCCAGGTTGGGCTCCATGCCCTCGGGCAGCTTCGTGGCCCAGCCCGGCACCGCGGCCGCGGCCAGCTCGGCCAGGGAGACGCCGCGGTCCGGCCGCTCCGCCACGAAGACCCGGCCGTCCCGTGTGGTCAGATCGTCCGGGTTGGCTTCCAGCAGGTGGCCGGCGAGCTCGAACACCTTGGTCTTGAGGCGGCGGGTGGCCTCGTGGATGGCGGTGCCGGCGTTGACCGTGCTGCGGCTGGCGAAGGTGCCGACGCCGTAGCGGATGGCGTCGGTATCGCCACCCACCACGGTCACGTCTTCCGGCGTCACCCCCCAGAGGTCGGCGGTGAGCTGCGAGAACACGGTTTCGTGCCCCTGACCGTGGCCGCTGGCCCCCACCGACACCAGCAGCTTCCCGGAGGAATCCACCTCCACCCGGGCGCCCTCGAAGGAGCCCACACCGGTCCCCTCGGTGTAGAAACCGATGCCCACGCCGATGTAGCGGCCGTCGTGCGGGGCTTTTCCGTCACGTCGGACTATCCGTTCACGTTGGACATCCGCGTCGGTGCCGGTGCCCCCCTCACGAGTGGTTCTCCCGCTGCGAACGGCTTCCCGGTCTTGCGCGGCGTCATTCTGCCGCGTCCGCACCTCGTGGTACCGGCAGGCTTCCATCGCCTTGGCCAGAGTCGCGGGAAAGTCGCCGTTGTCGTAGCGCACGGGCTGCCCGTCGCGGTAGAGGATGCCGGCGTCGTAGGGGATCTCCTCGGGCTGCACCAGATTGCGGAAGCGCACCTCGGCGGGATCGAGGTCCAGTTCGCCCGCGATGCGGTCGATGCAGCGCTCCATGACGAAGACCGCCTCGGGGCGCCCGGCGCCGCGGTAGGGGGCGTTGGGGACCTTGTTGGTGGCCACGCAGGTGCCGGTGACGGCGAGGTTGGGGATCCGGTACGGTCCCTGCAGGTGCGCCGAGGTGTTGTAGGCGTCGGTGAGGCCCATGGGGTTGTAGGCGCCGTTGTCCAGCAGGAAGCGGTCCTTGAGCGCCAGGATACTGCCGTCGCCGTCGAACGCCAGCTCGACGTAGTGAATCTGGTCCCGGGCGTGGGCGGTGCTGATGAAGTGTTCCCTGCGGTCCTCGATCCACTGCACCGGCCGCCCCAGCTCCAGGGCGAGGTAGGGCACCAGCACCTCCTCGGGGTACACCAGCACCTTGGGCCCGAAGCCGCCCCCCACGTGCGGCGCCACCACCCGGACGGTCTCCTCGGCCATCCCCAGTTGCCCGGCGATCTGCCGCCGCACGCTGTGGGGCACCTGGGTGGACGACCAGACCGTCAGGCGGCGCGGCTTGACCTCGGCCATGGCCACCACGCCCCGTCCCTCCATGGGGATGCCGCCGTGGCGGCGGTGGTGCAGCCGTTCCTCGATGCGGTGGGGCGCGTCCGCCAGGGCCCGGTCCGGGTTCCCTTTGGCGATGCTGAAGTGGAACACCACGTTGTCGCCGGCATCCTCGTGAATCCGCACCGCGTCCGGCTCCAGCGCCGCTTCCGGGTCCACCACCGGCGGAAGCGCCTCATAGTCCACGGCGATGCCGTCCAGCGCGTCCTCGGCAAGGTAGCGGTCCTCCGCCACCACCATGGCCACCGGCTCGCCCACGTAGCGTACCTTGCCGAGGGCCAGCATCCGCGCCCGCGGCCCCTTGAGCACGGGTTTGATGGCTTCGAGCCAGGGCGCCGGATGAAACTCGAAGCTGGAAGGGAAGGGCTCGATGGCGTCCCGGATGTCCTCTCCGGTGAGGACCCGTACGACTCCGGGCATGGCCAGCGCCGCGCTCACGTCGATGGTCTGGATCCTGGCATGGGCGTGGGGGCTGCGCAGCACCGCCGCGTGGAGCATCCCCGGGAACCGCAGGTCGCTGACGTAGGTCCCCTGGCCCCGCAGCAAGGGTTCCGCTTCGCGCATGGGGATGCTGCGCCCCATGTGACGTATGGTGCCTTGATCCTTCATGGCCTCATTCCGATCCGCATCCTGCCCAGTTCGTGGCAGGTCCTTCGACTTCGCTACGCTGACGCTCCGCTACGCTCAGGACGAACGGAGAGAGAGGGGCTCCCACACAACCGTTCGTCCTGAGCGTAGCGGAGCGTCAGCGTAGCGAAGTCGAAGGACTCCCCAAATCACTGGATGGTCCAGATGTCGTAGAGCAGCTCCATGCGCCGGAACATGACCTCCCGCGTTTGCTGCTGCAGGTTGGGCGAGGTGAGATAGCGGCGCGCGATGTCCTCCGCCAGGGTGCCGTGCTCCTCGTCGGCCTCCACGTGGACGGTGAAGAAACGCACCGATTCGGGAGTCATGGCGTAGCTCTCCATGAAACCCTTCCCCAGCGCCGCGGCGGCCGGTCCGAAGGTCCCCTCGGCGCCCATCTGCGCGGCCATCACCACGAACCACGGATGGGTATGGATCACCAGCTCGGCGAAGTACAGGTGCGCGGCCGTGGCCGGCAGCAACTGGGGATTCTCCAGGTCCGAGCGCGTCAGTCCGATGGCCTCGGCGAACTCCACGAACATGTCCGGATGGCCGGAACTGCCGGGGAGAAGGCCGCGGGTCTCTTCCTCCGCCACCTCGAACAGCTTGGGGGCGAACTCGGGGTCCGAGCATGCCACATAGCGAAGCAGCGCGATGCGCGGAACCGCGACGCGGAACTGGTAGTCCTGCACCGCCCAGGTGCGGATATGGTCCATGGAAGCCGTGCCCTCGCATATGGCCTTCACGAACGGGTGGTTGATGCGCAGCTTGTGGAACGCGGCGATCTCCTTCTTGAGGTCCTCGACGAACGCGTCGGCGGTAAGGGCTTTGTTGTCCATGCGGTTCTCTCCTGTAGCAATTGTCTGGAAGGGGTCACACGTAACCTGTATAGCGTTTAAGGCAAGAAAGCCAAATGCACCGGCGATGATGAAGGAGGCACGCCGTTCCTGTTCGTGGCGCGGCTCCGAACGAGGTTTGGAGCGCCGGGCAGCCGTTGCCGTGTCGTCGGCAGGAGTGGTATGATCCGCATCTGCGCCAAGGGCGCCAAACTCGGAGGAGGTATCACCATGAAGACTATCAGGCTTTTGGCCGTTGCTTTGCTGGCTTTGGCGACCGTGACCGGGACGGTATGGGCGGAGACCGTCAAGGTGGGCGTGATTCTTCCCTACTCGGGGCCCAACGCGCAACTGGGGCAGCAGGTGGACCGGGGCTTCGAACTCTACCAGAAACTGCACCCGAAGGGGACCGGGGACCACAAGATCGAGATCATCAAGCGGGACAGCACCGGGCCCAAGCCCGATGTGGCCAAGCGTCTGGCTACCGAGCTCATCACCCGCGACAAGATCGACATCCTCGCGGGGGTGGTCTACTCCAACAACGCCTTCGCCATCTCGGACGTGACGCGCAAGGCGAAGGTGCCGTTCCTCATCATGAACGCCGGGACCTCGGCGATCACGACCCGGTCTCCCTACACCGCGCGCGTGTCGTTCACCATGTGGCAGGCGGCCTACCCGTTGGGCAAGCACGCCTACGACAAGATGAAGATCCGCACCGTGGCCGTGGCTTACGCCAACTACTCGCCGGGCAAGGACAGCAAGACCGCCTTCACGACGGCGTTTACCGCGGCGGGCGGCAAGGTCGTGGCGGACATACCGTTTCCGTTCCCGAAGATCCCGGACTTCACGCCGTTCCTGCAGTCCGTCAAGGATGCCAAGCCCGACGCGCTGTACGTATTCATCCCGGCCGGGAAGTGGGCCACCGGCGTGATGAAGACCTACGACGACCTCGGCATGAGGGCGGCCGGTATCGAGCTCATCGGCCCGGGTGACATCACCCAGGACTCGGAGCTGCCCAACATGGGGCAGGTTCCCCTGGGCGTTATCACCATGCACCACTACTCCGCCGCCGCCGACCGGGCCGAGAACAAGGCTTTCGTGAAGGCCTGGAAGGAAGCCTACGGCGCCGACAGCATCCCGGACTTCTTCAGCGTCCAGGGCTGGGACGGCATGGCCGCCATCCACGAGGCGGTGCGGCGCCTCGACGGCAAGATCGACGCCGACAAGGCCCTGGCCGTGTGGAAGGGGTGGAAGTTCAACAGCCCGCGCGGTCCCATCATGATCGATCCCGACACCCGGGACATCGTCCAGAACCAGTACCTGCGCAAGGTCGAGAAGCGGGGGAAGGCGCTGGCCAACATCGAGGTCGAGACCCTCGAGATGGTGAAGGACCCCTGGAAACAACTGCAGAAAAAGAAGTAGCCGCGGCCGGCAGCCAAGGGCAGGTGCCGCCCCGCCAGGGCACGGGGCGGCGCGCCCGCGCCGGCAACGGGCCTTCAACAACACCGCCAGCTGCCTCCGAGGCCGGCGGTTGACCGAAGCATCGGCAAGTCGCTCTTCGTGATCAACTCCCTCATCAGCATTGCGTTCGACGGCCTCGCGTTCGCAATGATCCTGTTCATCATTTCGGTGGGGCTCTCCGTGACCATGGGCCTCATGGGCTTCGTGAACCTGGCCCACGGCATGTTCGCCATGCTGGGCGGGTATATCGCGGTGTCCTTCATCCGGGAGTGGGGAGCGCCGTTCCTCCTGGGCGCGCCGCTGGCCTGCGTTGCCGTGGCGCTCATCAGCATTGTGCTGGAGCGGACCCTGTACCGCCGCCTCTACGGTGGCGACGAGCTCCAGCAGGTGCTTCTGACCATCGGCCTGGTGTTCATGGGCATCGCCGTGTGCACCTTCATCTGGGGGCCGCTCAACGTCCAGCTCGACGTCCCGGCCTATCTGAAGGGCCAGGTGGATTTAGGTTTCCGGCGCTTTCCCACCTACCGCACGTTCATCATGCTGATCAGCTTCGCCGTCGTCATCGGCCTCTGGTACGGGTTCGAGCGCACGCTGCTGGGGGCCAAGGTGCGGGCCGCGGTGGACAACCAGCGCATGGCCGAGACCGTCGGCATCAACATCCGCCGGCTGTTCACGCTGACCTTCGCCCTCGGCAGCGCGCTGGCGGCGTTGGGTGGGGCGCTGGGTACGGAAATCCTCGGACTGACCCCCACCTATGCCCTGGAATACCTCGTCTACTTCCTCATCGTGGTGGCGGTGGGCGGTCTGGGGAGTTTGCGGGGCGCCTTCCTGGCCGCCCTGATCCTTGGAATCGTCGACACGGCGGGAAAATATTACCTTCCCGCCTTCGGCGCCTTCTTCATCTTCGCGATCACCATCGTGCTGCTCTTGTGGCGCCCGCAGGGTTTCTACGCCCGATAAGGCATCGCACCGCGCCGCACCGCGAAGGATCTTCGTCCACATGGAACAAACGGCGTACCGCAACCCGCTCCGAACCGCGGCCATCCGCCCGGCGGAGCTGCTGCCCTGGCTGGCCGGGGCGCTGGGGTTCTTCCTGTTCCCCGACTACCTGCAACTGGGTTCCCAGATCCTCATCATGGTGCTCTTCGCCATGTCCCTGGACCTGATCCTGGGTTACGCGGGGATCGTGTCCCTGGGGCACGCGGCGCTGTTCGGCACCGGGGCGTACACCGCCGGCATCCTGTCGGCCCATCTGGGCTGGAGCGAACCCATAAGCGGGCTGCTGATCGCCGGTCTGGTGGCCGGCGTAGTGGGCTTCGTGTGCGGCGCGGTCATCCTTTACACCCGCGGACTGACCCTTTTGATGCTTACGCTGGCCGTCACCATCCTGCTGCAGGAGCTGGCCAACGAGCAGGAGCACTGGACCGGCGGCGACGACGGCTTGCAGGGCGTGGTGATGCAGCCGGTGCTGGGGCTCTTCGAGTTCGACCTCTACGGCCAGACCGCGTACGTGTACGCCCTGGTGGTGCTGTTCGTCGTATTCCTCGCCGCCCGCGCCATCGTCAACTCGTCCTTCGGCCAGTCGCTGCGGGGCATTCGGGAGAACGAGCGCCGCATGCATGCCGTCGGCTGCCCGGTGTACCGCCAGATGCTGCGGGCCTATACCATCGCCGCGGTCATGGCCGGCATCGCCGGAGCCCTGCTGGCCCAGACTACCGAGTTCGTGGCGCTGGACGTGCTCAGCTTCGAACGCTCAGGCGACGTGATGATCATGCTGATCCTCGGCGGCACCGGGCGCCTCTACGGCGCGTTCATCGGCGCGCCGGTGTACATGATCCTGCAGGACCAGCTCGCCAAGTTGAGTCCCGAGTACTGGCTCTTCGGCATCGGCGCGCTGCTGGTGGCGACCATCCTTTACGCCCCCGAGGGCATCCTGGGCCTGGCGGAACGCTGGCGTGCGTGGGCGACGCGGGAGGATTCGTGAGCCATACACTCACATCACCGCTCACCTTGACCCCATTGCTAGCAGGCATCCGAGAGGCCGGAGGAATTGACCCCTGGCTGCCGAGCGAGATGGCGTCCTTCGACTTCGCTTCGCTACGCTCAGGACGAACGGTTGGGGAACACTCCCCCTTCATCCTGCGGTTCATTCCCCCGTTCGTCCTGAGCGTAGCGAAGCGAAGTCGAAGGACGCCATCTCGAAGGACGCAAGAATAGTGGATCAGCATGTCCCCCTGCTGGAGGTCCGCGGCCTGTGCAAGAGCTTCGGCGCCCTGGTGGTGGCGGACCGCGTCTCGCTGGCATTGCAACCGGGCGCCCGGCACGCCCTCATCGGCCCCAACGGGGCGGGCAAGACCACCCTCGTCAATCTCGTCACCGGCACCGTGGAGCCCTCCGGCGGCTCCATTTTGCTGGACGGCCACGATGTCACCCATTGGTCCCAGTCCCGCCGGGTCAAGCACGGGCTGGCCCGGACCTTCCAGATCAACACGCTGTTCCGGGGCCTGAGCGTGATCGAGAACGTCGGCATGGCCATCAGCGAGCGGCGTTCCCTGTCCGGCAGGCTGTGGCGGCGCGCCGATGCCCGCGGCGACGTCATCGCCGAGGGCATGGCGCTGCTCGAGTCGCTGAATCTCCACGGCGACGCGCAACGGCTGGTGCGGGAACTCCCTTACGGGCGGCAGCGGCTGGTGGAGCTGGCGATTGCGTTGGGCCTCCGTCCCAAGGTGCTGCTGCTGGACGAACCCGCCGCGGGGGTGCCGTCGGCGGAGAGCCACGTGCTCCTGGAGGCGGTGGAAGCCTTGCCGGAATCCATGGCGGTGCTGATGATCGAGCACGACATGGACATCGTCTTCCGCTTTGCCCGCAGGGTGACGGTGCTGGTGGCCGGCGCGATTCTCACCGAGGGCGCCCCCGCGGAGGTCGGCGCCGACCCCAGGGTGCGCGAGGTCTATCTCGGCGAGAACGCCGAGCTCCACGGAGGCAGGCGTTGAACGCGGCAGCCGATAAGGCGCTGGCGCTGGCCGCGGTCAACGCCGGTCACGGCAGAACCGTGGTGCTCGAGGACATCGACCTGGCCCTCGACCCGGGCGAGCGGTTGAGCATCATCGGCCGCAACGGGGTGGGCAAGACCACGTTGCTGGGAACGGTCATGGGTTACACGACGCTCCACTCCGGGCGCATCGAGCTTGCGGGCCGGGACATCTCCGGCATGAGGACCTACGACCGTGTGCGCGCCGGCCTCGGGCATGTTCCCCAGGAACGCGAGGTCTTTCCATCGCTGACCGTGTACGAAAATCTGGCGGTGGCCCAAAGGGCCGGCGGCTGGACCCTGGACCGCGTCTATGATCTGTTCCCGCAACTGGCGGCGCGCCGCACCCACAAGGGCAGTCAACTCTCCGGCGGCGAGCAGCAGATGCTGGCCATCGCCCGGGCACTGGTGGGCAACCCGGCGGTGCTGCTGATGGACGAGCCCACCGAGGGGCTGGCGCCGGTCATCATCGAGCAACTGGTGGAGGCCATGCACACGCTACGCTCGCAGGAGGGGCTCACCATCATCCTGGTGGAGCAACATACCGGCATCGCCCTGGAGTTCTCGCAACGGACCGTGGTGATGAACCGCGGCCGCATCGTTTACGACGGCCCCAGCGCGGCCCTGGCAGCCGACGAGCCCTTGCTGACCTCCCTGGTGGGGGTGGCGGGCGACTGACACTGTTGGACATTTTGCGTTCTTTCTTGTGTACTGTACGGAAGCGAAGAGCCCCATGACACTCCAACAGACAGTCCGACCGGGACGAAGGAGCCGCCATGAAGAAATCCGACGACAGTGAGAAGCTGGGCCGGCGCGAGCTTTTTAGGCGGGGCGCCCTGGCAGGGGTCGCGGCCGGGCTGCTGCCCTTTACCGGCGGCGGTGTGCCGAAGGCGGAGGCCCGGGCCACCACGGTCAAGCGCTACGTGCCCCTGGGTCGCACCGGACTCAATATCTCCGACATCTCGTTCGGTTCCAGCCGCCTCGACGCCGGCGAGGAACACCTGGTCCTGGAGGCACTGGACCGCGGCATCAACTACTTCGACACGGCCGAGAGCTACCGGGGCGGCGATTCCGAGATCACCATCGGCAACGCACTCCGGGGCAAGCGGGACAAGGTCTTCATCGCCTCCAAGACCCACACGAGCTCCACCGAGACCCGGGACTCGATGATGCGTTCCCTGGAGGCCAGCCTGAAGCGGTTGCAGACCGACTACGTGGACGTCTACTTCACCCACGCGGTGAACGACGTGGGCCGGCTCGAGAACCCCGAGTGGCACGCGTTCGTCGAGGATGCCAGGAGACAGGGCAAGATCCGCTTCTCCGGGCTTTCCGGTCACGCGGGACGCCTGATCCAGTGTCTGGACTACGCCCTGGACCGGGACATGGTGGACGTGATTCTGGTGGCCTACAACTTCGGCCAGGACCCGAAGTTCTACGAGCGTTTCACCCAGGGTTTCGATTTTATCGCGCGTCAGCCCGATCTCCCGCGGGTGCTCCAGAAGGCGAAAACGAAGAATGTCGGCGTCATCGCCATGAAGACTCTCATGGGCGCGCGCCTCAACGACATGCGGCCGTTCGAGAAGGACGGCGCCACCTATGCCCAGGCGGCGTTCCGCTGGGTGCTGGCCAATCCCGACGTGCACGCGCTGATCATCTCCATGACCGATTCCCCGGGACTCCGGGAGTACCTGGGGGCCTCGGGCTGGACCACCGCCGCCCGCGGCGACTTCGAGCTGCTCAAGGGATACGCGCGCATGAACGGCGCCTCCTACTGCCGCCACGCCTGCAACGACTGCGAGAGCGCCTGTCCGTACGGCGTCCCCATCGCCGACGTGCTGCGGACGCGCATGTACGCCCGGGACTATCAGGACGAGAAGCTGGCCCGCAGCGAATACGCCGCCCTGGGAGACGGCGCCGCGGCCTGCCTCACCTGCACGACCCAGGCCTGCGCCGGTTCCTGCACCTACGGGCTGCCGGTGGAGAAGCTCACGGGCCCGACGCACCGGATGCTGACTTGAGGTACCCGATCCGCGCGAAACCTCCAATCGGCAGCCGTAGCACTTCCCCGCCAGCGCTGGATTCCCGCGGAGAGACGCCAAGCCGGGTCTCTCCCTAGCGGAGTGCCGTCATCGATACCGTAGTCACCGGAGCCAACGGAGTGTTGGGGAAGGCGCTGATCCGGCGTCTGGGGAAATCGGCGGAACCCTTTCGTGTGCGTGCGCTGGTGCGCGGACAACGCCAGGCCGGCAGCCTCGACGGTCTTCCGGCCGAGGTCTTGCAGGTTGACTACGGCGATGCCGGTTCGCTGGCGAAAGCCGTGAAGGGCGCCGAAGCCGTCGTGCATCTGGCCGGGGCGCTTCAGCCGCGGCGCGGAGAGCGGCTTCACGAGGCCAATGCAGGGACCACCCGGAGCGTGGTCTCGGCCGCCAGGGCGGCCGGCGTCCGCAGGTTCGTGTACCTGAGCGCGCCGGGCGCGGAGCTGGCTTCCCCCAACGAGTACCTGCGTTCCAAGGCCGTGGCCGAATCGGTCATACGCCGGGCCGGATTCGAGACCGTGGTCTTTCGCGTCCCCATGGTGTTGGGCGCGGAGACGCCCTCCACACGGACGCTTCTTCATCTGGCCGGGAGGCGGACGGTGCCGTTGGTGCGGGGCGGCAGGGTGCGTATCCAGCCGGTGGTGCTGACGGACGTGATCGGCGCCGTCCGCTGGGCGTTGGCGGTGAAGACCGTTCCGGTCCATACGCTGGACCTTGTGGGTCCCGAAACCTTGACCTACGCCGAGTTGCTGGGCCGGGCCGGGGCTCGCATGGGGCGGCGGCCGTGGGTCCTGGGCGTGCCCGGGTGGCTGGCGGAGGGAGCGGCGGTGGTCGGCGAGCGGTTGGGGTGGGGCTGGAACCGGACGCTCTTCGATACGCT
>Ga0209020_1003161_pt1 | contig 11785 bp, 10 predicted proteins | sample PinacodermBB_FD_187298 | JGI IMG/M metagenome (GOLD analysis project Ga0209020, IMG submission 187298) | Host-associated microbial community of the marine sponge Aplysina aerophoba from Gulf of Piran - sponge pinacoderm, lysed by bead... | ecosystem: Host-associated > Porifera > Sponge >...
GGGCGCAGCAGGTCGTAGTACGGCCCGTCGAGAGGGATCTGCCCGCCGCTGGGCGACAGGTCGTCCGGGCTCACGAGGCCGTACGCAGCCCGGAGAAGCGGTTGAGCCGCAGCGAGTTCCCCAGCACGAACAGCGAGGATAGCCCCATGGCCGCGGCGGCGATCTCGGGTCGCAGCAGCCCCACCGCCGCCAGCGGGATGGCGGCGGTGTTGTAGACGAAGGCCCAGAACAGGTTGCCCCGGATGGTCCCGAGCGTGCGCCGGGCGAGGGTCAGAGCGTCCACCGCCAGCCGCAGATCGTCCCCCACGAGGGTCAGATCCGAGGCCTCGGCAGCCACGTCGGCGCCGGTGCCGATGGCTACGCCCACCTCGGCGGCGGCCAGGGCGGGGGCGTCGTTCACGCCGTCGCCCACCATTGCCACGCGCTGCCCGGCGGTTTGCAGGCGCTCGATCTCGGCCACCTTGCCGGCGGGCGTCAATTCGGCGAGGGTGCGATCGATCCCCACCTGCCGCCCGACCTGCTCCGCGGCCGCTCTGTTGTCGCCGCTCAGAAGCACGACCTCGATGCCGGCTCGCTTCCAGTCGGCCACCGCCGCGGCGCTCGACGGCTTGACGCGATCCGCCAGCGCGAGGAAACCCCACGCCGATCCGTTGCTGCCCACGAACACGAGCGTGTGCCCCGCGGCGGCGTGGTCGGCTGCGGCCCGCTTTAGTGTTGGCGGTACCTGCTCGAAGAGTTGGGCGCGCCCAACCATGAGGCTGTCCTCGTCCGGGTCGCCGGCTGCGGGTTCCCGCTCGGCCGGCTCCGAGCCGGCGAGTGCGCCCGCCCGTACCAGCCGCCCCTGCACGCCGAAGCCCGGAAGGTTGCGGAATTCCTGCACGGCGAACCCGTCCTCGGGGAGCCGCCTGCCGCCGGGCCCGGGATCTCCGGGCGGCCGGTCGGCTGCGGCTCGCACGATGGCTGCTGCGACGGGGTGCTCCGATCGGGCTTCCAGTGCTGCTGCCGTCGCCAGCAACTCGGCTGTGTCGATCCCTTCTGCGGTCTCGACGGCCACCACCTCGAGGCGCCCCTCGGTCACGGTTCCGGTCTTGTCGAGCGCCACCACGTCGAGGTGGCGCGCCGCCTCAAGGGCGTCGGGACCCCGGATGATCACACCCATGCGGGCACCTCGGCCGCTCCCGGCCATGAAGGCCGCCGGTGTGGCGAGGCCAAGGGCGCACGGGCAGGCCACGATCAGCACCGCCACAGCGGGGCTGATGGCGGCTCCGGCGGACTCCAGGAGCAGCCAGGCCACCGAGGTGGCGATGGCCACCACGACGACGGCGGGCACGAAGACCGCGGAGATCCGGTCGGCGAGGCGTTGGATGGGTGCCTTGCGCGACAGCGCCTCGCTCACCAACCGCACGACCTGGGCCAGGGTGCCGTCCGCTCCCACGCGGCGGGCCTCCACCACCAGGGATCCGTGCGTGTTGAGCGTCCCGCCTGTCACCTCGTCGCCGGGAGCGACTTCGTTCGGTACCGGCTCGCCGGTCACGATCGAGGTGTCGACCGCCGAGTGCCCCTCGGTCACGACGCCGTCGGCGGCGATTCGCTCACCGGGTCGTATCAGGAACCGCGTGCCGACCATCAACTGCGACGGCGGGATGTCACTGCCGTCGGGCAGGCGCACGGTGCCCGCGCTGAGGCCCACGAGCGCGCCGATGGCGTCGCCGGCTCGCCTCCGGGCACGCGTCTCGAGATGGCGACCGGCCAGCACGACCGCCACGATCACCGCCGCCGTGTCGAAGTAGACGTGCCCGTCCAGGCTGCCGATGGTGATGACCGCCGACCATCCCCAGGCCACGAGCGACCCGAGCGATACCAGCGTGTCCATGGTGGCGTGTCCCCGCCGCACCGCGCGCCAGCCGGGTCGGTGGAACACCATCCCGCTGGCCAGCACGACCGGCATCGTGAGTCCCAGCACGAGCCACTCCCAGCCCGTGAAGCGCAGCGCCGAGATGGACGAGAGCACCATCGAGGCCGCCGCCAGGACCAGTGTGGCCACCAGTGCCTTCCCGGAGGTCCCGGAGGGCTGCTCGCCCTCGAGGTGGAGTTCGCCCGGCGTGGCCCGGTACCCCAGGCCGGCGATGCGATCCAACAGGTCGCGTTCGCTCACAAGATCCGGGTTGTAGGCCACGCTGGCACGGTTGGCCGCGAAGTTGACGTGGGCGGCGGAGACACCCTCGGTCGCGTGCAACTCGCTCTCGATACGGGTCGCGCAGGCGCCACAGGTCATGCCGCTGACGGTGACGTCGAGGCGGGCCGGCTGTCGCGGGGAGCCGGGATGCTCGTGCCCGCCAGGGAGTGCTGTCGGTGTCAGTGGTTCACCTCCCGCTCGATCCCCAGCGTATTGGGTTCGGGACGTGGCGAGGGGGCCTCTACGATGCCGTCGATGCGGCCCTCCAGCGGTCACCGGACCCGCCACCACCGCAGATTCGGACTCCTTGCGACGGCCATCCGGCTGCCCGCGGCGCTGATGGCGCGCTGGGACATCCCGAAGATGCTGCCGGTACCCGCACCGGCGATCTTTGCCGGGAACCATCGCAGCATGTTCGACATCGTGGTGGGGTTCCGTCTCTTCTGGAACTTCCGGTCGTCGATGCACATCGTGGTGGCCAGGCGCTACTTCGACCATTGGCTGATGGGCCGGCTGCTGCGCGCCGGGGGATGCATCCCGATGGAGACCGGAAGGGCCGCCCTGGGTGGCGTCAAGGCCTGCCTCGAGGCACTCGAGCGCGGCGAGTCGGTGGTCCTCATGCCCGAGGGTCGCGTGATACCGCCCGAGGAGCGCCCCAGCGGTGTCGGGCCGCCGGGCGCGGGGATCGGCATTCTGGCGGCCCGAAGCGCCGCGCCGCTGGCTCTGTGCGCCATCTCGGGCACCGACGAGGTGTGGCCCCTGGGTCGCCGGTTCCCGCGGCTGCGTCCGGGGCGCGCCCGCCCCACCGTGCGTGTGCTGGTGGAGTCGCTCGTACCCCTCGAGCCATCCGAGCGCCGAGATCGAGAGCGCGTGGCGGCGGCTGTGATGGAGGCTCTGGCGGTACTCCTGGACCCGGCGGAGGGCTCGACATTCCTGGACCCGGCGGAGGGCTCGACACTCCCGGACCCGGCGGAGTGAGCGGCCCTCGGCGCTAGCCGGACATGCGCCGGGCGAGGCGCCGCATGCCGGCCAACCAGCGATCGGGATCCTCCGCCCGGCGCCTGGCATACGTCGAGACCTCCGGGTGTGGCAGGACCAGGAAGCGGCCCTGGCTCAGCGCCTGGGCCGTGGCGTCGGCGACCGCCTCGGGTTCCAGTACGCCGTCGGTGGCTGCGGCGGATGGGTTCGTCGCACCGGCACCGGTCGATCCCGCCGGCTCGGCCTCACCTGTCGACCCCTCCAGCAAGGGTGTGCGCACCGCCTGGGGGCACAATGCCGCAACCTGGACGCCGCGGTCGCCGTAGGTGACGGCCAGCCACTCGGCGGCGGCCACTGCGGCGTGCTTGGTGACCGCATAGGAGACCGAGTCGAGTTGGGTCAGCAGTCCCGCCGCCGAGGCGGTCACCACGAAGATCCCGCCGCCGCGCTCGGTCCAGCGCGGCACCAGCACGCCCGCTGCGTGGAAGTGCGCCATCACGTGGACCTCCCAACTCCGCTGCCAGTCCGCAGCCGCCGTGTCGATTCCTCCTGCCACCAGCAGGCCGGCGTTCGAGCAGTAGATCTCCACGGGGCCCAGCGAGTGCTCCACCTCGTCGATCAACCGGCGGGTGGCGCCTGCGTCGGCCACGTCCAGAGACCTGGCCAGGCCCCCGATTCCCGACGCCACCTCTTCGGCACCGGCGGTGTCGATGTCGACGACCACCACCCTCGCGCCGTCGGCCGCGAGTCGCCGGGCCAGCGCCGCCCCGATGCCGCTCGCCGCACCTGTCACCACGGCCACGGCACCCGGCCGGGGCGGGTAGCGGCCCGCAGCCTGCTCAACGCCCGAGGTGGTCCGGGCTCGCTCATCGGCTTGGCGTCCCGGTTGTACCGGGTCGGTCGGTACCGGCCCGGCTTGAGTTGGCTGGGTCGGTCCTGGCTGGGTTGGTCCTTGCACGGCTCGGAGGTTAGATCCGAGGGTGGTCGCCGGCTGCGTGACCCCGAGAGGCACGGGTCCCGTCGCCGGGTGCGGTGATCGGCGCCCTGCCCGCGGTTTCGGCCGCAAGTCCCCGTAAGGTCCGAGGGGAGGTTCCACCGTGCGCCTGAACCGGTCCCGGTGAGGGCCCGCCACCCGTCGTCCCGGGCCGCCGGGACCTACGACGAGGAGACGATGAGAGGGCAGGCACCGATGAGGATGCGCCGAGGGAGGTCGGCGGTGTGGGGTTCTCTGCTGCTGGCGGTGGTCTTGGTGCTGGTTGCCGCCTGCGGTGGGGGCGACGCCGGCCCGGTGTCCCAAGCCCCGCCGCCGGCGAGCGGGAACAGCGCCACCGGCGAGGCCGAGCCTGAACCCTCCCGAGAGGCCGGGCCGCCTCCTGAAACAGCAGCACCATCACCGCCGGCCGAGGTGCCCGCGCCACCCGCTTCGGTGGACCCCGAACCGCCCGCGGCCGGCGGGGGTCGGGTCGGTGGCGACCTCGACGATGTTCTGCCCACGGTGTCGACGATGGCCCGGTCGTCCGCGCCGCTGGAGCCCCAGGAGTTGCCCGATAGCGCCGGCGACGCTCCCGAGGGAGTGGAAGGTGTCGTGGTCGTTCCGGTGACCAGCAACGAGCACGTGCGCTACGACGTCGAGTACCCCACGGCGCCTCCTGCCGGCGGTCCCCATTTGGGTATCTGGCTGAACTGCGGCTTCTACACGGTGCCCGTGCTGGACGAGTTGGCGGTGCACTCCCTGGAGCACGGAGCGGTGTGGGTGACCTACCGCTCCGACGTGGCGGCCGCGACGCTCGGTGAGTTGCAGGTGTTGGCGGCGGAGTCGTCGCACATCCTGGTCTCGCCGTATGAGGATCAGACGTCGCCGCTGGTGCTCAGCGCCTGGGCGCGGCAGCTCCACCTGGACTCGATCACCGATCCCCGATTCGACCGGTTCATGGATGTGTATCTCTTCGACGGTCCGACGGCACCCGAGCCCGGTGTGGCTTGCTCGGGGGCAGTGGGCGTGCCTCCGGAGCATCCCGAGGCGGTCCCTCAGCAGGGATGAGTGCGGGTCCGGAGAAACGGCGAGTCGGCCACTCGGGCTCCTCCCGTTCCGCAGCCGTTGCGGGTCGGCCGGCCGAGCGGCCCGGCGCCGGGGCGCAACGCAGGCGCCGGCGCGGCAAGCCGGACCGCACCCGCCTGTGGCGCGTCGTGCTGTGGGGAGCCGTCGCCGTCGGTCTGGCCTGGATAGCGGTGGCGATGGTGCTGTTCCTGGGCGGCGACGAGGAACTGCCGCCGCCGCGCCCCGAGGAGGTGGTCGCCGGCGCCGACGGCTGCGAGCCATTGGACTTCAGCGTGGAGCCGGGCGAGAGCGTGGTCTTCCGCGTGACCAACACGACCGACAGTGACTTCGAGGTGATCGTCACCGACGAGGCGGGTGTGGCCCTGCGCACGGCGCCCGGTTACGACCCCGACGATCCCGTGAATTCGGGTGCAGGCGCTCCTTTCGCGCCGGAGTGGGCCGGCGGCCCGCGACCTCGGTTGCTGGCGGCCGGAATCCTCGCTCACGACGGCCACGAGACCGAGGAGGGACCAAACGCCACAGCTGATTTCCGCTACCGGATGATCGTGGCCGAGAACGGGGTGCGGATCATGGTCGTCACGTTCCCGGAAATCGGGGAGTTCGCCCCGCTCACCCGCATGGTGTGCGCTGCTGTCGGGCCCGAGGGCGACCTCGATCTCATAATGCCGGTCGGCCGGATCGACGTGGTCACCTCCGGCGGCTGAACCGCCGCCGCTGCAGTGCCCGAAGCGCTACCGCAGTTGAGAGGCGCTGAGGGAAGCGAGCATCTCAGCGCCGCCGGTGACCGCCGGCGCCAGGCCGGTGGCCTGCGGCAACAGCTGCCGGCAGAAGAACTCGGCGGTGAGCTGCTTGGCTTCCAGCGCCTCGGCCTCCGCCCCGGTCGCCCCGGCGATGATCTCGGCTCGGGCCGTCTCCGCCGAGCGCGCCAGCAGCCAGGCGCCCACCACGCTGGCCAGCAGGCGCAGGTACGGGGTGGCGCCGGCCAGGGCTGCGTCACCGGGATGCGCCAGCAGCCAGTCCGTGCAGGAGCGGGCGGCGGAGACGGCGGCGGCCAGCGGCTCCCGCAGCGCGTCCAGGTCGTCGTGGAGCCGCCCGGTGGTCGCATCGACGCGATCCAGCAACTCGTGCACCACGGCCCCGCCGCGCACCGGCAGCTTGCGGCCTACGAGATCCATGCCCTGGATGCCGTTTGTGCCCTCGTAGATGGCAGCGATGCGCACGTCCCGGCAGTACTGCGCGGCGCCCGTCTCCTCCACGTAGCCCATCCCGCCGTGAACCTGCAGCGCCATGGAGGTGGTCTCGTTGGCGACGTCGGTGCACCAGGACTTCGACAGCGGCGTCAGAAGGTCGCACAGCTCCTGGGCGGCGAGCCGCTCGATCTCGTCGGGGTGGTGCTGGGCGAGGTCCAGGGCGGTGGCATTGAAGTAGCAAAGGCAGCGCATGGCTTCGACGTATGCCTTCTGGGTCAGCAGCATGCGCCGCACGTCGGGGTGCTCGATGATGGCGGCTCGCTCGCCCGGCACGGTGTCGGGCCGCCGGCCCTGCAGCCGCTCGCAGGCGTGGTCGAGCGATTGCTGGTAGGCCCGGTCGGCCACCCCCACGCCTTCCAGCCCCACGCCGAGCCTGGCGTTGTTCATCATGGTGAACATGTAGACCATGCCCATGTTCTCCTCGCCGATGAGGTAGCCGACGGCTCCGTCGTCCTCGCCGAGCGACATGACGCAGGTGGGGCTTGCGTGGATACCCAGCTTGTGCTCGATGGAGACGCAGGTGATGTCGTTGCGCTCCCCGGGGTTCCCCGAGGAATCAAGCAGGTACTTCGGGACGATGAAGCACGAGATGCCCCGTGAGCCGGCGGGGGCGTCAGGGGTCCGGGCCAGCACGAGATGGATCGTGTTGGCGGCCATGTCGTGCTCGCCCCAGGTGATGAAGATCTTCTGGCCGTACAGCCGGTAGCTGCCGTCGGCGGCCCGTTCCGCGCGCGTCGAGAGGGCGCCCAGGTCCGAACCGGCGTGGGGCTCGGTGAGCAGCATCGTGGCGGTCCACTCGCCCGAGATGAGTCTCGGCAGGTACTCGGCGTGCTGTTCGGGGCTGCTGTGCAGGGCGAGCAGGTGGATGCCGCCCTGGGTCAGCAGCGGGCACAGCGAGAGGGCCAGGTTGGAGGCCGTCATCATCTCCTGCAGGGCCAGTCCGACCGACCAGGGCAGGCCGCCCCCGCCGAGTTCGGGATCGAACGCCGCTGCGCCCCAGCCGGCTTCCACGTAGGCGTCGTAGGCCTCGCGGAACCCTGGTGGAGTGGTGACGGAGCCGTCGGTGTTGTGCACGCTGGGCGTGGTGTCACCGGTGCGGTTCAGCGGAGCGAAGACCTCCGAGAAGAAGCGCCCCGCCTCGGACAGGAGGTCGCCGAGGCTGTCGGGATCGAAGGACTGGAAGGCTTCCAGCTTGGAGAGCGAGCGCACGTCGCAGATGTGCTCGAGGACGAATCGCATGTCCTGCAGTGGCGGGCGGTACGTGCTCATGATCTCCTCTGGCGCCGGGGCTGCGCCGCTGCGGGCGCGCCGCGCCGGTCATGTCCGGGGCGATTGTCCCGACTCACGGTATCGGTTCGGGGCCCCGCATCTACTGCTGGAGGCATCGGGTCGTGAATCGGCTAGAAAACAGCGGCGTAGCAGCGACGAGAGAGGATCTGCCATGGCCGAGATCGAGTTCCGCGGGACGACCATGAACACGGGCGGGGAGCTGCCCGCCGTGGGGGCTGCGGCCCCGGCGTTCAGCCTCACCGGAGGCGGGCTGGAGGCGGTGGGCCTCGGCGACTTCGCCGGCAAGAGCCTGGTCCTGAACATCTTCCCGAGCATCGACACGCCCACCTGTGCCAACTCTGTGCGGGCCTTCAACGAGCGCGCCGCCGCACTCGAGGACACTGCGGTGCTGTGTGTGTCAGCCGACCTGCCGTTCGCGGCCGGGCGCTTCTGCGGAGCCGAAGGCATCGAGAACGTGTCCTGCGCCTCGACGTTCCGCTCGCCGGACTTCTACGACGCATACGGCGTGCAGATTGCCGACGGCCCGCTGGCGGGACTCTGCGCCCGAGCCGTGGTGGTTGTCGACGGCGACGGCAACATCACCCACACCGAACTCGTGAACCCGATCAGCGACGAACCCGACTACGACGCGGCGCTCGGCGCCCTGTAGTCCGCCCCGCGGCGCTGGCCGCGGCCCCCGGCGCGCCAGGCGCCGGCAGACTGATCCGCGCCGGGCCATGGGGCCTGGCCGCTTCGGTTTCCGGCTAGTCGAGTCCTCGCGGGAACCCGCCCGCCTTCGAGAGGTAGCCGGGCACCGGGCGTCCCAGCAGTTCCTCCAGCCAGAGGGCGGAGCGGCACAGCGACTCGAGTGAGACACCGGTCTCGATGCCCATGCGATCCAGCAGGTAGGCGAGATCCTCGGTGGCAATGTTGCCGGTGGCGGCCGGCGCGAAGGGGCAGCCCCCGATGCCGCCCAGGCTGGCGTCGAGTACGTCGACGCCGGCGTCGACGGCGGCGACAACGTTGGCGAAGCCCGTGTTGCGGGTGTTGTGGAAGTGCGCCCGCAGCCTCATGTCCGGACCCACAGCCTCCCGCACCGCCTGCACCCGCTCGGTGACCTGCGGCGGCACGGCCACACCGATGGTGTCGGCGATGGCGATCTCGGCCGGCTCGGAGCGGACCACCTCGGCCGCTACCTCCGCCAGGCGCTCGGTTGGCACCTCGCCCTCATACGGGCAGCCGAACGCCGCGGACAGCGTCACTCCGGCGCCGATCCCTCCCTCGCGGGCGCCGGTGGCCAGGTCCTCCCAGACCGAGACGGCACCGGCGGTGGTCGTTCCCTGGTTGCGCTCGCAGAACGTGTCCGAGCACACCACTACCGCGTTGATCTCGTCCACGCCGGCGGCCAATGCCCGGTCGAGCCCCCGGCGGTTCATCACCAGGCCGATGTAGGTGACACCGTCGGGTCGCGGCAGCGCCGCCATGAGCGCCTCGGCGTCGGCCATCTGCGGGACCCGCTTGGGGTTCACGAAGCTCGTCGCCTCCAGGCGCCCGACGCCGGCCTCGACCAGCCGGCCTATCAGTTCCACCTTGTCAGCCGTCGAGACCATCGCCTCGTCGCTCTGCAGGCCGTCGCGGGGCGCGACGTCCACGATCTCCACAGCCCTCGCACCCTGTCGCGACATCGCCAGCCCTTCCTGCGGGGCGTGCCGGTGCACCTTGACGGTCCCGGCACCCACTCCTAGCGTGACCCGCGCAAATCGTACCGCTGCCGGCCGTTGCCGGCCGGGTGCGGCAAGCGCGACAGCCGATGGAGTGAGCCGATGACCCCAGCGCTAGACGGGATCCGTGTCCTGGAGACCGGCGTCCTGCTGGCAGGACCCTTCTGCGGGCAACTCCTGGCCGACTTCGGCGCCGAGGTCATCAAGATCGAGCAGCCCGGTGTCGGCGATCCCATGCGCCAGTGGGGCCGCGAACGCGCCGGAGGGCATTCCTTGTGGTGGCCGGTCGTGGCCCGCAACAAGAAGTCGGTCACCCTCAATCTGCGCGAGCCCCGCGGCCAGGATCTCGTGCGGCGGCTCGTGGCCTCCTCGGACATCATGGTCGAGAACTTCCGGCCCGGAACACTGGAGCGCTGGGGTCTCGGCTATGAGGAACTGTCGGCCATCAACCCTCGCCTGATCCTGGTGCGGGTCACCGGGTTCGGCCAGACCGGCCCGTACGCCGGGAGGCCCGGCTACGGCTCGGTCGGCGAGGCCATGGGAGGGCTGCGATATGTGGTCGGCAACCCGGACGCCCCGCCGAGCAGGGTGGGCATCAGCATCGGAGACACGCTCGCGGCGACGTTCGCGTGCGTCGGGGCGCTGTGCGCCCTGCACGCCCGCGAGCGCACCGGCCGTGGGCAGATCGTGGACTCCGCCATCTACGAGGCCGTGCTCGGGGTGATGGAGTCGCTCATCCCCGAGTACGCCGTGGCCGGATACGTACGTGAGCGGAGCGGCGCCATCATCCCCAACGTGGCACCCTCGAACGTGTACCCCACCGCCGATGGTCAGATGGTGATCATCGCCGCCAACCAGGACACGGTCTTCGGTCGGCTGGCCGACGCCATGGGGCGGCCGGAACTGGCGAGCGACGAGCGCTACGCCACGCACGTGGCCCGCGGGGCCCACCAGGGGGAACTGGACGAGTTGATCTCGGTCTGGAGTGCCGGACTGGATGCCGAGGCACTCAACGAGGTCCTGGAGCGTCACGGCGTGCCCACGGGTCACATCTACCGGGCACCGGAGATGCTGGCCGACCCCCACTTCGCGGCCCGCGAGGCCATCGTGCGCCTGGCGCACCCCGACATCGGCGAACTGCCCATGCAGAACGTCGTGCCGAAGCTCTCCGACACGCCCGGGCAACTGCGCTGGCCCGGTCCCGACCTGGGCGCTCACAACTCCGAGGTCCTGGTTGACCTGCTGGGCCTCAGCGATGACGAGTTGGCCGACTTGGTCGCCGCCGGAATCGTCTGACGGCCCCGTCGGGGGACGGCCCGTTGCGGCCGCGGGTCAGTCCTCGGCTACCTGGCGCGTGACCGTGTTGAGGTCGAAGTAGCTGCGCCCGCCGGCGACACGGCCGTCGACGACGCGCAACACGTCGCAGGACTGCAGTTCGATCGTCTTGTTCGAGGGCGGGAGCTCGCCGTCGGGGCCCATCATGGGCCCGGTGTTGGTGCCCCGGACCGTGAACTCCACGACGATCCACTCCCCGCCCTCGATGAGGTTGGTGATCTCCGCCGAGCCGTCGGGGAAGGCCCGAGCCCACTCGCGGTACTCCCGCAGCATTCCCTCCGGGCCCTGGTAGCGGCGCCCGCTGGCCACCTCGGTCCAGTCCAGATCCTCGTGCACGCATTCGATCGCGGCCTCGAAGTCGCGGCTGTTGAAGGCGTCGTAGGTCTTGCGCACCAGGTCGGCGTTGCTCATCTCGGCCATGTCTTGTGCCCTCCTTGGCTGCTCCGGCGCCTGTGCTAGGCGTCGTCGGGCACGGCGTACACCGGCGTCGTGCCCGGATAGATCGACTGCTCGCGCCGCTGGTCCCAGTCGGTGTGGCGGGGCAATTCCAGCCACGACTCGCCGTCGTGGAAGTCCGCCACCAGTTGGGTGCCGACCTCGGTGCCGTCGTCGTTGGTCAACTCGGAGAACTGCGCACCCATGGGCGCCTCGCAGTGGAGCATCAGCAGGCTGCCCCGGGCGGTGAGCAGCGGCCCGTGCTTCAGCCCCGGGGGGTTGGCCAGGAACGATCCGGGGGCGTGCATGCCCCGCTCGGGCATCAGCAGGTCGCCGGCCAGCCAGACCATCTCCTCCCAGGTGTCCCAGTGGACCTCCTGGCGGGGCTCGCCGAAACCGGGCGCCATGTGGATGAATCGCAGCATCCCGCCGGGGCCCCCGTGGAACAGACCCTCGGCCGGGTCCGGCCAGCGCAGGGACTTGTGCATGATGCCGTGGCGCAGGCCCGGCATCTCGGTGAGGATCCAGTCGATCTCCCAGACCTTGGCCACGAAGGGCTGGT
>Ga0209020_1003175_pt1 | contig 11732 bp, 10 predicted proteins | sample PinacodermBB_FD_187298 | JGI IMG/M metagenome (GOLD analysis project Ga0209020, IMG submission 187298) | Host-associated microbial community of the marine sponge Aplysina aerophoba from Gulf of Piran - sponge pinacoderm, lysed by bead... | ecosystem: Host-associated > Porifera > Sponge >...
GCGAAAGTGCCCGCGACCGGCCGCCAGATCCGCCGCGAGATCGAGGATATCGAGCGGGGCATACGCAGCAGGGACGAGAGCGTGATCGGGCGCTACGGGGGTATCCGGGACTGTCTGACGCGGCTCGCCGAACTCCGGGCAGCGCTCCCGACCGCGCCCTCGGAAGCGATTATCGACCGCTTCACGGTATGGCGTTCGAGCCGCTTCTCGGAGGGCGGGATTTGATCGCCCATGAGCGGGGGCCGTTGCCGATCCAGAGGTGTCCGGCTTACATCAGGATCGATGTGCACGAGAACCGCACTCGGACGGGACACACCGCAGATTCTGCAAGTCGCTGGCGTCGTTGCGTTTGTGGCGTAGCCACGGGGGCGGCCGTGACGCGCGGGCGCTGGTGGCCGTTGCCGGGAGCGACCCCCGTATTCGGCATGCCTCATACGGCACGGCGACGGTTGGGATGTGCACTTCCATCCCACCCCTCGCCTGGGGTCGCTCCCGGTCCAGCAATCCCGTGCGGGAAGGCCAAACGGCGAGCCGGGACGGGCTCGTCCCGGTCTTGCGCGCCGATGCCGAACAGCCCCACAGCCAGTCAGTCGGCGAACGGGTGGTCCGCCGCCTCGAAGCGGCGCTCGAACCGCCTTCCCGCGCAGGGATCGCAGGTCTGGGAGCGACCCGAGGGGGAGGGGCCGGGGGTGCGCAAACGCGCCCGGCCCCGAACCCGCAGCAGTCCCTCGGACTGCCGGGTCGCTCCCAGCCCGGCCTTCGCGTTCCCTGCGGCCCCGACCGTCCGGGACAGCGAGGCGCAAGGCCTTTGCGCTCAGCAGCTTCCGCCGTCGTGCCGGTGCGCACGTCCCGAGCGACGGGGTGCGCATCGGCACCCCATGTCGTTTTCGCGGGCGCATACGGTCCTGACCCGAGGTACTGCCGGTGCGCAAATCACTCGGTGGAGGACTCCCAAGAGAGTACGGACAAAGCGGCCAGCCGTCTCGTGGTGTCAGCCCGGGAAACTCGTCCACGCGCCCGGGTGAAGATGCTGTCGTGGAGACAGGACAGCGCGATCCATTCGGCTCGGCGGCTCGTGCCCTTGGAGGGGGTCCAGCGCCTTCTCGCGCCCCTTCAGGGGAGGGATCTGCGACTTGAATTGCTGCTTGGGCGTCTTCATGCCCGGAACGGTGAAGACGGGTCCAGCGGGAGGTCCAGCCTCCAGACGCGGGGTTACCGCCCCGCATTTGACAGCGTTGACAAGAGGTGGGAGCCCCCTATTCGGCAAGCCTCATACGGCACGGCGATGGTTGGGATGTGCACATCCATCCCGACCTCGCTTGGGGTCGCGGTCCAGCAATCCCGTGCGGGCGGGCCACGGCGAGCCAGTGACGGGCGCGTCCCGGCCTTGCGCGGCGATGCGGGAGCGCTCGACAGCCTGCCGGTCGGCGATCGGGTTATCCGCCGCCTCGAAGCGGCGCTCGATCGCCCGAGCGGTCCTTATGGCCCCGGCCGCCTGGGACCGCAAGGCACAAGACGTTGCGCGCTGCGGCTTACGCCGCCCCGCCGGTGCGCACGTCGGGAGCTCCGGGGGCGCCTTGGCACTCCATGTCGTTTTCGTGGTCCACTACGGCTCTACGTCGTGCGACGCGACGCGACGTGGCCATGACCCCGCTGCCGGACGACGGACTCCGGCGGACTCAACCGCGCACGGACCTTTGCCTCGATGTTGGCGTCGATAGGCCTCCGGGCCAGATGCGCGAGGAAGCGGTCGCGGTCCAGATGCGTATCGACTCGAGGCCTGTCCTCACAGTCGATGTAGACCGATCCGCCTTCGATCCTCAGCTCGTACGACCCCTGACCGAGCGACACCGTGGTCCGGGAGCAGTCGGTCCACTTGAGCTCGCTTGCAAGCCGAAGCGCCGCTTCCTCCTCCGCCGGACCCAAACCGCCCGGATCGCCGAAGATCTCCCGCAGGGGCCGCACCCTGGGCGGCGGGCTCCCGAGATCGCATCCCGATCCGTCGAGCCGGTGCGCCAGCGCGGCCATTCGGTGCGTGACCGCATTGGCAAGCTCCGGGCATCCCCTGAGGGCGAGTGGAAGCTTCAGCCACCCGTCCCGGGCCCCGAACAGGATACCGGCCGCCAGTCGGTCCCTCTCTTCAAGTTGAGGGTAGTCTCCGATCAGCTCGAACAGCTCCCGGCTCTTCCGCCGCAAGAGAAAGAGAATCGCCGCGCGGCCGGTAGGCGTCGGGTGCCCACCGAGCATCCCGCTCACCGTGTCGCCTCCGATCCCTCCGCCCAATGACTCTAGCGTGGAGACCACTTCGGTCGCCCGCGTCCGAAGTTCTCCCTCCATGCCCTGGGCGGCCTCCCGGTAGAACGCGACCAGCGCGTCGTTGGCGTCGGTGTGGCGACCTTGATCCCGGCATTGTACGATGCGGTCGACCGCTCCCCAGAAAAGGTCCCGTCCCGTGCGGGGCGTCTGTTCCGATCCCGTCCCGCAAGTCCTGGCTATCCATTCGGGAAGCCCTCGGAGAATGGAGTCGTCCGGCGGATCGTCCGACCTATCGAATGCGCATCGAGCAGTCCGAAGCGAGAGGTCGCCAGTGTTGGCAAGCCGGTGAAGGATGGCCATTGCGCCCCCAGCGGCCTGGGCGGCTCCGAGCGCTACCGACCGCTCGGCGGGACCTTCGAGTGGTGGCCACGCGTGATCGGATAATGAATCGAAGCGGGCCTGATCGGCCTTCAGGTCAAGCCCATCGAACGTGACATTCCCGAAATCACTGGCATCCCTTTCAATGGCTCGCAGATCCTCGGTCGAACCCAGAACGACGGACCGGATACGGCTCACCGGCAGGGGCGCCGGGAAGAGAAGGAGCGACTCCTCGGCGGCCACGCCCTTGTCGAGATGCCGCTCGGTCCAGCCGTCCGAACCGTGAGCTCGCACCTTCCCGCACAAACCTCGGAGTTCGACTTCGACGAGGACGGGCCTCAGATGCCGAGCCTCGCTTGTCGAGTCCTCGACCGTCCCTGAAGGTGGACTTGGGGCACCCTCGGGGCCGACGAAGAACGGCAGCCAGCCGGGGAACGCGGAGAGGGTGTCGCGGTAGTGCTTGCCTCCGAATCCGGAAGGCGGCATGAGCAGGCCGGCGGCCAGCATGTACATGAGGTTCCTGTCGTTCGTCACCAGGACGCCGGTTTCGGGGGCGACGAGCGCGGTCTGCGGCGGGGATTGCGCTGGTTCCGGAGTCTCTCGGACTTGCTCGGAGCGCAGACTGCCGCCCGTCCTCGCCGAATCCTCGACAACCTCCTCTGACGTGGGCATCTCCAGTTGCGCGGGCCGGTTCGGACCCGCCTCGCTGTCCGAGGCCTGCTTGATCCATTCCCGGATCGTCGACTTCGCAGGCTCGTACTCGCGGGCCAACTCCGCCACAGTCCACCCGGCTCTCTCCAACTCGACGATTTTCGACTTGAACTCCGCCGAATATCTCGCCATTGCTCACCTCCTCAAGTGTCTCTGGAGAACGAATGTCTGCTCGTAACGGGGCGACCCCGCTCCCGCCGGTCCCCCGCTCATCTACCCTCCTCCCGGTGAGTTGCCCGACCGGCCACATCCTCGCGCCGAAGGATCCTCGGGTCCTTCGGGAGGATTGCTTCGATCGCCGACCTACCGTTTCTGTTCATGAACATGGCGACCCGCCGACGCGCCCGCGAAACCATCACGTAGAAGAGCTTGCGGGTTCGGTCAAGGTCGGTTTCCGCAACCAGGTGCTGGTCAATGTCGGCAAGTACCACCGTGTCGAATTCGAGTCCCTTGCACGCCTGCGCGTTGATCACGAGGATGCCGCCCTGCTCGAAGCGGACATCGGGGCGGTGTCGACCGTAAAAGGTCTGGATCTCGGGGGTTCCGTTGTCGAGCGTCAAGGTGCTCGCCTCGGACCTGATCGCGTCGAAGTAGCCTCTCCTGACCTTGTTGTTGGGCGCGATGACGCCGACCAGGCGCCGGGGGTTATGATCCCAATGCCGCAGGATGCTTCGCGCGATCCTGGGCATCGTGGCTTCGTCCATGTAGTGGAGGCGGGGCGTATAGATCGTGTCATCCCGGGGTGGGAGATCGGGAGGCGGGCTGGCCGGGTCACCTGTGTAGAACTGCCGCGCCAGACGGGCGATCGAGTAGCGGTTGCGGTGGTTGTAGGTCAGCTCGATCACATCGTCCCCATCGACACAGAGTGAGTCCTTCAATTCCTTGAGGCTCGAATTCTGGTCGTTGATCTGCTGGTTCTGGTCGGCGGCGACAAAGATGTGCTCGAATCCGAGCTGGTTCAGGGAGTCGTAGAAGTCCGGCGGCATGTCCTGCCCCTCATCGATCACGAGCAGAGGGAGGTGGCCCGGCCCGCTCTCTTCCGGAAGCGATCCGATCAGTCTTCGGACCTCCGGCCAATCGATGGGCCTCCACGTCGTACCCTCCGAGGGCAGGAGCTTTGGAGGATTCTTCCGAAACCGCACCCGGAATTGCGTTCCGAACCACGAGTGCCACGTGTTGGCGCGGAACTCGCCATTGAAAAGCGATTCGCTCGCGCGTTTCAGGAGGTGGTTCCAGACCAGGAACGTGTAGTCGTCCCCCTCCCGGGCGTGGCGCCGCGCCCGTAGCAGGCAGACGACCGTCTTGCCCGTCCCCGGTCCTCCGATGACCAGGTGTCGCCCGTTGGTCGGCAGAGCCAGCACCGCATCCTGCTCCTTCGTGAGGTCGTCGATTCCCGGAAGTTCCCACCGGCGCGCCCGAATGGTCATTTGCCTGGAGAGGGAGCTGCTAGTTCCCACAACGACCTGAGACCATCATCGTCTCCGGCCACGAACGCGCGGTCGAGCAGCCTGTTGCCGCAGATGCAGCTCGGTTCGGGCACGAGCGCGCAGGCATGGCAGGCGGCCCGGTTCAGCAGGTCCGGACCGTGACCCTCCTGCTCGCGGCACACGGGGTCGAACGAGCACCACGAGGCGTCTTCGACCGCACCGGTCAGCAGACGGAGGAACCGATCCGGCCGTGCCATGTCCATCAGCCCGCCCAGCGAGCCGTGCGTGTCCGCGACCGCGACGTAGACGAGGATGCCCGCCATCGCTTCGTCGCCGTCCGTGCTGTCGGCACAGTAGATGCGCTCCTTCAGCGAGGCTGCAGGATAGCCGGCCTCGGCCTCCAGACGGCGGATGATGAGATGTGCGAGGGTGTGGCAGAGCAGGAGGCGCGGTGAGATCGCGTTGCCGATCAGTCGGGGCAAATGGACCGCCTCGGCGCGCTTCGCGGCCGCCTCAGCACGCACCCGGAGCGATTGCTGCGATTCCCACCGGGCCACCTCCTCCTCCTTCAGCGCAAGGAACAACCCTTCGCCCCAGAGCTCCAGCGCGGGAAGCCAGTCGCTCTCGCCCACAATGTCCGGCGGCGTCGCCGGCCGGCGTAGTGCGTCCCCTGCCCCGCCGCGGCGGAAGCCCTGGAAGACCATGATCTCCTTCAGGCGGTGCACCGCCACAACCCTTTCCACAGCCCCAGCGACACCGGCGGCCAGTCCCGTGAGAGTGCCGTCGAGGTGCCGCCACGCTTCGGTGTGATGCTCGGTGACGAAGTCCTCGTCGGGCCTAAGATCGGGGATCTCCTGGGTTAGCGCCCCGTACTCAAGCGGCTCCAGATCCCCCTGCGGCAGTTCCCGGGCAATTTCGCCGCGTTCGATTTTCTCGAATGCCTCCTTTACCTCCTCCGGACTCGACCGGTACTTGCTTGCCAGTTCCCGGTACCGAGCTTGCCGGGCGTAGTTGTTACGAGCCGTGCGGATCCGGTCCTGGTCGGCCGAACTGCTGTGGAGTCGATCGACGACGCTGCCACGCCGGATCCGGGACTCGGGCGGGATGACGAGGGCAGTCCTGCATTCCGGGAAATGGACGCGAACATCGTTCACGCGGATCAGCAGGCCGGGTTGTGAGGGCGGCTCCGGTGGCGGCTCCGGAACCCAGGGCTGCTGACGCGTGTGCGCGCCGTACGGAAATCGGTCGGGAAGGCGGGTGTCTGCCAGGCAACGCAGGCACCGCACCACCCACCGGCCGTGTCGGCTCAGGATCTTGAGGTAAGCGGCTTTCCGGTCCGACCCGCAACCGGCTGATCGGGGGTGCCTGGCGTTGGCATGAGCGATCTGGTGCCAGGGCACGTCCGCCAGATAACCGCCCTCGTGGACCAGAACCCAAGGTACCTGCTCGAGGATGCCGTGGCAGGTGGAACGCTTCCCGTCCGCTCCGTCGATTTGACGGCAGCGGAGAACTCGCGTGGAATCGGTGGTCTTCCGTCCATGCTCATTGACATCGCCCTTCGGGTCGGTGCCATCCCGACGTTCCCATGGTGCGTGGTGGAGGAGGTCGCAACGGCCACACCGCGTCCAGCCGGGGAAGCGCCGAGCCCGAACCCAGTGGATCCAATCCCCCTGTTGCTCCTTCACCGGCGGCCGGCACAGCTTCATGTCTCCCAGCCCCAGTGCCCGCTTCACGAGCTCTACGTACCTGATCTCGCGATCGTACGGACTCGTGCGCGGGCCGTCCCAGTGGCGGGTGTCCTGGACCACCATCAGCGCATCGTCGTGACGCACAATCGCTCCGACCGAACAGTCCCGAAGCAGGTGGGACAGGCGAATGTCGACGAAGGTCTGCCGGTGTGTCATCGGATCACCTCATCTTCAGCACCGCCGGCTGCTCGACATCCCGCATCGAGTGCAGGGTCATCCAGAGTCCGGGAGCAGCGATCCCGTCCCCGTGGCTGTAGAGCAGCCTGCTGTACGCCTTGTCGCGGGCCTGGTAGTGCAGGGCTCGATGGTCATGCCGGCAACGCTCGGTCTCGTCGTGCCACTCTCTGAGAAGCTGGTCGATGTGTGTCCCGGCCTCGTCCGCCTTCTCCGGGCACGCGCGGCGGATGCGCTGTTTGAGGGCGGACACCACTACTCCGACGGCAGCCGCCGCACGATCGAAGCTCCCGGCCGCCGAGTTCTCATTGAGCCCGTCCACGGCGTGTCGAAGCGCGATGACAAGGGCGGCATGAAGCGCTCTTCTCCGCACCTGGCACGTGTACGGCGTGACGCTGCCCGGCTCGACGAAACGGTAGAACGACTCGTGGTACGGCCTAAACTTCTCGTAGTGGGAAAGGCTCCGGGCCTGGTGCCGGTAGTAGTTCGCCACGACGATGCCAGGCACATCGCCCCGACCGACCCGGCTTGTCGCTTGAACGTACTCGCCCGTGGTGAGCGGCTGCCCGTTGACCACCATCACAGCCAGCCGGGAAACATCGAGTCCAACCGACACCATGTTTGTGGACAAGACGGCGTCGATGCATCGCTCGGAGCCCCGGGGTTCGCCGAGACGTTCGAAGGTCTCGGCGATCTCTTCGGCCGTGTGTCGGCTCCAGAGCTGCCGCACCTGCGTCTCGCGAAAACGGCGGCGCAGCGCCTTCGCGACCCGGTCGCCTGCAGCCAAACCATCCTGCGCTTCGTCCTTTCCGACGGCGGCCTTGCGCTCCTCCGTGTATTCGCGGATCAGCCATTGGCCGAAGTCGCGGACATCGGATTGAAACGCGTTGCTACTCATCGCAACGCCGCGCAGGGTCCCGTGATAGATGACGTTTGTCCACCAGGCCTCAAGCAGGTCCTGCCGGTCCTGATCGTCGCGAAACTCCATGAGAGGCGCGGCAAGCAGAGACCCGGCGAGTGGCGCAAAACTATCGTGCTGGTTCTTCAGCGGTGCAAGGTACCCGAGGTATAGCCGCCCAGGACGGCGGGGGTCGATGCGGGCGAACCAGGAGTCGTCCCAGGAGAGGCCGGGCGGCGGAAAGACGGCCACTTCCCGCCCGTAGAGAGCGCGTACCTGCTCTCCGGCCATGCGGGTCGTGGCGGTGGACGCGATGTACTTGGGCGTCACTCCGCGGCAGCGAATGGCCGTTTCGGTTCCCGCCTCGTACAGCCCGGCGACCGAACCGAGCGGACCGGATATGAGGTGCAGCTCGTCCTGTAGCACCAGGTCGGGCGGACGGCGATCTCGTCCGGCGCCGAAGAACGCACGCGCCCGCTCCTCCCAGGCCAGGCGCGCAAACTTGTCGATCGTCGCGATCATGAGCGATGGCGGGTGCCGGTAGAGCGACTCGTCGACCACGCGGCACGGCAGGGGCGCCTCGCTCCGGCCGAAGTCACACTTCGGGTTCGTGCAATGGAATTGGAAATCGTCGAGGGTGGTCCTGTAGCCTCGTTCGGTATCGAACGGTTCTGTACACCACGGACAGCGCGCGAGGAGCAGGCTGTTTCGGGCTTTCGCGTCCGGTTCGCCGCTTTCGCTGGTCGCTCGAATCGCGCTAACGCACTTGCGCGCATCCTCGATGGTGTTCGGGCAGACTCCGCCCCCCACCCAGATGCCGACGCTGAACGGCTCGTCACCCAGTCGCCCACCGACACGGGCGTCGCGGCGCCTGATCAGCTCGAGCGCGCAAATGAGCCCGGCGGCGCGCTCGAACTGCTGTCGTGTGAGCAGCCGCAGGGTATAGCGCATGAACACCGCCGTGCCCCCACCGCTTATGCCGTGGCGCAGGCGTCGCCACACCAGCAGGAAAGCTATCAGCCCGAGGTACGCCTCCGTCTTGCCGCCACCGGTCTGAAACCAGATCAGATCCAGAGTCTCGCGGTTCGGGTCGCCTTCGGAAATAGTGGATGCGACGCTGGCGAGCAGGAATCCGAGTTGAAACGGCCGCCAGTTCCAAGGGGTGTCGCGCTTCCCGCCGAAATGCTCCATCTGACGGAGCATCGCCCGGTTGGCGAGTCGGAAGGCCAGCGCCGCATCCCGATCGCGGGCGAGCAATGCCACGCCATCGCGCATCCGTTCCTCGGCCCTCTCCATCCGGGCCGTGATCCGTCTGCCCGCCTCCCGATGGGTTCGCTTCTCGAACCCGTCGGCTTCGTCACTACGCTTCCGCACCCAGTCGCCGTACTCCTTGACGAAGGCCCGCAGCAGATCAACCGGTAGCTGGTCGCCTGCGAGGTGCTCCATCTCAAGTGCCCTGGCGTCGCCCCGGGGTGCGACACTCACAATCGGCGTCTCGGCTCGTGGCAGGAAATCGGAACGGATGCGAGCCGGTGCCTCGGGGTCATCCCAATCGACCGCCGCGCCATGGCCAACGGCGAAGATGCGGCGATCACGGTACTGGAGCTCCAGTTCACGCTCTTCGTCGTCCAGCAGGGTGGGATCAACGCGCGGATAGTCGACGACCTCGCCCCGCTCGACCAGGCACTTGAGCCGGACCTCGAACAGCGAACTCTCGACGCGCCTGGCCATCCAGGGCCGGGCATCCCCGCCCCATTCGAAGGTCTGCCGGTTGAACAAGGTGAGGGTCAAGATCCTGCCTTGGGCGAGTGTGCGCGCGCGCACGTCGATCCCAGCCCGACCCTGCCAGATATTCGTCCGCATGTGGTCACTGTTCCCGAAGCACATCGTCTCCGGCTCGAGCACACTGCGTCGGTAGCGCCTGAACTGGCCCGTGGGCCTCCGGTCTTCGACCTCGTATCTCGCAGCCGAAGCCTCGATGCGCAGACGTGCCTCGCCGCGCACGCAGAACGAGAAGCCGACCGACGAGGGAGGCACATAGCGGCGGCGGCGGAGCGGGGCCACCTTCTCCTGTGATGAGCCGGGTTCGCCGTCGCGCGGTATGTCTCCGTCTTCATCGTCATCTTGCCAACCCTCGCCGACAAACGGCCGATCGGGTGAGACCTCCGATGCCGGGTCGATTCCCAGCTCCTCCGATTCCAGCGGATGGAGCACGCCGACCGGATACCGCTCCAGAGGAGACCTGTCGAACTCGCGCCAGTCGTCGCCTTCGGCCGCTGGCCCTATCAGCTGGCGTTCGAGCCAGTCCACCAGGCGCGCTCTCCCCTCGACGTACAGGTCACGCGCCAAAGTCACGCTCCAAGTCGACGTGCCATTTGGAACTCGTTCAGCGTCTGGCGTCCGAGGTTGTTGCGGTCCACCAGGAACAGGATGCGCCCGGCATGGATGTCCATGCACTCCAAGCCCCGAACCGTCCACCCGCAAGCCTCAAGCTGCCCGTCGATCTCCTCGCGGGCGCGCTGTTCGGGCGTCAGGGGCACGGGCGCGTGTCGGGTCGGTCGTGGTCGTCAGGCCGTCACGAAGCGCTCGACGGCGATCTCGCCCGTCCGGCCCCGCGCCTGCCATAGATCGTAGGCCATCTGCATCCCCAGCCACGTCTCCGGCGTCGATCCGAAAGCCTTCGACAGCCGGATCGCCATCTCCACCGAGACGCTCGTCCGCCCGTTCAACAACTCCGACAACGCCTGCCGCGTCACGCCCAACCCCTCGGCGGCACGGGTCACCGTCAGCCCCAGGGGTTCGAGGCATTGCCGCCTCACGATGCCGCCCGGATGCGGCGGGTCGTGCATGGCCATGATCCTCTCTCCTCCTTCAGTGGTAGTCCACGTAGTCCACATCGACCGCCGCGCCGTCCTCGAACCGGAACGTCACGCGCCAGTTGCCGGACACCGCGACGGCATAATGCCCCTTGAGCCGTCCCTTGAGCGCGTGAAGCCGGAACCCCGGGAGGTCCATGCCCTCCGGTCCCGAACTGTGGTCCAGCGCCGCGAGGATGTCCCGCAGCCTTCCCGCGTGCTCGGGTGCAACCCTGCGCTCCGTCCTGCCCTCGTAGAACGCCTTCAGCCCCCGGTGGCGGAACGATGCGATCATCCACCAAGTCTAAGGCCGTCACCCACCGGACGACAACCGGCGAAACAGGGAGCGGGCTGGAATCGGCCGCGGTCGCGACCGGAACCGGACGCGAACTTGACGAAAGGGCGGCGCGCAACCGCAAGTTGTTGGTGGACAACGACAACACTGGGCCACACTTCGGACATGGAGAACTGATATGACCAAAGCCGATCTCGTCGAGCGGGCCGCCGATGCGGTCGGCCCAAGGATAACCAAAAGGGATTGCGGGCTCGTGGTCGACGCGTTCCTCGACGCCGTGAAGGACGCGCTTGAGCGGGGAGAGGGCATCGAGATCCGCGGGTTCGGGACCTTTAAGGTCGGGAGCCGCAAGCCCCGCACCGCCCGCAATCCCAAGACCGGAGAACCGGTCGAGGTTCCCGCCCGCGCCGCGCCGGTGTTCCAGCCCTCGACACTCCTCCGCGAACGGGTGACCCGCGGGAACGTTTCTGCGTAGGCGGGGATGTGGTCGGTGGCTTGACCGGCGGGACTACCGCGTGAAGCGCGGAAGATCGTAAGTTACCCTTCGCGGATCATGGGCACGACGGGATGCCTGCCCTCCGGTAGCCTCTGCTCGCATTGCGCCGGAAACGTGCGGTCTTGCCCGTAAATTCCCGCCACTCGCTGGCGATTTCCCCGCTATTGACGCACGCTGGAAGCCGTCGCGGTCCAACGGCAGGAAGCGCAGATCGTGCTGTCCTGTATGTAGTTATAAGATTTCCTGCCGCGATTCGGGCCTTGGGCGATCCGCCTACCCAGTGTAATACACCGGGGCTGGCGAGGGGCTGGCTCCCGCCCCCCCTTCGAACCCCCCGCGCGTCGCGCTCCCGTGGAGGTCGCGCTTGGGGGCGCCGCCCCCTTTCCCCCGCGCCAGTGCGGCGTGATGCCTGAGCGCCGCACCGCCGTCGTCACCGCCCGCATATCGGCGGCCGAGTCCGCCACAGGGTTGTCGCCGAGGCGAAGGCGTACCCC
>Ga0209020_1003183_pt1 | contig 11690 bp, 11 predicted proteins | sample PinacodermBB_FD_187298 | JGI IMG/M metagenome (GOLD analysis project Ga0209020, IMG submission 187298) | Host-associated microbial community of the marine sponge Aplysina aerophoba from Gulf of Piran - sponge pinacoderm, lysed by bead... | ecosystem: Host-associated > Porifera > Sponge >...
ATTCTCGACGCTTCGAGGCCGTTTGTTCTTGGGATAGGCCAGAGCCCAATGGCAGCCCGCCCGATTAAGCTCCTCTATCGTTGGGCATGTTGACGGGACACGGTTGCGACGGTTGCCGAGAAATTTCACGAACGCTTGAGCCGCATCGGTAACAGTCATTGAAGTTTGACCTCTTGGAGGTTCGCCAATGCCGGCTTCCGCACCGAAGTCGGCAAGGCCGGTCGGTCCGTTCGGTCGGCCGCCTGCCGCACGATATGCGGTAATTATGTCTTGCCACTCGCTCAGCCGGCCGGGCTGTAAGTCGGTGCCGGCGCGCCACCAAAGGTTGTCGAAATAGTCTTGGCACACGCCGATCGCTGCCGCGTCATTTGTAATCATGCCGAATTCGTGATTTCGGCCAAGACCTGCTTCTGTGAGATTCGCCGAGGTGACGACCGCGCGACTCTTGCCGAACAGGTAGAGCTTGGCATGAAGATTGCGGATACCTCGAATCTTGGCGCCCACATCATGCAGCCTTTGCAACGCGCTTAAGTCGCTAACGCCTTCGGCAAAGTCCGAAAGATTGAAACGGGTAATGACGCGAATTGAGCCTGGTCGGGACGAAAGCAGGCGAGTCACGGCTCCGATCTTGATAAAAGGGCATACGACGCAAAGCCCGCTGGAATCCAAACCCAAAGCGGATTCGAATTCCGAAGCCCATCCGGCATCGACCAGCCGGAAGGTCAAAGCGCCGCCCCCGCACTACTCCGCGTAGAGCCAGGGGCGGGCTATGCGGTCGGCGGATTCGAAGCTGTCGATGCTTGTCGCGCGCTCCATGGTCATGCCGATATCGTCGAGGCCGTTCAGCAGGCAGTGCTTGCGGAACGGGTCCACCTCGAAGGCGATCTCCTCGCCGTCGGGGCGGGTGATGACCTGGTTCTCCAGATCGACGGTGATGCGCGCGTTCTCGCCCCGCTGCGCATCCTCCATCAGCTTGTCGCGGTCTTCCGCGGGCAGCTTGATCGGCAGGAGGCCGTTCTTGAAGCTGTTGTTGTAGAAGATGTCGGCGAAATCCGTGCCCAGAATGGCGCGCACGCCGTAGTCGGCCAGCGCCCAGGGGGCGTGCTCGCGCGAAGAGCCGCAGCCGAAATTGTCGCCCACCACCAGGATGCCGGCGCCGCGCCAGGCCGGCTGGTTGAGCACGAAATCCGGTTTCTCGTTGCCCTCGCCGTCATAGCGCATGTCGTTGAACAGATGCCGGCCGAGGCCCGAGCGCTCGATGGTCCTGAGGAAGCGCGCGGGGATGATCTTGTCCGTGTCGATATTGATCTGCGGCAGCGGCGCGCCGACGCTCGTCACGGTCTCGTATTTGCGCATGGGAACGGTCCCTTCGTCTATCGGTCCAGGTCGCGCAGGTCGGCGAGATGCCCTGCGACGGCGGCGGCGGCGGCCATGGCGGGGCTCACCAGATGGGTGCGTCCGCCCGGACCCTGCCGGCCCTCGAAATTGCGGTTGGACGTCGATGCGCTGCGCTCACCGGGAGCCAGCCTGTCGTCGTTCATCGCAAGGCACATCGAGCAGCCCGCGTCGCGCCACTCGAAACCGGCCTCGGTGAGGATGCGGTCGAGTCCCTCTTCCTCCGCCTGCACCTTGACCAGGCCGGAGCCCGGCACCACCAGGGCGCGCACGCCCTCGGCCACCTTGCGCCCCTGGGCCACGGCCGCTGCGGCACGGATGTCTTCGATGCGCCCGTTGGTGCAGGAGCCGATGAACACCGTGTCAACGGCGATTTCCTGCAGCGGTTGGCCGGCGCGCAGCCCCATATAGTCGATGGACCGTTGCACCGCCTGGCGCCGGTCCTCATCGTCGATCTCCGCCGGGTCCGGCACGCTTGCCGTGATCGGCAGCGCATCCTGCGGGCTCGTGCCCCAGGTGACATAGGGCGCGATCTCGTCGGCGCGGATGCGCACCACCTTGTCATAGACCGCGCCCGGGTCGGAGGGCAGGCGCTTCCAGACCGCGACCGCAGCGTCCCAGGCCGCGCCCTTGGGCGCATGCGGGCGGCCCTTGAGATAGCCGAAGGTCGTGTCGTCGGGCGCGATCAGGCCCGCGCGGGCGCCCGCTTCGATCGACATGTTGCACACGGTCATGCGGCCTTCCATGGAAAGCTCGCGGATCGCCTGCCCGGTATATTCGATCACATGGCCGGTGCCGCCGGCGGTGCCGATGCGCCCGATAATGGCGAGGATCAGGTCCTTGGCGGTGCAGCCCGGCGGCAGCGAGCCCTCGATATCGACCTGCATGTTGCGCGCCGGGCGCTGGATCAGCGTCTGCGTCGCCAGCACATGCTCGACCTCGGAGGTGCCGATGCCGAAGGCGAGCGCCCCGAAGGCGCCGTGGGTCGAGGTGTGGCTGTCGCCGCAAACGACCGTCGTGCCCGGCTGGGTCATGCCCTGCTCAGGGCCGATGATGTGCACGATGCCCTGGCGGACATCGTCTATCGGGTAGTAGGGCACGCCGAACTCGACGACATTGCGCTCCAGCGTCTCGACCTGGATGCGCGATTCCTCGTTCTCGATCACGCCGGCCCGGGCGCCCGGCACGGTCGGGATGTTGTGGTCGGCAACCGCAATGGTAGCGTCCGGCCGGCGCACGCCGCGCCCGGCGGCGCGCAGCCCGGCAAAGGCCTGCGGGCTCGTGACCTCATGCACCAGATGGCGGTCGATGTAGATCAGGCAGGTGCCGTCTTCCTGGGTGTCGACCAGGTGGTTCGCCCAGATCTTGTCGAAAAGGGTGCGCGGTTCAGTCATCGCCGTCGGTCCCGTTCTTCCGTTTCGTCCGTCTCACGACGCCGCGGGTGCGTTCGGCGATACGCGCCGACCGACCGCGCCGCTCGCGCAGATAGTAGAGCTTGGCCCGGCGCACCCGCCCGCGCCGGATCACCTCGATACCGGCGATATTGGGCGAGTAGAGCGGAAAGATGCGCTCCACGCCCTCGCCGGAGGAAATCTTCCGCACAACGAAGGAAGCGTTGAGGTTCTTGCCGCCGCGTTTCGCGATCACCACGCCCTCATAGGCCTGGATGCGCTCGCGGGTGCCCTCGACCACCTTGTAGTTGACCCGCACGGTATCGCCCGGACGGAAATCCGGAATCTCGCGGCTCTCGGTGAGCTGCGAGATCTGTTCGCGCTCCAGCGTCTCGATGATGTTCATCGGCCTTCGTCCTCATTTTCCGCCCGGCGCGCCCACAGGTCCGGCCGCCGCGTCCGCGTTATGTCTTCCGCCCGCTCCTGACGCCAGGCGCGGATATTGCAATGATGGCCCGAAAGCAAGACTTCCGGTGCCGCACGCCCGGACCAGACGGCCGGCCGCGTATAGTGCGGGTATTCCAGCAACCCGCCCTGGAAACTCTCCTCCCGGACCGACTCCGCCTTGCCCGCAACGCCCGGCAGCAGGCGCACACAGGCATCCAGCAAAGCGATGGCCGCCGGCTCGCCGCCGGACAGCACGAAGTCCCCGAGGCTGACCTCCTCCGGCGCCCAGGCGTCGAGGAGGCGCTGGTCGATCCCCTCATAACGCCCGCAGAGCAGGGTCGGCCCCGCGCCCGCAGCCAGCGCCGCCGCCCGGCGCTGCGTGAGCGGCCGGCCTCGCGGCGAGAGGTGGATCAACGGCCCCCGCCGGTCCCATGCGGCGTGGATCGCTTCCGACACCACATCGGCCCGCATGACCATGCCGGCGCCCCCGCCGAACGGCGTGTCGTCCACGGTGGCGTGCTTATCGCGCGCAAAGGCGCGAATGTCCACCACCTCCAGCCGCCAGATGTCCGTTTGGAGCGCCCGCCCGGCCAGCGAATGGCCGAGCGGCCCCGGAAACATCTCCGGGAAGAGCGTCAGCACTGTTGCGCTCCAGCTCACAGCCCCTCCGGCGGGTCGATGGTGACGGCGCCTGCGGCCAGGTCGATGTCCGGCACGGTCTCGCGCGTGAAGGGGAAGACGCGCGGCTGGCCGCCTTCGTCCGGCAGCACCTCGATCAGATCTCCGGCGCCGAAATCGTGCAGCGCGCGCACCGTGCCGAGCCGGTTGCCGTTCGTGTCGACTGCGGCAAGGCCGACAAGGTCCGCATGGTAGAACTCTTCCTCGTCCTCCGCCGGAGGCAGCGCCCCCCGGTCGAGGAACAGTTCGACGCCCTTGAGCGCCTCCGCCCCGTTCCGATCCCCCACGCCTTTGATGTGCACGAGCGCCACGCCCTTCTCGACCCTGATCAGGCGAAGCGCGAAGCGCCGGGCGTCGGCGGCATCCTTGAGCGGCCCGTAGTCGGCAATCGCTTCCGGCGCGGCAGTGAAGGTCTTGACCCGCACCGCTCCTCGCAGCCCGTGCGCCCCGGCAATGACGCCGAGGCAGAGGCGGGACGCGTGCATCCTTCGGCTCCGTCCTGCCCGGCTCTATTCCGCAGCGGCAGCCTCGGCCTTGGCCTTCATGCGCTCCTGCGCCTTGGCCTTGGGCAGATGCTGTTTGGTCTGCTGCGGCAATTCGGGCGGGGCGACGATGCCGGCCGCGCCGAGGAACCGGGCCACGCGCTCCGATGGCGTCGCGCCCACCGAGAGCCAGTGCCGGATGCGCTCTTCCTTGAGTCGCAGCCGGTCTTCGTGGTCCTTCGGCACCATCGGGTTGTAGAAACCGAGGATCTCGATGAAGCGTCCGTCGCGGGGCGCGGAGCCCTCGGCGACGACGATGCGGTAGAAGGGCCGGCGCTTGGCGCCGCCGCGGGTAAGACGAATCCTGAGTGCCATGAGCTTTCCGTAGGGTGGGAGAGGGAGTAGTCGGGATCAGCGCCGGGCGAGCAGGGAATCGAGCCCCCGGCCCGCCAGGCCGCCGCGTTTCTCCAGCTTGCCGACGCGCTTCATCATCGTCTGCATCTGCTGGAATTGCTTGAGCATCCGGTTCACTTCCGGGACCGTGGCGCCGGCCCCGGCCGCGATGCGCCGCTTGCGCGACGCCTTGACGATTTCAGGCCGGGCGCGCTCGCGGGGCGTCATCGAGAGGATGATCGCTTCCTGGCGCACGAGCCATTTTTCATCGATCTTCGCTTTCGCCATCTCGGCCTTCATCCGGCCGACCTGCGGCAGCATTCCCATCAGCCCGCCGAGCCCGCCCATCTTCTTCATCTGGCGAAGCTGTGTCAGCAGGTCGTTCAGGTCCATGCGGCCGCGGCTGAGGCGCGCGGCCAGCTTCTCGGCCTCTTCCTGCTCGATGGTCTCGGCGGCGCGCTCCACCAGGCCGACCACATCGCCCATGCCGAGAATGCGCGACGCGATCCGGTCGGGATGGAAGGCCTCGATGCGGTCGAGTTGCTCGCCTGTGCCGACGAACTTGATCGGCCGGCCGGTGACATGGCGCATGGAAAGCGCCGCGCCGCCGCGTGCGTCGCCGTCAATCCGGGTCAGCACGATGCCGGTGACGCCGACCTGCTCGTGAAAGGCGGTGGCGGTGTTCACCGCGTCCTGGCCGGTCATCGCATCGGCGACCAGCAGCGACTCGACCGGTTTCACCAGGTCGCGCAGCGCGGCCGCCTCTTCCATCATTTCCCGGTCGATGGATAGCCGCCCGGCGGTATCGAGGAATACGATGTCGTAGCCTTCGCGCGCGGCGATGCGCATGGCGCGCCTGGCGATGGCGGCCGGCCGTTCGCCGAATACGATGGGCAGGGTGTCGATCCCCGCCTGCTTGCCGAGCAGTTCGAGCTGTTGCTGGGCCGCGGGGCGATAGACGTCCACCGAGGCCATGAGCACCTTCTTGCCGTCGCGGTCGCGCAGGCGGCAGGCGAGCTTGGCGGTGGTTGTGGTCTTGCCCGAGCCCTGCAGGCCCAGCATGAGCATGGCAAGCGGCGGGTTACCGCCGAGCCTGAGGTCCTCGGCCTCACCGCCCAGCATCTCGACCATGCGGTCGTGGACGATCTTTACGACCTGCTGGCCGGGCGTGACCGAGCGCAGCACGTCGTTCCCGACGGCCTGTTCCTTGACCGCGTCGAGCAGCGCGCGCACCGCCGGCAGCGCCGCATCGGCTTCCAGCAAGGCCACGCGCACTTCCCTGAGCGCCGCCTCGACATCGCCCGCGGAGAGCGAGCCGCGCCGGGTAAGGCGCCCGAAAACCTCGCCGAGCCGCTCCGTCAGTCCTTCGAACATGCCTGCCTCATCCTCCCGCCGGTCAAACGCGAAACGCGCCGATGCGCGAATACTCGCGGACCGGCGGACCTCCTCGGAGGCAGAGCGTGCAACGCTGTGGCGAAACGCGGCGCAACCTAGTCCCGCGCCCGCGCCCCGTCAACGCCCGGTTCGGGCGGACGGATCAAGGAACGTGGCGCTTGAGGAGGAACTGGTTCTTGAACATGCCGATTCGGGTCATGACCTCGACATGGGCAATGTCGGAGCGGCCGTGGATGTGCTCGTTGAGAAAGGTCTCGAGCTCTGTTTCCTCGTCGCACACGACCTCGACCAGCAGGTCGAAACGACCGCTGACCCACATGATGTAAACGACGACGGAGCAAGGATTGAGGCGCTGCGCCAGCGCACCGGGCGTGACCCCGGGCGCGGCCTTGATGCCCAGCATCGCGTCCGCCTCGTAGTCGACCGCCACCGGATCGACCACGGCCACGATGCGCAACATGCCGGCCTCGCGCATCCGGGAAACCCGATTGCGGACCGTCCCGCCGGACACGCCCAGCTTCTGCCCGATCTCGTCATAGGCCGCGCGGCCGTCGGCCTGCAGCAGGCGGATGATCTGCCGGTTGAGATCATCGCTCGGCGAGGACAGCAGCGGGATATCGCCGGCGACGGCGGCAGGTTGATGCTGGGTCGTGGCTTGAGGCATGAACTCGTTTTACCGATTTCTAAGGGAAAAATCCATAAATTTTGAAATACGTAAATTATTTTGCCCATACTTGGATCTTGAATGATAGAATAACAATTGCATGTAGGAGCACTATCGAAAATCAATTGCTGTGAAGCAAGGAGACGCGACCGATGACACCGACACCGAACGATATGGCCGGGGCGTTGCCCGATATCGAGCGTGTCCGCGAGGCGCGGGCGAGGCTCGCCGAGTCAGGAGTCCGTTACGTGTTCTCCTGCTGGATCGACCTGTTCGGGATGCCGAAGACGAAACCGGTGCCGCTCAGCGATTTCGAGAACCTGTGCATGGGCAAGGGTCCGCAGTTCGCCGTGCATTCCATCTCGTTCGTGCCCGAACTGTCGCCGGCCGACTCCGACCAGATCCCGGTTCCCGATCTCGACACCCTGGTCATATGTCCCTGGGACCGCAGCTGCGCGTGGATGTTTGCGGATCTGTGGTGGGAGGACGCGCCTTACAAGCTGTGTCCCCGCCACGCGCTCAAGCGCACCGTCGCGGATGTCGCGGACAAGGGCTTCGCAGGCTTCGCAGGCATCGAGCCGGAGTTCATCGCCATGCGCTGGCGCGACGGCCGGCCCGTCAAGGCGTTCGACGACGACCCGCCTGTCGGCGAGGGGATACGCCCGCGGCGGCAGGCGTTCGGTTACGACGTCGATTTCTCCATCGATTCGATGGGATTCCTCGGTGAACTCATCGACATCCTCGGGGAACTGGGCTGGGGGCTGAAGGATGTGGTCGCCGAGGGCGGATATTCGCAGTTCGAGCTCGATTTCAGTTACACCGACGTCCTCGGCATGGCGGACCGGCTGGTGTTTCTGCGCGTGCTGCTGAAGCAGGTCGCCAAGAAGCAGGGCATGTTCATCACCTTCATGCCCAAGCCCACCATCGGCGACTGGCGTTCGGGGGCGCACATCAACTACTCGATGCAGCGCGCCGATGCCCTTGGCGAGAACCTCTTCGAGGCTCCCGGAGGCGGCTGGAGCGACGTTGCCTACAACGCCGTCGGGGGCCTGCTGCGGCACGGCGGTGCGCTCACCGCCATCGCCTGCTCGACGGTCAACTCCTACAACGGGCTGGTGCCCCGGGTCGGCGGGTTCGAGGGCGGCACCGTGACCTGGGCCCCCACGCACATGACCTATGGCGACAACAACCGCTCATGCATGCTGCGCCTGCCCCAGAACCGGTTCTGCATCGAGAACCGCGCCGCCGACATGTGCATGAACCCCTACCTGTCGCTGGCGATGACGACCGCGGCAGCAGTTGCCGGAGCGGTCGAAGGCATCGACCCCGGACCGCCGTTGAACAAGGACCTCTATGGGCTTTCGGACGAGGAAATCGGCGCCGCCGGCGGCGAGCGCCTGCCGAGAAACCTGCTCGAGGCTACCGAAATCCTGAGGCGCGACCCGCTGGCGGCCGAAGTGCTGGGCCCGTCGATGCTGGATTCCTGGCTGCGCTACAAGACCGACGAGTGGGAGCGCTACCACCAGGCGGTGACCGACTGGGAGGTCGAGGAGTATCTGCGGCTCTACTAGGCGAAGCGTGCGCACGGGTGAATGCGGAGTTCTATCGAAGTGGCGGCCGGTCACGATAGTTTCGACCTCGGAGAGGTGGCGCTCCAGTCGGGCGCCGTGCTGCCGAACGCACGCCTGGCCTACAAGACCTGGGGCTCGCTCAATGCGGAGGGCGACAATGCGATCCTCATGCCCACCTTCTACACGGGCACGCATGTCCGCAACGAAGCCTATATCCAGAGGGTGCCGTCCCTCGATCCGTCGCGTTTCTTCATCGTCTCCATCGACATGTTCGGCAACGGACTGTCGTCCTCGCCGAGCAATACGCCGCCGCCGTTCGACGGCCCGCGTTTCCCCGCCGTCACGCTCTACGACAATGTCCGCTGCCAGCACCGGCTGCTCACCGAAGTCCTCGGCGTAAAACGCCTTGCCCTCGTGCTCGGATGGTCCATGGCGGGCTGCCAGTCCTACCAATGGGGCGCGCAGTTTCCGGACATGGTCGCCGCCATCCTGCCCTTCTGCGCCTCGGCGCGGACTTCGGCGCACAACAATGTGTTTCTCGAGGGGGTGAAGGCGGCGCTCCTGGCCGACAGCGCGTTTGCGGGGGGAGACTACCGGGCGCCGCCCGAGGCCGGGCTCCGGGCGTTCGGGCGGGTCTATGCGGGTTGGGCATTCTCGCAGACCTTCTATCGCGAGCGATTGCACCGCGAACTCGGCTTCGAGACCTGGGAGGAACTGCTGCTCGACTGGGAACGCGACCATCTCGAGTGGGACGCGAACGACCTGCTGGCCAAGCTCCGGACCTGGCAGCTCGGCGACATCGGCGCCAACGAGCATTATCGCGGCGACTTCGAACACGCGCTGGGCGCTATACGGGCCCACGCGATCCTCGTTCCCTGCACCACGGACCTATATTTTCCTCCCGAAGACAACGCCATCGAAGCCCGGCACATGCCGAATGCCGAGCTTCGGCCCTACGCCTCCGACTGGGGCCACTGCGCCGCCACGCCGAGCCGCAAGGACGGCAGCTTCATGCGTTTTCTGGACGGCTGCGTATCGGAGCTACTGTCCCGCTGATACCAACGGTCGTGGATCGGAATCGGGGCAAAATTCAAAAAATTTCGGCAATAATTCCCAAAATCTCCGGAACCGGAAAACTCCATGCTAGAATGATACAGTAAGGAAGCGGCATCCGGAGGCCGCTCCTCCTTCCGCGTCGGCGCCGACGCGGAAAAATCCCCTTGGAACCCACGGGAGACGTGCGCCTTGCGTTTGCCTTGCGCGCGCAGGCGCAATCAGGCGCGCGAACCGCGCCGGCGCCAACGGGCGCCCGCGCTCGCGCGCGATACGCGCGAATTAGGGTTCCGCCGCAGCGGGGCCGGCGGAAGGAAGATCGGAACGAAAGGGAACGAAATGGGATGATAGTACGACGGGCCGGATGCAGACAGACGCAAGGGGCGCGGTGGCCCGGCGACGAACGAGGTGAGGGCAGCCTTATGCCGGAAAACACCGCGGCACATGCGCCCTGTGCATGCCGATCATGACAAAACATGACATCCCATGACATCTCGCGGGAGGTCCCCCGGCCCGGCCGCCGGTTTGGGGGCGCGGCATCCCGAACAACGGCTGCGATACCGGCGGAAAATCCGGGTCTATACTCCGGCGGTTTCCCAATCCTTGGAGTTTCCATGCAAGACGCCGTGCTCGATGTCCTGGCCGTCGGCAACGCCATGCTGGACGTGCTGGTCCATGTGGACGATGCCTGGCTGGCCGAAAACGGCATCGATAAGGGAATCATGACCCTGATCGACGAGCCGCAGGCAGCCATGCTTCACGCGAAGGTCGAGCCCGCGGCCGAGGCGTCGGGCGGTTCGGCGGGCAACACCGCCGCGGGCCTCGCCTCCCTCGGGGCCCGGACCGGTTATATCGGCCGGGTGCGCAACGACGATGCAGGTGACGCCTTCCGCCGGGATATCCGCGAGGCGGGCGTGCGGTTCGACACACCATCGGCGACGACCGGCGCCGCTACCGGTCGCTGTCTTGTCTTCGTCACGCCCGACGCCGAGCGCAGCATGCTCACCATGCTCGGAGCCGCTGCGGAGATCGAACCGACCGACATCGACGAGGCGGCGGCGGCCGCGGCGGCCGTCACCTATCTGGAAGGCTATCTGTGGGACGCGCCCGCGGCCAAGGCGGCGATGGTGAAGCTCGCGGACGCCGCCCGCGCAGCCGGGCGCAAGGTTGCGCTCACCCTGTCCGACCCGTTTTGCGTGGCGAGGCACCGGGAGACCTTCCTCGAACTGATCGCCGAACGGGTGGACGTGCTTTTCGCGAACGAGGAGGAGATCGTTTCTCTCACCGGGGCGACCGACCTCCGGGAAGCCGCCGGGGCGGTTGCCGGGATGGTCGAGACGGCGGCGCTCACCCGCAGCGCAGAGGGCTCGCTGGTCGTGTCCGGCGGCGAGCGGCATGAGGTGCCGGCGGCCCGTATCGCCGCGCTTACGGATACCACCGGGGCGGGCGATCTCTACGCCGCCGGCTTCCTGCACGCCTATACCAGGCTCCTCCCGCTTGCGGAGTGCGCCTGGCTGGGCGGGCTCGCCGCCGCCCGGATCATCCAGCAGATGGGAGCGCGGCCCACCGGTTCGCTTGCCGGCCTGCCTGCCGATGCTTCGGCTGGCGTCGGGAACCCATGCGCGGCCGCGTAATACAGCAGCTCCGGCTGTGGAGCGGCGTCGTCCTGTTCGCCTATGTCACCGGCCACCTGCTGAACCATACTTTCGGCCTCGCCTCGGTGGAGGCAATGGAGGCCGGGCGGCGCGTCTTTTCCGCCGTCTGGCGCAGCCCGCCCGGCACGGTACTGCTCGTCGGAAGCTTCGCCGTCCACGGCGCGCTCTCGATAGCGCGCCTCTTCCGCAAGCGCGACCTGAGGATGCCGGTCTGGGAAGCCGCTCAGCAGCTTCTGGGCCTCGCGATCCCCTTCCTGCTCTGCCTGCACATGCTGGGCACGCTCGGGCTCTCGCTGCAGTTCGGCATGGACCCGAGCTATCCCTTCGTCCTCTGGGCGACCTGGAGCGACCCTCTGCAACAGATCGCGCTAATGGCTGCCGCCTGGACGCATGGGTGTATCGGAATGCACTTCTGGCTACGCCTCCAGCCCTGGTACCGGCGGGGTCTACCGCTCTTCTTTGCGGCAGCGCTCCTGTTGCCGGCGCTGGCGCTCGCGGGCTTTGCAGTCGGCGGGCGGGACGTGCTGGCGATGGCGGCAGCCGATGCGGGCTGGGTCGGCGCCATG
>Ga0209020_1003185_pt1 | contig 11688 bp, 7 predicted proteins | sample PinacodermBB_FD_187298 | JGI IMG/M metagenome (GOLD analysis project Ga0209020, IMG submission 187298) | Host-associated microbial community of the marine sponge Aplysina aerophoba from Gulf of Piran - sponge pinacoderm, lysed by bead... | ecosystem: Host-associated > Porifera > Sponge >...
AATCCGACGCAGATGCAACCGCATCCGTATAACATCACTAGCCATCGAGGCCCTCCTAGATAATTGGTTTGCATTAATCACCAATACCAGCAGGGCCTCACCCCAAACTCAAGGACCCCCAAAAACCCCCCACCCCACATTTACGCGCAGGCTCAAGAAAAACCCCGTATCGCTTGAAGCCCAGCGCATCTATCGAGATGAACTCTATGAGAGACCCGAGCACCTCAACCGCTTTCATCTTCCAGTCGAACTCGGTGACATCTATCAGAAGATCGACCACGAGAAGCAATTCGTCTTGGTTGGCCAACCCTGCGATCTGATGGTCCGGATGGATGGTAAGAGAAAACCAGAGTTTTCGTTCGTAACTCTCTTACCGATCCGTGGCGACGACCCGAACAAGACGAAACCTGAGTCTACGACGCGCCGCACTGTCTTTGAGTTGCCAGCTTTCAAAGGAGGCAATCCAGCTTGGGTGGAAATGGATCGACCTTGCCTGGTACCCGTGGAATCAGTTGACTACTGCGCGTTGAATGACAAGGGTATAGGTCTCGCACCCTTTCCAGGTAACCCACCGGATTGGATCCTGCCGAGTTGGGAGGAACGATGGAAGCTACTCGTCGAAACGGCGGAGACACTTCGCAACACGATGAACGGGAAAAACAGCAAAAACGAACGTGTTGACCTACTTAAGGCGCAGTTCGGTGTACGGCCAGATTGCAAGGCGAAACCTTCAGTGAAAGGCGACAAATTCGATCTGGGTCTGAAACGGACGGGCCGCGTCCTTTCACCGTACGCGAGGGCACTGCTCACAAGCTACAGTGCTCACGTCGCGCGAGATGCGTTTGAGCCGGCAATCGCCTGACGGCTTGAGCGCTTTCTTGGTTCCTTCATCGCTTTTTTGGCGTTGAGGGTGGTTACGTTGAGATGGCGAGTGAGGTGTTGAGTACTGTTCGCGCCATGTTGTGGGTTTTTGACCTGCATTGGCGGTGGGTGTTGGCGGTCATGACTGCCACAACGTCGGGTAACAAGACCGGCAAGATGTGTTCGTTGAGAGTGTGTCTGCTGCATTGAGACCTTGCGCCCTAACCCAGTGAGGTGCGTGGGCCGGCGGCGACGTGGCGCAGGAAGCTGAGTGCCGCTGCTTCGCCCAACTCGCTCAAGTCGAGGCGCCGGTCCATCAAGCTTTCCAAGGAGTCGACCAGCCCGCACGCCTCCCACACCAGGCGAGTCTCGAACAACGCCCATGCCACGTCGTGCTCCGCGGGCAGTCGCGTCGCTCCACCGTCTGAGGTTGTCCATCCCATGTATTGGGCAGCCTCCGCCACGAACGCGAGTACATCTTTGTAGGACACTTCCTCATCGCGGCCCTTGGAGTCGATCAGATGCAGCAGCGCAGTCTCGGCCACGAAGCCGCTCCACCCCCGCGGCACCAAGTGTCTAGTCAGAACACCCCACGCTCGGGCCGGATCCGCTGCCATTGCCGCCCCCGCGGCGGTCCGCGTCAGCTTCGACTTGCGCTTGCGCAGCGCCCCGGCGTGTTGCAGCCATTCGCGCAGGGACAACAGCGTCATTTCATCGCTTTCGCTACGCGGCGGTCGGCCTGCTGAGAGACTGCGATCCCAGGGGCGCTCGGCGTGCAGCGACCTCACGAACGACGGTGTCAGATAGCCGGCCTGGGTCAACGGCTGCTCGTCGCCGTGGCGATCCAGGAACCACACCAAGGGACCCACGGCGACAGAGACGTCACTCGGGGGCTCAACGGGGTGCAGCAGCCGGTTCGCCACAGCAGCTCGGGCCGATCCGAGCAGGCGACTGCGGCGCTGGGCCGCGCCGACCCAATGCTCCAACCGTTCGGTGACCAGCGCCGTGCGCCACGACTGGCCCGGCATCTCCGGGTGGTCGCCGTTCAATGCCGCCTCCGCCACCGCTGCCTGTGCTGCACGCCAGCCGCGACCGCCCACCACCACATCGCCGGCGGCGACCGCCCGCTCGAGGGCGTCCTCGACCGCCGAGCGTGCCGCCGCCTCCTCGCCGCCCATCAGGTCGCTCCAAGCAAAGTCCGGCAAGGCGGGAGGGTCGATGCCGGATCTCTCAATTGCCCGGCGCAGGGCCCGGCGTCCCTCAGTGTCGCCGCGGTCGAACGCGGCATGCACCTCCGCTGTGGTGGACGAACGGCAAATGGCCGCGTACCCGTGCAAACCCAGTTCGTCGAAAAGCGCGGCAGCCCCGCTTGCTAGGCGGCCCATGTACCCCACCTCGTCGGTAATGTACTTGGTGGGCACCACATACCAGAGCCAGTACTGCACGCCGGCTTGCCGCAGCACACCCGGGCCCTCTCCCCACGTCAACGTCTCATAGGCCTGATCCGCCGAGCCTGCCAGTTCTTCGTCCCGGGCTGCGAGGCGCGATAGAGCCTCGTCCACATCGTCTTGCGACAACCCCTCGGGATCAACCAGGTTGCGGTTCAGCTCCGTCACCCCCACAGTCTGCCATATCCCCGCACTCCCAACACACTGCACGGGAATCAGTGGTGAGCTGTGCACCCCCTCGGGATCAACAACCGGTGGCGTCGCGCAGCGTTCGGCAGGCTCGGGCCAAGCGTGTGGGGCTGAGCGCGGTTATTCGGCGACGGAACACGGTTCGGGGAATCGTGTGAATGTTGTCGAAGTTCACCACACAGTCCGTTGGCACACCGTCACGAGCGGCAGCCAGCTCCAACTCCGAGACGAGGCCGCGATGTGTTCGGGTGAGCACGGCAACGACCACGGACCCGACCCGGCCGGCGACCGGGTCACGGGTGAGCACCAGAACGGGCCGGTCGCCGCCCGGGGTCGCCGCAAACCAGATCTCACCGCGTTTCATCAGCCGGTCACTCGATCCAGTCCGACCAGTCATCGGCCGGGCCCCAATCTGCAACCTCGGCGAACGCCGACTCATCGGCAGCCAACGGTTCCGTCTCCCAGCGGTCGACGTCGAGTACCGACTCCAACCCGACGAGGTACCGGTGCAGAGCCTCTCGCAACAGCTCCGAGCGTCCGGCACCGAGTTGCTGCGCCCAACGCTGCATCTCGGCAACCTCGGCGTCATCCACTCGAAAACTCACCAATGTCATACAAATACTATAGTATGCACTATTATTATACAAATACTATATTCTGTATGACACAGCGACGCGCACACCACTGGCAGACTCGTTGACGAGTCGGTGAACATGGCGCAAGCATCGTTTTACACTTTAAACACGACTCGCAGAGGACCGGGATTAGATCCGACCGTGTACGCGAACTCGCTGCCACTGAACTGCTCAACCGAAACCGCTACAGGTTGTCGCCCCAGCATGTCACGGTGTTGTCAGGTTTGACCCCAAAATCCCACAACAACACAAAACGGCATCTGTTTAGCCCCTCAAACGATCTAACCACAAAAGGATACAGGGTGCGTGATGTGATGTGATGCTTTATGATGGCTCCTCAAGTAAACAAAGACTGCCGAAATAATCACCGGTGCCCTACAACACGCAACCAACAAACACAACCCCACCCCACAATTCACTCTCCGCTGATTTCCGAAGAGCCATTTAGTGAAGCGGAAGCGGAACGTCGCCATCAACGATGACGCTCGACGATCCAATCGCGGGCAAGCATTCGCGAATAGCAAGAACTGCTTCCTTCACTTCGCGGAGATGCCGTCTACCTTCCTATCGCTCCGCCAGTCGCCGTTGCGTGAAGATCCCACGCGAAGTGAATCTGTTTGCGGTCATTGTCTGCCAGCGAGCCCGGACCTATGTGAAGGGCATGTGCTGTCGCGAAGAAAGTACGGTGAGCGGCGTGGAGTCGCCCGTGGAAGTGGCGGAAGATGAAGTCGAGAAACCGCATCACGTGAAGCGGTGCAACGCAAGCGATCCGACAATCAGCGCCGTTGATCGTGAAGTGGCTCGCAGGGTGCCCTTTAGCTGAGGCTTCGCTGTCGAAGTCAAAGCGGATCGGTGAGCGCAAGACTGCGTCCGAATCTCGGTAGAGGTCGACGATATCGGCTAGGGGCTGCCCTTCCCTGAGCAGAGCGTGGTCCAGGTTGTAGGGGCACGGGAAGTAGCAGAGGCGATGCCGCGTGACCTCGCCGTCTTCCACGGTGTAAGAGAGCTGGATGAGGCTGCCGTCATAGAGCAGAGCCGAATAGTCACCGTTCGTGAGCCAGGTCACATACTGGTCGATCGTCGGGTGCTCGAAGCCCTCAATGAAAGCCCCTTCACGAGCGTGAGAGTGCCAGGCCACCACATCCAGACCCATCGAGACCTCAGGCACGAACAGCGCCAGTTCCGCGTCAATCAAGTAGTCAAGCGCGTTGCGAATCTGATCTCGAACGGTCCTAACGGTAGTCATTCGCCGAGTCGGTTCCGAGGCTGAGGATCAGCTTGGTCCGAAGCGAAGGTGGCAGGTCCAGCGGGTCCAACTCTCCACGTTCGTGCGCCTCCAGAAACACGGAGAGCCCCTCGGTCGCCTTCCGGAGCGACTCCTCCGCGCCCTCGGGTCGATCCCGATGAAGATGTCGCAGTTCCGCAAGTTCGGCACTCGTCGGAATGTTAAACTTCAGCTGAAAGTTCTTAGAGAATACGGTCTCGATCTCTCGGCGAATCGGATCCATCTGCTCTCCCCAGCCGCTGATGCGGACCCAAGCGCGGCTTCGCGTTATGGCCGTGAAGAGGCTGTTCCTCCTCGTTACGGCGTTGAATCGGTGTGCGGCGTGCTGGCAATCGATCGCATACACCATCGGTGCTTCGTTGCCCTTGGCGCGGTAGATGTGTGCTATTGCGACGGAGTCACGCTGAAATACCTCATCAACGCTTGAATTCACTCCGACGAGGTGTGACTGGATTCCGTAACGGTTGAGCTGTCGAATCAGGTGCGGAGCGCGGGACTTTGCCCGGTAGGAATCTGGAAGGACGATAAGGATGTCGTCCGGTTCAAGTTCGTCTTGATCCAAATTGCGACGAATTTCGCTCGCGACCCATGCGTCTTGCTCGTCCTGGGTTGAGAACGATTGAACTGCGACAGACTCCTCTGGAGAGAGAAGATCTGGGAAGTATGACGGGTAGCTCGCCGACGAGCGCTCTAGAGTCACAGGCATCCCAAGAGCCAGGTTCCCATGCACGACGCTGTATCCAACATCGCGCCAGAGGTTTGGGTCATCGGGGTGTTGAAGGGGCCCTTCTTGACGGTAGACACCAATACCAAGCGCATGTGCAGTCGTCAGCGCCCACGGAGTGTTTCGGTAGCAGATCGGAAGGACAATATCGCGCTGGGGTTCTCCGTCGGCCGAGTCAAGGTTGATCAAGTTCTCGCCGTTGGGTCCGGTGCCAAAAAGTTCATCTGTGGTGGGCATGGCTGTCTCTGAGAGCTTCTGCAGGTCGTCATAGCCCCAGACAATCCGCTTCGGACGCTTGGTGAAGCGGTACGCGAGTTGGAAGAACTCCGGTGGGAGATCCTGTGCTTCGTCGATCAACAATGCATCGAATACTGGTTCAACGTCACGTGAGCGAGCGACATCAAGGAGTTCTCCACACGCACCGGCGAATGCCCCGTCCATCCCGTACTTGCCCCTCGCGTAAGACCAGTTCCTCGCAGGCTCACCAAGCGCCGAAGCGATCAAACTGTACACCCCGACCTGGTTGCTTGACCCCCATGAGTGGATGATTCGGAGTCGATTCTCATCGGGTCTGTCGTTAGTGTGTTCGAAGGCGAATCGAGTTACGAGGTCATTGATCTGTTGGTACAGAGCGCGAGATTGGAAGGTCAGAGCGATGTGCCAGTCGGGATGTTGCGAGTGCCAGTAGGCGGCCTTCAGAGCTAGGACGACCGTCTTGCCTGATCCGGCGAGTCCGCGAATTCGCTGTGGTCCCTCTGGACTCTCGATCGCTGCAGCTTTTTGCCATCGATCGAGGTTCGCGATGCCGCTCTCAATCTTCTTGAGGATGGCACCCCGAGAATTGTCCTTTGTTACCGCACTTCGCTTCTTGGCCGGCTTGATGGTCGTGACTCGCTGCAACGCTGCCTGTAGGTTTGTCTCAATCTCCGCAGAGATCGCGGGCAGATCCTTCACCCAGTCCCGTACCTTTTCTATCGAACCGTAGAACCCCTCAGATTCAACGGGAGCCTCAGTCGGTGGAGTGTTGGCGAAGACTGTGGCCGTTTCGGGGCGTATCGCTACTCGTCGGCCTTTCCGGAGACCTTCGTGACGACTCAGGTGGCTCTCAAGGATCGCGAACAGGCGGTCCTGCTCAGCGATGATCTCAATCCACTCCTCGTCGCACATTGGCACCGAATCGGCCAGAAGGAACGCTATTAACCCGTGTGTACGACACACCAACAGAGCATCTACCTCAACACGCTCATCTGCAGTCGCCAGCACCGGGTAACCCAGATAGACCGTTCCTTCCTCGACGACCGGTTTCAACTGATTAACCAACGCCTGGGCGATATTTCGATCCCGGCTTTCGCCGAACACAACTTCCAGTGGCATGCTTTTGATCCTTTGCCGTCGAGTTTCCTGCCGGTCATGCTAGTGTGGACGAATCTGATACATCCGACGCAACCGACGGAATCTTCGGGTTGGCTGGATACCTTGAACTTGTTTGCCCGTGTTACGCCAAGTAGTAGGGTTTCTCCAGCGAGATGGAACTTCTCGTTTGCCATCATATATTATGAAAGAGTGCGGGATAGAGATTGTTTATTTGCGGTGTGGTTGGCTTGATGTCTTAGGGATGTGCGATAGTGGTAACCCGTACCACTTGGCCCTATAAAGGAGATGTCATGTCCAAGCTCACCCGAATAATCCGTAGCAGTGAAGAGGTTACCGAAACCGATGCTAACACCGTCTTTGAGTTGCTCATACCGATTGTGGAAACAGACCCGATGGCCGACGATGCGGTGGAAGCGGCACGAGATGTGATTAGCCGTTTCCCGCTTAGCGACGACCGCCTTCTAGCTCACCTTCTTGACTGGTGGTACGTGGTAACGACAGGTCAGCCCACCGCAAACAACGGTGCGTTTATCCTGCCAGACACCTTCGACACTCGGGTAAAACACTGTATGGACGCTTTAGCCCGGCTAAATCTGCACTTGCCTGCTGCCGAGTGGTTGCGCAAACGCCAAGATTTCAAAGCGATGATGAAAGAACTAGATGAAAACATCGCGATTGACGTTGATGGATCGGTGAAACCAGGGAGTGATATTGAGGCTGCAAACTTAATCAGAGACAAGTTAGGCGACACCATCAAACAACTGAGGGAAGGTCGTCGGGCTAATGAAATGGAAGTTGATTGGGATCGGGAACTCCGAGACAGAGGAGTAGAGGTCGGGAGTCGCCGCTACAAAGACATTCGAAAACACTGTCGCAAGGACACCGAGAATGTGAACCGAACCGTAGCTCTGCAAAATGAAGTGGAACCTTGGGTAAGGAGATATGTACCCGAGGCGGTTGATGCCGTGCCGAACGAACTCAAACATGCGGTAGGGCCACTAGCGGAAGCACTTTTGCGTCCCATATTGTCGCACAATGCGGTGCCAGATGTTGACCGAGGGAAAGTGGTTGAGCGCATCAACCTAGCTGCTCAAAAAAGCGATAGTCGCCGACGCTACCGGCTCGCACGAATAGTTGACAGGTGGTGCGAAGAAACCGGACAGACAGTTACCTCATTGCAACAAGAACTTCAGCGTCACCGTGCGCTCGCAGCAGACCTAAGCAAAATCAGCGCCAAATACGATGTAACCGAAGATGATCGCGATGAAGTGTGGGTCCACGTGCTTGAAGACGATATTGAAGGTGCGGAACAGGCACTCAAAAAACTGCAAGCGAAACTGGATCGCCATGCGCGTGCAGAGTTAGCAAGGAATCAATTTGAAGGGCTTAGCCGGGAGTTGCGCCATTCGATTCTGAACGAGGATGCAGGTTGGACCGAGCGCCTCGAATCCTTGCGAGTGCGCTTAGACACGGTTGACCCTTACGAGATGGCTCGGGAGATCGGCTTGGCGCAAACGGACTTGAACGAACAGCTCAAAAAAGGCCTCGACAATCAACTCACGGAATTGACCAGACTCTTAGACTCGTTTGATGAACTCGTTGAAACCGATTCGATCATTCGCAAGCAAGTATGGCAACGCAAGATCGCGGAACTAGCTCTACGGGGTGGCCGAGGTGCTAATGAACTGAAAGAAGATATAAATACAGAATTGCAGCAGTTGCGTACTGAATGTTTTCAAAATGTTGAAAAAATCCTGCAAAAAGTTGAAGAAACACTAAGCGATGAACGAGCCGATTTCAACAACGAAGACATCGGAACTTTTGAAAACCGGCGGTCCGAAATAGAAGAATGGCTCAAAGACATCAACCTAAGCGAATCCCACGGCGACCAACGCCTAGCCGAAGCCCGAGCTAACGCACAGCAACTCTGGAACGACATTGATGTTCGGCGGATTCACCGATGGACTGCCGACCAAGAAGAGAGTGAACTAATAGCGCATCTCTTACAGCATTGCACAGGCGCTTTGGATTTCGACGAAATGGACATTCGCCGTCTGTACGTTTCTCTCAAAACAAGACCGTTCGTGATCTTGGCAGGTCTCACTGGCTCCGGCAAAAGCTCCCTAACCCGCACTTTCGCCGAAGCGCTTGGAGCGACCGGACAAAACCGCCGATTTAGGCGCATTGCGGTTCGACCTGATTGGATAGACCAAACCGAAGTACTCGGCTTCGTCAATCCGATTTCGGAACGTTTTGTGCCTGGATGGCTCGCCGAAACAGTGCGAGATTGTGAGCGGGAACCAGATCATCTGCACTTCGTGCTGCTTGATGAGATGAACCTTGCACCAGTGGAACAGTATCTAGCCGAGTGGCTTTCGGCGATTGAAGAAGCACGTTCTGGCAGTGCCGATGTGCGTATGCCATTGTATTCACGGTCTATGAAACCGAAGAATCATGATGAATGGCCGGCGAGCCTCAAATTCCCTGACAATCTGCTAATCATCGGTACCGTAAACGTAGACGAAACCACACGACCGCTATCTGAGCGAGTGCTTGACCGGGCGAACGTGTTGCTGCTCAATGTTGAAGTGTCGGCAAGTCATCACCAACCGAATGGAAAAACGCCACCACCATGGCATGTTGGAGTATCCGAATGGCGTAAAGCTTGCACCAATCACCCCAGCGATAAACACCATGAGTTCCTTATTGATGTATCCAACATTTTGAGACGAGTCAGCATTGGTGTGGGGTTGCGCGCGCATCTAGAACTAGAACGATTTGTGGCCAACGCTCAAGGCATAATCAACGATGAAGCAGCGCTGGATTGGGGCATCGTGCAGCGAATAATTCCCAAGATTCGAGGGTTCAAAGGGTACCTATTTGAAAGTCTCAAAGACCTTCTTGAAGAGTTTGAAGGTGTGGGAGCTCAACAGTCTGCGGCAATATTGCGGCGCTGGCTGGACGACAGCGTGACCGATGATGAGTTCCTTGAAGGCACAGACCCTCGGCTCACTTTTGCACGCCGCTGACCCATGGACGCAATCGAAATACACGCTCGGCGCTCATGGGTGCCGATTCGCTGGGGTGACGAAATTCCACAGATCTCAGAATCGGCACGGTTGGAGTTGCGTGGCTTTACTAACGGGGAGGATTTCTGGCTCGGCCCCCTAGCAGCAAAAGCTGACCAGTTAGGAGAGTTCAAAATCCGCTCGCAAGACAACCACAAGCTCAAAGGACATCTTGGGTACGTGGAAGTTATGCGTCAATCGGGTCATGTTGTTGGCGAGTTTGAAATAGTGCCCGACAAGATGAGTGAAACGAACTATCAGGCTCTCCGGTCCGTTCTGGAGCAGGTATGGGCTGGGTTGTTGTTTGACCCCGAAGGGGTCAGCGGTCTGAGCGCCCAGTTACCTTCCCCGGTTGACTTGTGGAAGCACATTGAGCAACCTCTGCGAGAAATCGCTGCTGAACCAAGGTCGGTTTTGGCTCGCGGCGTGGACGCGAAACGTTTAGAAGCCATCCGCAGACCCGCCGAGTTGACAGCGAGCGTGTTGCGAGCTTCAGCAGCTCTGTTTGCTGGTGCAGACACACAACGGCCTGGTCGCGGCAATGTCTTAGTCCGCGATGTCAATATTCCCGAGAACGCGCTCGTGGCCGAAACCCTACGCCGCTTGGTGATCTATGCTCGCCGCACACCTAGCGGCGCAGACGTAGCCACGCGTGCCCAACGACTGCTTCGCAGTTACCCCTTTTCTGCTTGCAGTTGGTATCACGGCGACATCGCAACAGCACATGCACGCATTCGCCACGACCCGCGCTATCAACGTGTGGAGCAAGTGCGCCAAGTGCTTGAGGGCCCGCAATCCTTCGCTACCGAAGGCCCTGGAGATGCCCGCCTAGGGGTGAAAGGAATTAGCAGGCTTTATGAGTATTGGGTTTTCCTGCAGGTCCTCATTGCGTGTGAGCAGAAGTATGGCGCACCAATCAAACCAGGTTTCGATGTTTTGGGAAGCCATACTACCGCAGGCGTAACCCGTCTTGAAATCCCTGAGAACACTACCGTAGATTTCAACGGGAACATTCACGTGGCATTCGAACCGCGAATCGACTCGGCTGGAACTGGTTGGCAAAACCTTGAAAACGTTCCGCACCCAGAACCGAACCTGGCGCAAACCGCCATCAAACCCGATGTTGCGGTGTTGCGCTTAGGGGTAGACCCCGCTGCGGTTATATTCGACGCGAAATATGTTAACCGTCATTGGGTTGAACGAGAAGCAGCCAAAATCCACGCTCGTTATTCTCGCGTTCGTATAGACGGAAAGCCGCTAGTGCGCCAGGTTTTTGCTGCACATCCGCATCCCGGTATCGACTTTGTCTGGGCTGGTTACGGTTCAATCCCGATGATCCCCGGCCAGCCCGTTGACCTAACCAAGTTCTTGCTTTAGAAATGGAGACCATCCATATTCTGCTGCTCCTCGGAGGCGGTTTCGTGGCTGGCATTATCAACACCATGGCTGGTGGAGGTTCACTGCTGACGGTTCCGTTGCTGGTGTTCGCCGGCGTGGGCGGCAACACCGCCAACGGTTCCAACCGCATCGGCGTTCTCGCCGGCACACTCAGTGCTGCGAGCACTTTTCGCCGCATGGGAGTCTCTGGATGGGCGGGCATTAGCCGGATTCTCGTGCCCGCAGTGTTGGGTTCACTAATTGGTTCCATTCTGGTAACGCAGTTGACCGACGATGTTTTTGAACGGGTGTTCGGTTTGGTGATGATCCCCGTCCTAGCATTGTCGCTACGCAAACCCGACCCCAAGGAACTCACCAGTAAACCACAATGGCATCCATTCGTATCCGCGCTGGTGTTTTTTGGGGTGGGCATTTATGGGGGCGCTATCCAAGCGGGTGTCGGTTTGATGCTGATCGCAGCGTTGAGGCGGGCCAACATCGACATCGTGACCACGAACCACATCAAGGTCATCGTCACCGGCGCGTTCACGTTGTTTACGTTGCCGGTGTTTATTCTGAACGGTGATGTTTATTGGTTGCCGGCGTTGGTGCTTGCTGTCGGTGTGGGGTTAGGTGCATTTGTTGGGGCGCGCATCACCGTTGCCGGTGGTGAACGGGTGGTGCGCCCGGTACTGGTATGTGCAGTGGTGGTGATGGCTGGGCGGCT
>Ga0209020_1003186_pt1 | contig 11686 bp, 13 predicted proteins | sample PinacodermBB_FD_187298 | JGI IMG/M metagenome (GOLD analysis project Ga0209020, IMG submission 187298) | Host-associated microbial community of the marine sponge Aplysina aerophoba from Gulf of Piran - sponge pinacoderm, lysed by bead... | ecosystem: Host-associated > Porifera > Sponge >...
GCGCAGCCACTTATGCGGCCTGGAAGCGCGCGGTGGCGGAGGGCCGAATCGACCCCGGCGCCCGCTCTGTCCTCTTCAACTGCGCCACCGGCCTCAAATACCCGATGCCCGCCATGGACCGCAGCCTGGACCGGACAAAGCCGATAGACTGGAAAAGCCTCGGCGCCTGACCCGGTCTGCGCAGCGTTGACGGGCAGCCCCCGGAGGGGCAGCATGGTTCGTCCTGTCGCAGGACGACAGTAGGTACGGAGGAGGAACACACCGATGCGCCGTCTGTTGCCCGGTCTTGCCGCCGCTTTCGCCCTCGCCGCCGGAGGAGCCGCCGCCGCGCCCCAGGCCCTGATGGTGGCCGCCGGCAGCGGAGAGGTGCATCTCGCTTGTTCGGGGTCGGCCTGCCGGGCCGAGATCACCACCTTCTGCCTGCAGCCCGACCGCCCGAATCCCGAGTTCGGCCACCGCTACAACATTCTGGCGATGGCGGACCAGCGGGGCGCGATCCGGCTGGTCGGCCATCGAGAGGACGGCGGCAAGGTCGTGCTGCCGCTGGAGAGCAGCGCCATACTGACCGCAGAGCGCGACCACTCCGCCGTCATGCTGACCGTTCCGGCGCCCGTGCTGCGCGAATACGGGGTGACCCGTCTTTCGGTGCAGGTCAGCGAACCCGTCATGCTCGTTCCGCAGGCGGTCGCCGGCGATCCCCGGGGGCAGGACGAGGATGACCTCGCTTTCCTCGCCACGACTGCGCGCCAGGCGGCCAAGTATGCCATCGAGGAACATCCCGACCAGGTCGGCGCAACGCGAATCGTGCGCGATGTGCTGAACGCCGTGCCGGCCGACCGGCCGACCACGCGCCGCGAGCGGCGGAAGGCATGGATCGAGTCGGAGCCGGAACGCGAGTCGCCCGATGCCCAGTCCATGGCGAGGAGCGCCTATGACGACTGCAAGACTGTGAATGCGGTGGACAATGTCAGGCTCTACGGCTTCCGGTCCTGCATGGGCGTCATGCACGACGAGATCATCGGCGAGGTAAACGACGCCTATGCGGAGCTGATCGGCGCGGGAAGCTGACGGCGCGGGGCAGACCGCGGCCTCATTCCTCCAGCAACATTTCAAGGCGGGTCTCAGCGTCAGGAGCAAAGGGATCGATTATCTCGACGCCTCCGAGGCGCCTGTCATCCTGCATGTCCTCGCTGAGTAGCGCCGAGCAGCCGCTTTGCCTTGCCGTGGCCCAGAGCATCGCGTCCCAGAACGATAAACGGTGCTCCTCGACTGCGTACATGGCGTCAGCGAGCGCTGCGGCATCGGCCGAGACGACCTGGAAGACATCGAACCAGTTCCGGACGAACGCTCTTGCACGGGCGGGCAAAAGAAGGTTCTTGCGCGTCGTCGCATGAAAGAACTCGGCCAGCGCCTGCATCGTGAGCACGCAATCGCGCCGCGCCGCCCGCCCGACAAGCTCTCCGGCCTGGAGTTGCCGTTCGCCGGCATTGCGGTCCACCGCATAGACGAGAACATTGGTGTCGAGCGAGAAGCGGCCTCTAACGGTCATAAAGCTCTTCCCGCACGATCTTCAGACCGCCCAGCGGAGCCCCCTCCTTCATCTGCGCCATCATTCTCCTATAAGCCGCAGCCCAGTCGGGATCGGCAGTCTTGTCGGTGCTGTGGGGGACCAGTCTGGCTATCGGGCGGCCTCGCCTGGTAATCACGACGGACTCGCCCCGCTCCACTTCGCGGACAAGCCTGGAGAATTCCTGATTGGCCGTCATAAGAGGAACTGTGCGCATGGCAGCCTTCTTTCTAGTATGTAGTATATTTAACGCTTTGCGGAGCGTTCGTCCAGCTTGGCGTTGTCTGCTCCGCTCAAACCGGGACGAAGACCTGCATGGCTTCGGCGACGCCGCGTAGCCGGAAGCGGTCTAGCGGAGCGAAGGAATCCGGCAGCGCGGCCGCAAAGGCGTGCGAGGCAAGCAGCGGCCGCCCGGCCTGCTTGCAGGCTTCGGCGAGGCGCGCGGTTTCGTTGACCGCCGGGCCGATGGCCGTGAAGTCGAGCCGGTTGGCCGTGCCGACATTGCCGAAGCTGACCGCGCCCAGATGCAGAGCCAGCGCCGCGCGCAGCTCCGGCCATTCCGGATCGCGGTATTCGTTCAGCCCGTCCAGGCGCGCAAGCGCGCCGCGTGCCGCCGCCAGGGCCCGCATGCAGGCATCCGGCCGGCTGCCCTCGACCGGGAAGATCGCAAGCACCGCGTCGCCGATGAATTTCAGCACTTCCCCGCCCCGGTCCGCCACCGAGCCCGCCGTCGCATCGAAGAAGGCGTTGAGCGCATCGAGATAGAGGTTGCGCGGCAGCCGTTCGGCCATGGCGGTCGAGCCGCGCAGGTCGGCGAACCAGACCGCCGCCTCGATCTCCTCCCCGTCGCCGCGCCGGATCGAGCCTTCCAGCACACGCCGCCCCGAGCGCTGGCCGAGATAGGTGTCGAGCAGGGTGCACGCCGTCGCCCGGAGGATATGGACCTCGAACAGCCGGCCCAGCAGCCCGACCGATGCGCTGATCCGGCCGAGCGCCTCGGTGGTGAACCCCCTGGCGTCCCGCGTTGCGAAGGTCACCGCGTTCAACTGGCCGTCGGAAAAGGACATCGGCAGCGCCGCATAGTCCGTCGCGCCCGCCGCCGCCAGGTCGTGCAGGACCGGGTAGTCGAGCGCGGCATGCTCGCCCGCGAGGCGGCAGCGGATGGCGCCCGCGCCCTCGTAAAGCGGCGCCAGCGGGCTGCGGAGGAAGGCGTCCGAACTCACCGTCTCGCGGGTGGTGTAGGCGACCTGCACGCCGTCCGCATCCGCCCGCCAGGTGTGGTTCTCCGCCACCAGCAGCGGATGCAGCGTGCGCAGCCCCACCTGCACCCGCCAGACGGGAACGCCCGCTGCGTTCAGCGCCTGCCCGTAAGCCGCCGTCAACGCCCCCGGCGAGGAACATTCCCACGCCGCCCCGACGAGCCAGTCATGCAGCGATGTCGGACGGTCTCTCATCTTCCCTCATGCTATCATCGCGGCTTGTGGAAGCGGGCAAGAGACCGTTATCCGCCCGGAGAGAATTCGGAAAGGACTTCCAGTGCCCGGCGAAACTCTCGGACGCCTCGAAAAGGTGGACCTGCGCGATGTCTGGACAAAGGAAGACAGCGATTTCACCCCTTGGTTAGCGCGCGAGGAGAACCTGTCCGTCCTCGCCGGGACGCTCGGGCTCGAACTGGAACTGGAAGCCGAGGAAAAGGCGGTCGGCCCGTTCCGCGCGGACATCCTGTGCAGGGACATCAGCTCAACAGATACCGATTCAATTTCTTGGGTGCTTATCGAAAACCAGCTTGAGCGCACGGACCACAACCATCTCGGGCAATTGTTGACCTATGCCTCCGGCTTGGAAGCGGTGACGATTATCTGGATCGCCTCGGACTTCAGAGAAGAGCACCGATCAACCCTCGACTGGCTGAATCGGATTACCGACACGGGCTTCCATTTCTTCGGCCTTGAAGTCGAGTTGTGGAGGATCGGGGACTCGCTGGCGGCACCGAAATTCAACATCGTGTCCAAGCCGAACGATTGGTCTCGGTCAGTGGCGCAGGCAGCGCGGGCAATGGACGACTCCGAACCTTCCGAAACGCACATCAAGAGACAAGCCTATTGGACCGCATTCCAAACGGTGCTGAATGAGACAGCTGGTCCAATTTCAGACAACCGGACCCCTAAGCCCAAAAGACGGATAGTGTATCGAATTGGAAGAGGCGGTTTCCAATTCGCTACAGTGATAGTCCCGACGCGACAAGAGATTCGCTCAGAACTATATCTAAGCGGGCGCAATGCCACGGCTCATTTTCGCCTTTTACATGAACAAAAGGATAATATCGAGCACGAATGCGATTACGAACTCGACTGGCAAGAACTTCCCGATGCCCGCGCCAGCCGCATCGCTATCTCTCTCAACAATGTCGATCCTTGGAACGAAGATGATTGGCCGCGTCAACACGAGTGGCTGGCGACCCGCCTCAACGACCTGCATCGGGTCTTCGCACACCGTGTGCGGGCGCTCAATGCCGACGACTGGCGGCCAGCTGATGACGAGGAAGAACCTCCAGAGGACTGACCTTGCCTAAATCGGCCGTTCCTCAACCCGCCGCTAGCGCCGCCTCCACGGCAGCGATCTGCTCCTCTACCGAGATGTCCACCACCGACGTCACTTCCAGCTCCTTGTCTTCGTAAACATCGCCGTCGGGGCGGAAGCGGGCGTGCAGTTCGATGCGGGTGTCGCGCTCCGTCAGCAGCTTCTCAATCTGCGGGCGGAAGAGCGCCACCATCGCCGTCACCCAGCGGTTCGCCGGCCATGAGGGTTGCGCATGGTCGATATTGAACAGGTCCAGCATGCGGATCGCATCGCGCGCCTTGTACCAGACCTCGCCGGTGACCCAGCGGTTGGTGGTGAACAGGCGCAGCGGCCGGCCTTCCTCGTCCACCGAAATGGCGACAAGGTGGCTGAGCGCGTCATCCGGGTCCTCCGGCATGGCAAAGCCGTCCACCGGCGCGGGCTTCACGCCCACCGGCATGCCCTTCGGCCGCAGGAAGGTGTGGAAATGGCCGTGCTCCGGGAAGCGGTTTTCGGACGGCGGATGGGCGTGGAAATAATACTGGCTGTGCGTGTTCCAGTCGTACACGTCGCCCTTCGGGTAATGGTCCCAGACCTCGAACGGGTCCTGGTGGCGCAGCACCTCTCCGACCACATGGTCGTTCGTGTTCGCCAGCACTCGGACCGCCTCGCGCACCTCGCGCCCGGCGGCGGCCATCCGCTCCAGCCGTTTGCGGCCCAATCCCGAGAAATCCTCCATGCCGCCTCCCGCTGCCGTCCCTCCGATATGGGCAGCGGGATGCGCCCCGGTCAAGCGCCCCCGGCGCGCTTCCGGAACCAGTCCTCCACCACCTTCTGCGGGAAGAGCTCGGCGAAGCGCCTGGGCAGGAGCGGCATGTAGAGTTCGCGCCAGCGTTCCACGGCGACATCGGGGTCTTCGTTGAAACTGCGACGCTCGTTCAGCGTCCGGCGGACCTGCGCGCGGCGGAGCGCTTCTTCCGGCGCCAGAACGCGGGGGCAGTAGTCGTTCAGGCTGCTCGCGACCCGTTCGGCGATGGCCCGGCAGCCGGGGTCGGGTTCCCTGTTGGCGAAGCCGCGAAGTTCGTCGATTTCGTAGCCGTCGACCCGGATGCCGTCCCTGTCGAGGCTCTGGACGGCTGCAAGGCTGAGCGTCGCTTGCGCGCCACCCGGCGCCCGGATCGAGAACAATGCCAGGCGGCCCGTGGCGGCTCCGTGAATGTAGGACTCGGCATAACGCAGGCAGTTCTCCATCGCCTTGCCCTCCCGGCGTACTGCGTCGGGGGTCGCCAGGAACAGTATTTCATCGCCCCCGGCGCCGGCGCTCCAACCGGGCGGATCGGGCCATTCGGAGCCGATATCGGCGCGTTCGAGAATTTGAATGCGATGGATGCAGCGGGCCGCCGCCCCTTCCGCGAACGCGAGCAGTTGCCTTCCCGTCAGTTCGGGCCGGCCGGCCCCTTGCAGCAGGCCTGTCAGCACGAGAATCCCGCAATCGACCGGATCCGGCTCCACCGTGTCGGCCGTATCGTCCAAGAAGCGGACCGCGAAGCCGGCCAGGCAATCGGCCGAGACCGCGGCGAGCCCTTCGACCAGCAGCGCCGGATCGGCGCCGGCGGGGTCGTGGCCGCTCCAGGCGAAGCTGCGGAATGCCAGCACGCCGCCCTCGTGGCGCGTTTTCATGTCCCCGCCCAGTTCTCCTGCACGAACGATGGCCTGCGCCGCGAAACCGAGTTGCCTGCGCGTCCTTGCGCTGTCGCGGAGGACATGCGCCAGCAATGCGCCGCGGTCGCGCGCATTCGCTTCCAGCAATATCCCGCGGAGCCGGGTGTCCTGCCGCCCCCCATACCGGCCCAGCACATGCAGCAGGCCCGGGTCGGCACGGTATTTCGGCATCCGCCGCGCCACATAGCGCGCCTTCGGGCATTCCTCGAGCCGCCGGCAGCAGAGCAACCGCTCCGCCACAGCGCGCGCGTTGGCCCGGTTCCTGTCGATGCCGCACAGCAGCTGTTCGGCATCGACGGTCTCCAGCGCCGCAGCGAAAGCCCAGGGGTAATGCTGAAGGAACCACTGCCGGTCCCTCCCCCCGTCGCGGCCTTGCGCGACGAGCGCCAGCCCCTCCAGTGTCAACCCGGCCTTGAGCGCCTGTCGCCCCACCCTGTTCCGGCACTCGTTGACGAAGCCGTTCCAGACCGCCAGCGCCTCGCGCTCCGCATCGGAGGGATAGTCGGCCATCCGCCGAAGAAGGCCGGCGCTTTCCGGCACCTCGCCGAGGACCCGTTCCAGTGACGCGAGCAGGAGCTCCGCTTCCGCCGCCAGCCTTCGCCGGCGCCGTTTCGAGGGCCGGCGGCGGCGCAGGACGTAAGTTCGCAGCCGCTTGGCCGGAAACGGCTTCGTGGTAAGCGCGTCCGCAATGTGGACATTCGCCGCGAACGGACCGGAGACAATGCAAAGACTGCGCACCGGTTCGGCGCGCCCGTCGTCCAGCAACCAGGCGGGCAGGACCCGGACCAGGTCGCCGCCGACCGTGTGGCACGAGGTCGAATGGCGGCGAGCGGTCCGCTCCCCGACGGCGTCGACAACCTGTTGCAGGCCGGGGCCTGGCAGAGGCGCGTCCAGAGCCTCGAGCCCGCTGTCCACGCCGACCAGCAGTTCCAGGGTCCAGCTGTCCATTTCGGAGACCGGGGAGCCGCCCGCTTCCCGGGCCTGCCGATAGACCATCGCCAGGGATGGGTCGATCGGGGGGCCCGAACTGCGCATGAGGCACCTCGCATCCTTGCCGTCCGCCGGAGGGCCCGGTGAGGCTCTCCCGACGATTGCAACGATAACACGGCATCTTGCCGACAGATGTACAGCGTCCGGCAGTAGCCGCCGGCTCCATGGGTCGTGGCGGACGAACGGCCGGCTCGGCTATAGTGGGGCTGTCCGAGAATTTCACCGTCGAAGGAGCCGCCATGCGCCTCGAAAACAAGGTCGCCGTCGTCACCGGAGCCGCACAGGGGATCGGGGAGGCCATTGCCGCCCGCTTCGTGCGCGAAGGCGCCAAGGTGCTGCTCTCCGACATCGATGGCGGCAAGGCCGAGTCGGCCGCCCGCGCGATCTCGAACGACGCGGCCGTGTGCTCGGCGACAGCCTGCGACGTGACCCGCTCGGGCGAGCTCAAGGACATGGTGGCGCTCGCCGTGGAGCGCTACGGGCGGCTCGACATTGCAGTCGCCAATGCCGGCATCGGCTATGAGGCAGACTTCCTCGAACTGGAGGAGGCCGACTTCGACCGGGTAATGCGGGTCAATGTCAACGGCGTCATGCTGACGACCCAGGCAGCGGCGCGCCAGATGGCGGCGCAGGGCGACGGCGGGGCCATCGTCACCATCGGCTCCATTGCGGGCAAGCGGGTCATCCCGACCCAGATTCCCTATTGCACCAGCAAGGCGGCGGTGAACCTGATGACGGCCGGCATGGCGCTGGCGCTCATCGACAAGGGCATCCGCGTCAACGCTGTCGGCCCCGGCTCCACCAACACCGAGCTCATGCGCGAGATGGTATTTTCCTCACCGGAATCGCGCCGCAAGGTGCTGTCGCGCACGCCTATCGGACGCGCGGCCGAGCCGGACGAGATCGCCTCCGTCGCACTCTTCCTTGCGAGCGATGATTCCTCCTATGTCACTGGGCAGGTGATCTTTGCCGAAGGCGGGCGGCTGCCGCTGATGTACACCGTCCCGGTGGACGAAGAGGCGGTGCGATGATCGTTCCCAAGGGACTACTCGACGGCCATGTCGCCGTCATCACCGGCGGCGGCTCCGGCATCGGGCGCGGCACGGCGCATGTGCTCGCCGAGGCGGGCGCGCGGGTCGCCGTCGTGGATATAGACGGCGCGAAGGCCGAGGCGGTTGCCGGCGAGATTGGGACCGCTGCCCGGGGCTACGAGGTGGATGTGACGGATGCCGAGGCCTGCCAGGCGCTCGCCGGCAGGGTGCATATCGAGATTGGCCCCGCCTCGATCCTCTTCAACAATGCCGGCATCGTGCGCCGGGCAGGCCTCTCCTCCAACACCGCCCGGCAGGACTGGGACGACACCATCGCGGTCAATGTCAACGCCCTGTTCTACATGACTCATGCCTTCCTAGAGCAGTTGAAGGAAACGAAGGGGCGGATCGTCAATACCGGCTCGATCCAGTCCAACGTCCACACGCCCAACTCGGTCGTCTATACGACCTCGAAGGGCGCGGTGAAGAACTTCACCGTGGGGCTCGCGGCGGAACTCGGGCCCTTCGGCATCCGCGTCAATGCCGTGGCACCCGGCCTCATCTTCACGCCGATCAACGAGGAGGGTATCCAGAAGAAGCCGGAAGCGCTGGAGCGGATGATGCGCCACATCCCGATGGGCCGCCACGGCACGCCGGAGGATATTGCCGGCCCGGTGCTCTTCCTGGTCTCGGACCTGGCCCAATATGTCACCGGCGTCACCCTTGCCGCCGACGGCGGCTACCTGACCGTCTGAGCATCGAAAAAGGGGAAGGACCGGCAATGACCGTCAAGGCCGCCATCGTCTTCAAGCGCAAACCCGGCATGGAGCTTGAGGCGTTCCGCTCCTACTGGCTGAACGAACATCCCAAGGCCGTGTTGAAGATGCCGGGGCTGGTGCGCTACTGCCAGAACCACCCGCTGCCCGGCGGCTACCGCAAGGGCGAACTCGCCTGCGACGGCGTCGCCGAGACCTGGTGGGAGGACATGGAGACGCTCCGGCGCAACGCCTCACTCCCGGAATTCGAGGCGCTCTGCGAGGACGAGGCTCGCTTTATCGACCGGGACAGCATGGCGACCCTGCTGGTCGAGGAGCATGTCATCGTGGACGGCGAGCGGCCCGCGGACGGGGTGAAGAATATCGAACTCATCCTGCGCAGGCCCGGCATGGAGGTCGGAGCCTTCCAGGACTACTGGCGCGGCACCCACGGCCCCATCGCCGCCGGGATCGCGCAGATACGCCGCTATGTGCAGAACCATGTCCGCCCCGGCGCCTACCGGGACGGGAGGCAGCCGCCGCTGGACGGGCTCGCCATCACATGGTTCGACGACACGGACGCCATGCGGGCGTCGGCAGCGTCAGAGGCCTATGCGACCACTCGCGCCGACGAGGCGGCTTTCATCGACGAGGCCCGTCTCGCCTTCGTCGTGACCAAGGAGCATGTCATCAAGGGCTGAGCGGTGCTCCCGGCAGGCCGTACGTCCGGTTCCGCGTCAGAAGGCCTTGGAGAGCGTGAGGCAATTGCGCCCGTCACGGCGCTCATAGGCGATGCTGTCCATGACAGCCCCGACCATGTGCAGGCCGAGGCCCTGGCAGGGGTGCTTTTCGATTGCCGCGCCGATATCCGGTTGCGGCGCGGCCCGCGGGTCGAAGGCGACGGCGTCGTCTTCCATCTGCACGGTAATGGCGCCGTCGGCCAGGGCGACGCCGACCCTGATTTCGCGGTCATCGGCATCCTCCCCGTATCCGTGGCGGATGACATTGACCAGGAGCTCCTCGAGGGCCAGATTGACCTTGTAGATCGCATCGGCCGGAACATTGTTTCGCGAGCCGAATTCGCCGAGGGCCTTCGCCAGCGGGCCGAGTTCGGACACATCGTTGCGGACCGTTGCAGTCAGGGTTTCGGTCGTCCTGGAAGCGATGTCGACAAGCATTTTAGCTCTGTCCCCTTCGTGTCTGCGCTCCTCGACCGGTTCCTCAATCGAACGACGGTTATCCGAACCTCGGCCGCTGCGGAGCAGGTTCCGCATTCTCGGCGGGCGCTGGCGCCCGGTATTCCCCGGACTTGCTGTCGTCTTGCATGTTCTTGCCGTTCGGGCGCGGGCTACCCGACGCGCGCGCGATATACGCCGGGCGTGACGCCGACGATTCGTCTGAACCATCGCGTGAAATGCGCCTGGGACGAAAACCCGCACGCATTCGCGATTTCGGATAGCGGCAGCCGGTCTTCGGAGATCATCACGCGAGCCTGTCCAATGCGGCGGTCGAGCAGGTACCGGTGCGGCGCCGTCCCGGTGGCGGCCTTGAAGGCGCGGGCGAAATGAAACGGGCTGAGGCAGGCCTCGTTCGCAAGCGCCTCGATGGTCAGGTCTTCGCCCAGACGAGCCTCGATAAAGTCCACAACCCGCTGAAGTCGGCGGCAATCGAGCGCGCCGCGCACGCTTGGCAGCGGCGAATGTTCCAAATTGGCGTGCTGGCGCAGGATGTGGACGCCAAGAGCAGCGGCCAGCGTTTCGACCAGCAGTTTCCCCCCAGGGGCCGGATCGAGCATCTCGGCGCGGACGGCCCTTGCAACCCGTTCGACGAGGGGGTCGCGAAAACCTCCCTTGTACTGCACGGCGACATTGCGGAGATCGGCGTCAATTTCACTGAGCGCCGTTGCCGACAACGGCATAGCGGGCAGGTAGAGATGGACACTCTCCCGAACCTTGCCATAGAGATGGATCATGTCCTCGCGGACGCCGGCGGGGCACAGCCAGACCGAGCCCGGACCCGAATCGCGATGTTCCAGCCGGCCGTCACCCCGCCGCCGCACATGCAGGCGGCCGCGAAGCTGGACGATCACCTCCATGTCGCGCGGCTCCACCTCGCCCAGATCGCCTTCGGAATGGGTCCAGCGTTCCGCCAGCAACCCCTTCCATCCCAGACCGGCGCTGGTCCCGAGCCGCGTTCCTGTGGTGTATTTCGCCCGTCCGATTCCCGCCAGACCGACCATGCTGCTTCTTCCCGACTGCGGGCCTCGCCGGCGACCGGGGATATTCGGCCAGACCGCTCCAGCTCCGTCTACCGCTGGTTCTACCTGCCGACTGGCCGGAAGAATATCGGCAACCATATGCAATCGCAGGGTAAATTTATGTCGCTGGGTAATGCAGCCTTCCGAAGAAGGCGTCGGCTGCCTGCTATCGATCCGAAAGCGACGAGTCGCGCCAGTCGGGCTCGGCGGGCTCCGGGGCGAGGCTGGCGCTGCCGATCGCCTCGACGGCGCAATATTCGTCTTTCTCCGAGGTGTCGCCGCTGACGCCGATGGCCCCGATGGTGACCCCCTCGCCCGTCTGGACCGGGACGCCGTCCGGCACCGGGACGAAGCGTCCGTCCGACGCCGCCGCGAGCGCGGCCTGGAAGGTCGGACGCGCCGCGAGACGGTCGCGGATGAGGCGGCTGGAGTTGCCCATGCCAAGTGCGCCCCACGCCTTGCCGAAGGCGATATCGAAGCGCAGCAGGCCCGAGCCGTCCTCCGATTGCATGGCGATGAGCTTGCCGCCTGCATCGAGCGCGGCGACCGAGAGCGGCAGCAGGCCTGCCTCCCGCCAGAGCCGCAGGACCTCGGTCACGATGGCATTGGCCTCCGCCAGCGAAAGGCTCGTTTGCAGGCGCGTGGGGTCCTCCCTTCCTTGCTCGCCATGTCCGGCAGCTACCCCGCCCTGCCGCCGGCCGCGATGCCCGTTGCGCCTGTCGCCCGCTATCCCATACCATCGGCGACGAGATTGCAGCGACCGGGGAGGCTCTCATGCCGGATACGCCGAGTTGGCACATCGTCG
>Ga0209020_1003193_pt1 | contig 11665 bp, 10 predicted proteins | sample PinacodermBB_FD_187298 | JGI IMG/M metagenome (GOLD analysis project Ga0209020, IMG submission 187298) | Host-associated microbial community of the marine sponge Aplysina aerophoba from Gulf of Piran - sponge pinacoderm, lysed by bead... | ecosystem: Host-associated > Porifera > Sponge >...
ATCGTCGAGGGCGGCGACGCCCGGCAGTCGTTGCTCAATACCATCGACTTGGCGCGCCATGCCGATGCATGGGGCTACACGCGCTACTGGCTGGCCGAGCATCACAACATGGCCGGTATCGCCAGTGCGGCGACGGCGGTGGTGATCGGCCAGGTCGCCCAGGCGACGGCCACCATCCGGGTCGGCGCCGGCGGGGTCATGCTGGCCAACCATGCGCCGCTCGTCATCGCCGAACAGTTCGGTACCCTGGCGGCGCTTTTTTCAGGCCGGATCGAACTGGGAGTGGGGCGCGCGCCCGGCACCGACCGGTACACCGAGCGTGCACTGCGCCGCACCCTGAACAACAACATCGATGACTTCCCGCAAGACGTGCTGGAGTTGCAGCACTATTTCAAGGAACCGGCCCCGGACCAGTTCGTGCGTGCCGTGCCGGGCGCCGGCCTGAACGTGCCGATCTGGATCCTGGGCTCCAGCCTCTACGGTGCCCAGCTCGCTGCTGCCCTCGGGCTTCCTTATGCCTTTGCCTCGCATTTCGCGCCGGCGGCCCTGATGCAGGCCATCGCCGTCTACCGCCAACGCTTCGAACCGTCGGCCCAACTCGACAAGCCCTACGTCATGGTAGGCATGACCGTCGTCGCCGCGGATACCGACGAGGAAGCCCACTTTCTCAGGACCTCGATCCAGCAGTCCTTCGTCAACCGGCGCCGCGGCATGCGGGGCACGCTGCCGCCGCCGGTCGCCGATTTTGAAGATCAGGTGACTCCGCACGAGCGTGCAATGATGGAGGAGGCCATGTCCTGCAGCGCAGTCGGCGCGCCGGACACGATCGAACGCGAGGTCGCCGCCTTCGTCGAGCGGACCGGCGCCGACGAAATCATGATCACGGCGAACATCCATGATCACGCCAAGCGGCTGCGGTCCTTCGAGCTGGTGGCCGGGATGATGGGCTCCAGCGCCGAGCTTCGGCGAAGAGCCGCGCGCTAGCGTGGCGACAGTCTGCGGTTGATTACGGCCCACTTTTATGGGAATATGGTTCTATGAAGACGACAATTGAGCTGCCCGACGTCATGTTCCGGCAAGCCAAGGCGCTTGCTGCTGCCCGCGGGGTTACTCTGAAGAGGTTCTTCACCGAAGCGCTTGAGGAACAACTCCGGTACTGCACAAGCGAGAATCGCACCGGCAAGGCCGAGCCTCCATGGATGACCGGCTTCGGCGCGCTATCCGATCTTTCCGACGAGACCCGTCGCGTCCTCAGTGTGATCGAGGAGGAGTTCGAGACACTCTCCCCCGAAGATGGCGCATGATCCTCGACACCAACGCTCTGTCCGCTTGGGCAGAGGGACGCACGGGAATCATGGCTCCGCTTCGCTCGGCGGAGCGCCTAGTCGTACCCAGTGTCGTCCTCGGGGAGTACTACTTTGGCATCCGCCAATCACGCCATCGAAGCCGCTACGAGGAGTGGCTTACCAAGTATCTGCCGCTGACCGAAATCGCGACCATCACTTCGGCGACGGCGGATGTTTACGCTGACATCCGGCTGAATTTGAGACGGATGGGCACTCCCATACCGCCGAACGATGTCTGGATAGCCGCCCTTGCGCGCCAGCACGTCCTCCCGGTATTGAGCAACGATCGGCATCTCGATGCTGTCGAAGGCGTCAGCCGGATCGCCTTCTGAATCGGAAACGCCCTCCGCCGTCGGTAGCGTCGGTGTGAAGAGGTGTCGTCTATTCGCACTCCTCCCGGTCGAGCCCGGTCATCTCGAGCATCGGCCGGTCGGTGACCGAGAACAGGATCGCCGGTTCCGTGTCGGACGCGTTGCGGAACTGGTGCCAGCGCCACGGCGGCAGGGTGAAGGCGTCGTTCACGTCCCATTCGAGCTCGATGGGCTCGTCACGGTCCACGATGGTGACGCCCTGTCCCTGGACGGCGTGATAGTGGGTCGTGCCCGTGTGGCGGTGGGGCAGCGTGGCCTGGCCCGGCAGCAGCATCTGGATGTGGCAGGTCATGGTCAGGAACGTGTGCCCGCCGGTGACGGGGTTCTTGTATTCCAGCAGCACGCCGTCGTAGGGGTCGCCGCCGCCCGCGTCCGCCACCGCCTGCAAGGCCTCCAGGGTTTCGTCCCACTTGTAGTGGTAGGGCACGCCGGCGGCGCCCTCGTAGCGCACTTCCGGCTCCCGGATGGGGCCGAAGAGGCGCCGTGATGCGCCTTCCTTGCGCGTCAGCGGCTGCTGGACGCCTTCCGACCACTCTTCCCGGAACCGCGAGGCGCCGAGGAAGTTGACCACGCCGACGTCGAGGGCGTCGATCCAGATGATCGGCTCCTTGGAGTCGTTCACGTGGTCGTGCCACACCCAGTTGGGCTGGATCAGCAGGTCCCCGGGCTGCATGGTCATGGGCTCGCCGTTGGAGGTGGTGTATGCGCCGCCCCCCTGGACCACGAAACGCAAGGCCGTGTTGGTGTGCCGGTGCGCGGGCGCTGCCTCTCCCGGCATGACGATCTGGTAGCCCATGATAATGGTGCGGCTCTCGGTCTCCAGCCCGACGTTCCGGCGGAAGGCCTCCGGCCCGATGCTGATCACGTCGGCGGCCTGCAACAGCGCGGGCTGGACCTCGTCCCAGCGCCAGAGCCGGGGTTCGACGTTGTGGTGCTCGCGCTGGCGCTGCCAGTAGCCCACCAGTCCGAGGTCGGCGAACTTCTCGTGCAGCTCGTCACGCCGCTGTTGATGATCGGTCGAAGACTTGGCCATGGTGGTGTTCCTCTTCGGGTGTCAGGCCGCGGCTTCCTCCGGCAGCGGGTAGGTTTCGCACAGCTTGCGCCACCTTTGGGCGATGGCCTTGGCTTCCGCCCGGGTTTGGTCCGAGGTCACCCGGAATGGCGGCCTGCCGGGTCCCGCGTAGCAATAGCCCGCCTCGTTGATGGAGATCTTGCTTTCCACCGGATCGGTCAGGCTCGGGTCCCGTCCGCCTACACGGGCCATGGCCATGCAGATCTCCCTGACCTCGTCCCACCGTCCCTCGCGTCCGGCCTGATAGGCCCGGATCACCGGGGACGGCCCCATCCAGGCGTTGATGGACCAGCATCCCGCGGCCCCCATCATCATGTAGGGATACATCTGATTCTGGTTGGTCATGACGCTGATCCTGCCGCGGACGATGTCCATCAGTTGCATGAACTGCATGGGGGTGCGGTGGCTGTCCTTCATGGCGACGATATTGGGTTTGGTGACGAGCTCCTTGAACGCCGATACCGGAATTTGAATATGGTGGTTGCGCGGGTTGTGGTAGATGAAGATGCCCAGCTCGGGGTGCTCGTCCGCCAGGTCGAAGTAGAACCGCACGGCGTTCTCGACGCTGGACTTGAAGTAGAACGGTACGCCCACCAGCACGGCGTCGGCGCCGGCCTTGGCGGCATAGTCCATCTTCAGCAGCACCTCCCGCGTGTGCAGGCTGGTGCAGCCGATGACCACGGGAATGCGTTTGTTCACCGTGGCGACGGTGGCGTCCGCCAGAGTGGTGAACTCCTCCCAGAGCAGGGTATGGCACTCGCCGAACGTGCCGGTGGTGGTGATGACGTTGATGCCGTCACGCACGGCCTGGTCCACGCTTCTTTCGAGCTCGGGAACGTTGACCGTGTCTTTCGCGTGTATCGAGTTGGCGTCGTCCGTTGCGAACGCCGGCATCATGGCCATCACACCGTGGATATCGCTGGCTTGGATCATGGCTGCTCCCTTCTTCGGGCAGGTAGTGGGTTGCGGGCAGGGGTCGCGGCGGCGGTCGCGGCAAGCGTGAAACACCCCGCTCGGCCGCGACACTATCAAGTCCCTGTTGGGCTGTCAACATGGGTCGCCGCACGCGGCAGGCCACATTGACAGGGCTTCGCGGGCGGATGTATACACCCGGTGTAATACGAATTCACGCCTCGGACGGACTATTCTCACTTCGCCAGGAGGGTCTTTTCATGGGTTCGATGATTCCCAAACACGCGGCCATTGCGGTGAGCGACCTCGTGGACAACTGCGCCAACGTCCAGCCGGGCATGCAGGTGCTGATCCTGGCCGTGCATGACGGCAGTTACGGCGGCATCAATCTCGTGGACGAGGATGCGGTGGCGTGGGTGCAGGCGGCGGTGCAGCAGCGCGGCGCCGACGCCTATGTCCTGTGGACGGATACGCCGGTGCGGCCCACCGTGCTCTGGGGTGACGGCGCCGATCCCGGCAAGGCGTGGCGGGTGCCCAGGGTGGTGCGCAACGCCATCCTCGGGGCGGACGTGTTGATCAGCTACGGCGTGGACTTCACCTACGAGGAGGAGCTGCGGGAGATCCCGGAGATCCTGGAGGAGCGCGATATTCCCCTGGCCCGCAACATGGCCACCACGTCGTCGCTGCTCGCCAGCAACTGGGGCCTGACGCCGTACGAGCTCGTGGCCGAGATCCGCATCCAGACCGCCGCGCTGGTGACGCCGGGCGCCAAGTGGGTCATGGAACATCCCAACGGCTCCTACATCGAGGGGATCGTCGAGAAACCGCTGGGAGCCGAGCATTACGCCGATTACCGCACCGTGGGTCTCTACCGCCCGTTCCCCGAAGGCGTCTTTCCCTCCATCCGGTCCCGTGAGGCCGAGGGCATCGGGATCATCAACGAGATCGGCGTCATCTGGGCCCGGCACATCGGCGTGCCCTGTCCCTTCAGGGAGCCGGTGCGGGTGCACATCGAGAAGGGGTACATGACGAAGTTCGAGGGCGGAGAGGAGGCCGAGACCTTCACCCGCTTCTACAAGTTCATGTCCAAGTATCTCGGCGAGGCTGCCTACGAGGTGCGCGGTTTTCACGGCGGGGTCCACCCCTCGGCCATCCTGGAGCCGCACCAGTGCCCCAATGCGCCCTACCGGCATTTCATCGAGCACCACCACTGGAGCAGCTTCCACTTCCACATGGGGAACAGCCGCACCACCAAGAGCTTTCCCTACCTCATGCACATCTCCGGGGAGATGCGCGGGGGCACGCTCAGGGTGGGGGACAACTACATCTACAAGGACGGGCGCCCGACCGCGGCCAGCCATCCGGCGGTGCGGGCGGTCGCCGAGAAGTATCCCGACCGGCCGGGGCTGGAACCGGAACGCTGGCTTCAGGCCCCGCGTTGACGGTCCGGTGATGTAACGAGGTGAGGATTACATCCCGGACTTGACGCGGAGGATCACCCATGGCCCGGAGCTATCGTTACGTTTCAGCGGACAGCCACTTCGAGTCGCCCCCGGACATGTGGACGCATCGGGTGCCGGCGAAGTATCGTGACCGGGCGCCCCGCCGCATCAAGCTGGCCAACGGCATGGACGCCATCGTCGAGGAAGGCCGGCCGCCCGAGGTCAGCGGCACCAACCAGTTCGCTGGCAAGTCTCCCGAGGAGTTCAGCCCCGTCGGCCTCGATTTCGACAACGCCCGGGGCGCGGGATCGCCGGAAGAGCGGCTGAAGGAGCAGGACGCCGACGGCATCGACGCCGAAGTGCTCTACGCCACCGAAGCGCGCAATACCGCCATCCGGGACCGGGACGCGTTCCTGGCCATCGTGCGGGCGTTCAACGATTATTTTATCGAAGAGTTTTGCGGGCTGGCGCCGGATCGTCTCATCGGCGCCGCCGTGCTGCCCAACGTCGGCGTCGACGAAGACATCGCGGAGTTGAAGCGCTGTGCGGACATGGGATTCAAGACGGCCCGCCTGCATACCTTTCCCAGCGGGAAGCCCCATCCCACGCCCGAGGACGACCGCTTCTGGGCGGCGGCGTTGGATCTGGACATGCCGCTCACGATCCACACGTCGTTCCCGCAGCGCACCCGTGGGCGCGACGTCTATCATTTGAAGTATCCCAGGGAGCCGCAAGGGGAGGAGCGGCCGCCCGATTTCCTTCAGCGCATCGCCCGCCACGGCATCTACCATTGCGGCGCGGTGGAGGCCTCGCAACTCATTCTGGACGGGGTCTTCGACCGCTTCCCCAGGCTGCGGATCTATTGGGCGGAGAACAACATCGGCTGGATCCCCTACTTCTACCAGCAGATGGACCAGGCCTACAAAGTCAGCGCTTCATGGGCCGAACGGCTCCTGGGGCTCAAGCGGTTGTCCCGCCTTCCGAGCGAGTATCTCCGGGAACACGCGCTGTGGGGCTTCTTCGACGATCCCATCGGTGTGGAACTCCGGCACCACGTGGGCGTGGACAAGATCATGTGGTCCACGGATTTCCCCCACATCGTCACCCACTGGCCCCGTTCCCTGGAGGTCATGGAGCAGCAGTTCGCGGGCGTGCCCGAACATGAGAGAGAACTGATGCTCGCCGGCAACGCGGTGCGGTTTTTCCGGCTGGATGCTGCCTGACGGGCCGGTTCCGCCACGCCTCTCCCGCTGATTCGACTTGACGCTTCCGGATCAGCTTCTAGGTTTCGTCCCGTTAAGGTTCGGTGGTTCTTGCCATCCGCTCGACGTCGTCAATGGTCGTGCCGTCCATTCGAAAGGCCCGGTGCGGCGCCCACTCCAGCACTTCCATGGTTCGAATACCCCTGGCGTGATGCGGATCCTGGCCCGCGAGGGCCGTGGCCTCGTCCAGGCTCGATGCCAGCATGACGTAGATCCCGTAGGCGCGGTCCGCCGTCGGCCCCGAGAAGAGCAGACGCCCGGCCCGGTGCTGTTCCTCCAGCCAGTCCCGGTGGTCGTCGTAGTTGCGTTGCTTCATCTCTTCCTTTTCCGGCAGGGAATGGGAAAGCACGAGATACCACATGGTCGGGTCTCCTTCGAAGTAAGGGCGTTCTATCGGCGTTGGCTCCGATGCAGCGTGTCATCCGCCGCCAATGTGCCACAGGGCGCACACCAACAACAAGGTTCACGTCCCTTGCCGGTTCACGGCGTGTTTCGATGAGGATGAGCCGGTGATTGACCCGGGAGAGAGCGCGGTATATCTCGGCAGTATTTCGTTCGATGACAAGCCTTCCCTTTGATGATGCCTCGGGGGCCAACGACACCCTCGTCTGCGGGTTGACGCCGCGCGGGCGTATCCACGTGCATGCCGCGTCCTCCGAGGACGGGCCGCGGGTCCTGCCGGCGGCGGCGCGGCGTATTCTTGATGCTTTCGAGGTTGGGCGCGGGCACGGCGTGCTGTACCTGGGCGCGGCCTTGCCGGGCGCCGAGCTGCATCCTTCGCTGGGTTATTGGCGCGACTTCGGGCGCTCCCTGGTGGTTCGTGTTTGCGGCGCCCTCGACCCCACGGACACCGCGTCCGTGGCCGTCCCCGACCCGGATCCGCTGGAGATCGCTGCCGCCGTCCAGGCTGCGCCGCCCATGCCGGGCGCGGAGTCGATCACGCCGGAGCTTCTTCGCGCCTTGTGGTTGGACGTCGGTGTAGCACTGGCCGAACGGGGCGCGGAGTCCAAGGACGGAGTTCAGGGCTATCTCAGGGCTCAGAGTCCGATCTGGAACGTGGTCGGCCGGGTCTGCCTGCATCTGGCGGAGAACCGGCGCGACCCGGACTATCCCTTTGCCTTTATCGCGACCTACGTGCGCGAAGTCTCCCGGCGGGCCGCGCCGTCGCATCTGCCGCTGGGCCGGGCCCTCCGGGAATACGCCGGGGCACGCAACCGGGCTAAGCTGCTCGCGTTGCTGGCGCCCCTGTCCCGGGCGGCGGAGGACAGTGAGTTCATCCGTGAACTGGTGGACTCGGGCGACGTCTATCACCCGTTGCCCTGGACGCCCGCGGAAGCGCATCGTTTCCTGCAGGAGGTCGCGCTCTACGAGCGGGCCGGGCTGGTCGTGCGCACCCCCGATTGGTGGAGTGCCAGGAACCGGCCCCGTCCGCGAGTCTCGGTGACGGTGGGAGACCACGCGCCGTCAATGCTCGGGATGAAGGGGCTGCTGGATTTCGACGTGGCCTTGACCGTGGACGGCAAGCCCCTGTCCCGGAAGGAGATCCGGGCATTGCTGGCTTCCACCGAGGGTCTGGCGCTGATTCGGGGCAAGTGGGTCGAGGTGGATCGGGACAAGCTCTCGTCCGTGCTGGCGCAGTGGCGCGAGGTTCAAGACCGGGCGCGTCTGGCTGGCGTCGGCTTCGGCGAGGCCATGCGTTTGTTGGCCGGCGTGGAGCTCGAAGACGCGGAGACGGACGAGGACCAACGGCCGGAGTGGTCGGAGGTCCTTGCCGGCAAATGGCTTTCCGGCAAGCTCGACACGCTCCGTTCACCCGGACTGCAGGCCGACATCGATGCCGGAGCCGGTCTGACGGCCGAGCTGCGCCCCTATCAGAAACGCGGGGTGCAGTGGCTGTGGACGTTGCGCGGCCTGCAGCTCGGCGGCTGCCTGGCCGACGACATGGGCCTAGGCAAGACACTCCAGGTTCTGGCCGTGCTCTCCCTCACCCTGAAGACCGGGGAGAAGGAAACGGACCTGCTGGTGCTGCCGGCCTCGCTCATCGACAACTGGAGCCAGGAGATCCAACGCCACGCGCCGTTCCTGAAGGTATTGGTCGCGCATCCTTCTTACATCCCCTCCACGGAGTTGAAAGAACTCTCACCTGGGCGGGTGAAAGCCCACCATGCGGTGATCACCACCTACGGCACGGTCCTCCGGACCGAGTGGATGAAGAAGTATCCGTGGCGGACCGTGGTGCTGGACGAGGCCCAGGCCATCAAGAACCCGGCTGCCAAGCAGACACGGGCGGTCAAGGCCCTGCCCTCGAAGTGGCGTCTGGTGCTGACAGGGACGCCGGTGGAGAACCGGCTTGGCGACCTGTGGTCGATCTTCGATTTTCTGAACCCCGGACTTCTGGGATCGGCAAAGGCATTCAACCGGCTGGCCAAGTCCATGGCATCGGGCCAGGGAGGTGGTTACGCGCCGTTGCGCCGGCTTGTGGCGCCGTACATCCTGCGCCGGCTCAAGACCGACAAGACCGTCATTACCGATCTCCCGGACAAGACCGAGATCGATGCCTGGTGTCTGCTGAGCCGGAGTCAAGCGGCCCTGTACCAGCAGTCGGTGGACGAGATGGAAGAGGCCATCGAGACGCTGGACGGCATCCAGCGGCGCGGCATGGTCCTGGCCTTCCTGCTGCGTTTCAAGCAGATATGCAACCACCCGTCCCACTGGTTGGGCGACGGGCGTTTCGACCACGCCGACAGCGGCAAGTTCGCGCGGCTCGGTGAGTTGTGCGAGTCCATCGCCGCGCGCCAGGACAAGGTGCTGGTGTTCACCCAGTTTCGCGAGATGACCGCACCGCTCTCGGGCTATCTTGCGGAGATCTTCGGATGCGGTGGTCTGGTGCTGCACGGCGGCACGCCGGTGCGCCGGCGCCAGGATCTCGTCAAGCGTTTCCAGGAAGACGACCGGACACCGTTCATGGTGCTCTCGCTCAAGGCCGGCGGTACCGGACTCAACCTGACCGCGGCCTCCCACGTGATCCACTTCGACCGCTGGTGGAATCCGGCGGTGGAGAACCAAGCCACGGACCGCGCGTTTCGCATCGGCCAGAAGAAGAACGTGCTGGTCCACAAGTTCGTGTGCCGCGGCACCGTGGAGGAACGCATCCATGAACTCATGGCCGCCAAGCAGGGTCTCTCCGACGAGATCCTCTCGGGTGGCGCCGAGTCGTCGCTGACGGAGATGAGCAACGAGGAGCTGATGTCGGCGGTCTCCCTCGACCTCGCCGGCGCGTTGGAAAGTGCGGGGTAGCGATGAGTTGGTATACGGATGAATGGTTTCCTTACGTGTCCGCGGCCGAGCGGCGCATCCGGGCCCTACACGAGATCGCGGCCATGAAGAAGGCCGGCCGCGAGGTCTCGCCGGTGAAGATCGCCGGCCGCAGGATCGCGACGACCTTCTGGGGCGAAGCATGGTGCAAGAACCTGGAGGCCTACAGCGACTACGCCAACCGTCTGCCCCGGGGCCGGACCTATGTGCGAAACGGATCGGTCGTGCATCTGAGCATCGCCACCGGGCATGTACAGGGACTGGTCATGGGCTCGGATCTCTACGAGGTGGAGGTCGAAGTGAAGCCCATCGCCAAGCGGCGCTGGGAAAAGGTAAAGCGCCGGTGCGCCGGCCGGATCGATTCCCTTGTGGGGTTGCTACGCGGGTCCCTGTCCAAGGGAGTGATGGAGATCGTGACCCGCAAGGGTGAGGGCCTTTTCCCGTCCCCGAGAGAGATCACCCTCGCGTGCTCGTGCCCGGATTGGGCGAGCCTGTGCAAGCACGTGGCGGCCGTGCTCTACGGGGTCGGCTCCCGCCTGGACCGCGAGCCGGAGAAGCTCTTCACCTTGAGGGCCGTCGATCCCGCGGAAATGATTGAGGCCGCGGTCCGGCAACCGCCCGCGTCTCGCCAATCGCGGAGAAACAGGGTCCTGGCGTCCGTGGATCTGTCATCGGTCTTCGGCGTCGACATCGACATGACCGGGGCTTCGGGAGAGGCACCCGTGGCGTCCACCGCGCGCCGCGGGAGCGGGCAGAAGGCTGCCGCGAAGAAGGCTCCGCGCAAGAAGAAGCCCCGTCGTCCACCCGTGTGAGCTGCCATCCCATGGAAATGGCCGCCCGGGATACCGCCGACCGCACTCCTGCGGGCGTTACCCCGTTGGTTCCGTCGTATTCGATCGCGACGCTGCTGTCCGAGGTCATTGAATTTGGCCTTGTTATTTAAGAGGCAACATGAGACCTCCTGTGCTGACTATTATTGGTTTAGAGGCCGAGTGTCGCCCCTTGAAAGGATGACGCTCGCGTCACTCATCCGAGTCGCCACCCCATGTCCAGGTCGAGTCGCGGTCTTCCTTTGTATAAGCGGGTTGGCCGCGCTGCATTGACACCATTTCTCGCGCCAATGTATGAGGCACCCGCCAAGGGTGCCTCAATCAACCGGAGAGGCTGATACCATGCGCAAGTTTCTGAGGTGCGGATATCTGTTCGATGGCTTGAACGAAGACCTGAAAGCCGATCAGACCGTCGTCATCGAGGGGAGTGTGATCGCCTTTGTCGGACCCACGGCGGAGGCGCCGCCGGCCCGTGCGGGCGAAACGGTGGTGGACCATTCAGCGAGGCGGGTCTTGCCCGGGCTCATCGACATCCACGTTCACCTGAGCTACGGCAATGCCCAGGCCAACGAAGACGTGGACATGTTTGCACCTCCGGAATATCGGGCCTTGCGGGCCATGCATGCCGCCAGGAAGGTTCTCAATGCCGGATACACGTCGCTGGCCGATCCCGCGTCCACCAACCGGGTGGCGGCTTCGGTGCGTGACGCGATCGATGCCGGGATGTTCCAGGGTCCCCGGATCACCTGCGCGGGACGGCAAGTGACGGCACGCCAGGGACTGGGCGACTGGTACCCAACCTGGATCGGTGTGCCGGAGAGCTCCGTAGGCGTATTGGTGCGCAGCCTCGCCGAAGCCATCGAAGAGATCCGCATGCAGGTCAAGGACCGCATGGACATCATCAAGTTCGCCGTCGACGGGCTGCAGCGGAACCGCGCCGGCGAGCTCATGTCCGGCTTCAACCAGGCCGAGCTGAGCGCCATGGTGGAAGAATGCCGGCGGCTCGGCGTCAAGACCATCGCCCATGCGCGCGGGCGGGAAGCCGTGCTCTACTCGGCCCGGGCCGGTGTCGATGTCATCTTCCACGCGTTCGAAATGGATGACGAGGGGCTCGA
>Ga0209020_1003208_pt1 | contig 11611 bp, 8 predicted proteins | sample PinacodermBB_FD_187298 | JGI IMG/M metagenome (GOLD analysis project Ga0209020, IMG submission 187298) | Host-associated microbial community of the marine sponge Aplysina aerophoba from Gulf of Piran - sponge pinacoderm, lysed by bead... | ecosystem: Host-associated > Porifera > Sponge >...
CGCTCTGTGCAGTAATCCAACCGGGTGGTGTCCTGGCGCCCAGCCCTTGGTGTCCAGATTGGACTGGATGCACATCTCCATCGGAATCTGCCGGTCCAGCACCTCGGTGGCCAGCGGTCCTGTTTCAAGGATCCGATCGGGGGCGACGTCGCAGTCTTCGATCACCTCCACACCGTGGCCGATCCTCTCCGCCCCGCATGCCAGAGCATCCTGGATGCTGGCGGGCCCGGCGGCCTCTCCCGCATGGAGGGTCACCCGGATCCCCCCGTTGAGGGCCTCCTCGATGGCCGGCAGGTGTTCCACGGCCGGGTACCCGGCCTCCGGACCGGCCAGGTCGAATCCCACCACCCCGGCAGAGGCGGCGTCAATCGCCAATCGGGCCGTCTCCACCGAAGTCGGGGTGTGTCGGAGGGCGCACAGGATCAGCGACCAGCCCATGCCCGTGAGGCGGGACCCTTCGGTGAGGCCGTCGGCCACCGCTTCCACCACCTGTTGGAGACTCAGGCCTCCTGTGGTGTGAAGATGGGGAGCAAACCGGATCTCGGCATAGACCACCCCGTGGGTGGAGAGGTCTTCCACCGCCTCGGCGGCCACCCTGCGAAGCGACCGGCGGGTCTGCATCACGGCCACCGTGTGGGAGAACGCCGTCAGGTACCGTTCCAGGCTGTGACTCCCGGACTGATTGAACCATTCAGCCAAGCGATCCGGGTCGCTCACCGGCAACCGGTGACCGGCCTGCTCTGCCAACTGGTGGACCGTGTGGGGGCGCAAGCTCCCATCCAGGTGCTCATGAAGGATGACTTTGGGAAGGTGACGCAGCATCCGGCTTTGGTGGTTGGGCCTTACACGCCAACATTAGGGCGATGAGTTATCTGGCAGGTCAACTCCTGGTGGCCTCACCCCGGTTGGTGGACCCCAACTTTGCCCGCACTGTGGTGGTGCTCCTGAACCATGACGAGCAGGGAGCGATGGGCTTGGTGGCCAACCGGCCCACCGAGTCGCCGGTGGCCGATCATCTCCCGGAGTGGGGGGACAGACTGGTCGCACCTGCGGTGGTCTTCTACGGCGGTCCGGTGGAACCGTCCATCGCCATCGGTCTGCGGCAGAGTTACGACACCTCCGATGGCGGCACTCCCGTTCCCGGGGTGGGCATGGTCAACTTGGCCGAAGAGGAGGCCGAGGCGACCCAGGGTGGGGTCAGGGTGTACGCCGGCTATGCCGGATGGGGCCCCGGCCAGTTGGAGGACGAGATAGAAGAGGAGTCCTGGATCATCGTGCCGGGCTTCGCCACTGATGTATTCTCACCATCTCCCGACCGCCTGTGGGCCGAGGTCCTGGGTCGTCAGGGCGGAAAGATCGCCCTGTTGGCGTCGATGCCCGTTGACCCGCAACTCAACTGAGCCCCAAGCGCTTGCCTTCAGGATCCCAACGTCCGTCAAACACCGGCCGCGCCTGCGGTTGAGGACCTGTTCAATCCTGGGTTCCCAACCCGACCCGTCACCCTCTGGCGGTCCTGGACGGCCAACCCCACGAAGGGGCGTAGTGTCAGAGCCCCCGTTTTTTCACACCCTTCGCCCGTGCTCTCGATTGGAGGGCTGTGGGGTGGCGGCAAGGACGCCGTTGACGTGATCGAAGACCTATTCTGGTTTAGGTGGTGACCACCGTACCCCGGTTGCGGAAATCTCTGGTAGCCCGTCCCCCCGGGTTGAAGAACGAGCGGGAGATGTGGGAGGGCGGCCTTGAGATGGTGGTAGGCATGGACGAGGTTGGAAGGGGGGCCTGGGCCGGTCCGCTCACGGTGGGAGCGGCGGTGGTGCCGCAGGACCGTCGGGTGTACAAGATCCGGGACTCCAAACTCCTGCTCCCCGCGGAGCGGGAGGCGCTGTTCGACCGGATCGCCGGGTGGTGCGTTGCCTGGGCGGTGGGACATGCCAGCGCCCAGGAATGTGACCTGTTGGGGATGTCCGAGGCCCAGCGCTTGGCGGCCCGTCGCGCATTGGCCGGGCTGGGAGCGCCCGCCGATGCGGTGCTGGTGGACGGCAGATGGGACTTTGTGGGACACCCCCGCACCCGCCGCCTGGTGGGAGGAGATCGGATATCGGTGTCGATCGCGGCCGCCTCCATACTTGCCAAGGTCACCCGGGATCGCATCATGATCGGAGAGGCGCCCCGGTACCCCGCCTACAACTTCGATGACAACAAGGGGTACCCATGCCCGGTGCACCGGGCCGCTCTCCATGCTGTTGGACCCAGTGTCATCCATCGGCGGTCCTGGGTGTTCATGGATGGCCTGGTGTGGAACGGTGTTCCCCGGTACCGGCGTCCCGACCCGCAGGGTTCCCTGCCGTTTCAGGACCCCTCCGGCTGAGATTGCCGGCCTTCGGAAGGCCCTTTTCCCCAAATCATTGGAAGGACGGGGGTCCTGATCCTATGATGCCCTTAACAAGTGGCAACACGGACCCCCACCCGTCGTAGGGCAAGCGGGCGGCGGCGGGAGTCCTCGAAGACCAAGAAGTCGACCAAAGGTAAATCGGCACCGAGACGGTCGGCAAAGCGTTCCACGCCCAAGTTGCCCCTGCGCGCCCGGGCGTGGACGGCGTTGCAGTCCCGCATCGGCGACATGTCGTCCGAAGTCTGGGGTGGAGTGCTGCTGTTGCTGGCGCTGTTTTCCACCCTGTTCCTGGTGGGCGCCGGGGGACAGGTGGGCGAAGGTGTCAAGACCTCCCTCTGGTATGTGTTGGGCCAATGGGCGCCCCTGGGTCCGCTCGCCTTGCTGGGCATGGGCCTGGTGTTAGTGCTGGGGAAGCCGGATCTGAGCAAACGGCGGTTGTTCTTTAATGTCCTGTTGTTCTTCGTGTCGACTCTGGGTCTGTTTCACCTGTTGACCGGTGCGGTGCCTCTCGCCAGCGGCGGAGAGGAAGTCGCCGCACCGGGCGGCGCAGTGGGGGCCCTGACCGCTTTCCCGATGCAGCGGGCCATGGGCACCGCTGCCACCTTCGCGGTCCTGGTCCTTGGTGTGATGACCAGTGTCTTGATGGTGACAAGGACTTCGCTCAAGGACTTCCTGCTGGCCATGGGCGACCTGTTGAAATGGGTGAGGGAGGTGTCCCGTCGTCGGGCGACTGCCCACGAGTACCAGAACGGGGCCCCCCACGGTAAAGCCGCGGTGGCGGGACCCGCCAGGCGCGGTCGAAGACGCCTGAGGGCGTCGGGACGGCGTCGGAGGGCCAGGTCCAAGGACACCGGCCCGTGGCCGATAGCAACCGTCATACAGGTTCCCGATCCGGACTCTGAGGAGGAGTTGCCATCGGCGAGCGGAACATCGGAACAAGAGGACTCCGCCCCTGTGGTGAGCGTGCTCGAGACCGCCGGGCCAGGGGAAGACCTCACTGTGGAGATGGAGAGTCTCAGCGCCTGGCGACCCCGGCTGGAGGTGGTGAAGCCTCCCCCCGCTGTCATGGAGAAGTCCAGCCGGAACGGCCGGGCGGCAGACCAACCGGCGGTCCAACCTGAACCGATGGCGCCGGAGAAGACCGATGGAAGCGCCCCGGCCCTCGCCGCGGCGCCCTATCGTCATCCCCCGCTGGAGTTGTTGAGCCGGGGGGGAAAGGTGCGGGGCGATGAGGACGACCTGAAGAGCACCGCCGGCAAGTTGCGTCAGGCATTGGCCGATCACGGCGTGGACGCCCGGATCACCGGGGTGGTTTCGGGTCCCTCGGTGACCCGGTTCGAGATCAAACTGGCGCCCGGAGTCAAAGTTCAGAAACTGTCGGCGTTGTCCAACGACATCGCTTACGCCCTGGCCACTCCGGACGTGCGTCTGCTGGTTCCCATCCCCGGTCGGTCGGCCATTGGAGTGGAGGTGCCCAATGCCAAACTGCAATTGGTGAAGTTGGGGGACATCCTGTCCAGTCGCCAGGCGAGAGTGGACCGGGATCCCCTGGTGGTGGGACTGGGTATGGACATCGGGGGGAGGCCGTTCTTGTTGAATCTGGGCGAACTCCCCCATGTCCTGATAGCCGGCGCCACCGGGGCAGGCAAGTCCTCCTGCATAAATTCACTCATCACCTCGCTTCTGATGAGGACCCGCCCCGAGGACCTCAAGCTGATCCTGGTGGATCCCAAGCGGGTGGAATTGGGCCAGTACCAGGGGGTGCCCCATCTGCTCACCCGGGTCATCACCGATCCCAAGAAGGCTGCGGAGGCACTCAAGTGGGTGGTGGAGGAGATGGACCGGCGCTACGACCTGCTGGCGGAGGCCGGAGTGCGCGACATCGCCGGGTACGCCGCCAAATGGGAGGCGGGAGTCATGGATGAGGAGAGGTTCGATCGCTTCCCGTATCTGGTGGTGGTGGTGGATGAACTCAACGACCTGATGATGGTCTCCGGTCGGGAGGTGGAGTTCGCCATCGTGCGGATCGCCCAGATGGCGCGGGCGGTCGGGATCCACCTGGTGCTGGCTACGCAACGCCCCTCGGTGAATGTGATCACCGGAGTGATCAAGGCGAATGTCCCTTCCCGCCTGGCGTTCAGTGTGGCGTCCCAGACCGACAGTCGGGTGATAATCGATTCGGTGGGCGCCGAGAAACTGGTGGGTCGGGGGGACATGCTGGTGGTCACCGCTCGCCAGCCGAGGCCGCAACGGGTGCAGGGCGCTTGGGTGGAGGAGTCCGAGATTGCTCGGGTGGTCTCCTGGGTCAGCGGGCAGGCCACCGCGGACGAGGCTCTCGAGCAATCCCTTGACAAGGCGTTGACCGCTCCCGCATCCCGACCCGAGCCCGAGGATGACGAGGACCAGGACCTGATCAAACGGGCCACCGAGTTGGTGGTCCGCTCCCAGCTTGGCTCGACCTCCATGCTGCAGAGAAAGCTGAGGGTGGGTTTTGCCCGGGCCGGTCGCCTGATGGACATCCTTGAGCGGCGAGGAGTGGTGGGACCCTCGCAGGGTTCCAAGGCCAGGGAAGTCCTGATCACCCCCGAGGAGTTGGGGCTGGGCTAACCCCAGGAAAACCCGGGTTTTTGGCGCCTGGTGTACGCCTTCTAAAACATTTGTATTACGTTTGCTAACGCAGAACGTTCGCCAAAGTGAAAAAACCGGTTTGCGCCTGAAAAAGGTGGCAGAGGGTTTGGTTGTCGCCTGGGGAGCGGGCTTATAATGCCAGCCACATCGCGAAACCTAAGGGTAAGCAACAGGCAAAACAAGGAGAACCACATGGAACGTAGAGAATTCCTGAAACTCTCGGCTATGGGCGCGTTGGGGGCAGCCGCGATGGCGGCCTGCGGTACTGGCGATGAAGACCTAGACGAGGCTCTTCAAGACGAGTCCCTCCCTACTCTCGAGTGGGAGATAGCCACCAGTTGGCCGACCGCCTTGGACACCATCTTCGGTGGCGCTCAGACTTTTGCTGCCAGAGTCACTGCGATGACCGGCGGTAAGTTCTCGATAGTGGCCCGCGCCGCCGGTGAACTGGTTCCCGGGTTGGAGATTCTCCAGTCGGTCCAGTCCAAGGGTGTGCAGATGGGACATACCGCCTCCTACTACTACGTGGGACTGGACCCGATCACTGCCTTCGGGACCGCTATGCCCTTCGGGTTGACCCAGCGTCAGCAGAACGGTTGGCTGTTCCGCGGCGGCGGACTGGAACTGATGCAGGAGGCATACGCCGAGCGTTTCAATGTAATCCAGTTCCCCGCCGGGAACACCGGAGTGCAGATGGGTGGTTGGTTCAACCGCGAGATCAGGTCGTTGTCCGACCTCGAGGGTCTCAAGATGAGGATTCCCGGACTGGGCGGCCAGGTGATGGAACGCTTGGGAGTCACCGTCCAGGTGCTGCCGGGAGGCGAGATCTTCCAGGCCCTGCAGACCGGGGCCATCGACGCCACCGAGTGGGTGGGCCCCTACGACGACCAGAAGCTCGACTTCCAGTCGGTCACCCAGTACTACTACTTCCCAGGTTGGTGGGAGCCGGGCCCGAGTCTCGAAGTGCAGATCCACCTTGATGAGTGGAATGCTCTCCCCGAGGAGTACCAGCAGGTGATCCAGTCGGCGGCCGTGCATGCCAACCAGGACATGATGGCTGATTACGACGCCAAGAACCCCCCGGCGCTGCAGAACCTGCTGCAGTCGGACATCATCCTGCAACCGTTCCCCGATGATGTCATGGCGGCGTCCGAGGAGTCCTCGTTCGAGTTGTTCGACGAATTCGCCGCGGCAGACACTCTGTTCAGCGACGTCCTTGATCACTGGAAGGCCTACCGTTCCGGGATCCGCCAGTGGCACAACCTCGCGGAACGCACCTACCTGCAATTCGAGTCGCGGTTCTGACGAACCCCAAAGTACATGCAGAAGGCTCCGGGCCCCGGCCCGGAGCCTTCTCTTTGTCCGAGTTTGCGGCCGGTAATTTCAGGTGTCGTGCAGAGTCAGGTGTTGTAGGGGGTCTCGCTGTCCATCCGAAGCGACCCGGGGGATTGGCGCTGGCCGGCTCGCATCTTGTGTCCCGGTGGCCGGCCCGTCCCTTCCCGGTTCGAAAGCGGCTTTGGGTGTGAAGAACCAGCAGCCCTTGGAAGGGCGTCGCCACGCATGGCGGGGCGGTGTTGATGAGGTTCAGGCCAGTTGGGAGAGTCCCATGGCCTCCACCAGCCAGGTGACGGTGGCGGGGAAGGCTGCCACCAACACCAGACCCAGTCCCTGCAGGGCCATGAACGGAAGGGCGCCCTTGTGGATGTCGGCGGTCTTCACCTCCGGAGGGGCCACGGATTGCAGGTAGAAGAGGGAGAATCCCACCGGTGGTGAGATGAAGGCCATGTTGAGGTTGATCGCCATCATTATCGCGAACCAGACCAGTTCCGGCCCACCCAGTCCCAGCGCCAGGGCGGCCGGAACGAACAGGGGCATGACGATGAAGGAGATCTCCAGGAATTCAAGGTTGATTCCCAACAGGAAGACGACGATGTTGGCGACGATGACGAAGGTCCACTTTCCGCCCGGAAGTCCCACCAACCAGCCGGTCACCAGGTTCTGCCCGCCCAACTGCTGGAAGATGAGGGCGAAGAAGGTGGAGGCAAACAGGATCTGCAGCACCAAGCCGGTGATGTTGGCGGTGGATCGGGAGGCCTCCACGATCATCTTCCAGGAGTAGCTGCGATAGCCGACTGCCAGCAGCACGGATCCCAACGCTCCCACGGCCCCGGCCTCCGAAGCCGTGGCGATGCCGAAGAAGATGGAACCCAGCACTGCGAAGATCAGCACGATGGGGGGAGCGATCGAGATCACCGACTCCTTGAGGAGGGCGACTCCCTGCAGGGTCCGTTCCTCTTTGGGGATCGGGGGGGCTGCTCCGGGCTTGAAGAAGGCCAGCACCAGGGTGTAGATGGCGTAGAGAAACGCCAGCATCACCCCGGGAATGAGCGCACCGGCAAACAGGGCGCCCACCGAGACCGGGATGAATTGGGCCAGCACGATCAACACCAGGCTGGGAGGTATCAGCTGGGCAAGAGTGCCGGAGGAGATGATCACCCCGGTGGCCAACTTGTGGTCGTAGCCGTACTTGACCATGACCGGGAGGGAGAGGATCCCCATCACGATCACGGTGGCGGCCACCACTCCGGTGGCGGCGGCCAGCAGAGTCCCCACAAAGATCACCGCAACGCCCATCCCGCCGCGCAAGGGGCCCATGAGCATTCCGATGCTGGTGAGAAGTCGCTGGGCCAGACCCGACTTTTCGAACACTGCCCCCATGAATACGAAGAACGGGATGGCCAGGAACGTGAAATTGGCGACCGTGTCGGCAAACCACTTGTTGAACAGCAGGTTGATTCCCGCCGGCCGAAGATCACCGGTCAGCAGGCCAAGGGCGAAGAAGACGATGGCGGTGCCCGCGAAGGAGAAGGCCACGGGGTACCCCGCCAGGAGCAGCACCAGGAAAAGGACGAACATTATGATGGCGAGCCATTCACCTAGCATCTCGTTGGTTCCTTTCCTTGTTGTTCTCGGCTTGGTCGAACCCTGCCGGCGGTTACTCGAGCCGCAGCGGCGCCTCGACCTCTCCGTATTCGATGTCCTCGGGGTGATCCCGCACGATCGCCCACAGCTTTACCAACTCCGCCGCGGTCTGCATCAGCAGAAGGGCAAAGGCCACCGGGATCATGGTCTTGATAGGCGCCCGGGGCAGACCGCTTGGATCGGGCGATTGCTCATTCAACTGCCAGGACGTCACGACCTGGGGGATCGAGAGCCACAGGCCCAAGATGGCGAAGGGGAGAAGGCCGACGTGGTGTCCGATGAAGTCAATCAAGGCTCTTTTCTTTTTGGGCTGGTGGGCAAACCAGAAGTCAACCCGCACATTTATCTGGTTCTTCAGCACATATGCGAATCCGAACAGGAAGATCAGTGAATACAGGTACCACTGTGCTTCGATCAGACCGTTGTTGGTCAGCCGAACGCCGATGATCTGACCGGTGTATCGCAAGATGACGTTGCCCACCCCCAGGACGAGCGTGGGTATCACCGCCCACTTGGCGAGCTCGCCGGTCTTCTCCGAGATCAGGTCCGCTTTGCGCTGGTATGCAAACAGGAGCTTCCAGTGGAGACTGTGCTGCACCGGCTGGTTGCTGTGGTTGGTTGCCAGGGTCGGCTCCTTGCGCGGGTTTCGCAGGTTACTTTAGTCCGATTTCCTGCCCTGACGCCGGTTTTTGGGCTCTCTATTTAGCCGAAGTAAAGGGTTTTTCCCTCTTACAATTGAGGTTGCGTGACGGGCATGGGCATTCCAATTGCTATAGGCAAAGCAATTCTGATTGCTTGGCTGGGTGTGGGAATGACCTGGTCTCTCTGGCAGGCTCCACCCGCTCGTAAACCGCTATATTCCCATCCGCAATCCCCGGCGGGGCAGGCTCAGTTGGCTGGGGACCCGGCGCCGGTGGTCTACCTCACCTTTGACGATGGCCCCCATCCCGTCTACACCCCCCAGGTGCTTGATCTGCTGGCGCGATACGATGCCAAGGCCACCTTTTTCGTGGTGGGCCAGATGGTGGCGAACTTCCCCGACGTCACCCGCCGGATCGCTGCCGAAGGACACTCCATCCAACTCCACACCTGGCGTCACGACGACCTCACCAAGCTCAGTCGCCAAGAGTTCATCGAAGACAGCAACAGGGTGCAGGCCATCCTTGGGGAAACCGTTGGGTTGCGGGCCACTTGCCTGAGACCTCCCTACGGGTCCATCAACCCCAGGGTGAGGGGGTGGGCGACCGATTTGCGCCTGGGTGTGTCGATGTGGGACATCAGCGGGGCGGACTGGACCGACATATCGGCGGAGACCATTGCCCGCATCGTGACGGGGAGAGTGCAGCCCGGATCGGTGGTGCTGCTCCACGACGGTGGCGGCCATCGACACCGCACGGTGTCCGCCCTGGAGACCATCCTGGCCGATCTGACCGGGGCGGGCTACCAATTCGGCTCGATGTGCCGGACCCTCCACCTGCCCGAGCCCAATCCCCCCTGCTGGGAGTTTTACGCCTGGCCGGTACCTCGCCCCTGCCCCGAGCCTTCCCAGGCGGACGGCCGGTAACGGCGGGGATCGGGTGGGAATGCCAGCCCCTGCGGACTGATCACGAAGCCCTGATCTCCCAGGGGTCCGGCCAACGGGTGGTCGGAGGCGGGCGTTTCATTGATGTGGTCGATTCGGAAACGGCGAGTGCGACCGGCGAGATTCGCAAGTCCCTCGGCCAAGATCTCCAAACGGCGTTCACCGGCTTCAAGGACGGTCAGGCGACGGCGGTTCAGGAAGGCGGCCAGTTCGCCGTTCCAAAGCGCCACGTGGCACCCGGCGGCGCGGGCCAGGCGGGCCTCCTCGAGCCTCGGCCAGGAAATGGCCGCCCCGTAGGGGTTGGCCGGATCGCAGGCAGCCAGGATCACCATCCGGGGCTCGGCTTCTTCCCGGAGACGGTCGACCGCCCCGGGCAGGGCGAACTGCGCTCCTCCCAGTCCCTCCACGAAGTAGCCGCGCCGGGCTCTGCCGGTCTCCTCCATGCGCGCCAACACCGGGTACAGGGCGGTGAAGCCCCCCGGGATGCCTTCGGAGGCCACCACCGCCCGGGTCACTATGCCGTACCGGTCCAGCAGTTGGGCGCCCCAGGCGGCGTACTGCTCGGTTGGGGAGACGGGGTTGGGCTCTTCGTGATGGGAGACCAGGGACCACCGGCCGGCCGTGTCGGGGGGAAAGGTCAGTTTCCTGCCCCGTGGTCGGCGGAAACGACGGGCCCGCAGGTGGGCTCGGAGAGGATGGATGCTGTCGTTGGTGACCAGGCCGGCCCACACCAGGTCCCACAGCGCGTCGACCACCTCCCACAGGTCCGGCGCTGCGGCGGCCCGGAAGATGTCCGCGAAGAAGGAGGCACCCCGGCGCTCCAGGTGATCCCGGATGGCCCGATGCAGGGGAAGGTCCGGGGAGTCCTCCTGCGGTCCCGGATCCAGTTGCGGGAACTGGTCCCGCAGGTACAGCGTGACTTTCCCGTCCCGACTGCCCAGGGATCCCCTTCCCACCCAGATCACCCTGCCTTCGGCCAGGAGTTGGTCCAGGCGTAGGGCCGGCTTGGGGTGACGGACGGCCAGGACATCGCTCTCCAACATCGACGCGGGGATGGGATAGCCCTGCATCTGTGAGATGGTCTCCAGAAGGGATCCCGCCCCGGGGGAGGGTTGCTCCTCTATCAGGTTCCAGGCGATCAGCATCCGGGCCAGCGCATTGGGGCCCACCGGCTCCACCTGGCGACGAAGGGTGGCCAGCGAACGCCTCTTGAGGCGTCGCAGCACCTCGGTGTCCACCCACTCCCGGGGGCCTCCGGTGCGGAATACTCCTCTGAGCACTCGTGCTTCCCGGGCCAAACGGGCCAGCACCTCTTCCACCACTGAGGTCGGCAGGCCCAGGGCGGTGGCGGCCTGCGACGCCGGGAAAGGGGCATGGGTCCGGGCATAACGCCCCACCACATCGCCCAGCGGATCTTCGACCGGTTCGGCGAACACGGCCGGGACTCCCGGTGGCAGTTGGCAACCCAGAGCATCCCGCAGGCGGCCGGCGTCCTCCACCGCCGCCCAGACTCCGAGTCCGGCCACCCGCACCTCGATCACCCGCCTTGCCTCCTGCAGGTCCCTCAGGAAGGACTGGGGATCGGCGGAGCGCAACTCCAGGTCGCGGAACGTGAGGGGACCCAGGTTGCGCAGCAGATCGTGGACCCCGTCCGGTCCCCGGACCTGTTTTTCGTCTGTGAGGTGCTGCAGTTCCAACTCCACGGATGCCGCCACTTCCGCGGAGATGAGTTCCCCGATCTCCCCTTCCCCCAATAGCTGGGAGAGGAGGCGGCGATCCAGGGTGATGGCCATCGCCTTTCGTTCGGCGGCAGGGCCATCGGTCTCATACAGGTATCCGGCCAAAAAGGCCTGCATCAAGGAGGAGGCAAACGGGGAGGGGTGCACCAGGTCCACCTCCGCCAACCGCAGCCTGCGGTTACGGAGGTCGGCCAGCAGGGTTCGCAGGTAGGGCAGGTCGAAATCGTCCTGGAGAACTTCCCGGTAGGTCTCCAGGATGATCGGGAAGGAGTCGAAGCGGCGGGCCAC
>Ga0209020_1003211_pt1 | contig 11592 bp, 8 predicted proteins | sample PinacodermBB_FD_187298 | JGI IMG/M metagenome (GOLD analysis project Ga0209020, IMG submission 187298) | Host-associated microbial community of the marine sponge Aplysina aerophoba from Gulf of Piran - sponge pinacoderm, lysed by bead... | ecosystem: Host-associated > Porifera > Sponge >...
GTTGCCACCATATGCCGGCCAACTGCCAGCTTGACCAGAGAAAGATCAGCAGGTAGAGCCAGTTGAGCCAGGCGGGGCGTTTCATGGCTGGTGGGCATTCCGACCAACAGCTTGCCATGACGCCGCCATCCCGGCGCCCCGCGACAGGTTCGTTTGCCTTGATACGCTCCATGAACTACATCTGCACAACGCGTGGACATTCAGTTGAGCCGGGTTCGTCATGTGCGACGGGCCTACGGCATTGACGAGATTGCTCTTGCCCCTGGCGGCGGCACAGTGGATCCTTCACTGGTGCAGAGCCATTGGACGTTGGGGGGCATTGAACGCCCCATGCCCATCATTGCCAGCGCCATGGACAGCGTGGTGGATGGACCCATGGCGGCGCAGTTATCCCGACTGGGCGCCCTGGGGGTCCTGAATCTGGAGGGTCTGCAAGCCCGCTACGACGATCCCGCCAGCGCCCTGGAGCGCATCGCCGCGGTGGAGGGGGACGGATTTGTGGGCTTGATGCAGGAGTTGTACAGCGCCCCGATTCGGGAGGAGCTCATTCCGGAGCGGGTGCGGGAGATCAAGGCGGCAGGGGGCATTGCCGCAGTGAGCGCCACTCCGGCGGGGGCCATGGCCTTTGGTCGTACGGTGGCCCAGGCGGGGGCGGATTTGTTCTTCGTCCAGGCCACGGTGGTCTCCACCCGTCACCAGAGCCCCCCTGGCCACAACAAGCTGGACCTCAAAGCGTTTTGCCGGGAGATGCCCGTGCCGGTGGTGCTGGGCAACTGCGTCACCTATGGGGTATGCATGGATCTCATCCACGCTGGCGCGGCGGGGGTGATGGTGGGCATCGGTCCTGGTGCGGCCTGTACTTCCCGGGGCGTGCTGGGGGTAGGCGTCCCCCAGGCCACAGCCATTGCGGACTGTGCCGCCGCACGGGACGACGTGGAGCGCAGTGGTGGCCCCTACGTGCCCGTCATTGCCGATGGGGGCATCGTGACCGGTGGGGACGTCTGCAAGTGCATCGCCTGTGGGGCCGACGGGGTGATGATCGGTTCTCCCATTGCCCGGGCGGCGGAAGCGCCAGGGCGCGGATTTCACTGGGGCATGGCTACCCCGTCGCCGGTGTTGCCCCGGGGCACCCGGATCCGGGTGGGCACCACGGGTAGCCTTGAGCGGATTCTCCGTGGTCCTGCCCGGTTGGATGACGGCACCCATAACCTGATGGGCGCCCTGCACACCTCCATGGGCACCCTGGGGGCGCGCACCATCAAGGAGATGCAGCAGGTGGAGATTGTGGTTGCCCCATCCCTGCTGAGCGAGGGGAAGGTGTACCAGAAAGCCCAGCAGCTTGGCATGGGTCGCTGAAGGGGATTGTTTTCTGCTACGCTTGGTTTTCCGAAGTCATCATCGACATGTCGAACGCCGCCCCAGTGACCGACGCTTCCTTTGAGGCAGACGTGCTCAAAAGCGACGTTCCCGTGTTGGTGGACTTCTGGGCGCCCTGGTGTGGGCCATGCCGTATGGTGGCGCCCATTATTGACGAGATCGCCACCGAGCTGGACGGGAAGATCAAGGTGGTCAAGCTCAATACGGACGAGAATCCCAACGTGGCCAGTCAGTTCGGGATTCGCAGCATCCCCACCCTGATGGTGTTCAAGGACGGTCAGCGGGTGGATACGGTGGTGGGGGCTGTCCCCAAGACCACGCTGTCCAACACCATTGAAAAGCACCTCGATTGATTCTTGCGCCGCCCTGAGGGGGGAGGGGCCGTCTTCTCCCCTGGGCAACGGTTGCAGTGGTTCTTCCTCCCGTCGATCCGGCAACGACACAACCCTGTTGCGTCAGCACGTCCTGGAGTTGGCGGACCAGTTGGCGGACCACGGCCATGGGGATCTGTTGGAAGGGATCTTTCGCCACCTGATAGCCATTGGCCATGCAACCCGGGAGCAGAGCGACTGGGCGTTTCTCCATGGCGCCCTGGCTGATATCAGGGATGGGTTAAGAGTCTTCTGCTCCCACCGTGACCGCCGCAAGGTGGGGGTGGTGGGATCCGCTCGGGTGCCGCCAGACAGTGCCGTGTATCAGCAGGCTGTAGACCTGTCCCGGCAGTTGGCAGCGTCGGGCTTCGAGGTGATTACCGGGGCCGGGGAAGGGGTGATGGAAGCAGCCAACCGCGGCGCCGGACAAGGCCGTAGCTACGGCCTCAACATTCGGTTGCCCTTCGAGTTCGCTCCAAACCGCTACATCGATCCCGAGAACAAGTTGGTGGTCTTTCGCTATTTCTTCACCCGGAAGCACTTCCTGGTGCGGGAGAGCGATGCCCTGGTGGCCATGCCGGGAGGGGTGGGCACGTTGGATGAGCTGTTCGAGGCCCTCACCTTGATTCAGACCGCCAAGACCGTTCCCGTACCTGTGGTGCTACTGGCTCCTGACGGTGACGACTACTGGCAACGCTGGAAGAACTACATGGTCAAGTCTGTCGAGGAGCGGGGCATGGTGTCCCCCGCCGATGCGCAGATCTACGACCAGGTGGGCTCCGTGGACGCTGCCGTGGGTGTCATCCGCCGCTTCTATCGAAGCTTTCACGGTTGCCGCTTTCTGGGTGGGGAGCGCTTGCAGTTGCTGCTCCATGGGGCGCCCACCGATGAGCAATTGAAGGTCATGAACCATACGTTCTCCGATCTGCTCCATGCAGGGACCATTGAACCCTTCACCCACAGGAGCGAGCAGGGCGTCTACCCCGGACTGCAGTTTCAATTTGATCACCGCTGCATGGGGCGCCTCTATGGGCTGATTCGCCACATCAACGACCTGCCCCTGTCCGGGGGCACGCGCCTGGAGCATCCCGAGCAGCGCCAATGACGACCACCACAGCTCCCCGGCTGGGCATCCTCGACTACGGCATGGGGAATCTCCACTCCGTCACCAAATCCTTGCAACGGCTTGGGGCGCACTGCCAGCGCCTCTGCAGCGGTGCCGATCTGCGCCAATGGGATCGGTCCGGTGGCAGGGCGTTGGTGTTGCCAGGGGTCGGCGCCTTTGATCCCGCCATGACGCGACTGGCGGATCGTGACCTGATTCAACCCGTTCACCACTGGGTCCACCAGGATCGCCCCCTGCTGGGCATCTGTCTGGGGCTACAGCTATTGTTCAGTGGCAGCGCAGAGGGCCAACTGGCGGGGCTGAACCTGGTGCCAGGCACGGTGGAACCCCTGAAACCCACGGCTGACGAACCCATTCCCCACATGGGCTGGCAACCACTCGTCTCTTCCGACACATCCCCCCTGTTCCCTTCACAAGAAGAGCAATGGGTGTATTTCGTGCATTCCTATGGTGTTGTGCCTGAGGATACCGCCATGGTGGCGGCCCATGTGATGGTGGCCCGGCAGCCCGTCACTGCCGCCATTGCCCGTGGTTCCCTGGTGGCCACCCAGTTCCACCCGGAAAAGTCCGGCCCCTGTGGTCAGCGGATCCTGGCCCGCTGGCTGGAGCGCCTACCTTGCTGAGGGCCGTGCCTCGGGGTAGCCATGGAGATCTGCGCCTCAGTGACGGGCGACGCCTACGGAGTCCTCCGGGCACCGTTACCCGCCCCACACCGGCGCGGGTACGGCAGTCGGTGTTTGACATGTTGCGGGAGCAGGTTGTGGGGACCCGCTGGCTGGACCTGTTCAGCGGCAGTGGCGCCATGGCCTGTGAAGCTCTCCTCCATGGCGCTGCCCATGTCACGACTGTGGAGCGCCATGGTCGTGCCGCTGCCGTGAACCGCCACAATCTGAAGCTGGTCTGCCGTCCACCCCAAACCTTTGCCCTCCACCGCCGGGACGTGCTGGCTTGGCTCCGCACCTGGAAACACGCAACAGAGCCACAACAGCCCTTTGCCTTGATCTATGCCGATCCCCCCTACAACGGGAGACTTCATGAACCCGTGGCCATGGCCGTTGCCGCCGCAGGTGTCCTGGCGCCAACAGGTCTGTTGCTGTTGGAATGCACAAGCCGCCAGCTCCCCGTAACCCTGCCCGGCTGGCAAGTGGGCAGCCGCCACAGCTATGGGGGCACCACAGTGATGCGACTCCAGCAGATCATGGAGGACCAGGGCGGCCGAGGTAACGGTTCATAACCCAACCGTGCCCTGGTGTGCGGTGTTCCATCAGCGGTAGTGAAACTCAGCCCCCGAACGTACCCCCCTGGCGGCGGTACTGGTTGTAGGCACTCAAGAAGAGGCCGAAGATCGTGATGGGCACCAAGCCCAGAACAATGCCGCAGAGCAGAGGTTCAACCATGGGAGGGGGGAGGTTGAGAGGAGTATAGGCAAGCAGAGGCAGGAGCAGGAGCCATGGTGAGATTTGGTTGCCGACTGGAAGGTCTCCCACTTAATCCGACAGATTTTTACAGCCCACTCGCAATCTACACAACACGAAGCTCCGCACCGTTTTCTCCTCCTTAGGAGATGTCGTCTTGAGGGATGAAACTGCGTTGTTGAGCATCTGTGTCTATGGAGTTGACCTTGCTGGAGGCGTCGAAGGCGCCGTTGGCGCGAAGGACATCGGCGTTAAGTATGGGGGCATCGCAGATACGGTTTAGAAGGTCGTTTTGGCGCAACTCAAGCGCAACCAGGCGACCAAGAACGTTGAGCACGTTCATCAACTCTGTTGTGTATTCGGCAAGCCAACCATGGGGCTGAATGTTAGCCAGCGGCGACAGCGGACGACGATCACCAATGATGGGACGGGAGCGATCAAGACGGCGGTAACTAAACCACTGAATGAGCACCTGCTTACCGGAAATTTCGTACTCCCACACCGAAGGCGGCACGTTGTCAATGAATCCGTCCCCAATACTCAGTCGACGGCTGGCCCCATCATAGGTAATGCGGTCGGGGAAACGATTCGCCTGAGTGGGGACGGCGCCGGTCTCGGGAATCATTGGGCGTTCATCTTTTGACATTCTTGGTAAGGCATGGGGGCGTCCTGCGTTGTGGTCAAAAAACCGCTCACCAAAGCAGTGGAGCCAGATGATTTCTTGCCCAATCCGCACGGCCTCGGCAAACAGGGAGGCATCTCCGGTGAGAGGGAAACGCAGTCCCGGCTGGACAAGGTTGGATTGGAAACGATGCGTATATCCAGGATGGGCGGCAATAGCAGCGAAGTAGGCCATCATGTCTGGTGCATCGACAGAGATTTCCAACGCCTTGGCTACCTGCTGGAGAAGACTCGTCTTGATGTTGGACTTCTGACCGTGACGGTCTGCCCAGAGAGGAAATACGCGCCCCCCAAAAGATCCTTTATAATGACTTAGATCTGGTATGATGGCACAAAATGTAATTGCTGGTCCTGCTGTTGGCCGATTTGATTGCAACGCCGTCATGTAAATCTGGTGATTCGAGTGAATTTGCCAAAGTTTTGGATTCGGTTGATTAATCAGTCGCCCGTCAGGAATGATCCATTGTCGATCAAAGGAGCGGTAGCCGTATCGAACAGGTGGGATCACATCCCTTGTATCTAAAGCAACAGGACCAGGGCGAAACTCATGACCATAAAGGCCCTGCTGTAAGCGTTTGTTAATGTGTTTATCCCCTGGGCTGCCGTTGCGACGGTGTGGATGAAACAGATTCTCTTTCTTCTCAAGATTTTTTTCCTTCTGTAGCGCCTTCCATCTCCGTTCAAGGGAGGAGCGATCCGGAGCAATGACCCAGATCCGTCCGGGCATGACGCCGGAGCCGTCGTAGTCAAACAGGTTCTCAAGCGCGGCGAACTCAGCCCAAGCTCCAGCGGACCTGGGGAAGAACGGGGCGCGGGGATCGGCAGGACATTCCTCCCACCCATCATCGTCCAGCGTGATGGTGCTAAGGGCTTCAAACTTCTTATCACGATGTCCCCGGGGCAGGGAACGATACCGGACCCGTGCCGGGGTTGGGGAACCCCCGTCAGTGCTTCGCAGCGCCATGACGATACAGACAGGCTGTTGCACGCCTTGAAATACACGGGTTGCCACTTCCGGTTGATGCCCCTCCGGCGAGCAGTCGATGACCCAGATCTCGTCCGCGTCTTGGCGCAAGTCGGCGCGCATCTTCTGGAAGCCGGGACCACTCAGAAATCCTGCCACGGTGATGAAGGAAACAATGCCCTTCCGGTCTCGCCCATGCCCTTTGATTGATGACGGGCTGCCATTCCCGAAGACTTTCCATGTGGCCCATCTCCAGAAATAGACGTAAAGATTGCGTAAATGCTTGGCATGGAGGCCCACATTCCAATCCCTGGGTGGGATCCATTGGCTGAGTGGCGCTGCAGTTTTGCTGTTTTTTGTGCTATTTTCAATCCAGCCACCCAAGCCTTTCGCCTTCTCCTTGTACGGTGGATTGCCAATGACAACGGTAATTTTCTCCTGCCGCTTGATTTTGTTAGCGCGGCGGCGAGATTCACCAAGGGGCATCAGGATCTGGGGAATGTACTCGTCATCCTCATAAGGATTACCAAGGGTATCTGTTACAAAAAGTCGCATATTTGGCGTGGCATCGGGATCGTTCAGGAGCGATTGCAACTCTGCGAGAATGCGCAACTGGGCCACGGCAAAAGGGCCGAATTGAAGCTCGAATCCAATGATGCGGGAGATGGCGGCTTCCACCACACCAGGAACAGCCCCGGCCCCTTGATCGACTGCCGTTGTCTCGGCAATCCGGCGGAAAACAGCGAGCAAATAGGTGCCGGTTCCGATGGCCGGATCTGCAACAGTGACGTCCGGGGAGGCAAGACCTTCTGACAGTCCAAACCTCTGGTCGGATCGCAGCGCTTCATCCACCAGCCGCACCATGGCGCGAACCAACTGGGGAGGAGTGTAGTAAGATCCCGTTCTCTTCCGCAGATTGTTGTCATAGACGCTCAGGAAGTCTTCATAGAAGTACAACCAGGCTTCCGGATCGCCTTTACTGATGTCAGGCCAGTAGACGGTATCCAACACCCGTGTCAATGTGGCGAGGGATGTTTTCAGGGTGGCTTCATTGTCGGCATCGTCTGTGAGGAGGCGAAGTGCTGTACCAATCAGGGTGTTGGTCTGGCGCAGGGTGCGGGCCACCCGATCAAGACCATCCACCAGGGGAATATCCCGCGCCCGCGCCATCAGAAGGCCAAAGGTCACCGCCTGGGCATAGCCATCGGCGAAGTCTTTGTCTGTTGCGCTCGGAAACAACAGTCTGCGCCAGTCCGTCGCCAGATTGGTGAGTGAGGCTGACTTTTGTCCCAACTGTTCCGTTACTTCTTCCCGAAGTAAGCGGCAGAGGCGGGCCGTGGTCTCGGCCAATTCTTTGGCTGAACGGGGCGGCTGCGGCTCCCATTGAAAGAAGTCGGTAAATAAAGACACAAGACCAAGACCGTTATCAGGAGCGGCTAGCCTCTTGCCAGCGGTCTCGATATCGCCCACCAATTGCACAACCGTTCCTTGGAGTTCACCATTGCGCCAGAGACTGAACCCGTTACCATCCGTATAGATCAGGTTGGGAAGAGTCTTAAGCTTTGCCCACTGATCCTTGTCATGTCGGTCACGAAATCGTCGTGGATCCGCTCCTTTCCCCGGCGCCTTGACCTCGATAAAACCAATCAGGGCATTGTTGTGGGTGACGGCATAATCCGGGCGCGTTTTGAGGCCGGCGAGAGATGTTTCACCAACCATGATCATGCTGTCCGGTCGCAATCCCGTGAGTTCTGCAAGCTTGCCAACGAGCACCTCCAGCGGCGCACGCAGTTGATCCTCGGATGCACCACTGGCACCAGGATTTCCGAGCTTCGGTTTTACTTCCAACCCAAAGGTGGATATCGCCTCTTCAATTGTCATGGGCAGTGCCAAAGCATCACCGTGCCTGGGCAGCCGCAGCACCATACCCGGACCCACATCAAACCTGGCCCCCATGAATCGACATGACCCTACCCTATGGGGGAACTGTCTTCAGGCGCCAGGACGGGGATTACCAAGGCCTCGCCTCCCAGGCAGACTCAAGGCGCTCCCCTTGTCTCTTGTTGATCATGTCAACCAGCCTTGTGGTGAATGCCGGTAGCACCAGCCATAAGCTGGCGTTGCTGGAGTTAACGGGGGAGGAGCAGTTGCCGTGCCTCTGGCAGGCCCGGATCGACTGGGGCGGCGCGCAGGTTGGCGGCCTTCTGCGCTGGCGCTGGGGGGACGATCCCTGGCAGCACGACACCCTCAGCCTTGACCATGGGCGGCGGGACGCCCTGGCCGGTTGGCTGGCCGGAACGCTGCCAACTCTGATGGAACGCTTCCCCATCACTGCCGTTGGGCATCGCATTGTCCATGGCGGCGAACGGTTCCAGGAGAGCCAGTGGATTGGCCAAGGCCAACTGGCGGCCCTGCGGTCTCTCATTCCCCTGGCTCCTCTCCACAACAAGCCCGCCCTGGACACCGTTGAGCTCCTTCTCAATCTCTGCCCGCATATCCCCCATGCGGGGGTGTTCGACACGGCGTTCCACCACACCATTCCCGAAGCGGCCATCACCTATGGCCTGCCCATGGCATGGCGACAACAGGGCATTCGCCGCTATGGCTTCCACGGCATCAGCCACAACCACATGGCCCGCAGCATGGCGGCCGCCACCGCCAACCAGGATCTGCGGCTGGTGAGCCTGCACCTGGGTGGGGGCTGCTCCGCCTGCGCCGTTCGCGGCTTGCGATGCCAGGACACCTCCATGGGTTTCACACCCCTGGAGGGATTGATCATGGGCTCCCGCTGTGGCAGCGTCGATCCCGCTATTTTGCTGCACCAGTTGCGCCACGGCTGGGATCTGGACAGCCTGGAGACGGTGTTGCAGCACCAGAGCGGTCTGGCTGGCTTGAGCGGCATCTCGGAAGATATGCGCCAAGTGCGCCAGGCCGCGACCCAGGGCCATGCCCAGGCCCAGCTTGCCCTGGACGTGTTTTTTACAGCGCTGATCAGAGCTGTGGGCAGTGCGGTGGCGGTGTTGCAAGGGGTGGACGTGGTGGCCCTCAGCGGCGGCATCGGAGAACACGACCAGGCCCTTCAACAGGACCTGTTGGCCCATCTGCACTGGCTGGGGGTACGCCCGGCCCGTCAGGCGCCCCAACCACCCGGCAGCCACCGTTGGCGGCTGAGTGGCGCAGGCCCGGTGGAAGTGTGGGTGGTGCAGGCCGACGAAGAAGGGGCCATTGCCCAGGAGGTGGCCAGACTGCTGGAGAACCGACCGCCGGACAACCCGTCACCTGGACACCGGATCACAGGGAAACCGAACCGAACGACGTGATGACGTTGCCAACACCATGGGCACGCTCCAGGATGACAGCAGCATCTTCCCCGTTTTCCATGGTTGCCACGGTCACAGACTCGGCATTGCTTCGGCCCCGTCCCCTCGGCTCGGACGAACTGAGCCAACTGGATGCCTACTGGCGGGCTGCCAACTATCTGGCAGTGGGCATGATCTATCTCCAGGACAATCCCTTGCTGCGGGAGAAGCTTCGGCCCGAACACGTCAAGAACCGTCTCCTGGGCCATTGGGGTTCCAGCCCCGGCCAGTCCTTTATCTGGACCCATGCCAACCGGTTGATTCGCAACTACAACCTGGATTGTCTTTATATGTCCGGTCCTGGTCACGGGGCGCCGGGGGTGTTGGGTCCCTGCTATCTGGATGGTAGCTATAGCGAAGTGTTCCCCCATGTTTCCCAGGACGTTGAGGGGCTGGGGCGGTTTCTGAAGCAATTTTCTTTTCCTGGCCATATCGGCAGCCACTGCACACCGGAAACTCCAGGCTCCATCCATGAGGGCGGCGAGTTGGGCTACGTGCTCTCCCATGCCTGTGGCAGTGTGTTTGACGATCCGGAGTTGATCACCATTGCCTGTGTGGGGGATGGGGAAGCGGAGACCGGTCCCCTGGCCACCTCCTGGCACATCAACAAGTTTCTCAACCCCGTTCGCGATGGGGCCGTGCTGCCCGTTCTTCACCTGAACGGCTACAAAATCGCCAACCCCACCATCCTTGGTCGCATCAGCACGGAAGAGCTTTGCAGTCTGCTGCGGGGCTATGGCTGGACCCCCCATCTGGTGGAGGGTTCCGATCCTGCGTCCATGCACCGGACCATGGCCCGGGTGATGGAAACGGCGGTGCTGGAGATCCGTGCCTTGCAGCGGCAGGCGCGGGACGCGGGAGAACCGTTTCGTCCCCACTGGCCCATGATCGTGTTGCGCTCCCCCAAAGGATGGACAGGCCCCAAGGAAGTGGATGGCCGCCGCCTGGAAGGCTTCTGGCGTTCCCACCAGGTGCCCCTGGCCCAGGTGAAAACCGACCCGGCCCAGTTGGCGATGCTGGAGCAGTGGTTACGAAGTTATCGCCCCTGGGAGTTGTTTGACGAGCAGGGGGCGCCGGTGCAGGTGGTGCGCAGCCATGCCCCGTCGGGACTACGGCGGATGGGATCCAATCCCCGGGCCAACGGTGGTCTGCTGCGTCAGACGCTACGGTTGCCACCGCTGGAGCCCTTTGCGGTGGACGTGGAGCGGCCCGGCGCCGTCCAAGCCGCAAATACGGCTCCTCTGGGGGAATGGATTGGCGCCGTCATGAAACGCAATCCCAGGAATTACCGACTCTTTGGCCCTGATGAAACCGCCTCCAACCGCCTCCAGGCGGTGTATGCGGTAACCAGGAAGTGTTGGATGGCTGATATCTTACCCGAAGACGAGGGTGGTTCCGAGATTTCCCCCGACGGTCGGGTCATCGAAATGCTCTCCGAGCACACGTTGGTGGGTATGATGGAGGGATATTTACTGACAGGGCGTTATGGTTTGTTCCACACCTATGAAGCCTTTGCCCATATTATTTCCTCCATGTTCAACCAACATGCCAAGTGGCTGGAGGTGTGCAAATTCCATGTGCCCTGGCGGGCTTCCATTGGCTCATGGAATTGTCTGATCTCCTCCACAGTGTGGCGTCAGGATCACAACGGCTTTACCCACCAGGACCCGGGTATGATTGATAGTGCCGGTAACAAAAACGGAGAGGTAGTGAGGGTGTATCTTCCCCCTGATGCCAATTGCCTGCTGGCGGTGGCCGAGCTGGCCTTTGCAGAAACCGACGTGGCCAACATCATTGTGTCGGACAAGCAACAACATCTACAATATTTGACGATCGAGCAAGCCCGTCGTCACGTGACCAAAGGGGCAGGTTTATGGGACTGGGCCTGCACGGATCAACAGGAGGGAAGCCTTGCCGATCCCGATGTGGTGCTGGCCTCCGCTGGAGACATTCCCACCAAGGAATGCCTGGCCGCCATTGCCATTTTACGCCAACATCTTCCTCATCTAAAAGTTCGTTATGTGAATGTGGTGAAGCTTTTCTGCCTCTCCGAAGAGCATCCCCATGGTCTCGGTACTGCGGACTTTGATAGCCTCTTCACCACGGACTGTCCGGTGATCTTTAACTTCCATGGCTATCCCTGGTTGATTCATCGTCTCACCTACCGTCGTACCAATCACCACAACATTCATGTGCGCGGCTACAAGGAAAAAGGCAATATCAACACACCCTTGGAACTGGCCATGAACAACCAGGTTGATCGCTTCAATTTGGTGATTGACGTGATTAATCGTGTACC